>Ga0256406_1000078_pt1 | contig 171574 bp, 149 predicted proteins | sample RumenRJG_03DNA_FD_185986 | JGI IMG/M metagenome (GOLD analysis project Ga0256406, IMG submission 185986) | Bovine rumen microbial communities from Lethbridge, Alberta, Canada - RJG_03 | ecosystem: Host-associated > Mammals > Digestive system > Stomach > Rumen | place: Canada: Alberta... | reverse complement strand
CCTACCTAATAGTCGCAGACGGCATTCCGCAGCCTGCTATTTCTTTTATTGTGTCAAAAAAACAAGTTAAACCAGAATAGCCGTTTTATCGGCTGTTCACTATACAAACATTTTCGAATGAAAATGAGAAAATATATATTGATGGTGTGTCTCAGCGTAGCAATGCTGGGATTGCTCACCGGTTGCTTCGGCGGCAGGGCTACTTCGTCGTCCGGTCGTGGTGGCGAACTCGTTGGCGTGGGCGGCGGAAGAAGTTTCAAAGAGCCTGCACCTTATGGCATGACGCTCATCAAACGAGGCTTCCTGAAGATGGGACTCGACAAGACCGATAGCCTTTGGGGTAAGGAAACACCTCGGAAGGACATCTCTGTCGATGGTTTCTGGATGGACGAAACTGAGGTTACGAATTCCGAATATAAGCAATTCGTCTATTGGGTACGAGATTCCATTCTCCGTACTCGCCTTGCTGACCCGTCATACGGCGGCGATGAGACCTATATGATTACCGAAGACAAGAACGGCGACCCTGTTACACCGCATCTGAACTGGCGTAAGGCACTGCCGCGCAAACCCAATGAGGACGAGCAGCGTGCATTCGAGAGCCTCTATGTCACCAATCCTGTCACCGGTGAGAAAAGTCTTGACGCAAGCCAGATGAACTATCGCTACGAAATTTACGACTACACGGCTGCCGCACTTCGTCGTAACCGCCTCAAACCATCAGAGCGCAACCTCAACACTGATGTTGAAGTCGACCCGAACGAGGTCGTTATGATTTCCAAGGATACTGCCTATATCGATGACGATGGCAACATCCACAACGAGACAATCAACCGTCCGCTGACTGGTCCGTGGGACTTCCTCAACACGTACATTATTAATATATACCCTGATACGACATGTTGGGTTAACGATTTTCGCAATTCCGACAACGAGACATATCTCCGCAACTACTTCAGCAACCCAACTTACAACGACTATCCTGTCGTAGGTGTCACTTGGGAACAGGCCAATGCGTTCTGCGCTTGGCGTACTGAGTATCTGCTGAAAGGACTCGGCCGTGAGGCACGCTACGTCCAGCGCTACCGCCTTCCGACAGAGGCAGAGTGGGAGTATGCAGCCCGTGGCAAGGACCAGAATGAGTTCCCGTGGAACAACCAGGACGTGAAGAACGGCAACGGATGTTTCTATGCCAACTTCAAGCCTGACCGAGGAAACTATACAAAGGATGGAAACCTCATCACAAGTAAAGTTGGTATCTACTCAGCCAACAGCAACGGACTCTACGACATGGCCGGAAACGTTGCCGAATGGACAAGTACCGTTTATACGGAGGCTGGTGTTGACGCCATGAACGACCTCAACCCGGAGCTCTCTTATAAGGCTGCGAAGGAAGACCCGTATCGTTTGAAGAAGAAGAGCGTACGTGGCGGCAGCTGGAAAGACCCTGAGAGCTACATCCGCAGTGCATGGCGCACTTGGGAATACGAGAACCAGCCACGCTCCTACATAGGCTTCCGTTGCGTCCGTAGTCTTGCTAGTTCATCGAGCGAGGCCGCCAAGGAGAGCCGCAAGGCTTCCAAGAAGTCACGGAAACGCTGATAAAAAAGAATAGCAGAATATTTCTTCAATATTTCAATATTTCATTCTTTTAATATTTCAATCTTTCAATCATAATGGCAACGTACAGTAAATACAATATTATATATCGTCTGCAAAAGTGGATGGATAGCGTGCCGGGTCAAACGTTCCTGAACTACGCTTACAGTTGGGGAGCATCTATCGTGATTCTCGGTACTCTGTTTAAACTGACCCACTTACCTGGAGCCAATCTGATGCTGTTCATCGGTATGGGTACCGAGGTGTTCGTGTTCTTCATATCAGCCTTCGACCGTCCGTTCGACAAAACCGACGATGGCAAGCAGATACCTACCCGTGTCACTGAGGAATATCTCGAGACAGGCAAGGTGAAGTATGACGGAAAGTATGAGGAAACTGACGAGGAGCAGGAAGAGACTCCTGCAAGTCAGCAGTCAGCCTTCGTTGAGCATGAAGAGACTCCTCGCACCGAGATACCGCAGCCTGTTTCGCAGCCGGTTCAGCAGCCCACAGCAAGCGCCGATGCACAGCAGGTAGCCCGCGACGAGGCTAAAGCCACTGCTGAAGAAGTTGCCCGCCAGGTTGTTCCGACAGCCGAAGAGATTGCAGCAGCCGTCAAACAGCAGAGCGAAGTTATCAAGAGCTCACAGACGAGCACTCCGGAGATGGTCGAGGCACAGGAGAAATACGTCGAGGCATTGCAGAATCTTACTGATTTGCTTGGTAAGGTCAGCGACCAGAGCGAGCGTCTTACACGCGACTCTGAGGAGATGGAGAACCTCAACCGTACTCTCACCGGTATCGCCAAGATATATGAGATGCAGCTTAAGGGCGCAAGTCAGCAGGTCGGCACTATCGACCAGATTAACGCGCAGACACGTAAGATGGCTGAGCAGATTGACCAGCTCAACCGTATCTACGCCCGTATGATTGAGGCTATGACTGTCAACATGCGTGGTGGAGCAGGTGCTGTACCTCCACAGCCACAGTATCAGCAGGGCTACGGTCCTCAGTACCAGCCGGGATATGCCCCACAGCAACCGGGTTATGCACCAAACCAAGGCTATGCGCAGCAGCAACAGCCACAACAACAACCCCAGCAGCCGCAGAACGGGGCACAACAGCCCCAGCAGCCGCAAAAGTAATTCGTTTCCAATAAGTAAAGAGTAACTAATGGCAATCATAAAAAGGAAAGTCAGTCCTCGCCAGAAGATGATTAACCTCATGTACGTCGTCCTCATGGCTATGCTTGCTCTCAATATATCCACTGAGGTCTTGAACGGCTTCTCCATTGTTGAGGAGAGCCTGAACCGTACGACCAGGAACTCATCGACTGAGAACAACGCCATCTACGGCGAGCTCAGCGACATGATGAAGAACAATCCTGAGAAGGTGCGTGAGTGGTTTGAGATGGCAACAGCGGTGAAGAACTCCAGCGACTCCCTCTATAACTATGCCCAGGACCTGAAGGTCATGATAGTCAAAGAGGCCGACGGTGAAGACGGCGACCCTATGAATATACGCAACAAGGACGACCTTGAGGCTGCCGACCAGGTGATGCTGTCGCCTACTTCGGGGCAGGGACGGAAGTTGTACAACGCTATCAACAACTACCGCACAAAGATATTGCAGTTCGTCACCGACCCGTTGCAGAAGAAGATTATAGCCAGCAACCTCTCGACACAAGTGCCGAAGGGTAGCGATAACCTCGGAAAGTCGTGGGAGGAATACATGTTCGAGAACATGCCGGCTGCCGCTGCCGTCACGCTTCTGTCTAAGTTGCAGAGCGATGTACGCTATGCTGAGGGCGAGGTGCTGCACACTCTCGTTGCTAACGTCGGTCTTAAGGATGTCCGTGTCAATGAGTTGAAGGCGTTTGTCGTTCCTAATCAGTTGCGCCTGTACCCTGGTGAGACCTTCACGGCTAACATGTTCATGGCTGCTGTCGATACAACACAGCGTCCGGAGGTCTATGTCAACGGGCAGAAGATACAAGGCAACACTTACTCATTCAAGCCTTCAGGAGTCGGTGAGCACTCCTTCAGTGGTTATATCCTTATGCGTGACGCAGCTGGCAACATGCTTCGCCGCGACTTCACGCAGAAGTATTGGGTCATCGGAGGTTCAAAGCCGGACAACTTCATAGCAGAGCCGGTGCCTGAGGCAGGAACTGTTGCTGCCGATTTGATGAACGTCCTCTATGCAGGATTTGACAACCCGGTCAGCGTCAGCATTCCTAACGCGGCTCCAGGACAAATTAGCGTAAGCGCATCGGGCGGCTCTCTTCGTCAGACAAGTCCCGGTCATTATATCGCAAGGCCAAATGCTGTTGGTCAGCCTATGACCCTCAACGTCATGGCGAAGGGACATAGCGTCGGCGAATACAAGTTCCGCGTGCGCAAGTTGCCAGACCCAACGGCTTACATCGCCATCGGCAGCGACCGCTTCAAGGGTGGTGGACTCGCCAAAGGTTCTCTCATCGGAGCTTCCGGTATACATGCAGCCATCGACGATGGGCTCCTTGACATACCGTTCAACGTTCTCAGCTTCACAGCTGTGTTCCATGATAACATGGGTAATGCCGTTCCTGTTGCCTCGTCGGGCTCCAGCTTCTCGGCAGCACAGCGTGAGCAGTTCCGTCATCTGTCTCGCAACCGCCGCGTGTATATCACCAATATCACCGCCGTCGGTCCTGACCACTTGACGAGAAAGCTTCCTGGAGCAATGGAGATTATCGTTAGATAGATGCCGTTCCAATCCCTTCGGGCAGATGGGAAATGATAGAAATGCAAATAGTTAAAATGAAGATATGAAACGAATATTCATGATAATTGGACTTGCTTGCATGGTTCTGAGTGTTGCCGCACAGCCGGCAAGACGCCGTGTGCAGCAGGACAACAAGCCTAAAAGCAACGCCAACAACGTCACGGTAAGGCAGCAGATATCCTTTCCGGTTGCCGCAGAGATGCCACCTGATGTGGTATGGCGCCGCGACATCTACCGCGAGCTGAACCTGACCGACGAAGCCAACGCCGGACTCTACTATCCCGTTGAGCCTATCGGCAGTCAGATGAACCTGTTCACATATATGTTCAAGCTCATCCTCAGCGGTCGTGTGAAGGCTTACGAGTACCGTCTCGACGGCAACGAGGTGTTCAGCGACAGTGCAAGGATAAAGCCGTTGCAGTTCCTCGACAACTATCATATCTACTATGAGCGCAGAGGCCGTCAACTGCACATCGACAACAGCGATATTCCTTCTGCTGAAGTCAAAGGCTACTACTTGAAGGAGAGTGCCTATTACGACCAGAATACGTCGACGTTCCATCGCAAAGTCATCGCCCTTTGTCCTATTATGTATCGTGAGGACGACTTCGGCGACTTTGGTGGCGGTACCGAAACGAAGTACCCTCTCTTCTGGGTTCGCTACGACGACATCGCTCCTTTCCTCAGCAAACAGATGATTATGACGAGCGACATCAACAATGCCGCAACCATGAGTATCGACGATTACTTCACGACAAACCAGTATAAAGGTAAGATTTACAAGACGACGAACATGCTCGGACGCACCCTTGCTCAGTATTGTACTACCGATTCTGCCATGGCTAAGGAGCAGAAGAAGATTGAACAGGAACTCGTCGACTTCGAGAAGAATATCTTTGGCGACCAGGCTAAGAAGGATTCACTTGACAGTATCGCCCAGGCACAGGCTGATGCCAAAGGTGTGAAGAAGGGACGCCGCAACCGTCGTGCCGGTGGTGGCACTACGAAGGTACGTCGCACACGCCGTTCGGGTGGCGGTTCGTCGGGTGGCGGTGGCGCAGCACGTGTCACGGTACGCCGCGAAAGACATTAACGACCAATCCGTTCCTTCCCAATCGGGAGGGAACGCTTTGTCGTTTTTAGTCATCACTTATCATTGCTTATCCCCGCTTATCATCGCCTATCATCGCTCATCAACGCTTATCAGATTATTAACCCTATAAAAAACAAAGATATGAAGAAAATCTTTACAATCGCATTCCTTGCTTTGGGACTTCTCTCAACCGCCCCGGCAAGCGCACAGAGCGCACTCAAGTTTGGTCTCAAAGGTGGATTGAACGTCACCGACATGCACTTCGACAGTGAAGTGTTCGACAAGTCCAATCAGGCCGGATGGTTCATCGGACCGACCATTAAGCTAACATTGCCTATCGTCGGACTGAGTTTCGATGCCTCAGCGCTGTACGATTACAAGTCAGCAAAGATTAACAACGAGACAACTAATGAAGAACAGAAGGTAAAACAGCAGAGTATTGATGTCCCAATCAACGTCCGCTATGCCATCGGTCTTGGCAGCGAGGCAAGCGTTTTCCTGTTCACAGGTCCGCAGTTTGGCTTCAACGTTGGTGACAAAGAGTACAAATGGAATGATACAAGTTCTTATAAGCTGAAGAATTCTAACTTCAGTTGGAACGTCGGACTTGGCTTCACGCTGCTTAAACACCTGCAAATTTCAGGCAATTACAACATCGCCTGCGGTTCAACAGCTGACCTTACATACCTCAAGGCTGCTGAGCAAGTCCTCGGTCAAGGAACTGGTCTGAAGAAAAAGAGCCGCAACAACTCGTGGCAAATTGCACTTGCATACTACTTCTAATAGTTAATACCCACCCCAACCCCTCCCTCTCAGGAGGGGTTTGATGTCTTTGGTGGTGATGAAATACGCTGATATCATATTGCCTTTGCCCCTCGAAGGACTGTTTACGTACAGTGTTCCGGAGCAGTTTGCCGACAGAATAGCTGTCGGCATGCGTGTTCTTGCCCCATTGGGAAAGTCGAAGAAGTATATTGGCGTTGTGGAACGGCTTCACGATAACAAACCTGAGTTCAAGGTGAAGGACATTGAAGACGTTCTTGATGATAAGCCAACAGTCGCCAACAAGCAACTTAAACTTTGGAATTGGATTGCCGATTACTACCTGTCGCCCATCGGCGATGTCTACAAGGCTGCCATGCCGTCAGGCATGAAGTCAGCGGATGAGTACCGTCCACGCATGGAACAGTATGTGCGAGTTGCCCCTGAGTATGACAACGAGCGTGGATTGGACATCGCACGTGGTGTCCTCAGTCGCGCCAGAAAGCAACTTGACATGCTCGAAACGCTCTTGGAGATGCGCAAAGGAGGCAAAGAGGTGACCCGTACGGAACTGCTGAACGAAACCAACGCAACTGCCGCTGTGCTTCGTTCGCTTCTGACGCGTGGCATACTTCGTATCTACGAGAAGGAAGTAGGTCGGTTGAACAACGGCGGAGAACAGCATCCGGAGCTTGTGAAGAAGCTCAGTGAGGCGCAGCAGGACGCTTATAACAAGATACTCATGCAGATGATGGGCAAGAACGTTGTCCTCTTGCATGGCGTGACGTCTTCTGGCAAAACCGAAATCTACATTCATCTCATTCAGAAAACGCTCGCCGAGCATAAGCAAGTGCTGTACTTGTTGCCTGAGATAGCTCTGACGGTGCAGATAACCCAGCGATTGCAGCATGTGTTCGGTGATAGACTGGGAATCTATCACAGTAAATACAGCGATGCTGAGCGTGTAGAGATGTGGCAGAAGCAACTCTCTGATAACCCTTACGATATAATTCTCGGAGCCCGTAGTGCCGTATTCTTGCCTTTCAACAATCTCGGTTTGGTCATAATCGATGAGGAACACGAGACTAGTTTCAAGCAACAGGACCCTGCGCCACGCTATCATGCGCGCTCTGTTGCTATCGTCCTGGCACAGATGTATGGTGCGAAGACTCTCCTTGGCACTGCAACTCCGTCAATGGAGTCGTGGCATAACGCGCAGACAGGCAAGTACGGCTATGTCCGTCTTGCAACTCGTTATAAGGGACTGGAACTTCCGCAGACACTCGTGGTTGACGTGAAGGATTTGCGCCGCCGCAAGATGATGAACGGACCGTTCTCTCCGCAGTTGCTTGCTGCAATCCGAAAGGCCCTTGCCGCAGGTCAGCAGGCAATCCTCTTTCAGAACCGCCGTGGCTTCGCCCCTGTCATAGAGTGCCGCGATTGCGGGTGGACACCGAAGTGCAACAACTGCGATGTGAGCCTGACTTACCACAAACGGCTCGGCATGCTTACCTGCCACTACTGCGGAACGACATACCGCGTGCCTGAGACGTGCCCCAACTGTGGCAGCAAGAATATCCACGGACGTGGCTTCGGTACAGAGAAGATAGAGGACTATATAAGCGAACTGTTCCCCGAAGCTCGTGTGGCACGAATGGATTTAGACACAACGCAGACGCACGGGGCCTATGAGCGCATCATCGACGACTTCTCCCGAGGCAAGACGAACATCCTTATCGGCACTCAGATGGTGACGAAGGGACTCGACTTCGACAATGTCAGCGTAGTCGGAATACTCGATGCCGACACTATGTTGAACTATCCTGACTTCCGTGCCTTTGAGCATGCGTTCAACATGATTAGTCAGGTGAGCGGACGGGCAGGCAGAAAAGGACACCGTGGACTCGTCATCCTGCAAACCAAGAACCCTGATTTGCCGGTCATACGCCAAGTTGTGAGGAACGATTACCGGTCATTCTACAAGACTCTTACTGCCGAGCGGCTTGCGTTCCGCTATCCTCCGTTCTATCATATTGTCAACGTCTATCTCAAGCATCGTGACGAGCAGACTGTCGAGCATGCCGCTTCAGACTTGGGCTCTCGCCTCCGCAAGCTGTTCGGTTCCCGTGTCCTCGGTCCTGACAAGCCGTCCATCTCACGCGTTAAGATGCTGTATATCAGGAAACTTGTACTCAAATTCGAAAACGGTCTCGACTATCATCGCGTCCGGCAGGTACTCCGCGACATCCAGCAGTCGCTATCGTCCGACCGCACTTATGGCGCATTGCAAATCTACTACGACGTTGATCCGGAATAAAACAATCCTTTTCTTGCTTAGAAAAAAATAATGTAGCATATTTGCAGTTGAAAGGTAGATTATTCAGAGGCTACCGGTTCGACGCCAGAAGACATACAATCATTATAGAGAAAATTAGATTTAATCCCCATCAAGTTGATATTAAGGAACTTGATGAGGATTTCTTTTGAATTTATTTTTGCACGTTTAAGCAGATTATCATGTCGTTTAAACACTCAGTTCGCTAGTTTGTGACCGATGAACGGGAAACTGGGGTTGCACGTTTCAGGTAAAATATGTAACTTTGACAACACAAATGATAAATAAAGCAGATAAGTTTTAACTGCACATTTGCACACAAATACCTTTTGACACACCGAAAAAGCGGTCTCCCTTAAAATGGTTAGAGAGGCCGTTTTTGCTTTTTGGCGCTTCCTAAACAGGTCTTTATAAACGTAAAAAGAATATCCAAGACAACCAAACATTTATGCCATCCACTGCAGGGGCGTGCCCTGCTGCGCCCGTCCTGTCAGAAAGACCGGCATATAATACAGAACATTCGCCTTTGCAAGGCGACCGGGCGCCCACGAGGGACACCCCTGCAGTGGAAGCTTTCGTAGCTGTTTTGACAGGAGCTGATAATTATTTAATGTATTATGAAGCTATGATTGTGCATCCGCCTCTTTCAGATGCTGCGTCATTTCCTCGACCGTTATACCGAGAAGGTGCATCTGTCGCGCCACTTCTGGCAGTGTGTTGCGGAAGAATTCCTCACGTCGCGACTTCCGGATGCGCTCCGCCGCATCGCTGGAAACGAAATATCCCAACCCACGGCGGTTGTATATGATGCCTGCCCGTGCAAGTTCATCATACGATTTGACGGCAGTGTTTGCATTGACGCCCAACTCTCCGGCGTATTCCCTTACCGAAGGGATGCGCTCATCGGGACCATAGCGCCCCGCGAGGATGTCGTCCGACAACCTGTCAGCCATTTGTAAGTATATCGCTTTGTTGCTATTGAAATTCATAATAATCTCCTTTGTCGCTTTGTCTTATTTACTATTCGCTGTTGGGACAATAATATTCCTGCCTTCCCAGTGGCGCTTTGTCGGTTTCTTAAATAACTCTAGCTTTTGCAGAAGTTTTTCGCTAAGCATCGGAACCGATTCTGGCATAACACATTCGACCGTCCTCGCTGACCTCGCCCATGAGCATTTTGCCCTTCGCTTGTGCTTTCCGCAGCATTCTGCTTTTGTCCCACCAACGTGTATGATTACAGAAACTGATGAATTTGGTTTGCGATTCAGGCTCGCCATCGTACTCATAGAGGGCAACCGTTTCACAGTTTGTTATTTGTATTTTCAGTATGAGAAGGTTAACGGTGAACCTGTGATTCTTTCGCGTTGCAAGTTCGTCGAGATACGCCGTGGTAATTTTTTCATTTCTAATAGCCTTTAGCGCTCGATAAATCTATTGCTTGTTGATTTCCTGGATGACATCCCCGGGGCCGCTGGAGCTGATGTCGCACGACTTCGCAGTACCCCTTACTGATACATCTCCAGAGCCTATAATGCCGCCGGAGATAATTCCGCACTTATCGACATTGAGGTCTATATCGCCCGAACCGGAATTGTTGACTGTTATTTCTGCTGCTTGTGAAATCCTTGCGCTAACGTCTCCTGAGCCCAGCGACTGTATTTCGACCTTTTGCGAAGTAAGATTACCTATACTGAAGTCGCCCGCCCCGGAAGCGTATATGCCAGCAGCCTTGGCTTTTACCGGCTTGTTGAGGCTGATATCTCCCGACCCAAGCGTCGTTATTTGAAGCGAATCAGAGCAGTTGATACCGTCTGTTGTTATGTCGCCGGAGCCTTCTGCCGTCACGGAAAGTTTCGAAGTCGTTATCGTTCCTTCAATGTAGATATCGCCACTGCCTGTTTCCGAAATCGCATTCAGTGTCGGAGCCTTCACCCATACTTCAGCAATTCCGGCATGTTTTCCACTGTATATATAGTTAACTTCATCTTTGCCCTGCCCCGAAATAATCAAATTGCCGTTTGAGACTTTAACTGAGATTCTCTTGACCAATTTCTCCGAGCCGGTTATTTTTACTTCGTACTTGTCAGATGGAGTGAAGTGTACGTCTGCATACGTATTATTTACGATTGCATTGAACGGCTGAACATTGACAATTTTGGTCTGTTGCTCCACATAATCCTTTGTCGTTTCAATCTTGCATGACGTGATAGCCGTCAGTGTCACGATAGCTAATGCTATAATATATAATGTCTTTTTCATATTCTTTTTCAATCTTTCATTATTTCATTTTTTCAATTTTTCCATCTCTCTATAGGTTATACCACTTGTTGGCGGCTACCTGCATGCGCGAGTAAATGCGGAAAGTGAGCCAGAAGTTGAATTCTGTGATTAACGCGAACGCTGCATCTTCCAGAATGTACGTCCACATAGTGTTCACCCCGATAATGCTGTACATGTCCTTACCGTATATCGCATCAAGGATGAACTTGCAAATTAGCATCACTGCAAAGATAAGTATAAACGAACCGAATATAATCGTTATGTTGCTCTTTATCCATGCATGGCGACGGAAAACGACTCCGACGAGCAGATAAAGGGAGTGGATGAATATGAAGGCGAAGTACAACTTGACTAAATCAGACACAGAAATGAATGGCTCCGCAATGAATATTAATTTCCATTTGTCAATAAATGCCGACGTCACAGAGCTTACATGGTTGACGAAGAAGCTTGAATATGCCATTTGCAGAACATCGCCGACGACTATGCCGACGAATGCTGCCAGCGGAATAAATATCAGAAGGTGAATGTATCGGGCAATGAACTTCTCCAGCTTACTTGCCGGCAGCATGAATGCCGATATGCGTTTGTTCTTCTCCGATATATTGCTGACAATGAGAGAACCGCACGTTAACAGATAGATGAACGATGCGGAAAAGAATCCTTTGGCTATCATGTCAGTGTAGTTTACACTGTCTCTGTTTCTGACGAGAAAGATGTTAATTGCTACAGTTGCTATAACTATAGCGGCGCAAGCACCCGCCGTCTGCATGTAGAATTTCCTGTTGTCGGCAACGGTGCAACCGACGACCTTGCCGAAGCGTTTACAATTGAAATTTGTCATTGATATTCTTTGTTTTTAAGGTTTACTTTTCCTGCTTATTATTCTCTTTTGTCAGAACGTAGTCGAAGAGCAATTCGAGGTTCATCTGCGTCTCATCCTCATCGTTCTGGCGGCGCATTATGGCGGCGAGACCCATCGGCGACGGCTCCGTGTATAGCACTTCCGGCGACTTCGCTTCGTCAATGGTGATATTGCGGAACGCGTACTTGCCGGTTATCTCGTCGGCGGAAGAGTTCAGAAGCACACGGCTGCGGTCTATTATGATAATGTGCTCCAGAAGCGATTCTATGTCGTGGACTTGGTGAGTGGAAATTATCAGCGTGCGGTCGTCGGTCATATTCTTCGCGATAACCTTGCGAAACAGAGCTTTCGAAGGAATGTCGAGACCGTTGGTAGGCTCGTCCATGAGCATGGTGCAGCATCCCGAGGCGAGTGCAAGACTCATTGTCACCTTCTTGCGCTGACCCATCGACAGGGCGTGGAGGTTCGGCAGGTTTGTGTCCATGTCGAAATCGGATAGGCACTGATTCAGAATGTCCTCGCTGAAATGTGGGTAAAAACTGCAATAATTCTTGATATAGGCATGCAGGGATATTCCCGGCAGAGTGTCTTCTTCGGCAACTATGAACATGTCGGCGAGCATTTCGGCATCGCGGCGGCGGCTGTCGTGACCATCAACGCTAACCGTCGAGCCCTTGCCGGGGCGTAGCAGACCGCTGATGAGGTAGAGTAGGGTTGACTTGCCGGTACCGTTCTTGCCGAGCAGTCCGTATATCTTGTTGCCTTCAATGTTGAGATTGAAGTCGCTGAACACCTTCCTGCGGGTGCCGGTGTAGCTGTAGTTGAGGTCTTTGATATCTATCATAATCGTCTTTTAATAGTGTATTACTTTAATAGTACACTGCAAAGGTATTGCAATTCCACGTTTCCTGCAAGCAAAAAGACGAAAAACTTCAATTTGTGGCCTCTTTTTAACCTTCGTTAAGAATAAAAGAAAAGAGACGCAGAGCTAACCAACACCAAATTAAGACCTCTCCAAGCCCAAGGTAAAACCACTCCAAGCCTCCCCTTGGAGCAAGGCTTGGAGAGGAATTAGTTACGGTTTTGCCTGCCTATACCTTAGCTTCCTGATAATGAAACCATAAGTTTCAGGAGGAAAAATAAATTAAAAATGAGAGAAAAATAAATTAAAAACCAAACAAAAATAATTTATTTTTCAATCAAAAATAAATTAAAAACCAATCTCAAAGATGAACTTTGACATCCCCAAAGATTATTTGCAAGCCTGTAAGAGTTGTTGTATGACCTTTGGATAAACGTACAACGCTACTGCAATAACCTAGGAGAGGTTATACTATCGGTTACCCCCAGGCTACGGTCGTTGCACTCCCTTGCCTGGGTTTTCCGAGAATTAAACCTCTCGAGGTTTGTGGATGTCATCTCTTCAAAAGCCGGATAATTTCTTTTATATGTATAGACACACAAAAAAGTCCCTGCCACGATGAGGCGGAGAGCCTCAACGCAGCAGGGACTGTGGTCTATTTATAATTGTAAAGGTTAACGTTAGCTATTTGCTAAATGAGCGCTTGCAGCTCCGAAGCGACATTGCGAGCCACGCAACGGAAGCTGCACCTAGCATGATGGACTGCCCCGCAAGTACGATTGTTGCTACAAGGGCTAATTGGACTTTAGTGATGAGCCACGTCTGATGCATGTTCACATCCTTGTTCAGTATCGCTGAGTAGTATTTCCGTAGCCATTCAGCCGGCGACTTCACAGCGTTTATCATCATTTCTACCGTCTCGCGTTCTGCACTTGTGCTTACCATCGCGTCGAAAAGAGTCATTTCGTTCTTCATAATTATATCGTTTTATTTTGTTTCTGAGTGCAAAATTAGGCGGCAAGTGTGCAATATCTGTTCACAATGATAACTTTATTAGTTATAGTATGTTAATATTTAACATCTGATAACGTTTTATCCCATAAAGTGAACCGATATTGCATGTAGTCTGATTAAATTTGCAGCAGAAAAGTATTATTACTGATTTAACGAACAACGACTACAACATGAGAAACGAATCCATTGTAAAAGCCTTCAAGATTATCCAGCTTCTGATGGACGACAGGAACAGAAGCGTGACGGAGATATGCGACAAACTGAGTATGTCGCGGCGTACATTCTATTACCTTATTGAGTTTCTGCGCACGCAGGACATAATCATCTTCAAGTGCAACGGCTGTTACCACATCGACCGCCGCTCGCCGTTCATAACGCGGCTGACGCATGCCGCACAGTTCTCCGACGACGAGTTGCTCACGATACGCAACCTTATAGGAATGATGGGGGAGGGCAATGCCACCGTCGACTCGCTGCGCAGAAAGTTCGATTCGTCGTTCGACTTCACGCAGATTATAAACAATCCGGAGCGGCAGCGGCAGACGAGTATCGCCAAAAAACTGACGAGGGCGATACGCGACAAGCGCATGGTGAGGATAGAAGACTATTCGTCGCCTCACAGCAACAGCGTGACCGACCGCGTTGTGGAGCCGTTCATGCTTATGAACGACAGTCGCGACGTGCGTTGCTATGAGCTTGCGACGGGGGTGAACAAGACTTTCAAGATTGCAAGAATGGGTGGCGTGGAAATCCTCGACACACCGTGGATACACGAAGGCGAGCACCGTCAGGTGTTCACCGATATATTTATGTTCAGCGGAGAGGAACGCCACCACATCAAGATACGCGTCAACCACTTAGCGCGGAACCTCTTTCTGGAGGAGTTTCCGCAGGGACGCCGCTACGTCAGTCCGTCTGTGGGGCTGGCAGGCAGCGACAGCGAGCGCTGGATTATAGAGCTCGACGTCTGTGACTTTCGTGGTATCGGTCGCTTTGTGCTTGGTCTATACAATAATATAAACATTCTCGCCGATGATGATTTCGAGGAATACATCAACGACGAGATAAAGATAATGACGGTCAAGAACCACTTTGACAATATAAAAATTGGCGACCCCGCCAACACTGCGAAAGTTCGCGCGTGGCGAAAGGCCGCCGGTCTGCCTAATCGTTTTGGCGAAGAAGATGAAGTTTCACCTTCGGAGCCATGACGTTGTTTACCTTTTCGGTGTACTTCTCGAGCGACAGTGTGACACCGTCCTTTATGTCCTCGACGTTGTTGCCTACGAAGAAGGAATATGTTCCGGGCTCAACAAGCCACTCGCTGTTGGACTCGTCGAACGAAGCAAGCTCACGAACGGGTATCGTCATAGTAAGAGTTTCGCTCTGACCCGGCTTCAGTTCCTTCGTCTTTGCGAACGCCTTCAGTTCCTTTGCAGGCTTCTCGAGGGTTCCCTTTGGTGCTGCAACGTATATCTGCGCTACCTGTTTGCCTGCTACCTTGCCTGTGTTCTTGACGTTGACGGTAACGACTACGTTGCTGCCGGACTTCTTTGCAGCCAGCTTACTGAACTCGAATGTGGTGTAGCTGAGGCCGTATCCGAACGGATAAGCTACGCTGCGGTTGAACGTGTCGTAGTAGCGGTAGCCGACGTAGATGTCCTCCTCGTGATTGGAATAGTTGACTCCTTTGAGCACTCCGTTCTCAAACTTACCCGTAAGGTTGTAGTAGTCGGGGCGGCGCGGGAAGTTATAGGTCGACGGGTCGTCACCGATGGACACAGGCCATGTGGCTGTCAGGTGTCCGCTCGGGCAAACCTTGCCTGTCAGCACGTCTGCAACGCTGTTGCCGCCTTCCTCTCCCGGCTCCCAGGCGACGAGGATTGCGTCGACACGATTGCGCCAACTGGCTGTCTCTATTGACCAACCGCTGTTGATAACGACGATGACGGGTTTGCCGGCGTTGTGGAACAGGTCGCTGACACGGTATATCATGTCGCGCTCTTTTTCGTTGAGGTTGAAGTCTTCAATCTCCCTGTCAATGCCTTCACCTGACTGACGGCCAAGCGTTATGATAGCGGCATCAGCCTCAGGAAGCTCGTGCATGATGAGACGGTCACTGATTTCGATTTCGTCAAGCTTTGGCTGGCCTTGGTTGAGGAACCACATCTCGGGGTTCTTGTCGGCGTTCAGCTTTGCCTTGGCAAAGGGAACGTACTTCTCGTAGATATCTGTGAGCGACTTGGTGGTTTTCACTCCGATGTTCTTCAAGCCTTGAACCATGTCGACAACGTAAGGAACGTTGACGCAACCAGAGCCCAGACCGCCGCTGAGGAAGTCGTAGCTGTTGACTCCGAAGAGGGCTACCGTCTTAAGGTTGTGTATCGGCAGGACGTTGTTATCGTTCTTGAGGAGTACCATTCCTTCGGTCGCCGACTGACGGGTGATGGCTGCATGCGCCTTCAAATCCGGCTTGTTGCTGTACTTGTACTTATGGAACGATGGCGTCTTGACGATGTATTCGAGTATGCGACGCACGCTCTTGTCTAAATCGGCTTCGCTTAGCGTTCCGTCTTTGATACCTGCGACGAGGTCTTTAGCCTGCTCCGGATAGCCGGGCATCATCATATCGTTGCCTGCCGCTACCTCGGAGGTCGTCGGAAGACCGTTGCGCTTGCCAATCCAGTCGGTCTCTACGAAACCGTTGAAGCCCCATTCGTCACGCAGGATGGTAGTAAGCATGTCGTGGTTGTCCTGCGAGAAGACTCCATTGATGCGGTTGTATGACGACATCAGTGACCATGGCTTTGCCTCACGTACAACTTTCTCGAACGAGCGGAGGTATATTTCCCTCAGTGCACGTTGCGAAATGCGTTCGTCAACACGAATTCGGTCGCTCTCCTGGCTGTTGGCTGCGAAGTGCTTGGGGCTCGTTCCGACTCCCTGACTTTGCACTCCCTTGACCATTGCAGCAGCGATGGTGCCGCAAAGGTATGGGTCCTCACTGTAGTATTCGAAGTTTCGGCCGCCTAACGGGTTGCGCTGGATGTTCATTCCGGGACCGAGCACAACGTCACAGCCGTACTCTTTTGTCTCGTTTCCTATAGCCTGGCCAACCTTGTAGACAAGTTCGGGGTTCCAGGTTGAGGCAAGGCAGGTGCCAACGGGGAAGCCTGTGGCGTAGAAAGTTTGCGAAGTGCCCTCGCGTGTGGCATCGATGTGCACTCCGGCTGGGCCGTCCGTCAGTACGGTTGCCGGTATTCCGAGTCGCGGAATGGCTATGGTCTGACCTGCCGCGCCAGCTACGATGCGCGACTGGTGGCCCAACATGGCTCCGCTTCCTATGAATCCGATGCCGCCATCGCCTACAAGCATCTGGCATTTCTCCTCCAGCGTCATCGCTTTCAGCACTTCGTCGATATTGTTTTCATTGAGTTGTGGTGCGTTTTGTCCCATAATGGATGTTGATAAGAGTAATGTAGCAAAAGCTACCGTCAGTCTTTTGTGTCGCATATAGTATTGGTGTTTTTGGTTGTTATTTCGTTTATGCAAATTTACGGATTAATATTAACACGGGCAAACAATTAAGGTTATTAATTGTTTCGAAAGTTGTGCGCTTTCGTAAATTGGCAAAAAAGTATGTCGTTGGCTTCAGCCTTAGGGCAAGTTTTTGTACCTTTGCAAATGTATTGTCTGCATTCTGTAAATCGGTTTCAATGCAGACAGCGAATAAGAAATTATGAACGTAAAGATAGAACAATCGTGGAAGGACGTGCTCGGGGAGGAGTTCGATAAGCAATATTTTGTCGACCTTACCAAGCTCGTGCGTCTGGAATACCTCAACTACCAGTGCTTTCCGCCCGGAAAGCTCATCTTCAATGCTTTCAATCTCTGTCCGTTCAACGACGTCAAGGTTGTTATAATAGGGCAGGACCCATACCACGAGATGGGACAGGCTATGGGACTGAGTTTCTCTGTGCCATCGGGCATCGCCATGCCGCCGTCCCTTATCAACATATTCAAGGAGATTGAGATGGACTTGGGTACGCCTATGCCTAAGGACGGGGACTTGACCCGCTGGGCAAAGCAGGGTGTTCTGCTGCTTAACGCTACGCTGACGGTGCGCGCGCATCAGGCTAACAGTCACCAGAAACTTGGCTGGCAGACGTTCACCGATGCTGCTATAAAGGCACTGAACGCACGCCGCTCGCACCTTGTCTATATGCTTTGGGGTGGCTTCGCACGTTCGAAGAAGTATCTGATTGACCAAAACAAGAACATGATACTTGAGAGCGTGCATCCGTCTCCACTATCGGCGAACCGCGGAGGATGGTTCGGCAATCACCAGTTCTCACGTTGTAACGAGTATTTAAAGGCTAACGGAATTGAGCCAATCAAATGGTAAAGAAGCAATTGCATATCCTTCAGGTCGGTAACGTGCTCGTTTCACCTGATATATTCACAGAGAACTTCTGCTGCGACTTGGCTCAATGCAAGGGACAATGTTGTGTGGAAGGTGATGCCGGTGCCCCGATAACGATGGATGAGGAGATGGAAATCGAGGAATGCGTTGACGAAGTGTGGAATGATTTGTCGGCTTCGGCGCAGAGTGTCATCGACCGTCAGGGCGTCGCATATGTCGATAAGGAAGGCGATTTGGTAACGAGCATCGTCAACGGACGCGACTGTGTGTTCACGTTTCATGATGATTTGACCGACAACGACAGTGGAAACGTAATACGCAACTGCTGTCTTTGTGCGCTTGAACGGGCTTGCCGGAATGGCAGGACGAAGTTTATGAAGCCGATATCGTGTGCCTTGTATCCCATTAGAGTGAAAGACTTCGGCAACGATTTGGTTGGAATCAACTACAATAGGTGGAGCGTTTGCAAGGCTGCCGTTGAGAAAGGCAACCGCCTCGGAATACCTGTCTACAAGTTCTTGGCCGCTCCTTTGACTACAAGATTTGGCAAGGAGTGGTACGATGAACTGTGTTCCATTGCCGATGAGCTAAAAAAACAGGGCTACTTGTAAGCTTTCTGCGGAATTTATTGCTTCCGCTTTGGCTTACGAATAGCCCTGTTCTTGTATTCCAATGTATATCTGGAGAGTCCTTAATTATATAATGTGACTATCCGAAAATTATTGTTTTCGTTTATAATTTGGCAGTTGGCTTGCCGAAAGTGTAGGTGTAAACCGACTCGCCGGGTTTCCTCTTGAGCTTTATTTTCTTCTCTTCACCGTTCACGACGACTATCGGCTTCAGTGGCAAACCACTGTTGATGGTGAACGAAGTGACCTTTCCGTTGTGCCATTCCATTGATACATCGGAACCACCACGTGCACAAAGCCCCTTCACTTCTCCGTCGCTCCAAGCCTTAGGCAGTGCCGGAAGAAGCTTGATACTGTCCGGTGAGCTTTGCAGAAGCATCTCGCAGACACCTGCAACACCACCGAAGTTGCCGTCAATTTGGAAAGGCGGGTGCGCGTCGAACAAGTTCGGATAAGTTCCGCCACGATGAACGGCATCGGCTCCGTTGTAGTCCTGAGGTGAGACATAGCGCAGAAGGTTACGGTAAATCTTGTAGGCGTGGTCTCCATCGCCAAGCCTTGCCCATAGGTTTACACGCCATCCGGTGCTCCATCCTGTGCTTTCGTCACCCTTTAATTCGAGACTCCGGCGTGCAGCGGGGTAGAGGTCGTAAGGCAGGTTGTGACCCGGGAAGAGTCCGATGAGGTGACTTTGATGGCGATGATGTACATCCTTGTCAGCCCAATCATAGTACCATTCGTTCAAGTCGCCGTCCTTTCCGACCGTGTAAGGATGCAAATGCTCATACTGGTAGGTAAGTTTCTTGACGAAATCCTTATCCGTTTCGAGTATGTTAGCTGCACTTATCGTGTTCAGGAACAGTTCGCGGATGATTGCGAGGTCAGCTGTGCCACCGTAGAGAGTAGCTCCAGTGTAGCCTTTGTCCGTCACGTATTCCGCTTCCGGGCTCGTACTCGGTGCCGTTATCAGCTCGTCGGGATTCTTCGGATTAGGAATGAGCCAGTCGGAGCAGAACTCAGCCGCTCCTTTCATAGCCGGATACGCTATCTCACGAAGGTATTGCTTGTCCTGGGTGAACTGATAATGCTCCCAAAGAGTGTTGACAATCCATGCTCCACCCATGTTCCAGTTGCTCCATTTCGGCGCCTGTGTGCCACCGCCAACTGGTGCTGTCTTAGCCCAAATGTCGCTGTTGTGGCCACAGCACCAGCCATGCTGAATGCCGTAGAAGTTCTTTGCGGTGAACGACCCATTGTAACGGAGAGAGTTGATGAAACCTTCGAGAGGCTTGGTCATCTCCGTCAGGTTTGCAACCTCTGCCGGCCAGTAGTTCTCTTCGAGGTTAATGTTCATCGTATAGTTGCCGTGCCATGGTGACCAAAGGTACGGAGACCACAATCCTTGCAGCATTGCGGGGGTGTTGTTGCACCTCGAGCTTGATATGAGAAGGTAGCGACCGAATTGGAAATACAATGCCTCGAAAGCCGCATCGGCATCCTTGTCGGCCGTCGAGCCTGTCTCTGTGCGCTGCGAGTAAGCCTTAAGAAGCTCATCGGTAGGTACGTTCGGTTGCAGATTACCTTTCCCGAGGCGAAGCTTAACGCGATTGTAGAAGCGCTGATAGTCAGCTATATGGCGGTTGCGTATTGTCGAATACGACACGTTAACAGTGTGCCAAGCCTCGTCGTTGGCACGGCTGATGTAGCTTGAAGCCTGGTTCACCGGGTCCATATTGGCTCCCGAGAAACTCGTTTCGTTAACTATGTAAATGGTGGCGGTGTTCGCTCCGCTTATGGTTAGCGTGCTGTCGGCGTGCGTTACTGTTCCGCCGTCGTTCTGAAGAAGCAGAACGGTGCATGCGTGGATAGTCTCCGTCTCCTTACCGTTGGCGTGTCCAATCATCGTCAACTGCTTTTCCGAAGCCTTAACGTTGTGTGGAACCTGCGCGGTGAGCATCACCTTCGTGTTGATACTTGCCGGTTTGTCAGCTGTAAGCCGAATGGCGATGAGCCGTTCGGGATTACTTGCGAAGTATTCCCTTTGATACCGAACGCCATTCTGCGTATAATTGACATGCGCAATACTGCTGTCGAGGTCGAGCTCGCGGCTGTAATCCGTCACGTCACCAGTGTTGCTATTGATGAGATGCAGAGTTCCGAGCGTCTGATAGTCAGCGCTCTCGCCTCCTTGCACGAAGTGTTGGAGCGAGTCGGCTGTACGATAGTCCTCCGAGAACAGCGCATCGCGGATTTCATTTATCCACTTTGACTTTCCTGCTCCCTCGTTATGGTCCACCGGTTTGCCTGTCCAGTAGGTGATGTCGTTAAGGTAAATGGTGTCATTGTCTACTGCCCCGTAGATGAGTCCGCCAATTTTACCGTTTCCGATTGGTAGGCTTTCCTCAAAGTACGTTGCCGGTTTGTTGTACCAAAGACGCATGGGCTGCTGCCCTTGTGCCACAGCCCCCAAACTGATTGCTGCCAAAGTAACGGCGGCTATAATTCTCTTCATAGTACATTTAGGTTTTGATGTCAATAAGATAGCTACTGAAACATGTAGAGGCAGTTCCCCGATGGGAACCGCCTCTTATAGGTTGACGCTATGCGTCGATATTTGCGTATGTTGCGTTTTGCTCTATGAACTCACGTCGCGGCTCAACGTCGTCACCCATAAGCATGGAGAATACCTCGTCAGCCTCTGCTGCGTTGTCGATTGTAACCTGCTTGAGCAGACGTGTCTTCGGGTCCATTGTAGTCTCCCAAAGCTGCGATGGGTTCATCTCACCAAGTCCTTTGTATCGCTGAGTGTGAAGTGTCTTGCCATCTTCAACACCGTTCCCGTACTTGTCGAGGAACGCCTGGCGCTGCTGATCGGTATAGCAGTACTCGCTAATCTTCTTGTATGTGCACTTGTAGAGTGGTGGAGTAGCGATGTACAGATGCCCTTCCTCTATGACCTTCGGCATATAGCGATAGAAGAGAGTCATGATAAGCGTGTCGATGTGGGAACCATCGACATCGGCATCGGTCATGATTATAATCTTGTCATAGCGCAGTTTGTCGGTGTTAGCCTCAAAGGAGTCATCGCCGTCAACGCCAAAGCGTACGCCAATCGACTGTATAATGTTCATTACAGACTCAGCTTCGAAGACGCGGTGACGCTGAACTTTCTCCACGTTAAGTATCTTTCCGCGAAGAGGAAGTATAGCCTGCGTGTAGCGGTCACGTCCCTGCTTGGCCGAACCACCTGCGGAATCACCCTCGACGAGGAATATCTCGCATTGCTTCGGGTCCTTGTTGGAACAGTCGGCGAGCTTTCCCGGCAGTCCACCGCCGCTCATCACGCTCTTGCGCTGTACACTCTCACGAGCCTTACGGGCAGCGATACGAGCTGTTGCGGCAAGGATGACCTTATTGCAGATAAGTTTTGCCTCGTCAGGATGCTCCTCAAGATAATTCGAAAGAGCCTCACCGACAGCCTGCTGAACGGCGCCAGCCACTTCCGAGTTGCCCAGTTTGGTCTTCGTCTGACCCTCAAACTGCGGCTCAGCGACCTTTATCGAGATGACGGCAGTTAAGCCCTCGCGGAAGTCCTCACCACTTATCTCAATCTTAGCCTTCTCGATTTGCTTTGAAATCTGTGGGTCGTGGTCGGCGTAAGCCTTAAGTGTACGTGTCAGAGCTATACGGAATCCCGTCACGTGAGTACCTCCCTCAACGGTGTTGATATTGTTGACGTATGAGTGAAGGTTCTCGTTGTAATCGGTGTTGTACATGATGGCGACCTCGATAGGCACACCCTGCTTCTCCGTCTTGAGGTATATGACATCGTCGAACAGATGCGTACGGTGACGGTCGATGTAGCGGACGAACTCCTTCAGACCATCTTTGGCATGGAAAACCTCCTGTCTTGTCTTGCCCGTTTCTGGGTCCGGACGAAGGTCGGTGAGCGTAATCTTGATGCCGGCGTTCAGGTAAGCGAGCTCACGCATACGACGCGCAACGACGTCCCACTTGAATGTTGTGGTCGTGAAGATAGTCGGGTCCGGCCAGAACTGCTGCCTTGTGCCCGTGCGGCCGGTCTCGCCGACAACCTTGACAGGGTACAGCGGCTTTCCCTTCTCGTACTCCTGCTGGTATATCTTACCATCGCGGAACACCTGAGACTTCATGTGTGACGACAGAGCGTTAACACAACTGACACCCACACCGTGCAGACCGCCACTCACTTTGTAAGAGCCCTTATCGAACTTACCGCCTGCGTGCAGCACGGTCATTACAACTTCGAGGGCGCTCTTGTGGAGTTTCTTGTGCTCATCGACAGGAATTCCACGTCCGTCATCCTCTACAGTGCAAGAGCCATCGGCACCAATCGTAACCTCGATGTTGTGGCAGAAACCTGCCATAGCCTCGTCGATAGAGTTGTCGACGGTCTCGTTAATCAAGTGGTGGAGACCCTTTTCCGATATGTCTCCTATGTACATAGCAGGGCGTTTGCGCACTGCCTCCAAGCCTTCAAGAACTTGTATGTTTTTCGCCGAATAATTCTCTTCGGCCTCTTTATCTACTGCCATTTTTCTAAGTTTCTAATTATAGATGCAAAGATACGAATTTTTGATGAGATACAGAAATTTTTCAGTGACAAAAATGCGCCTTCTGACATACCTTATCACACGTTTTCGACGGGCGTCCAGGTGCTCGGGAAAATGTCAGGATTTTCCCATGCGTACCACTTCTGAGGATAGAACACGCGCCTGCCGTCATTCTTGTTGAGGCTCGCAGCCCACCAGGAGAACGTGCTGTTGGCAATGATATTGTGACGGCAGAGCGACATCAGGTACATGTCCTTCCAACTATCATTGCCCGAGTTGCCACTGACGAACGTTGCCCGCGGAACTTTGATGTTGGCCTTTGCCCACTCTATATCGTCCGAAAATACGAAAAAGTGAGCCGACGGATTATCTTTAAGTTCCATTTCGATAGCGCGGGTGTAGTATTTCTGCGTACAATAAGCCCCGAAATCATTCTTATGCTCATCGTCGTAATAGTCGCCGCGGCGCACATGGAGCGAAACGGAATTCGAACCGACTATCTCATCCCTCACAGCCGCGTTCCTCTCGTCCATCTCAACGTTGCGGAATTTGAACACGTTGGCAAGGTCCAGCCCCTCGCTGTACTTTCTGTCGAGCCAGAAACCATCGTAGAAGATACTGTGCTCGTTCTCGTCGCGTGAGACGATGTGCAGCCGCTGCATTATCGAAGCGCAGTGGCTGATGGTGTCGGTAAGGAAATTGTGGGGCGGAAGCTCAACGCCGAAGATGCTGCTAAGCAGGAAGTCGGTGTGCGTACGAAGCGAACCGGACCAGTAGCTGCCGCAGATGCGCTCGCCGCTGTGTGTCCTCTTCATCCAAAGATAGAACACATAGATGAACATTTGGTTGCCGAGACCGCCTTGGAAGTTGATTATCTTCATATCTATTGAAAAACAGAAAGGTCGCATTCCTGTTGGGAACACGACCTTCTTATTCTTTGCTATGGCTATGACTGACGGTTGGGTTTTATCCCAGAGCAGCAATATGACGGCACAAACTAGACTTCAAGTTTGCGGCCTTGTTCTTGTGAATTATGTTGGTCTTAGCCAGTTTGTCGAGCATTTTCTGTACCGAAGGATACTGCTTAGCAGCCTCGTCCTTGTCGGTAGTTGCGCGCAGCTTACGTACTGCGTTGCGCATCGTCTTTGCATAATACTTGTTGTGCAAAGTCTTTACCTTGTCCTGACGGAGTCTCTTAAGGTTTGATTTGTGATTTGCCATCTTCTATTTGTGTTCTTTTTATTTTTTTCCGTTACGTCGTTATGTAGTCCCTAGCAGAATCGAACTGCTCTTTAGAGAATGAAAATCTCTCGTCCTAGCCGATAGACGAAGGGACCTTGCGTTAATTTTGCGGGTGCAAAGGTAGATGTTTTCTGCCAACTGACCAAATTTTCCGAAATAAATTTTCGTAAAATACTGTATTTTTGTACTTTTGCGACATAATGGAAGTGAAAACTAAGGCAATTGTACTGCGAACGGTTAAGTATGGTGACCAGTCGCTAATCGTCGACAAGTTGACTGAAAAACATGGTCGTGTGTCGTTCATCGTGCGTATCCCGAAGACGAAAAAAGGCAAGCTGCGCAAGCAGTTTTTCAATCCTATGACGGTTCTCGAAATCGATTTCGACTACCATCAGCGCTCCCGTCTTCAGCATTTGCGTGACGCCCGCATCGCCGTTCCTCTGAATTCCATTGCCATGAATCCGTCGAAGATGGCGATAACGATATTCCTTGCCGAGTTCCTGGCTTACGTTACGCGTGACGAACAGGGCGACAGCGCTTTGTACGGGTATGTGGAAACGGGACTGCGGTGGCTGGATGCGGCAACGGAAGATTATGCCAACTTCCACATTGTCTTTATGATACAGTTGAGCCGCTTCGCCGGTTTCTGGCCGAATCTTGACGATTACTACCATGGCTGTGTGTTCGACATGCGCGAGGGAAGGTACGCTTCGTCGGTGCCACTGCATACCGACTTCCTCGATTGGCGAGAGTCGCGCTTCGCCAACTTCCTCGTCAAGCTCGACTTCTACACCATGCGCCATCTTCATCTTAATGGTGCGCAGCGCAACCAGATTGCCGATATCATCATCGGATACTATCGCCTGCACATCCCTCTTATGCCTGAGCTGCGGTCGTTGGCTGTGTTGAGAGAGGTGTTCAGGTGAAATTGGGGTATGGAAAAGCCGAACCAAGGCCAGCTAAAGCCCACCCAAGCCCGAAGGGTTGTCCTACCCAAGCCCTTGCCAAGGGAGGGGCGTTGAAGTGATTTGTGGGTGTTTGCGTGGTTGGTTGTTATTGTACAGCAGTTGGGATGTTGACGCATCCACTGCAGGGGCGGCCCTTGTGACTGCCCGCTCGTTCCGTAAGACCGACAAATACGCCTGCATATTCGTCTTTGCAAGGCGATCGGGCACCCACAAGGGGCGCCCCTGCGGTGGGAGGCAAATTCGTTTTAGAAAATTGAGGATAATATTTGCATATAAAATAGTATCTCTTTAATGTACCTTTATATAATCTTCAGATAGCGAATAATCCACAAATCACATCAACATCCCTCCCATTCGGGAGGGCTTGGGTGGGCTTTAGCAGGGCTTGGACGGGACTTCCCATCGGCTTGGACAGGAGATTATAAATTGCGTTTGTATATGTCTTGGGATATGAAACTTTTTCTTTTAGGATATGAAAGGTCAAATCTTAGATTGATTTTTAATTTAAAAACGAATGAAAAATAATTTATTTTTGTGAGAAAAATAAATTAAAAATGAGATAAAAATAAATTAAAAATCAATACGAAAGTTATCGTATTGTAATTCAAAACGTTAGCTGTGGCATTTTAAAAGGCCTGTCCAATCCCGAAAGAAAGTCATACCCAAGCCCTCCCGAATGGGAGGAATGTTGATATGATTTGTGGAAGTTTGTGAGGCTAATAGTTGATTTATCCACCTTCGGATTTTAGGCTTTTTCACTGCAGGGGCGGCCCTTGTGGCTGCCCGCTCGGTCTGTAAGACCGACTAATATTTTTTAAACAGCTATTTGGAGTTATAGCTAACAAATGTAATAATAATCTCGCAGAGTTTAAACTTTCGGTTACCCCACATAAGCGGTAGCGCAATGTGGGGTGAAGAACTACGGTTATATAACAACTCAGCGCTTCGGAGATGCGCTACAGCACGAAGTGTGTAAAAGAAAGTTAGAAAACTATCTTACGCGTTTCACGCTGTAGCGCATCTTCGAAGCGCTGAGTTTTGAGTTGTTTATTGACTCTCCCTAGGCTGCGGTCGTTGCACTCCCTTGCCTAGGGTTACCGAGAATTAAACTTCTTCGAAGTTAGTGGATGTCTTTACTCTAAATGTCTTATGAACCCAAATACTTTAGCATATTCGCCTTTGCAAGGCGACCGGGCGCCCACAAGGGACGCCCCTGCATTGGTTTTTTGTGCTGGTTAGGATTTATAAAAACCCTTTCTAATGATTTTTTTATTTTGGCAAATCGCTTGCTTTCATCCACAAGTCTATTCAACATCCCTTCCTTGGGGAGGGCTTGGGCAGGACAACCCTTCGGACTTGGTGGGAAATTTCATCGGGCTTGGGCAGGCTTTCCCTTATCTGATTAGTCAACGAAGCTGATGACACCCTGCACCGGTTCGCTCTTGTCAGGTTTGTCCGTGTCTGTTGCCGGTACGTTAGTGTTCTTAATGTCTTGCAGCATCTGTTTCGTGCGCTTGTATGTCGGCGTATTCTCAACAGCAAGGATGATGTCGTCGTTGTCGAGGTCCTCAGAGTTGAAGAAGAAGATATGCGGACGGCGCTTGTAGTGAGTCTTCTCCGTGTTCTTGTAGTAACGCTCGCGGCGGTCGCGCTTGTCGGCTTCCTCCTCTTCCTCCTTGCGGATGCGTTCCAGGTCTTCCTGCTTCTGATGCTGTATGTGCTTGTCCATGCCATCGACGTTTTCGATACCGAAACCGGTAGCAAGGATGGTGACCTTGACTTTCTTTCCGAGCTCAGGGTCAAGCGCGACGCCCCACTTCAGTTCGAAGCCGTCGCCGAAACGCCCCATGAAGTCGTTGACATCGTTCATCTCGTCCATTGTCAGCGATGAGCTGTCTTTCGACTTCTCATTGCAGAAGTTGATGGAGAGAAGTATCTTCTTGGCGTTGTAGATGTCGTTGTCGTTGAGCAGCGGAGAGTTGAGCGCATTGTCGATAGCCTGCTTTACACGTCCTTCGCCTTCGCCATAGCCGGTTGACATGATAGCCACGCCACCGTCCTTGAGCACCGTCTTCACATCGTTGAAGTCGAGGTTGATAAGTCCGTGTACAGTGATAATCTCAGCAATGCTCTTCGCAGCGACGCTCAGAGTGTCGTCAGCCTTTCCGAAAGCATCAACGAGCGTGAGGTCAGGGTATATCTCGCGCAACCGCTCATTGTTGATAACGAGCAGTGCATCGACGTGTTTTGCCATTTCTTCGACACCGTCCAGAGCCTGGTCAATCTTCTTGTTGCCTTCGAATTTGAACGGAATGGTGACGATACCGACGGTCAGAATGCCCATGTCCTTGCTGACACGTGCGATGACCGGAGCTGCTCCCGTTCCTGTTCCACCGCCCATTCCGGCTGTGATGAATGCCATCCTGGTGCCGTCGTCGAGCATGTTCTTTATCTCGTCGAGAGTGTCCTCGGCTGCCTGACGTGCACGCTCAGGCTTGTTTCCGGCTCCGAGTCCTTCCTTTCCGAGCTGCAAGTGCACAGGTACAGGACTGTCGTTGAGTGCCTGCGCATCGGTATTGCAAAGTACGAAGCTGACATCGTGGATGCCCTCGTGGTACATGTGGTTGACAGCATTGCCGCCGCCACCGCCTACGCCAATGACTTTTATGATGCTATCGTTCTTTTCGGGCTCGCCAAAGTCGAGTATATCTACTTTCTTATTATTGTCTGGCATATTTCAATCTGTTCTTTGTGTTCGATAATTATCTTGTCATTAACTCCCAGCGCGCCGCTTATTCTTCGTCGTCTTCGGACATAACCTTGTTGATGAAGTTCTTGAAGCCGCGTCCAATCTTGTTCAGCGGATTGTTCTTACGCTTTTCTTCTTCTTCAATGCGCTTGCGTTCCTCTTCCTCTTCACGCTGCTTGCGGCGTTCTTCCTCGCGCTTGCGGCGTTCTTCCTCTTCGCGTTTCTTCTTCTCGGCGGCTGTAGGTACCACGCCACCGTTCAGCTCGTTGGCGCTGCGCGGGTTGCTGTGGATAGTTGCCGTGGTAGGTCTTTCGCCCTGTTTCGTGTTGTTGAAGAGGTCGCTTGTTGGGTCAATCTCCTCGCCGGCACAGTTCATGTCGCCCTTGGCGAGCAGTCCGAGAACCGTGTTCATGCGTCCGTCGTTAGCCTTTATGAGAGGATTGTTCGAGTTGATGGTCTGTGTCACGAAGCGGGCGATGCGTATCTTCTCCACGTGAGTGTGGTTGTAGAAGGCGCGGCGAATGTTCGGCATGTTCGAACCACCGCCCGTTATGATGATGCCACCTAGCAGCTTGTCGGCATACTCTGAAGGAACCTGATACCATACGTTCTCGACGATTTCCTGAACACGGCTCTCGACGATTTCAACAAACCTGCGGCACTCTATCGAACGGTCCTCGTCGATAGGCAGTGTCTGCTGGTTGTCGATGTCAGCCTCGTCAGTGTAAGCGCTGCCATATTTGAGTTTCAGCTTCTCGGCATCGGCTTCTTCAATTTGCAGCGATGCTATGTCGCGTGTTACGCTGTTGCCTCCAAGAGGAATGACGGCGAGGTGGCGTAGTATGTTCTTATAGTAAACGGAAACAGTTGTGGTGTCGGCACCGAGGTCAACGAGTACGCATCCGCCGCGCTTCTCTGCATCGCTGAGTACGCTGTCGGCAAGTGCGAGTGGTGCGAGGTAGAGTTCGGCAATGGCGATGTTTGCCTTTTCGAAGCAGTCGTTCAAGTCATCGTAGAACTTCTTGCGCCACAGTATGTTGAGAAAGTTGCCTTCCAGACGTGTTGCCTTTATGCCGACAGGGTCGAGCTGGTAGACGTTGTCGACCTTGTACTCCTGTGTTGCGGCGTCAAGGATTTCCTGGTCGGGATAGCTCATGTTGCGGTTGGCATCCATCAGCTCGTTTATCATCTCGTTGGTAATGACTGTCTCCTCCGGGAATTCTTTCACAATGACGTTGCGAATGCTACGGATTGACTGTCCTCCAACACCGACGTAGACCTGTGTTATCTCGTGCTTGAGCTGCGCCTTCATCTTGTTGATGATGCTGGTGATGCACTGCTGGGTCTTGGCGATATTGTAGACGACGCCCTTGCGGATGCACTTCGTGGAGTCCTCCGTGACAACGGCAAGGACATTTATGCTGCCGTCAGGGTTCTTGCGCCCTGCTATGCCTCTGATGTTTGATGAGCCTAATTCGATGGCTACTATAAAATCGTTTGCCATAAACTATATGTATTTTCTTGTTTCTTCTGTGTTCTTTGTTCCCGTTTGCCGTCAATGTCACTCCGTCAGTTCGTGACGCGAGAGGGTGTCGGCATTGTGCTTCGCCTCCTTCTTTGCCGGGGCGTCCTTCTTCGCCGTAGCGTCGATGTTGCCATTGTCGCCCTCGTCGGATGCTGAAGACTGAGGCTCGTTGCCGTGCTTGCGGCATACAATCTGGTTGTCGAGCTCCACGTCGATGTAGGAATACTTGTTCCAGCCTGCCTTGCTGAGCCCGTACTTGTAGAATTTCAGCGTCCGGTCGAGCTTGCTATTTACATAGTCGGTAACCTTTTGGGATATTTCGCCCTTGTATTTTCCCGTCGGAAGCTCACCTATATATATAATGTGACCACCGACGCGTGGAACGAGTTCGATGCCGTGGTTGGGCAGTACGTTTATCTGCTCTATCTGGTTCTTCCAGAAATCGTTTGCCATTATGGCGCGTGCCATAGGCGTTATGTAGTACTTCGCAAACACATCGCTGACGGAACCGGTGACGATGATGAGGTCGCTGGTGTACTTGGAGTTCGGCATTATGCCGCCCTGGTCGTCGAGATAGTAGTCGGCACCGCGGTCGCTCTTTATGCGGATGAGCGGTGTGCGCTGCGTTACGATGATGCAGACGTGGCCGTTCTCCGTCTTGTAGCATTCGGCTGTCTTTACGAACGGAATGCCGCTGCCGCCGTTGCGGGGTGCCATGGCATCCTCGAGGCTGCGCGGGTTTATCTCGCTCATCTTCTTTCCGAGCGGATAGAGACCCTTGTCGGTGAGTATCTTCTTTATTTCGTCCGCGCTGAGGAACCCTGCGTCACTGGAGTCGGCCACGCTTATCTCTACCTTAGAGCATGCCATATCCGTCGTCTTAGGTTTGTTGAAAGACGTAACGGCTAGGACGAGGTACACGCCGAGTACCACGTCCATGACTCCAATGATGATGTTCTTCAGTCTTGGCTTCACTTTTCTTTGTCCTTAATAAGCTCCTCTATCTTCGGAACGAGGTCGTCGAGGTTGCCGGCTCCTAGTATTTCGAGTACGTCGAAGTCGCGTCCTGCAACGTATTCCAGTACGTCGCCCTTCTTGATGAGGGTCTTCTTGACGCCCGGTTTGATATTGTCGTAGATGAGTTTGCTTGTCACTCCGGGGATAGGCTCTTCACGGGCGGGGTATATCTCTGTAAGTACTACCTCGTCGAAATTGCTCAGAGCTGCTGCGAAATCTTTGTAGAAGTCGCGTGTGCGGGTGTAGAGGTGCGGCTGGAACATAACCGTAATCTTGCGGTCGGGGTAGAGCTCGCGAAGGCTCTTTGCACTTTGCAGTATCTCCTTGGGGTGATGTCCGTAGTCGGAAAGCAGTACGTGACGGGCGTTGCGTATCTTGAAGTCGAAGCGGCGGTCAACTCCCTTGTAGGTCTTCATGCCGTTCCGTATCTCGTCGGCTGTGCAACCGTTGAGCTGTGCAAGTGCCATTGCTGCCACACCGTTCTCTATGTTGATTGGAATAGGTTGTCCCAGTTCCACGTCCTTTATGTTTCCGACAGGCGAAACGAAGTCGAAGGTAATCTCTCCGTTCTCGATGCGGATGTTCTCGGCATGGAAATCGCCCTCGTCGCGACTGTATGTGTAAGTCTTGACGCCGTCCTGCACGTTCGGTTTCATTTCCAGATTGGTGTGGATAATGAGTGCGCCGCCCGGCTGGATGAGCTCCGTGTAGTGGCGGAAGCTCTCAAGATAAGCCTCCTTTGTGCCGTAAACGTCGAGGTGGTCGGGGTCTGTGGCGGTGATAACGGTCATCCACGGACGAAGCCAATGGAAACTGCGGTCGAACTCATCAGCCTCGATGACGACGTAGTCGCTCTTGTCCGAGAGTATGTAGTTGGTGCCGTAGTTCTTCGATATGCCACCGAGGAAGGCGTTGCAGTCAACATGGCTCTGGTGCATAATATGTGCGCACATCGTCGAAGTTGTGGTCTTACCGTGGGTTCCGGCAACGCAGAGTCCCTTGTGGGCGCGTGTCAGGATACCGAGAACTTGTGCACGCTTCTGCACTTCGAATCCGTTCTGGCGGAAGTAGTTCAGTTCCTTGTGTGTAGCAGGTATTGCCGGAGTGTAGACAACGAGTGTCGACTTCGGCTCGCGGCATGCGTTCGGTATCTGGTCGATGTCGTCCTTGTAGTGCAATATAATGCCTTCACGCTCAAGAGTGCGTGTCAGCGGTGTCGTTGTCTTGTCGTAACCGGCAACTATCAGTCCCTTGTGCATGAAGTAACGGGCGATGGCGCTCATGCCGATACCGCCTGCTCCGATGAAATAAACGGATTTGATGTCTTTCAGTTCCATTGCTTTTCTTGTTTGGGGTGCTATAGACTATATAGACTTTTTATAGATTTTACTGACTAATATTGATGTGGCGGGGTGGGGAAGAGTGCTATTCGGCACCCTTGACGAGCTTCAGAACCTCGTCGGCAATTACGTCGTCGGCGTTGCGGAGCTTGAGTCCCATCTCCTTGACGTTGGTGCTCAGAGCCGCAAGCTCTTTGTCGTCGGCTACCGTCTTTACGGCAAGGGCGAGCAACTTGTCGGGTGCCTCGGCGTCTTCGACGTACAATGCGGCGTGGCGGTTGACCAGTGCCATTGCATTCTTGCGCTGATGGTCCTCGGCAACGTTAGGGCTTGGAACGAGGATGACGGGCTTTCCGATGAGCTGGAACTCACTGATGGAGCTTGCTCCGGCACGGCTGATGACGAGATCGGCAGCCTTGTAGGCCGCACCCATGTCGCTTACGAAGTCGAGTATCTTCAGGTTGGGTAGTTCTTTGCCCTTCATGAACTCCATAATCTTGGCGTTGTAGTACTTGCCGGTTTGCCAAATGAACTGCACTCCGCTGTCGCGGACGATGTCGAGGTGCTGCTGTATGCTTTCGTTCATTGTCCTTGCGCCGAGGCTTCCGCCAACGATGAGGATTGTCTTCTTGTCGGGGGCGAGTCCAAAGCTCTCGCGTGCCTGCTCCTTAGTCATAGGGGAGTCGAGCACGTTCTGACGTACAGGGTTGCCGGTCATGATGATACGCCCGGCTGGGAAGAAGCGTTCCATTCCTTCGTAGGCAACGCATATCTTCTGAACCTTGTTGGCGAGAAGTTTGTTGGTGACGCCTGCGTATGAGTTTTGCTCCTGAATGAGGCACGGAATGTGCATCTTGGCGCACTCATACAGTGTTGCTCCGCTGGCATATCCGCCCACTCCGACTGCCGCCATTGGCTTGAAGTCTTTTATTATACGGCGTGCGAGACGCAGACTCTTTGCCAAGTCCCACAGAACGGCGAAGTTCTTGAGTATGTGGGAACGGTTGAAGCCTTTTATAGGCAGTCCTTTTATCTCGTAACCGGCAGCTGGTACGCGCTGCATTTCCATGCGTCCTTCTGCGCCAACGAAAAGTATCTTGGCGTCGGGGCGCTTCCGTTTTATTGCGTTAGCAATGGAGACAGCTGGGAAGATATGACCTCCGGTTCCGCCTCCGCTTATTATTATTCTCAGTTCCTTGTCCATAACAGCTCTTCTGTTTTAACGGCAAAGATAATAATATTTTCTGTTTTAAGGTAATTTTACGACTATTTTAAATATTATCAACATTTCAGGCAGCCTGCGCAACGGGCTTCATCTTGATGTTGTTGGGTGCCGGCTTCTTTTTCGCCGAGCGGCTGACGCTGAGCATTGCGCCCATGTATATACAGTTGATGATACTCGATGTACCGCCCTTACTTATCAGAGGCAGAGGCTGTCCGGTGACCGGCATGAGCCCGACGGCTACCAACATGTTGAACAAAGCTTGGGTAACGAGTAGCAGGGCCAGTCCCATTATCAGGAAAGAGGGGAACGCATTTTCGCATCTTCGTGCTATTATCCCGGCTCGGAATAGTAAAATTATGTACAACATGGCTACCACGAAGGCTCCCACAATGCCCGTTTCCTCAATGATGATGGCATATATGAAGTCGGAGAACGCTTGCGACAGGAAGTCGCGCTCATCTGAGTTGCCTGGTCCTTTGCCCTTTATGTTCGACGAAGCGATGGCGATATTGGCATGACCAACTTGTGCGTCCTTGTCGAGGTCGTAATCTTGTGGTTTCACGTCGCTGCCGTTGAAGAAGTCCTCCATACGTGCTTTCCATGTGTCGGCACGGTGAAACATCTTGGCAATGAGCCCCGGTTTCTCTTCTTTCGCTGTTGCGGCGGTCTGCTCTGTGAGATTTGTCTTGGTGTTACGGGACTCCGCTTTGTCGGCATCTCCCATGAGAACGACTGCTATGAGCAGGATAACTGCAAGTCCGGCGATGCCGATTAATAGTCTTCCTAGCTGTTGTTTGGGAACCCGTCCGATAAACATCATCATGATGACAACGCCAAAGATGAGTACTGCCGTCGACAGGTTCTCGAACATTATAGGCAGAATGAGGAAGGCACAGACAATCATAATGTACTTGAAAGCTTTCTTGTCGGCTCCGTTCGGGGTCTGCATGGCACTCAGAATTTGCGCCACTGCGAGCACGACAGTGCCTTTGGCTATCTCCGACGGTTGAAATTGTACGCCGAGGAAAGACAGCCACCGGTTGGCTCCGTTGGTCGTCTGACCTGCGAAGAGAACCCAGATAAGCGTTATGAACGAAAATCCTATGAGTATCGGCGTTGCCAGTTTGAAGTACTTGCACTGCACGTTCAGCACACATATCATGGCGATTGTGCCTACAACGAGTATGCTGGCATGATACAGAATAGGGCTCCAGAAACTTCCGGACTTGTACGACAGTGAGCTGGAAGCTGAGTAAACCTCCACGATACTAATCATACAGAGCAGGAAGAATATCATCCAAATGACCTTGTCGCCCTTGAAAATCCGTCCTAATTTCTTGTTCATTATGAATTGACTATATCAGTATTTTAAAGTGCACGGACACATGCTTTGAACTGCTCGCCGCGGTCTTCCATGTTCTTAAACAAGTCGAAGCTTGCGCAGCAGGGACTTAACAGTACCGTATCGCCCGGCTTTGCGAGTTCGTAGCAAGCCTTTACGCAGTCCTTCATATTGTGGGTGTCGCGTACCGGAAGCCCGAACTGGTCGAAATTGTCGTGCAGTTTCTTGTTGTCAGCTCCCAGATAGACAATCGCTTTGCACTTCTGCTTGACGAGGTCGAATATGTGTGAGTAGTCGTTTCCTTTGTCCTTGCCACCGAGAATGAGTATTGTCGGGGTCTTCATGCTTTCCAATGCGTACCAGCAGGCATCGACATTGGTTGCCTTGGAGTCGTTGACGTACTGCACTCCGCCTACCTTGCACACCTTTTCTAGGCGGTGCTCCACTCCCGGGAAGTCGCCGAGGCTCTTGCGAATGCTCTCTTTCTTGATGCCGGCGATGTTCGACGCGATGCCTGCCGCCAAGCTGTTGTAGAGGTTGTGCTTGCCTGTGAGGCTCAGCTCCTCTTGTTCCATGTTGAACGGGGTAGGCTTTTCAATCTTGTACTGTCCTTCTTCGATGTATGCAATGCTACCTGCCTCCTTCAATTCGGAGAACGGATAGACAGTTGCATGTATGTCGAACTTCTCGAGCTCCTTCTTTATGACGGGGTCATCGTTCCAATAGATGAACGCATCGTCAGGTGTCTGGTTCTGCGTAATGCGCATCTTGGCATCGGCGTAGTTCTCAAACTTGAAGTCGTAACGGTCGAGATGGTCCGGCGTTATGTTCAGAAGAATGGCGATATCGGCCTTGAAGTCGTACATATTATCAAGCTGGAACGAACTCAACTCAATGATATAGTACTCGTGCGGGTCCTCGGCAACCTGCAAGGCGAGGCTCCGTCCGATGTTACCGGCTAGTCCGACGTCGTATCCTGCACTCTTGAAGATGTGGTAGATGAGGCTCGTTGTGGTTGTCTTACCATTGCTTCCGGTGATGCAAATCATCTTGGAGTGAGTGTATCTGCCAGCAAATTCAATCTCACTGATGATGTGCGTGCCCTGAGCCATTAGCTTCTGAATAATCGGAGCTTCCTTTGGGATACCAGGACTCTTGATGACCTCATCGGCATTGAGAATCTTCTCCTCCGTGTGATGGCCTTCCTCCCATTCTATACCGTGGCTGTCGAGCAGTTCCTTGTACTTGTCCTTAATCTTCGAAGTGTCCGAAACGAATACGTCGAAGCCTTCCTTCTTTGCCAGTACGGCAGCTCCATCACCGCTTTCGCCGGCTCCTAAAACTACTATTCTCTTCATTTTGATTTAAAATTCAACGTTAATTATTCAAGATTATGAAAGCCTTGAAATCATTGCTGATATTGCGGCACGACGTAATCTGCGCCCTGTCGCGGCTTATCTCATCTTCAATGTTATTATCGTAAGTGCCGCAAGGATTATCGTTATAATCCAGAAGCGCACCGTAATCTTGCTCTCGTGTTTTGCGGTATGTGGCACTTTGATGAGGTATTTGCACTCAGGGTCGAGCTGACTGTCCTGCACACGGAAGTTGTCGTGTATCGGCGTGCGTTTGAAAATGCGTTGCTTCACCCCGTGCCGCTTACCAATCTTGTAGTACCAGACCTGGAATATGACGCTGAGGCTTTCCACAAAGAAGATGCCACACAGTATAGGCAACAGCAGTTCCTTGTGGATGATGATTGCACCGACGGCAATTATGCCACCGATGGTTAAACTTCCGGTGTCGCCCATGAACACTTGTGCGGGATAGGCGTTGTACCACAAGAATCCAATCAGTGCTCCGACAAATGCGCAGAAGAACACAACCAGCTCCTCGGAGCCAGGTATATACATTATGTTGAGGTACGCGGCAAACTGGATATGACTGCTGACATAAGCCAGAATGCCCAGTGCCACACCTATGATTGCCGAGTTTCCCGCACACATACCATCCATTCCGTCGTTGAGGTTGGCACCGTTGGACACCGCAGTGACGACGAATATCGTCATGATAACGAACAATATCCACCCCGCGGCTACCTTATACTTACCGCAGAAGCCCATAATCTTCGAGTAATCGAGGTTATGGTTCTTCACGAACGGGATGGTTGTCTTCAGCGTTTTCTCGGCTTTCGTCTCGTGCTTGATAACAACTTCCTGTCCGTCCTTTTGTTGAACTTCAAGGTTCATGTTAGCTTTGACATCTGGAGAAGCCCACAGCACCAGTCCGACTATGAAGCCGATGGTTACCTGTCCGATGATTTTGTACTTTCCTTTAAGCCCCTCCTTGTCGTGGCGGAATATCTTGATGAAGTCGTCCATGCCACCAAGGAAGCCAAGCCAGATGGTCGTTATAATCATCAGAATTAGATAGATGTTCCTCAGTCGTCCAAGGAGCAGCACCGGAATGAGCAGTGCCACGATGATGATAATTCCACCCATCGACGGTACTCCGATTTTCTTTACGCCGAACGGGTCAATCTTTGCGTCGCGCTGAGTTTCGGTTATCTGTTTGCTTTTGAGGTATTTTATGAATTTCTCTCCGAACCATGCCGATATGACAAGTGCCAGGACCATTGCGAGGATGGCGCGGAATGATATGTAGCTCCACATGTGTGAGCCACTGATACCAAACTGGTCGAACCATCGGAAGATATAGTATAGCATTTTCTTTCTTTGCTTTTTGTTGTTTGTAATTAAGCGATGATAGCTGCAACCTACTTCTGTCCGAAGATTTCGTGCAGCACCTCATGGTCGTCAAAGTGGTGCTTGACACCGTTTATTTCCTGGTAGGTCTCATGACCCTTGCCCGCAACGAGTACGACGTCGCCCTTTTCTGCCATCATGCAAGCCGTGCGTATAGCCTCACGCCTGTCCACAATGGTTATGACCTTCTTCTTTTGGGTAGCGTTAAGTCCGGCAAGCATATCGTCGATGATAGCCTGCGGGTCCTCGTCGCGTGGGTTATCGCTTGTCAGGATAACCTTGTCGCTCTGCTTGACGGCCTCCTGTGCCATCAGAGGACGCTTGCCCTTGTCACGGTGTCCGCCAGCTCCGCAAACTGTGATGACGTGACCTTTCGAGCCCAGGACATCGTGGATGGCGTTCAGCACGTTCTCAAGTGCATCCGGAGTGTGTGCATAGTCGACAACAGCCGTGAAGCCGTCAGGCGACTGGATAGGCTCAAGTCGTCCGTTGACACTTTTCAGTGTGCTCAAGACAACTAGTATATCCTCAGGCGATTTGCCAAGCATTCTTGCCGCACCATATACCGCCAGCAAGTTGCTTACGTTGAATCGGCCGATGAATTGTACAAATACCTCGCGTCCGTCGATTTGCAGAAGCATACCGTCGAAGTGCTCCTCGAGAATCTTGGCAGTAAAGTCAGCCTTGCGCTGCGTGCTGTATGTCTTGATGTTAGCCTTCGTGTTCTGCACCATAATCATGCCGTTCTTGTCGTCGGCGTTGGTGATTGCGAAGGCCTCCTTTGGTAAATCATCGAAGAACATCTTCTTCGCGTTGCGGTAATTCTCGAACGTCTTGTGATAGTCGAGGTGGTCTCGTGTCAGATTAGTGAATATACCGCCAACGTAACGCAGTCCCGCAATGCGGCGCTGGTGTATCGCGTGGCTCGAGCACTCCATGAAAGCGTACTCGCATCCTGCATCTGCCATCTTCGCGAGAAGTTCGTTGAGCTCGATAGGGTCCGGCGTTGTGTGGTCGGCTGGTATCGGTTCGCCGTCGATGTAGTTGCAGACTGTCGACATAAGTCCGACCTTATGGCCGAACTTGCGGAACATATTATATAATAATGTAGCGATAGTTGTCTTTCCGTTGGTTCCCGTTACGCCCACGAGCTTCAACTTCCGTGACGGGTCGCCATAGAAAATCGTAGCCACCGGGCCTGCAACCTCTTCCGTAGACGCAACCTTCACAAAGGTGACGCCTTCCGGCTTGTCCTCCGGGATTTCCTCGCAGAGGACCACGGAGGCACCTGACTTGATTGCTGACGGTATGAACTTGTGGCCGTCGACTTGCGTTCCGCGCATGGCAATGAAAAGACTTCCCTTTCCAACCTTGCGTGAGTCAATGCAGACTCCGGTCACTTCAGCCTCTGCGTTGCCCTCAATCTGCAGTGGCTTAATGTTTTTAAGCAATTCTGATAACTTCATTTTCAAGTATCTTTTATTGTTATTCTTATTAGCTCAGGATAATTTTATGTTTTCAAAACCTATACCGGCGAAACGGCAACTTAGCCCAACTTAAGCGTACAGACCATGCCTTCGTGAATCTTCTCGCCTGCTCCGATGCTCTGCTGAAGTACCTTTCCACAACCGTTGATTACCGTTTTCACACCGCGGCTCTCAAGTAGATAGACAGCATCTCGTGCTCCCATGCCGTGAACGTCAGGCACATAGCCTTCAGGTTGAACCTTCTCTCGCTTTATATCGTAGGCATTGCGGTCGGCAACGATAGCTCCCCACAGCGGGTCGCTCATCGGACTAGCGCCTCCCCAGCCTCCGTTGACATTGAAACCAAGTGCATTGAGAACGAAATCCGAAGCGAACAGATTGCCGTCAAGCACCGATGGCATCAGTGAGGCCGACGAATCGCGCGCGTCGGCTACCTCAAGCCTCAGGTTCTGGGCCATTATGCCCTCGGCGATGTTGTGGAAAACGACTCCGCTCATACCACCGCCGGAAGCCGGCAGACCATGTTTCTGAATGCAGACGATACAACTGTAGCGTGGCTCGTTTGCCGGGAAGTAGCCCGCGAAGCTAAGATAGTAGTCTGTTCCGCCACTCTTGTAGCCCAAAGCACCCTTCGACATCTGCGCCGTACCAGTCTTACCGGCCACGAGGAACTTGTCCGAGCCTGCCTTCTTGCCGAGTCCCTGACTTACGACATGCTCCAGAATAATCTGCATTTCCTTTATGACCTCAGGCTTTGCAATTTGCTTCTTGATGACAACAGTCGGGAAATCGGCAATGACCTCGCCATCCTTCACAATCTGCTTGACGAACCTCGGCTGCACCATGCATCCGTTGTTGGCAATCGCATTGTAGAAGGTGAGGATTGAAATCGGCGGGCACTGCGTCTCATAACCTATGCTCATCCACGGCAGCGTTGTCTTTGTCCAGTTCGTATAGTTTCCGTGCGAGTTCTTGTGGGGCATTCGTATCTTCGCCGGAGTATATCCAGGGATAGGAATGTGCAAATCGGCATTGAGTCCGAAGTTGTACAAGTCCTGCACGTACTTTTCCGGTTTGTCGTGGTAATACTTGTCGACGATGCGGCTGACACCGATATTCGAACTGACAAGCAACGTCTTAGGCAACTGCATTGTGCCGTATCCTCCGCGCCGCCAGTTGTGGTCCTTCATGTCGCGGCCGTACATATTCCATACTCCGCCACCAGTTTCGACCCACTCAGTTGTATCGCACATGCCGTTGTTGAGGCACGCCATGATGCTCGCAGTCTTGAAAACGGAACCCGGTTCAAGCAGGTCGCTGACGGCATGGTTGCGTATCTCGCGGTATTCCCCGTCGAAACAGCGCTCCATATTGACAATAGCCTTGACGTCGCCGGTCTTCACATCCATGACGACCGCTACTCCGACGTTACCGTTAATCTCCTTAAGCTCATTGACGACGGCACGCTCCGCGATGTCCTGCATCGTAACATCGATGGTCGTAACGATGTCGGCACCGTCGATAGGAGGCGTATCCGTTATGTCAAGGAACTTATTGCGGACTTTCCGGCGGTGAATGATACCGTTCGTGCCACGGAGAATTGAGTCGTAGTTGAGCTCCAAACCGCAACGCGCCGTGTCCTTTGCGCCGTACATATCGCCGACAGTTCGCTGGGCAAGAGAGCCGAACGGACGTCTGCGTGCATTGAAATCAATCCAGTGGAAACCGCTCTGGTACTTGTTCGGAAGGTTGAAGACAGGCAACGCCTTGACCTCCGTGAAAGTACTATAGTCGATTCTATCGTCCCAGATAGGCCAGTGCTTGCTGCACTTTGCGCGTCCTTCGAGAAGATGCTTCTTGAAGTCGGCTGCCGACTCAGTCAGGAAAATATGGTTCAACCCCTCAGAGATAGAATCGATTTTCGCCATGAACAGTGAATCGTTTCCTGCCTCCTTGAGAGCGTCGAAGTCCATGTATATCTTGAATTCCGGCAGAGACGAAGCCATAAGCTGTCCGTCGCTGCTGAGTATATTGCCACGTACAGGCTTCACCTGGACGCTGTCCTTCTTCTGCTTAGAGGCGACATCCATCCAGTAGTCGTGCTCGACGGTCATGGTGTAGAACGCCTTTGCGACGACGCTCAACGCCACGATAGTCATCAGAAAGACTATCAGCGAGTACCGCGGAATTATTTTCTTATCGTTGAATTTACTACTCATTTCTCATCCTTCTGACAACAGGACAATCCCATCATCCTGTCATCACATCATCAATACATCCTATTTTTCGGGCACCTCCACGATGTATGGCGGCTTGTCCGACTGCTTTAGCGAACTGTCGGGACCATTCTTGAGGTTGTCGAGGACGTGACTCTCGCGGCTCTTCTCCGTCAGATTGCTGCTCACGGACAGCGCACGGTACTTCGCGTCGACAAGTTCCTTGTCCAACTCGTCAATCTCCAGTAAGTCCTTTTGAACCTTGTAGCGGTTTGTAATATATAGAATGACAAATCCGACGACGAGCACTATCAGCCAAATGTTGTTGCGAAGCATGCTTGCCGTCAGTATGTCGCCACCGAGAATCTTCCTTAGCGAGAAGTTGCTTGAGTGCGGACGCTCGTCCTCACGTGCCTGTTCGGCGATGGCGGTACGCAGATGTTCCTCCGTGCTTTCCTCCTTTTCGCCCGTGCCGGCATCTTCCTCGTCACCCTCATTGGCAACAGAGTCATCGCCAACGGAGTCGACATCCTCGCCGGAATCTTCGGCTTTGCTGTCTTCCTTTGGCTCTTCAGTCTTGTCGTCAATAGGACTGACGACGATGCTCTCGCCTTCAATCTCTGGTATTTCGGTAGACGCTGTCTTGTCTTTATCTATATCATTGTCCATATCAGATTTTCTCTGCTATTCTCAGTTTTGCGCTTCTGCTGCGCGGGTTGCGCTCCTGCTCTTCGGCATTGGGCACAATCACCTTGTTGTTGATGAGCCTGAAAGGAGTGTCCGCCTTACCGTAGAAGTCGCGGGTCACCTTTCCAGCCGCATTGCCCGAGCGCATTACGTTCTTCACGATGCGGTCCTCAAGCGAGTGATACGTTATCACGCTGAGCCTGCCGCCTTGTCCCAGGAGTTCCGTTGCTGCTGCGAGCATCTCCTTGAGGGCAGTCATCTCGTGGTTGACTTCTATCCGCAGTGCCTGGAAGAGTCGTGCCATGTCCTTCTTCTCACGACCGTGGCGTAACAGCGGAGTGACAGTCTCGGCCAAATCGGCGGTCGTCAGTATCGGCTTCTGTTGCCTAGCCTTGACCAGTGCGGCTGCTATGCGGCGCGAGTCGCGGAACTCTCCGTACAGATAGAGTATGTCGGCGAGCTGCTCAGCATCGTATTCGTTGACGACTTCGGCAGCCGTCTTGCCGCCGCGCTTGTTCATACGCATGTCGAGAGGGGCGTCGTAGCGGAATGAGAAACCGCGACCGCCATTGTCGAACTGGTGGCTCGACACTCCCAAATCGGCAAGGACGCCGTCGAGTTGCTCAACTCCGTAGTATCGCATCCAGTTCTTCAGATACCTGAAGTTGCTGCGTACGAAAGTGAAGTTGGCAGGAATCTCTCCGCCACCATCGTCATTGTTGCCGTCAGTCTGGGCTGTTATGTTTTTCTCAGCGTCGGCATCCTGGTCGAAGCTGAACAGCCGTCCGGTTCCTCCAAGGCGTGAAAGAATCTCGCGCGAGTGTCCTCCGCCACCAAAGGTGACATCGACATAAATCCCGCCGGGATGTATGTTGAGCCCGTCAACGCTTTCTTTCAGCAGTACCGGAACGTGGTATGAAGGAGCATCAGCCATACGTCAGTCCTCCTTTTTGTTGTCGGACATGACATCCTCGAGAGCCTTTGAGAACTCGTCGGGGTCCATCTGTGCCTCGTCGTTGTCGGAACTCCAAATCTCTATGCAGTCGTCCATGCCTATGAAGCGCACCTGCTGGTCGTCGATGTGCGCCCATTCGAGGTATGGCTTTGGTATAAGGAAGCGTCCGTTGCCGTCGAGCGTGATGCAAACGAGATTGCTCACGAACTGGCGGAAAATCTGCTGGTCGCGCTTGTTCCAACGGCTGAGTCGCGTGTGCAGACTGTCGACCATGGTATCCCACACCGACTGCGGATACAGCACTAGGCAATGCTGGAACACGTCCTTGCGCATGACAAGCGTATCCTCGCCCGATGTCTGTAGCATCTTGCGGAATACAGCCGGCAAAAAGGCTCGCCCTTTTGCGTCGGTTTTAGCTTCTATGTTACCAATAAATCTCAACAAACGTTCCTTTCGCTTGGATATTTGCCGCCAAAGTTACGTAAAATTCCCCACATTTCACCACTTTGCTCCACAATATTTTCCGAATTGGTTCATTTTTACTTAAATTAACGAATGGCGTTTGTCGCTCTTCATCTGTCAATCAAACGTCGGCAAAATTACCTCTAAATATGACAAAAATGATAATTTCTGAACATTTTTTAATTATAAATGTCATTTTCTAAAAACAATTGCGTATTTTTGCAAAATGAAAGCGTAGTCAACTGTAATGGAAGAGAAATTTGAGAAGACAATAGACATTGACAAAGTGCTTGAGAGCAAAATGGGAAGCAAGGCGCGATATGTTCCCCGCTTTGCCGTCAACTGGCTCAAGCGCATCACGCACGAGGACGAGGTGAACCGCTTCTTGTGGGAAAGCCGCGACAAGACGGGCACCGAATGGCTCACCGAATGCGTCAAATACCTTGACATGACCCTCAAGATAGAAGGCAAGGAGAACCTCCCCGACAAGAACGACGGCAAGCTTTACACCTTCGTGAGCAATCATCCGCTGGGCGGCGAGGACGGTGTCGCGCTCGGGTCCATCATCGGCCGGCACTACGACGGGCGTTTCCGCTATCTCGTCAACGACCTGCTGCTCAACCTTCCGGGGCTGCGTCCGGTGTCGATAGGCATCAACAAGACCGGAAAACAGAGCCGCGACTTCCCGCGGATGGTCGAGGCTGGCTTCCAGAGCGACAACCACATGCTGATGTTCCCTGCCGGTCTGAACTCGCGAAAGATAAACGGAAAGATACACGATTTGCCGTGGAAGAAGACGTTCATTACCAAGAGCGTCGAGTATCACCGCGATGTCGTGCCGATATACTTCAGCGGAAGAAACTCCGACCGCTTCTACCGCATAGCCAACTGGCAGCAAAAGCTGCACCTGAAGGTGAACATTGCGATGTTGTTCCTTGTCGATGAGATGTATCGCAACGTTCATGAGACATTCACAGTGAAGTTCGGCAAGCCGATACCCTGGCAGACTTTCGACAAGAGCCGTAAGCCTGCCGAGTGGGCAACGTGGGTCGAGGATAAAGTTTACGAATTATAACAATATAAGCGAAGGACACAGGTGACGAGACTGAAGGTTGCATTTCTTTGACAAATCGCCGCTGTCCGCCAATAGCTTAACGGCAAAAACAGACACAGAACATGGAAGAAGAGATAATACAGCCTATACCTAAGGAGTTGCTGAAGAAAGAGCTTACGAAGGACAGACTGCTCCGAATAACTAATAAAAGCCATAACGAGATTTATGACATCACTGCTCATAACGCTCCGAACGTTATGAAGGAGATTGGACGCTTGCGTGAGATAGCATTCCGGACGGCAGGTGGCGGAACGGGAAAGGCTATGGATATCGACGAGTTCGACACCATGGACGACCCTTGCCGGCAGCTCATCGTATGGAATCCGGAAGCGGAGGAGATTATCGGAGGCTACCGTTACCTCTTCGGCGACGACTGGAAGTACGACAAGAACGGACAGCCGATACTCGCAACGAGCCACATGTTCCATTTCTCAGATAAGTTCCTGAAGGAGTACGCTCCTTACACGGTGGAGCTCGGACGCTCGTTCGTATCATTGGATTACCAGAATGTGCGCAAGAATACTAAGTCGATATTCGCCCTCGACAATCTTTGGGACGGTCTCGGCGCGCTGACGGTAATCAACCCGAACTGCAAGTACTTCTTTGGAAAGATGACAATGTACCCGTCGTACATCCGTAAGGGGCGCGACATGATACTCTACTTCCTCAAGAAACACTTCGACGACAAGGACAATCTCATCGTTCCTATAAAGCCGTTGAAGATAGAGACGCCTGAGAGTGAGCTTGCGCCGATATTCACCGGCAAGACTTTCAAGGATGATTACCGCATCCTCAACCACAACATCCGTAAGCTTGGCTACAATATTCCGCCGCTTATCAATGCCTACATGAACCTCTCGCCGACGATGAAACTCTTCGGAACGGCTATCAACTATGGTTTTGGCGATGTTGAGGAAACGGGTATCCTGATTGCTGTCGACGAGATTTTCGAGGAGAAGCGCATCCGTCACATCGAGTCGTTCGTAAAGAACCATCCCGAGGCTTTGCACCTTACAAGTGGCGTCAACAACGTTATCTACAAGGAGAATTCGTCCGATAAGAACGCGTGATGCCAGCGGGCGTTACCGCAGAATTACATTATACAATAATATTAATTACCCAACCATGTTGCAAACGATATGCAGTTGCAATGTGGTTGGGTAAATTTTTTATGTCTATATACTGCATAAATAAGAATCATTCTTTTTTTCTGCGCTAGTGTAACGTCAGCAATAACCTCGCAGAGGTTATACTGTCGGAAACCCCACATAAGCGATAGCGCAATGTGTGGGTACGTATTTGTTATCCCCATTCTTCGGTCGTTGCACTCCCTTGAATGGGGTTTTCGACAAGTAAAACCTCTTCGAGGTTTGTGGGTGACTTCACTTAAAGTGATGATAATCCCCTAAATAATAATTGATGTCGGCTGGTTTTCGAACTGCATTTTGCGCTTGTCAGGAGTCCGTAGATGTCCTTTCAAAATATCAAAGTTAAACTTCATAGAGTCAATAGCTTAGCTTTCGCCTTGGAAAATAAATTAAAAATGTGATAAAAATAAATTAAAAATGAATGAAAAATAATTTATTTTTCATCCAAAAATAAATTAAAAACCAGGATAGGAGTTGGACTTTGACATTTCAAAACATAAGTAACCATTATCCAAGAGACCTACCCAAGCCCTCCCGAATGGGAGGGATGTTAATTTGATTTGTGGATGTCCGGCGTAAATGGGTTTACCTTATCCTCTGTAGGGGTTGTCCCTGCAGTGGATGTGTTCTTATTGATTTGATATTTGAGGTAAAGTAAATACATTTAAAAAGGGCAAGCACCGGATTGGTACTTGCCCTTTTCTATATTACAATTTATATTGTTTCCTACTTGCAAAGACTGCAACCTTCGCACTTGTTGAGCTGTCCGCGGAAACGCATCTCTACGAGATGGTGGAGGCGGTCGCGAAGTGGTTCAAGCTGCATCTTGTCGATGACCTCGTTGATGAAGGCGAATTCGAGCAGTAGCTTTGCTTCCTCGAAGCTCACGCCACGCTGTTCCATGTAGAAGATGGCGGCGTCGTTGAGCTGTCCGACAGTAGAACCGTGGTTGCACTGTACGTCGTCGGCATATATCTCCAGCATCGGCTGAGTGTACATGTGAGCCTTCTTCGTTGCGCAAAGGTTCTGGTTGGTTTCCTGCGACTTCGTCTTCTCGGCTCCATGACGGACGAGAACCTTTCCTGCAAACGCACCTACTGCACTGTCGTTGAGTACATATTTGTAGAGTTCGTTACTCGTGCAGTGGCCTACTTGATGGTCGATGAGAGTGTTGTTGTCGACATGCTGGTTCTTGTCGGCTATGACGCAGCCGTTGCACTGGCACTCGGCACCCTCGCCTTTGAACACCAAGTCGAGCTGGTTGCGCGTCACTCCGTTATGCAGAGTTATGACGTTGTGGTTGACACGACTGTCACGCTGCTGCTCAATGTACACGTTCGACACGCGCGTATTCTTGTAGTGAGTCTCCTCAAGGCAGTTGAGCTCAAGGCTGGCGTTGTTGCCAACGAATGCCTCTATGACCTGAGTGCCGAGGAATTTACGGTTGTCGGCAGCGTGGTCGCAGAACAGCAGCTTTGCCTCAGCGCCCTCGTCGAGGACGATAAGCACACGGCGGTTGACCATGAGGTCGACATCGGAACGCAGGATGTTGATGACCTGTATCGTTCTGTCGGCCTTTGCGTTGCGTGGAACGTACACGAAGAGACCGTCCTGTGCGAGCATCGTGTTGAGAGCCGTTACTGCATCGCCTGCCGTATTGGCTATTCTGCCGTAGTATTTGCCTATGAGATTAGGATGCTCTGCTGCTGCATGAGCGAGCGAATCTATTATTATGCCGTTCGTCAGCTTTGCCTTTGGAAGTGCCTTGGTGTAGAACTGGTCGTTGACGACGAAGTATAGTGACGTGCTCAAGTTCGGAACGTCGCAGCGGAAAGCCTCGTACGGGTCGACAGGTATCTCCAGCCGGTTGAGGTTGAGACCGTAGTCGGGCGCGAAGAGCTTCTCCATGTCGGTGTACTTGTAGCGTTCCACCTTCTTGCTAGGGAAGCCGAGGCGCTTGAAATCGTCGAAAGCCTGGTCGCGGACGGCGTTCATGACCTCCGGGGCGTGGCTCTTGATGAGTTCTGCCGACTCGTTGTATAGAGTTATATATTGTTGTTCACTGTTCATTTTCTTTTGCTGTTATGGGGTGTAGGACATGATAGGCGATGATAAGCGTTGATAAGCGAAGATAAGTAAAGATGAGAGATACCAACTTGCTAATCAAGCTTCCCGAACTCCTTATCTGCCTCTTCCTTTATCCAATCATAGCCGCGCTTCTCAATTTCCTTAGCAAGCTCCGGTCCGTCGGTGCGAACGATGCGTCCGTTATATAATACGTGGACGACGTTAGGCTTTATCATGTCGAGCAAACGCTCATAGTGGGTAATGACGATGATAGACTTCTGCGGTGTAAAGAGTTTGTTGACACCTTCGCCGACGATACGCATGGCGTCGACATCGAGGCCGGAGTCGGTCTCGTCGAGTATCGACAGCTGCGGGTCAAGCATAGCCATCTGGAAGATTTCGTTGCGCTTCTTCTCGCCACCGCTGAAGCCTTCGTTGACGGAACGGTGTGTAAGCTTCGAGTCGAGTTCAACAAGCTGGCGCTTCTCACGCAACAACTTCATGAACTCAGGTGCCTTCAGCGGTTCCAGTCCGTGGTATTTGCGCTTGGCATTGACGGCCGCTTTCATGAAGTTCGTCATGCTTACGCCCGGTATCTCTACAGGATACTGGAAGCTGAGGAATATTCCTTCGCAGGCACGCTCGTCCGGTTTCATTGCGAGAAGGTCTTTTCCGTTGAACGTTGCAGTACCGCTGGTGACGGTGTAGAGCGGGTTTCCCGTTATGACTGCGCTCAAAGTCGACTTTCCGGAACCGTTTGGTCCCATGATTGCATGTATCTCTCCGTCCTTAACGGTGAGATCAATGCCCTTCAGTATCTCTTTGCCTGCTATTGAGGCATGTAAATTATGAATTTCAAGCATTGTGTTTACTTGCTTTTATTTACTTCGTGAAAATATCTAATATATCAGTTATAATATCAAAGACGAAATCTCCGGTGGTGTAATCGCCCCGTGCCACCTTCTCATTCTGTCGTTGCTCGTCCTCGGCTTCGAAAATTCCTGGCTGATAGAAGAAGTACGGTCCGCAGTTGAACGGTCGTGTATCGACCTTCTTCGAGGTTCGAAAGCCCTTTGTCATTATCGACGGTTGCGGCACCGTGTCTTTCTCTAACTCCAGCTGAATGATGTATTTCATCCACGGTTGAGGCTCCCAGGCGCGGGCAGGCATCACCGATATGGTGAAAAGAACAACCATCATGCCCATCAGAAGCTTTTTTATAAACTTCTTGTGATATACATGCCGGTTTTTATTTTCTTCTCTTTCCATATCTTCAAGGTATTCAGCCCCACTCCCGTTCGGGAGAGGCCGGGGTGGGTTAGTCGTTTATTAACTGGCTTTATCCAACTGTTCCCTCCAGCGAAACGCTGAGAAGTTTCTGTGCCTCGACTGCGAATTCCATCGGCAACTTGTTGAGAACGTCCTTGGCATAGCCGTTGACGATAAGTCCGACGGCGTCCTCCATTGGTATTCCACGTTGGTTGCAGTAGAATAGTTGGTCCTCCGAAATCTTCGAAGTCGTTGCCTCATGCTCCACAACTGCTGTGTCGTTGTGAATGTCAAGGTATGGGAACGTGTGTGCTCCGCAGTCGGAACCGAGCAGAAGGGAGTCGCATGAGCTGTAGTTTCGGGCGTTCTCGGCATGCTCCGTAGCACGAACGAGACCACGGTAGGAGTTCTGCGAGTGACCGGCGGATATACCTTTGGATATGATAGTCGACTTCGTGTTCTTTCCGATGTGTATCATCTTCGTGCCGGTGTCCGCCTCCTGATAGTGGTTAGTTACCGCAACAGAGTAGAATTCAGCTTGTGAGTTGTCGCCACGGAGTACACATGACGGGTATTTCCATGTTATTGCCGAACCGGTTTCTACCTGAGTCCACGACAATTTGGAATTGACGCCGCGCAAGTCGCCACGCTTTGTGACGAGGTTAAGCACTCCTCCCTTTCCGTGTTCGTCACCCGGGTACCAGTTCTGGACGGTCGAATACTTCACTTCGGCGTTGTTCATGACCACAATCTCTACCACGGCGGCGTGCAGTTGGTTCTCGTCGCGCATCGGAGCGGTGCACCCTTCGAGGTAGCTGACATAAGAATCGTCGTCGGCTATGATAAGTGTGCGCTCGAACTGGCCTGTGTTCAACGCGTTGATGCGGAAGTATGAGCTCAGTTCCATTGGACAACGGACGCCCTTCGGAATGTAGACGAACGAACCGTCGGAGAACACTGCCGAGTTGAGGGCTGCCGAGAAGTTGTCGCGATAGGGAACAACGGTGCCCAGATACTTTCGAACGAGGTCGGGATGTTCTTTCACAGCGGCGCCTATCGATGAGAAGATGATTCCTTTTTCGGCAAGTTGCTTCTTGAAAGTCGTCTTCACCGAGACGGAGTCCATTACTGCGTCGACAGCGGTTCCGCTAAGTGCAAGGCGCTCTTCGAGTGGAATTCCGAGTTTGTCGAAAGTTTTCTCGAGCTCCGGGTCTATTTCCTTATTCTTGGGTTTCTTGGCGAGTGGGTCGGCATAATACGATATTGCCTGGAAGTCGATGTGAGGTACGTGAACGTGTCCCCACGTCGGAACGGGCAGCGTTTTCCAATAACGGTAAGCCTTGAGACGGAAATCGAGAAGCCAGTCGGGCTCTCCCTTCTTCTTCGAAATTAGACGGACGACGTCCTCGTTGAGTCCCTTTGGTATTATGTCGGTTTGTACATTGGTCGTGAAGCCATACTCGTACTTCTGGTCGACGACCCCCTTTACAAACTCGTTATCCTTGTTCTTTGTATCTTGCATAATAAAAAATGCCTTTTATAAAGCAGCCACAAACATTATGCCAAAGTAATGACGGTAACATTTGTGGCTGTTTTCTTAAGGAATTAAGGTCTGTGGCAGAACTGTTACAGCTTCTGCTCGACCTCTATTTCGGTGTAGGTTTCAATGATGTCGCCTACCTGAATGTCGTTGTCGTTGACAAGTGAGATACCGCATTCGAGGCCCGATGCAACTTCCTTTGCGTCGTCCTTGTAACGCTTCAGAGCTGCGATAGGTGCCGACTTGATGACGATTCCGTCGCGAACAACGTGTGCCTTGTCCTTGTTGTGAACCTTTCCTTCGGTGACAAGACCACCGGCAACGGTGCCAATCTTTGATATCTTGAATACTTGCTTGACTTCAATCTGACCGGTGACGACTTCCTTCTTGACCTTGTCGAGCATACCGACCATTGCTGACTTGATATCGTCGATAGCGTCGTAGATGACGGAGTAGGTGTTGATTTCAACTCCTTCGCGGTCGGCAAGCTTGCGGGCGTCGGCTGATGGACGTACCTGGAAACCGACGATGATGGCATCTGAGGCCGATGCAAGCATGACGTCGTTCTCGGAAATCTGACCGACTGCCTTGTTGATGACGTTCACTTGTACCTTCTCTGTCGACAGTTTCAGGAACGAATCGGAAAGTGCCTCGACTGAACCGTCGGTGTCTCCCTTTACGATAATGTTCATCTCGTGGAACTCGCCACGTGCGATACGGTGCGAAATGTCCGACAGTGTCAGACGTGTCTGCGTACGGAGACCTTGCTCGCGCTGCAGTTGCTCACGCTTGTTGGCAATCTCGCGTGCCTCCTGCTCTGTATCCATGACGTGGAACTGGTCACCGGCGGTCGGTGCTCCGTTAAGTCCGAGGATGACAGCAGGCTCTGCCGGTTTCACATTATCTATGTTTTGGTTACGCTCATTGAACAGTGCCTTGACGCGACCGTAGCTTGTTCCGGCGAGAACAATGTCTCCGACGTGAAGAGTTCCGTTGGAAACTAGGACGGTGGAGACGTATCCGCGTCCCTTGTCAAGACTCGACTCGATGATGGTTCCGGTAGCCTTGCGGTTCGGGTTTGCCTTCAAGTCCATCATGTCAGCTTCAAGGAGGACTTTGTCGAGAAGCTCGTCGACGCCGATTCCCTTCTTCGCTGAAATCTCCTGACACTGATACTTACCACCCCATTCCTCTACAAGGAGGTTCATGTTGGCAAGGTCTTCGCGTATCCTGTCTGGGTTTGCGCCCGGCTTATCAATCTTGTTTATAGCGAAAATCATAGGCACGCCGGCTGCCTGACAGTGTGCTATGGCCTCCTTAGTGGTAGGCATGACAGAGTCGTCGGCGGCGATTATGATGATAGCAATATCCGTTACCTGAGCTCCGCGGGCACGCATGGCGGTGAAAGCTTCGTGTCCCGGGGTATCGAGGAATGTAACCTTGCGGCCGTTCTTCAGCGTTACACTGTAGGCACCGATGTGCTGCGTGATGCCGCCGGCCTCACCTGCGATGACGTTAGTGTTGCGGATGTGGTCGAGGAGAGAGGTCTTACCGTGGTCGACGTGTCCCATCACGGTTACAATAGGTGCACGCGGAACGAGGTCGTTCTCGTCGTCAGCCTCTTCGCTGACGGCCTCCTGTACTTCGGCGCTGACATATTCGGTCTTGAAACCAAACTCGTCGGCAACGAGGTTGATAGTTTCGGCATCCAGACGCTGGTTGATTGATACCATGATACCAACGCTCATCAGAGTCGAAATGAGCTTCGTGACAGGCACGTTCATCATCGTTGCGAGCTCAGAGACGGTCACGAACTCTGTAAGCTTCAGTGTCTTGCTTTCCTTCTTCTCGGCTTTCTGCTCTGCGTTTATCTTCTCCTGAACTGCATCGCGCTTCTCCTTACGGTACTTAGCGCCACGTTTGTTCTGCGATTTCGACGTCAACCGAGCGAGAGTTTCCTTTACCTGGCGTGCTACTGCCTCATCGTCGACCTCCAGCGGCTTTTGTCCGCGACCGCGGTTCTTCTTGTTCTTCTTGCCGTTGCCATTGCCGTTGCGGCCGACTTGCTTAGCTGCGGCATTGATGTCGACGCGCTCGTTCTTGATGCGGACGCGCTTCTTGCGGGATCCTCCGTTCTGTGAAGTCTTCTCTTCGCGCTCGCGACGGCGTTCCTCCTTTGACTTTTTCTTAGGGCGTGTGCTCTGATTCAGCGAGTCGAGGTCTATCTTTCCGAGTACCTGAGGTTTCGACTGATTGAGGATTTTCTTCTCGTCGTTGGTCTTGAAGATATGACCTTCCGTCGTGCTTGCGCCGGTATTAGGCTTCTGCTCAGGCTTCTTCGGGCTCTGCGGACGTCCGTTGGACTTCGAAGGCTTTGCGTCCTGTCTTGCTTCTGGCTTCCTTACAGGCTGGTTTTGCTTGTCAGGCTGCTGCGGGACAGGCTGCTTCGGAGTTGCAGGAGCGCTCTGCTGCGGCTTGGCAGCTGGCTTCTGAGGAGCCGGTTGAGGCTTTTCAGCCTTCTTCTCTTCAGGTTTTGGAGCTTCAACGGGCTTCGGTGCAGTCTCAACGACGGACTTTGCCTCTGCCTTAGGTTCCTCCTTCGGAGCCTCCTTGACTGGTTCCGGCTTCTTCTCGGTCTCCTGCTTTGGTGCAACAGGTTCTACAGTCGGTTTCGGTTCAGCCGGTTTCTCGACTGCAACGGGCTTCGGCTCTTCCTTAGGTTGTACCGGAGCCTCCTGCTTAGCAGGCTGTTGAGCTGGCTTGGGGTTATTGCCGTTGAGGTCAATCTTGCCCAGCGGAGTGTATGTTTGGCGAATACCGGACACGACTTCCTGCGACTTAGCCTGCTGTTTCTTAGCCGGTTTCTTGTCTTCCTTTTCTTTCATTTTCTGCTGGAAGAACTCCGTTGCCTTGTCCTTGACGTCCTTGTCGCTCTTAAACTCATGAACGAGAGCGTCATACTGGTTGCCGCTGAGCTTGAAGTTTGGGTCGCCCTTCACTTCCCCCAGCTTCTTTTTCTTAAGGAAGTCGACAGCCGTCTGAAGTCCGATGTTCAGTTCGCGAATTACTTTATTTAATCTAATACTCATTAATTATTATTTTGGTGATAGGTGACAGGTGCTAGGTGATAATGAAAACCGTTTCATTTTGCTTTTTAATTGGATATATGGTAGTTCCGAACATGGGATTTGATGAAAAGCCACACCTTATAAGCTCAATCATCAACACCCATCAGCCATCACCCAACAGCCAACGCTATCCATTGGCAAACTCCGCACGCAGCACGTTGAGAACGTGGTCGACAGTCTCTTCTTCTAGGTCGGCTTTCTCGATAAGCATTTCGCGTGGAGCGTTAAGAACCTGCTTTGCAGTGTCGAGTCCGATGCCTTTGATGGCATCGATGACCCACTGGTCGATTTCATCGGAGAACTCGTCGAGGTAGATATCTTCCTCCTCGTTTTCGTCTTCGAGCTCGCGGAAGACATCGATGGTGTATCCTGTAAGCATTGAAGCCAGCTTAATGTTGAGTCCGTTACGACCGATGGCGAGGCTGACCTCGTTCTTCTGCAAGTAGACCTCTGCCTTCATGTTCTCTGTATCGATGTTTATGCTGCTGACAGTGGCAGGCGCCAGCGCACGCTGAATAAAGAGTTTTGTGTTCGTGGTATAGTTGATGACATCGATATTCTCGTTGTCGAGCTCACGGACGATACCGTGCACACGGCTACCGCGTACACCGACGCAGGCTCCTACAGGGTCGATGCGGTCGTCATAGCTTTCGACTGCAATCTTAGCACGTTCTCCCGGCATGCGGGCTATCTTCTTGATGGCAATCAGTCCGTCCTGAATCTCAGGCACTTCAGCCTCTAACAGGCGTGCCAGGAAAGAATTGTCGGTACGCGAGAGGATGATTTTAGGATTGTTGTTCTCGTTGTCCACGCGGAGAATGACTGCACGTACGGTTTCGCCCTTACGGTAAACGTCATGCGGAATCTGCTCGCTCTTGGGGAGAATGAGCTCGTTGTTCTCATCGTCGACTAACAGAACCTCACGCTTCCAAACCTGATAAACCTCGCCGGAGATAATCTCACCGATGCGGTCCTTGTACTTATTGTAGAGCGCATCGTGCTCAAGTTCGAGGATTTTGCTTGCCAAAGTCTGGCGAAGGTTAAGTATAGCGCGACGTCCGAACTTAGCGAAGTCGACTTTCTCTGATACATCCTCGCCAACCTCATAGTCCGGTTCAATCTTCTGTGCGTCCTTAAGCGCAATCTGCTTGTTCTCGTCTTCGACCTCGCCGTCAGGTACAACGACGCGGTTGCGATAGATTTCGAAGTCGCCCTTGTCAGGGTTTACGATGACATCGAAGTTCTCGTCGGAGCCGAAAATCCTTGAGAGCACCGTACGGAAACTCTCCTCCAGCACGCTGACCAGTGTCGGGCGGTCAATGCGCTTGGTCTCTTTGAACTCGCGGAAGACGTCAATCATATTGGGCTTCTGCTCTTCTTTTTTTGCTGCCATAGCTTTATTTGAATCTTATTACGTATTTTGTATATTTCACTTCATCCATGTTGTAGGTGTGGTCGACGTCCATCTTGACCGGGCGCTTCTTTCCTTCGACCTTCACCTTTTCGTTGACGGTGACGACAAAGTTACGTCCGTCGACGCTCTTGAGGATTCCCTTGACTTTCTTTCCTTCGCCGTCGAGCACTTCAACTTCCTCTCCGATGTTGATAACGTACTGCTGCGGCACCTTGAAAGGCTGTCCTAGCCCAGTCGAACCGACCTCAAGCTCATAGTCCTCCTTGTCCCTGTCCAGGTTGTCATTGATGTATTCGCTCAGGCTAACACAATCGTCAATGACGACACCGTCCTGATGATCGATTTCAACTACAACCTTGTTGTCTTCATCAACCTCAATGTCAACGAGGAAATAGTTCTTCTCCTTGTTGTCATCGAGCCACTTGTCAACTAATGTCTTTACAACGTTTTTGTCAATCATAAATAGTTGTTGGTTTTTCCTTCTGTTCCACGTCCTGCCTTAGGAGCGCACAGACGGATAAATAAAAATGAGGAACTTTTGCAAGCCCCTCATTCCTCTGAACGCTGCAAAGGTACTAAAATCTTTGCAGTCAGCAAAATATTTCGTGATATTTCTCTGATTTTTTGATTTTTATCAGCCTTCCAACGAGTTTACAACAGAAGTCCTTGTAACTCGCTGAAAGAAGTCAACCGAACCAGATGACTGTGACAGTACTCCTCAGTTTCCTCATGTTTCCACATCATCTGGCTAGGTATGTGAACAGCATAGCCACCTAATCGCAGTACAGGCTCTATGTCAGACTTGAACGAATTGCCCACCATGAGCAACTCATTGATGCCAACTCCGAACCTTTCGCATAACCTCCGGTACTCCCGCGCGGTCTTGTCGGCGACTACGACATAATCGTCGAAGTAGTGTTCCAGCCCAGAGCGCCGCAGTTTGTTTTCCTGGTCGAGTATCTCCCCTTTGGTAAACACAACCATCTGGTATCTTCCTGACTCGCTGAGCGCTGCCAATGAATCGCGGACACCAGCCAAAGGCGTTGCCGGAAGTTCAAGGAGCGACTTGCCGAGCATGACAATCTGCGATATGGTCTCACCCTTGACGCGGCCTCCGCTCACACGGACAGCGTTCTCGATGAGCGATATTGTGAACGCCTTAGAGCCATAACCGAGCAGCGGCATATTAGCCGTCTCCGTGTGGAACAGCGCTTCTGAGATTTCAGCCGGGCTTCCGTAGTCGGCAAGCAACTTGCAATAGTCGTCCTCTACACGAGCAAAAAACGACTGGCAGTCCCACAGTGTGTCGTCGGCGTCGAACGCCAGCAACTTGATGGCGTCCTTATTCATTAGCCGTCGGGTGCAGGATACCGTTGTAGCGAGGCTCGTCTTGCAGCAAATCGATAGCCGCCTTGTACTGCTTATCGTTGCGGAGGCTGTTCTCAACGCTTCCTCCCTGATAATAGTATACGGCTACAAGGTCAGCCTCAATGAGCGGACGGATAAGCTTCTCGTTATAGTCGAGGTCCTTGCCGACATCGTGTTTCAACTTCTTCTCTATGGCGTCGAACTCCGGTTTGGCACCGTCATAGTAGCCTTCGAACTTCGCAAGCTTTACGAGTTGCTTGAGATACTTCTCCGTTTCGCCGTCATACTTGAACTTGCTGGCAAGAACATCCTTCTTGAAATCGGCATAATCGGCATCGGTAAGATGAAAGTCCTTTGCCGGAGCGATGGTAGAATGATTCTTGATATACTTCAGTTCCCAGTTGAGCATTACCTCCGACGAGTCGCGGCCGGTGCCTGCAAGATAGTAGGCGATGTTCGGCAGCGAGTCCGGACGTACCTCAACGTCAGGCTTGATGCCAGCTCCGTCGCGTACTTCACGGCCTCCAACGGTGTGGAAAACGTGTGTCAGCGAGTCGGCAACCTGCTCCGTCGAGCCACCATTGGCATGCTTGTAGTTGATAGCTTGAATGCAACGGCCGCTCGGAATGTAATATCTCGAAGTCGTAAGCTTCAGCTGTCCGTTGTAAGGCATGTCGAGCGTGGTCTGTACAATACCCTTTCCGTAAGTTCGTGTACCAAGAACAACAGCGCGGTCGAGGTCTTGCAGCGAGCCGCTTACTATTTCACTTGCCGACGCGGTCTCACCGTTTACAAGCACAACGATAGGCATTACGGTATCGATAGGCTCAACAGTCGTACGGTAGTCGCGGTTGACCTGACGTATCTTACCCTTCGTCTTGACGATGGAAATGTCTTTCGGGACGAACATATTGACAATGCTTACAGCCTCGTTGAGCAGTCCGCCGCCATTGCCACGCAAATCGAAGACGAAAGCCTTCATGCCTTTGTCCTTCATTTCAATGAAGTCGCGGCGCACCTCACGGGCACTTCCCTCCGTAAACTGGTTGAGGTTCAGGTAGCCGACACCGTTGTCCTGAAGTCCATAATACGGCACTGTGGGCAACTGAATGGCCTTTCGCGTAATCTTCTTCTTTATCGTCTTGCCCGTAGCCGGACGCTTGTAGGTCAAAATGAACGATGTTCCGGCTTCGCCACGCAGGTGACTGCTGACGTATGAGACATCCTTTCCGACTGTCGTCGAGTCGTCGATGGCGAGGATTATGTCACCCTTGCGAAGCCCAGCCTCAGCAGCCGGCATGTCCTTATACGGTTCGTCGATGACTACATTGCCAATGGCGAGGTTGTAGCGGATTATCGCTCCGATGCCGGCATACTTTCCTGAAAGCATCATGTCGAAGTCTTTCGACTTGTCCTCGGGGTAGTAAACGGTGTACGGGTCAAGCGAACGGAGCATCGAATTGATACCGTAGCCGACGGTCTCGTCAGCGTTCAGCGTGTCGACATACATCATGTCGAGGGTCTTGTATATAGCGTTGAACGTCTCAATGTTCTTTGCCACGTCGAAGTTATGCTTGCTGACGTCGTCCTGTGCACTGACGGTTGTCACGGCAAGCACCATGAAGAGCGATAAAAAGAGTTTTCTCATATTATCTTGGTGTTTGTATTCTACTTTTAAAAACTTACTATGAGTTGCAAAGGTAGGCAATTTATTTATAAGCGCAAACTTTTTTAAGGTAAAGTAACAGAGCGCTAGCAGGTTACTTCATGAACACAAAATAGACCGCTGCAATGAGGCAGAGGAACGCCGCGGCATGATTCCAATGGAGCGACTGACCCTGAAACAGAACGCTTGCGACAATCGTGAAGACGATAAGAGATACGCATTCCTGAATGACTTTCAGCTGAACGAGCGAGAAAGGACCGCCGTTGCCGTTGAAGCCGATGCGGTTTGCGGGTACCTGACAGCAGTATTCGAAGAATGCTATGCCCCATGAGAACACGATGACGCCTGTCAGCGGCCAGTTGCTTGTTACTCCGGCTTGCTGCAAACGCAGGTGTCCGTACCATGCAAGGGTCATGAATATGTTGCTGGCAAATAGCAGGAGAATTGTGTATAATCCGTTCATTACTTTGTTATAGTTTTGAGAATTCGGGCGCAAAAGTACGCATTTTTTTTTGATTTCAAACAATCTGATAATGTGCGAGTTACCCTTCTGTGATACGAAAGGTTAACTTTCGTGATGAAAAATAAATTAAAAATGAGAGAAAAATAAATTAAAAATGTAGCAAAAATAATTTATTTTTCGTTTATTTTTAAATTAAAAACCAAGACAGGAGTTGGCCTTTGACATTCTGAAAGCTAATCAATGACATTTTCAAAGCTGTCCGGCAGCAATCGGGAAGAGTGTCTACAGCAAGTCGCTCTACTGTATTTTTGGTAAATATTACTTTAATATGTATAAGCGATCTTTGGCATAATGTTTGTACTTTTGCACCCGTAAATAACTGAAAAGAATTTAGAAAGGAAATTATGGAACTCATAAAAGACAAGTCATTTGGCGGTGAGCGTCCGCTGTTCGGACTTCATGATACGGTGTTGGACAATATAACGATAACCGACGGAGAGTCTGCCATCAAGATGTGCAAGAACATTGAGTGCCGCAACTCAAAGTTCTACGGCAAGTATCCGTGGTGGCATGTCGACGGAAGTCTTATCACCAACTGCTACTTCGACCCAAAGTCGCGCTCTGCAATATGGTACAGCAACGACATGGTGATGAAGGATACCGTCATTGATGCACCGAAACTGTTCCGCAAAATGAAGAATGTGGAACTAGAGAACGTCAAGATTAACGACGCCGATGAGACATTTTGGCGCATCGACGGACTCAAACTGAAGAACGTCGAACTGCACGGAGGCACCTATCCGTTCATGTTCTCGAAGAATATATATGTCGACGGGCTCGTCTCTGATGCAAAGTACGTTTTCCAATACTGCCAGAATGTCGAGGTACATCATGCCAACATCACTACCAAAGACTCTTTCTGGGAGTGCGGCAATGTGACAGTTTACGACTCTGAGATACACGGTGAGTACCTTGCATGGCACTCCTGGAACGTGCGTTTCGTTCGTTGTCACTTCAGCGGGGAGCAACTTCTCTGCTATGCCGACCATGTCGTGCTTGAGGATTGCACCTTCGACGCAGCCTGCGACCGTGTCTTTGAGGATTGCACGAATATCGACGCAACTATCAAAGGTGGTATCACGAACATCAAGAACCCTATTTCGGGTCGCATAGTTGCCGACAAGATTGGCTCAATAACATACGATGAGTATGCCAAAGGGCACGAGACGGAAATCGTGGATAAGAGTCTGAATTCTTAATCACAAGGTTTGGAATCCTAGCCCAAGCCATTCCCCAAGGGAAGGGGTGTTTAGACACATTGTTAAATATGAATATCCGCTAACGTCCAACAGATTTATCACCCACCGCAGTGGCGTCCCCTGCTGCGCCCGATCGGTCTGAAAGACCGGCAAATAACGTAATTCATTCGCCTTTGCAAGGCGACCGGGCGCAGCAGGGCACGCCCCTGCTGTGGATGATGTTGACAATCAATTAAAACGAAGTATTATGCAAGCAGGCAATAACAATAATTTAGGTAATCAAACATCCTCCCCCTTGGGGAGGCTTGGTGAGGAAAAGATGTGGTTCGACACCATAACGCCGCGCCGCGGAACAGGTAGTCTGAAGTGGGACATAACCAAGGAGGACGACGTTATTCCACTTTGGGTTGCCGACATGGACTTCAAGGCAGCTCCGGCAATACAGCGGGCGTTGCAGAGAAGGGTAGAGCAGGGCGTGTTCGGTTATGAGCTCGTACCCGACAGTTATTATGATGCAATAATAAACTGGTTCCGCCGTCGACACAACTGGGACATAGACAGAAGTTGGATAATATATACTTCGGGCGTGGTGCCTGCCACTTCGGCTGCTATACGCGCACTGGCGTTGCCTGGCGAGAATGTTCTCATTCAGAGTCCGGCGTACAATTGCTTCTTCTCGTCTATACGAAACCAAAGTTGTCAGATACTTGAAACGGCGCTGAAACGTGACGACGACTCGTTCGTTATGGACTGGGACGATTTCGAAAGGAAATGTGCCGACGAAAAGACGACTCTTTTCCTGCTCTGCAATCCACATAATCCGACAGGACGGGTGTGGACTCCCGATGAATTGCGGAAGATGAACGACATCTGCATGCGTCACGGAGTGAAAGTCATAAGTGATGAGATACACTGCGAACTGGTCATGCCAGGCTATAAGTTTACGCCTTTCGCATCGGTCAGCGACGACTGTCTTCGCAACTCGATAACGCTCAATTCACCATCAAAGAGTTTCAACATAGCTGGTTTGCAAATAGCAAACATCATCTGCCAGAACGACGAATGGCGCCGGCGCATTGACCGTGTGATTAACATCTTTGAGGTTTGCGACGTCAATCCGTTCGGCCCCGCAGCTCTCGAAGCCGCCTATAATGAAAGTGAGGAATGGCTCGACGCTCTCAATGAGTATCTCTTCGGCAATTACAACTATCTGAAGAGCTACTTCGCTGAGCATCTGCCAATGTTCGATGTTATAAAACTTGAAGGTACATATCTCGTTTGGGTCGACATTTCAAAGACTGAAATGACTTCCGACGAGCTTGCCGCCAAGTTGCTGAAGGACGGTCGCGTGCTTGTTAATGCTGGCTCTATGTATGGCAAAGATACCGGTCGCGACTACATCCGCATAAATATCGCCTGTCCACGCGCAACACTTGAGGAGGGGTTAAGGCGCATACATTTATCCTCTCCAAGCCTCCCCAAAGGGGAGGATGTTTGTTCACCTAAGAAAGGTTGTGCCAAATAGCTATAAGGTAACTAAACATCCTCCCCTTGGGGGAGGCTTGGTGGGGTCTAAACTTGTGGGTTCTTACTTTTCCTACTTGAACTTCTCCGCCTGCTCCTTTATGAGTTCTGCATCCTCGAAGTAGTCGATGCGCATTGCACGGCGTACCTCGTCCATTGTCTGAGCTGCAACTTCGCGTGCTGCATCGGAACCTTTCTTGAGGATATTGAATATCTCAGGAATGTCCTTCTCGTATTCGTGGCGACGCTCACGGATTGGCTCGAGCATTCGGTTGATGACCTTATTCAACAGTTTCTTGCACTTCATGTCACCGACTCCACCCTTTGTGTAAGCGGCTTTCAGTTCGTCCAAGTTTTTGAACTCAGGCCAGAAGTCTGCGAAGTCCTGCTCTGTCGAGAAGGCATCGAGGTATGTGAACACTGCGTTTCCTTCAACATGACCAGGGTCGGAGACGTTTAGATGGGTCGGGTCGGTGTACATACTCTTCACCTTCGACCATACTTCGTCCTTGTCATCGGAAAGGTATATGCAGTTGCCGAGGCTCTTCGACATCTTCTCTTTTCCATCGGTGCCCGGCAGACGGCGTGCTGTTGCATTCTCAGGGAGCATAATCTCCGGCTCGGGGAAGACCTGAGAGTAAATCTGGTTGAACCTGCGTGCAAGCTCGCGGGTGAGCTCAAGCATTGGTTCCTGGTCCTCGCCGGCTGGCACTGTGGTAGCCTTGAAGGCAAGGATGTCGGCAGCCTGCGAAACCGGATAGCAGAAGAAGCCGAGCGGAATGTTGGCTTCGAAGTTACGCATCTTTATCTCCGTCTTCACCGTCGGGTTGCGTTGCACACGGCTAACGCTAACGAGGTTCATAAGATAGACGGTCAGTTCTGCAAGCTCCGGTATGCGGCTCTGAATGTACAGTGTGCATTTTGAAGGGTCAAGACCCACCGACAGATAGTCGAGGGCTACCTCTATGATGTTCTGGCGTATCTTTTCAGGGTTGTCGGCGTTGTCTGTCAGTGCCTGAACGTCGGCCATGAAGACGAACATACGGTCGTAGTCGCCTGCGTTCTGTAGCTCTACACGACGGCGAAGACTGCCGATGTAGTGTCCTAAATGTAATTTTCCTGTTGGGCGGTCACCCGTTAATATAATCTTTCCCATTAGTGGTTTCCTTGTGTTTTTAAGTTTCTTTGATTTCTAAAGTTTGTTGTCAGCCCACTGCTTCTCGAGCGTATAGCGTGCACGACGTGTCGCGTCGTTGGCGTTCGGCGACTCTAGTATCATCTCGTTGCCTTCCCGTTTCTTCCAATTCAGCTTTCTTCCGCTCGACAAATCGATACGGAATGAAGTGAGGGCAAGCGAGTATGTACCTGACTCCAGTACGTTGTTGGCTGTCGTTTGCCACAGTATGTAGCTACCATTTCCTATCGCGAAGTACAAATCATCATAGCTTCTGGTGTCGATATGAATTGTTTTCTGACCCATTCCGGATGATGTTTCGCTTACAATACTGTCAATCTCAGTGACCTTCCATGTGCCTGCTATGGTGCTTTCGCTGAAGTTCGGCGTTATGATATCGTCGTCATCGTCGGAGCAGGAGGCTAGAATTGCGCTGGAGAAGACGATGAGCAGTGCTGCGAGTGCTGCGAGGATATTTCTTTGGTTCATGTTTTTTCTGCTTTGTGTTATAGACTTTGATAAACTATTGATAGACTTTTATAGACTAAAATAGACTTTTATAGACTGATGATAGACATATATAGACTATTCCTTCTGCCGTTAGTTGGAGGCTGCATCGGACTTGGAGGTCTTGCTGTCAGTCTTCGATGACTTGCTTCTTGGCGACTGTTCGCTACCTCCTGAATTATCTTTAGCAGGCTCGGAAGAGTGGCTCACGGTTGCGCCCGGCTCTCCTTCGTCGGCGACTCCTTCGTCTTCAGGCGCGGCTTCGGTAGCAATGTGCTCCACTGTGTCGCGTCTCTCGTGATGCGGAACGGAGTCGACTTCGTGAACAACGACAGTGTCTTCGTCCTCAGGCTCTTCTTGTTGCATCGTGTCAACGGCAGCCGTGTCAGGCTCAACGTATTCGTACGGGTCTTCGATAGGCTTCTTCACCGTGTGGTTCAATGCAACGAAAGCAACGGCTGCGGCTGCTACTACGAGCAAGCCAAACAAGCATCCCAATGCCAGACGACGCTTGCGCTGACGGTTGTCGTCACCGTTATCGCCTCCATCATAGCCGTTGTCCTGCTGTGGAACGGCTCCCATCTGATATTCGGAGTCATCATCCTTTGATGCTTCGTCGTCCTTGTGAACCTTCGGAAGGGTAACCTTCATGGTGCCATCGCAGCCCGGGCAGTGGCATTCTATAGTCTGACCGCCCTTGCCTTCAACGAGGAAGCGGGTCCCGCAGTGTGCGCATGTTATCTGAAACTTCATAGACGCTATCGTTATTTATTCTGTTTTACGAACGTGGACTTATTTCTTGATGTTATCGAAGAGAGTATTTTGGTCGTTGCTCCGGACAGTTCGCGGACGTATTTGCCCGCCGTTTCGCCGCTGGTATGCAGGAAGTCGGAGTCTGTACGGAACTTGTCCATGATGCTGTTGAAGTCGGAATATGATGAAATCTCATATCCGCCGCCGTTAGCCAGCAGCCCTTGAGCCTCGTCGAAACGTTTGTTGTTAGGCCCGAAGATGACCGGAACGTTCCACACTGCTGCTTCGAGGACATTGTGAATGCCGACTCCGAAACCGCCGCCGATGTACGCCACCTGTCCGTAATGATAGATACTGGACAGCAATCCGTAGCAGTCGATAATCAGAACGTCAGCTTCGGCAGCGCTCTTTTCGTCCGCCTGTGTGTAGCGGAGCACCTTCTTGCCTTTTATCAGGGATATAATCTGTTGCAAATGGCCCTCGCTGACGACATGCGGAGCTATTATCAGCTTCCAGTCAGTGTGTTCGTTGAAGTACTTTATGAATATTTCCTCATCGGGAGGCCACGAACTTCCGGAAATGAAAACATTGACGTCGGAGTCCTTCACGCCAACGAACGATTCAACAATGGGCAACTGCTTGCTTGCCTGCTTTATCTGAATGACGCGGTCGAAACGTGTATCACCGACCACTTCGACGTCGTTTATGCCAATTGTCGACAGCAGACGGCGGCTCTCTTCGTTCTGAACGTAGAACCTGGTGAAGCACTTCAGCACGTGTGCATACTCCCTTCCGTACCACTGGAAGAAAACTTGTCCGTCGCGGAAGATGCTCGACACGCTGTACACCGGTACGTTGCGGTGGCGCAGAATGTGCATGTAGTTGTACCAGAATTCATATTTGATGAAGAAAGCCATCACCGGATGCACTGCGCGCAAGAAGCGGCGGGCATTCACAACGGTATCGATGGGCAGGTAGGTGACGATGTCTGCGTGCTCATAGTTCTTCCGCACCTCGTAGCCGGAGGGCGAAAAGAACGTCAGAAGTATCTTGAACTCGGGGTAATCGTGACGTATCTGCTCAATAAGGGGGCGCCCCTGCTCGAACTCACCTAAAGAAGCGGCATGGAACCAGATGTATTTTGCATTCGGATCGACCTTCTCCCGAAGTACACGAACGGCGTTACGCTCTCCTTTCCACATCTTCCTCACCTTGTCGCTGAAGAAGCTGTAGACGAAAACGCCTAGCTCATACAAATGCATTATTATATTGTACATCGTTCCTTTGTTGCGTAAGCCTCTGCTCAGCAGAGGCAAACAGAACCTTGCCTCCTATCCAAGTACCTTGATGGCGCGGCGCAAACGGCTCAGAGTCTCTTCCTTTCCGAGGAATGCCGATATGTCGAACATGCCCGGACCTTTGCCGATTCCGACAAGCGCAAGGCGGAAAGCATTCATCACGTCGCCAAGTTTGTAGCCCTTGTCCTCGACCCATTTCACCACGACAGGTTCCTGACCCTCTACCGAGAAGTCGTCGATGCCTTCGAGAACGTCGGCAAGTTCGGTCATCTGCTGTGCGCTATACTCCTTCCAACGCTTCTTGACGGTCTTTGCATCGTACTCGTCCGGTGCGATGAAGAAGAACGAGCACAGAGGCCAAAGCTCCTTCACGAAGTTGACACGGTCCTTCATCATGTGTACAACCTGACGTATCTGGTCCATCGTTGCGTCAACTCCATTGTTTGCAACGACAGGTGCGAACAACTTGGCTATCTCATCATCGCTCTTGCGAAGAATGTATTCGTGGTTGAACCATACACCTTTTTTATAGTCAAACTTTGCTCCGCTCTTCGAGCATTTAGTGATATCGAATGCCTTGACGAGCTCGTCGAGGGAGAAAATCTCCTGCTCCGTGCCCGGATTCCAGCCCAGAAGAGCAAGAAAATTGACAACTGCCTCAGGGAAATATCCACTCTCGCGGTATCCCGAAGACACTTCGCCGGTCTTAGGGTCATGCCACTCGAGAGGGAAAACTGGGAAACCGAGGCGGTCGCCGTCGCGCTTTGACAGTTTGCCTTTACCTTCCGGCTTAAGCAGAAGAGGCAGATGTGCGAACTGCGGCATCGTGTCCTCCCATCCGAAAGCACGGTAAAGCAGAACGTGGAGCGGCGCACTCGGGAGCCATTCCTCGCCCCGAATGACGTGCGTTATTTCCATTAGGTGGTCGTCAACGATGTTTGCGAGGTGATAAGTAGGCAGTTCGTCGCTGCTCTTGAACAACACCTTATCGTCGAGGATGTCACTCTTCACGGTCACATCACCACGGATGAGGTCGTGGACGGTAATCTCCTGACCCGGCTCAATCTTGAAACGGACAGTGTACTGTTCACCGTCGTCGATGAGTTTCTTCACTTCCTCGGCCGGCAGCGTAAGCGAATTGCGCATCTGCATACGAGTGCTGGCGTCGTATTGGAAGTTCTTCACCTCCTCGCGCTTCTTCTGCAACTCCTCAGGAGTGTCGAAAGCATAATACGCCTTGCCTGCATCGAGCAGTTCATCTACATACTTCCGGTATATCTTCCTGCGCTCACTCTGACGGTACGGCCCCTTGTCGCCACCGAAGCTGACGCCCTCGTCGAACTTGATTCCAAGCCAACGGAAACTCTCAAGGATATATTCCTCTGCTCCCGGGACGAACCTGTGGGAGTCTGTATCTTCAATACGGAATATCAGTTTGCCGCCATGCTGACGTGCGAACAGATAGTTATACAATGCCGTACGTACGCCTCCAATGTGCAACGGACCCGTTGGACTTGGTGCGAAACGTACCCTTACTTCTCTTTCTGACATCTTGTTAACAATACTACTATAGTAAATTTTGTGCAAAATTACTATTTTTTTTTGACTATAACACAGTTTTTTTGTATTTTCGCACAGTCTTATGGATTAATATTGTATACCAAATGAGTAAGTTCGACAAGATAGAGAACGTCTATGTTCGCAATATAGCAACGCGTACGGTGCTGACTATCATTTCGATAGCCATCATTGTGCTGTTCCTTCCACGCAGTCAGGGAAAGCTGTTCAACTACGAAGAAGGTCAAGTTTGGCGTTATCCGGCACTCAACGCACAAGTGGAGTTCCCTGTGTTCAAGACCGATGAGGCCCTGCAAAAGGAGCGCGACTCTGTCGTTCGCAGCTATCAGCCCTACTTCAACATGAACGAAAACATGGAGAAGGAGCAGATTGACCGTTTCCGCGAGAAGTTCCAGGGAGGCATTCCCGGACTTAATGGAAACTATGTGAACATTATTGCCGAGCGACTTCACGTCCTCTACCAGCACGGAATAATAGACCCTAACGTCGAAACTCAAATGGAACGCAAGGGCGAGACTTTCCTCCGCATCGTCAACGGAAAGGAAGCAACTGCCGTCCATCGTGATAGCGTCATGACAACGATAAACGCCTACGAGCGGTTGTTCATGGATCCTATGCTCGGACCTAACCGTACGCTTCTCCAACAATGCAATCTCAACGAATATATAGAGCCAAACCTCGTCTATGATAAGGATAGAAACGAGACCGAAGAAAGCGATTTGCTCAGTTCCATAGCCCCGGCAAGCGGCACAGTCATGCAAGGTGAGCGCATCATAGATAACGGTTCTATTATCGACGAGTACAAATACCGTGTCCTGAACAGCTACGAGAAGGCGATGGCGGAGCACAACGGCGGCGACAACGAAGTCACAAGCACCCTCATCGGACAAATTATCATCGTCTCGATACTTGTCCTTCTCTTCACTCTCTACCTCGTCCTGTTCCGCAAGGACTACTTCGTCAAGCCGCGTAACATCACGATGCTCTATGCCATGATAGTCATCTTCCCTATCCTGACATCGCTCCTTATGAGGTACAACAAGTTCAGCGTCTACCTCATACCTTTCGCCATGGCTCCTATCTTCATACGAGTCTTCATGGATTCGCGCACCGCTTTCATCACGCACGTTACCATGATACTCGCCTCAGCAATAGCCGTGAAGTACCAGTATGAGTTTATCATAGTGCAACTCGTGGGCGGTCTCATCGCCATCTATTCCCTTCGGGAACTCTCCAAGCGCAGTCAGATATTCTTTACGGCAATACTTGTGGTCATAGGAGAGGCAGTTGCATACCTCGGACTGCAACTGATACAGACCGACAGCTTATCGAAGCTCGACTCATCAATGTACTATCACCTTGCCATAAGCGGCTTCTTCCTCCTGTTCACTTATCCGCTGATGCTCGTCGTTGAGAAAACCTTCGGCTTCGTGTCAACCGTTACACTCTTCGAGCTTAGCAACACCAACAACGAACTGCTCCGCCACCTCAGCGAGGTAGCTCCCGGAACCTTCCAGCACAGCATCACCGTCGGCAACCTTGCAGTCGAAATAGCCAATAAGATAGGCGCGAAGGCACAGCTGCTGCGTACCGGCGCACTCTACCACGACATCGGCAAGATGACCAATCCAGCCTTCTTCACCGAGAACCAGGCAGGCGTGAACCCACACGACAAGCTCACCGAGAAGGAGAGCGCTGTCATTATCATCAGCCATGTCACAGAGGGACTGAAACTGGCGGAGAAGTATAACCTCCCGCGGGTCATCAAGGACTTCATCTCCACTCACCACGGCGAAGGGCTGACGAAGTATTTCTATGTGAAATACAAGAACGCCCATCCCGGCGAAGATGTCGACCCGGAGCCGTTCCGCTATCCCGGTCCTAATCCGTTCACGCGCGAGCAGGCTATACTAATGATGTGCGACGCCGTCGAGGCGGCATCTCGCTCCCTCAGCGTGTACAACGAAGAGACCATCAGCAAGCTCGTCAACAGCATCATCGACAGTCAAGTTGCCGACGGATTCTTCCGCGATTGCCCGATAACCTTCCGTGATATATCGATGGCTAAGAAAGTTCTGATAGAGCGTTTGAAGTCGATTTACCACACGCGAATACAGTATCCGAAGCTAAATAATACTGCACAAAAAGAGAAAAATTGAGCAATTTCTTTGCTGCTTTCGACAATCTTTGTACCTTTGCACCCGTTTTTAAGTAAAATTAAGACTCATAGGTAACAAAGATTAACACCCGTTCAGCTTGCTGCAACCACATTGCAGCACCCCGCGAGGGCACGAACAAACTCAAGAAACAGCTAAGACATGACTTTACGAAGAACAGCAGTGATGCTGCTTTTAGCCGCAACAGTGAGCTCCGCAAATGCCGGAGGCCTCCTCACCAACACCAATCAGAACATCAGTTTCAACCGCAACTTCGCACGCGAAGGTACCATCGGCATCGATGGAGTATATTCGAACCCTGCCGGCGTGGCTTTCATGCCGAAGGGCTTCCATCTCTCATTGAACGTCCAGAACGTTTATCAGACCCGCGATATCACATCATCCATAACAGTACCGTCACTCCAGGGTACGCCTTTCTATCATCCGTTCCGTCTCAATGGCGGCAGCGACGAAGGGCGCAAGTTCTTCCGTGGAAAAGCCTCAGTGCCGGTACTGCCGTCCTTCCAGGCTGCTATCGTCTACGATAAGTGGAGCTTTCAGGCTGGTTTCGGACTTACCGGCGGTGGCGGAAAGGCGACTTTCAACAACGGTCTGCCAAGTTTCGAGCGTCAGATAGCCCTCGTTCCGGCACTTCTGTATAGTCAGGGACTGACAACGGAGACTCCGTCGTACAGCGTCAGCAGTAACATCAAAGGGCAGCAGTACGACTTCGGCTTCCAGCTTGGTGCTACTTATAAGTTCAATAATCACCTTTCTGTGTATGCCGGAGCACGCTTCAACTACATTTATAATTTGTACAAGGGAAACATAACGAACATCACTGCCAACATCGGCGGTGACAATGTGAACCTCTACGACTACTTCGGCACGCAGGCACAGACCTACGAGCAGATGGCGTTCTACTACCACATGCGTTCCAGCGAAATGACAGATGCAACGCAGAAGGCTGCCTTCGACGCTGCCGCGCAGAAGGCTCAGGCTGGTGCCGACAGAATGAATCAGACCAAGGAGATGTTCTCCGACAAGTATCTCGACTGTACTCAGCGTGGCTGGGGCATAACGCCAATCATCGGTATCGACTTCAAGAGCGGCCGTTGGAACATCGGAGCACGCTATGAGTTCACAACTAAGTTCAACATAGAGAACGACACCAAGGTCGACAACACGGGGTTCTTCGCCGACGGAGTAAACACTCACAACGACATCCCGGGTATCTTCGCCGCCGGTGTACAGTACGAAATCCTCAAGAACCTTCGTGCTATGGTATCCTGCCACTACTACTTCGATAAGGACGCACGCATGGAGCACGGCAAGCAGAAGGCTCTTTCGGGGAACACGCAGGAGTATCTTGCAGGCATGGAATGGGACGTTACGAAGAACCTTACAGTAAGTGCGGGTGGTCAGCGCACGAAGTATGGACTCGGCGACGGCACTTATCTCTCCGACATGAGTTTCGTTACGGGCAGCTACAGTGTAGGCTTCGGAGCGAAATTCAAGGTTGCCAAGAATGCAAGCCTCAACGTAGCGTACTTCTGGACGACATACGAGAAGTTCCATAAGGACTACGACGAGACCATCACAGCTGCCGGTCTGTCGGTCGAAACTCACAATACCGACATCTTCACGCGGTCCAACAAGGTTCTCGGTGTTGGTCTTGACATCGACTTCTAACGTCCTTCTCCGCCACACATATTATATATGTGCGCGCGCGAAGCACAAAAATAGACAACTCTTCAGATTATTATTAAAGGGCACATCGGATTAAACGGATTAATCGGATGTGCCCTTTGTCGTTTTATAGTAATTGCTTTAAATCAGTTAAAGTTTTGCTTCTTCCTGCAGCATCTTTTATTTCTGCGATAAGTTGAGAACAAACATAGACTTCGAACCTTAAATCGGTTAAGATTTGAGTCATCAAGTGAGTCTTGTGTCCGATAAGAAATGAAATCCAGATGTTGGTGTCTATTATTACCCTCGTTTAGCGTACCTGACTGCTTTAACCTCATTCATTATCTCTTCTTCACTTATGTCTGCATTAGTTGGACGGCTATTTACGAATCGGTCGAGTATTTGCTCTTTGGTTTCAGCTTTCCATCCAAACTTGCGTATTAGTTCTCTGAACAAAGGCCAATCAATTTTTGGAACATTTATATATACGCCTTGGGTTTGCGCTTTGCTTGCAATTGTTGCCATATTTATCCTCCTGTTGTTTTTTATATGGCGCAAATTTACGAATAATATTCTAAGGATGCAATTTTTTAAGCGAAATTATTGTAGAGTAGAAAATTACTTATGAAGTATATTCTTTTATACTTCAAAGACTCATAATATCATAAGATACGATTGTTCGAGCAACTTCTGAATATTGAAATGTTGATATTTCCACGCTTTAAATTTCCCATTCCCTTTTTTCAGAAAAGGATATTCAATCATGTCGACGTTTAGCTCTATCAGTCATAAAGGTACCATGAATATCCATGTTTATATATGTAACCACCAAGACATCCATTGCAGGGGCGTCCCTTGTGGGCGCCCGATCGCCTTGTAAAGGCGAATGTGGTATCATTTTATTCGGTCTTCCAGACCGATCGGGCGCCCACAAGGGACGCCCCTGCAGTGGGAGTCGCGGCTGTTTGAACATTTGTTGATATTCATTTAAGGTAACCAGACATCCTCCCCTTGAGGGAGGCTTGGAGAGCTCTTAACTTAGATTCGTGAGGGCTTGGGTAGGCTTTTTGGATAATCGTTTCTTATGTTTTGCAATGTCAAAGCTAACCTCCTGTCTTTGTTTTGTTGATATTTCCACGCTTTAAATTTCCCATTCCCTTTTTTCAGAAAAGGATATTCAATCATGTCGACGTTTAGCTCTATCAGTCATAAAGGTACCATGAATATCCATGTTTATATATGTAACCACCAAGACATCCATTGCAGGGGCGTCCCTTGTGGGCGCCCGATCGCCTTGTAAAGGCGAATGTGGTATCATTTTATTCGGTCTTCCAGACCGATCGGGCGCCCACAAGGGACGCCCCTGCAGTGGGAGTCGCGGCTGTTTGAACATTTGTTGATATTCATTTAAGGTAATCAGACATCCTCCCCTTGAGGGAGGCTTGGAGAGCTCTTAACTTAGATTCGGGAGGGCTTGGGCAGGCTTTTTGGATAATCGTTTCTTATGTTTTGCAATGTCAAAGCTAACCTCCTGTCTTTGTTTTTAATTTATTTTTGCTTGAAAAACAATTTATTTTTGTTCCATTTTTAATTTATTTTTCTCTCATTTTTAATTTATTTTTCTACCTCAAAGTTGAGCTTTCGCATTGCAGAAGGATAACTCCCACATTCTCAAAGGTTAACGGCGGAATTGTTAAGTCTTTGAAATTGGAATTCAAAATGAAAGATATTTAATTGCTTTGATTTTGCTGTTTCTTGCAGAATGGGTAATTTTGCAGTCAGAACCGAACAAGAAACTAATAATAATAACGAAAGATATGAACAGGAAAATAATTGTTGCGGCATCTCTGCTCTTCGCTTTTGCCGCAACGACACAACAGGCCTCAGCTCAGCAATATGGGCTTACAACAGAGAATTCGGAACAGAACACGCCGCAAGGATGGACCTCCGTGCAGTTGCCTCAGGTGCCTGCCATAACTTCGGCTAACACGTTCGATATTACCAGCTATGGCGCTTCGACATCGTCGAGTGACAATACAGAAGCCGTGCAGAGTGCCCTCAACGCTGTTGGCGACGAAGGAGGCATGGTCGTTATACCAAAGGGAACGTGGCTTTGCGGACCAATCACGCTCAAGTCGAAGACTATCCTGCACTTTGCCAAAGGCGCTACGCTGAAGGTTCTGCCGCTCGGACAGTATCCCGGAACTGAGGATTACATGTCGTACACGAGTAAGAAAGCATCGCTTGCCAACTTCATCGATGTCGTGAAAGGAGCAACGGACATAATCATTGAAGGTGAGGACAGCGCCTCGTGCGTTATCGACGGACAGGGCGCGCCTTGGTGGGCACTCCGCGACAGAGGCGGTAACTACAAGACGGTGTTCAACAATATGAAGCGCGGCGCACTCATCCGATTCACCAGTGGCAGTCGCTTCCTCGTCAAGAACTTGAAGTTTGAGAATGCTCCGGGTGTCAATGTCTGCCTCGGACAGAGTGGTAACGCATCGAACTTCACGGTTCACGACATCGAGATTCTCGCCCCGGCGTCAACCATAAAGTATAAGTCGGGCAACGCCGTGAACCCGTCGCACAACACCGATGGTATTCCGATGTGGGGCCCTTACATTAATATATACAACTGCTACATCTCTACGGGTGACGATAACGTCGTTGTCGACTCCGAGGGACAGTATGTTCACGTGTGGAATTGCACCTTCGGCACGGGTCACGGAGCGTCGATAGGCAGTTTTACGCAGGGCGTTCATGACGTCATCTATGAGGGTATAACGTTCAATAAGACAGAGAGCGGCTTTAAGATAAAGAGCCAGAAGGGCCGCAGCGGTAGTGTTCACGACATCATTTTCCGCAATAGCACCATGAATGGAGTGCTTGGCAATGATATAGAACTCAATTGCTGGTATGACGGTGTGCCATCATCTCCATCGTCAGCAACACGCAGCGACTCCACATCGACGACCCCTTACTACAATAACATTCTCGTTCAGAACGTCGTAGCGACAGGTACTCCGTACAATTCGAGCTCCAAAGGCTATTTCCCGATATTCATTTACGGACTTCCTGAGAGCTATGTCGCAAACGTAACGTTCGACAATGTGCAGCTCTCGGCAGGCAAGGGAATGTTCATGGCTTATGCCCGTGGCATTAAGTTCCAGAACGGTTGCAAGATAACGAATACCCGCAACGCCTCGAAATACTTTGAGACGCAATACAATGCCTATGTCAGTGGTGACTATACCGGTGCTGAAACGCCAACAGGTATTTCCTCTCCGGTGGTTGAAAACAAAACTGACAATGCATGGTACACCATCACCGGTGTCAGTCTTGGTAGCCAGCCGACATCGAAAGGCATATACATCCACGACGGAAAGAAGTTGATTGTGAAATAAAAATTGGTAGAAACAAAGACTTTTACTGCAATCGGGCGTCCCTTGTGGGCGCCCGATTGTCTTGTAAAGGCAATTAACTTCCTTAATAGTAGACCTTTCTGACGGTACGTATTGTTTACTTTTTACAAGATGAACCGAATAATTTGGTTGATGGAAACATATTTTTTATTGAATTCTTGATTATTATAAATATAATAATTATCTTTGCAATAAAATTTGAACTGTTATGTCTAAGGAAGTCTATAATCCATTTGTTATTGGGAAATATATCAGCGATGAATATTTCTGCGATAGGGAGAAGGAAACCGAATTCTTGTTGAAGCAGATACGTAATGGCCGCAATGTTGTGCTTGTTTCTCCTCGCCGCATAGGTAAGTCAGACCTTATTCACCATCTGTTTCATCAGAAGGAGATGGAAGAAAACTATAAAACTCTGTTTGTGGATATCTATGCTACGAGTTCATTGGAAGAACTTGTATATCTGTTTGGCAAAGCTGTTTTCGACTCATTGAAGTCGAAGCGTCAGAAGACTCTAGAGAAGTTTTTCAATATAATATCATCGCTTCGAATTGGGTTCGCAATAGACTCCATGACCGGTGAGCCTTCGCTGAACCTTAGCATTGGAGATATAAAGTCGCCTGAGACTACGTTAAGCCAGATATTTGAATACCTCCAACAGGCTGACAAGCCTTGTGTCGTGGCTTTTGATGAGTTCCAGCAGATATCAGAGTATAAGGAAAAGAACGTTGAGGCTTTGTTGCGCACTTACGTTCAGCGTTGTACTAATGCCCAATTTATATATTCCGGCAGCCGACGGGACATGATGTCGGAAATGTTCCAGTCTGCTGCGCGTCCGTTTTATGCAAGTTCAATAGTGATGAATCTTGCTCCAATATCACGGGATGTTTATTCGGAATTTGCAAAAAGAATGTTTGCTGTCAGGGGACGGAGTATAGAAGACGGTGCAGTGCGGGATGTTTATGACCGTTATGATGGCTGTACTTGGTTCGTACAGATGATGATGAACGAACTTTTCGACATGACTTTGAAGGGCGAAACCTGTCATGCGTCGGATATTTCAGAGGCAGAAAATAATGTCATCATGGTGCAATCGGCTGGCTATGCCGATACTATGGCTCGTCTGTCTCCGAGGCAGAGGGAACTAATAATTGCCATTGCAAAGGAGCGAGAGGTTGAGCGTATCACGTCATCCGAATTCGTTGGCAGATACAATCTTTCTTCTGCAAGTAGTGTTCAGTCAGCATTGAGGCCTATGCTTGCGTCCGGACTTGTTACGCAGGATAATAACGTGTACAAAGTATACGACTTCTTCTTTGCCGAGTGGATAAGGCGGAGATACTAACCTCATATTGTTCATTAAAACAAACATCGGCAGCACTGCCGGAAAAAGTTTCATTGGCAATGCTACCGATATTTCTTTTATATTCTGTTTTATTAGTACTTGAAGTCGAGGGTGAGCTCTCCGGTGCCGGGAACGTGGAACGTCCGGCGGTGATAAGGCGTAATGCCGTATTGCTTTATAGCCTCCGAATGCTCGCGGGTGGGGTATCCTTTGTTCGATTTCCAGTCGTAAACGGGATACTCCTTGTCAATTTTCATCATGTAATCGTCACGGAAAGTCTTCGCCAAAATTGACGCAGCAGCTATAGAAAGATACTTGCCGTCGCCCTTGACGATTGTCGTGTAAGGCAGATTCTTGTACTTTTGGAAGCGGTTGCCATCGACGATGACAGCCTCGGGACGGACCTTCAGCTTGTCGAGGGCACGGTGCATGGCAAGGATGGAAGCGTTGAGGATGTTTATCTTGTCAATCTCTTCGGGCGTAACGACACCTACTGCCCATGCCAGCGCGTTGCGTTCCACTATCTCACGGAGAGCGTACCGCTTCTTGGCCGTCAGCTTTTTCGAGTCGTTGAGCTCGGTGTTGGTGAAGTCCTTCGGGAATATCACGGCTGCGGCATACACACTACCGGCAAGGCAACCACGCCCAGCCTCGTCGCATCCGGCCTCAAACTCAACGTCCTTATAGTAATGACTTAAAAGTCCCTCTTGCATATATTCCTTTGATAATCAGAGCTTCTCCCCTTAGGAAAAGCTTGTTGAGGAATGAATCTTAGAACATCTTGCTCACTCTCTTGATACCGTCGACGAGCGCATCGATTTCCTCCTTCGTGTTGTAAAGGGCGAAGGAAGCACGGACTGTGCCAAGAACACCGAGGCGGTCCATAAGCGGCTGCGCGCAGTGGTGACCCGTCCGGACCGCAATGCCTAAGCGGTCGAGGAGCGTTCCGAGGTCCATGTGGTGGATATTGCCTACGTTGAAGGAGACTACGGCATCGTGCAGGGAAGTAGAAACTTCCCCCGACTCCTCCGTGCTGAGTGATGACTTGCTGCCGTTCGGACCGTAGATATGCATTCCGTCGATAGTGTTCAGCTGCTTGATGGCGTACCGTGTCAACTCCTGTTCATGCTCAAAGATGTTGTCCATGCCAAGTTTCGTGACGTAGTCGATAGCCGTTGCCAGACCGTGAGTGGCGATATAGTCAGGTGTCCCGGCCTCAAACTTCAATGGCGGCTTCTCGAATGTGGTCTTCTCGAAGCTCACGTGCTCTATCATTTCGCCTCCGCCCTGATACGGTGGAAGCTTGTCGAGCCAGTCCTCCTTGCCATACAGAATGCCGACACCGGTAGGTCCGTACACCTTATGACCAGAGAATGCAAGGAAGTCGCAGTCCAAATCCTGTACGTCCACTTTGAAGTGAGGAACGCTCTGAGCGCCGTCGACCATCACGGGAACGCCATGCTCGTGGGCAATCTTGATGATTTCCTTTATCGGGTTGACAGTTCCGAGGACGTTGCTGACATGCGTACAGCTCACAATCTTCGTCTTGTCGGAGAACAGTTTCTTGTATGCCTCGATGTCGAGGATACCGTCGTCGCTCATCGGTATCACCTTTATGGCAATGCCTTTGCGTGCTGCCTGCAACTGCCAGGGCACGATATTGGAGTGGTGCTCCATGGTTGAGACGATTACTTCGTCACCAGGCTTCATGAATTCGTCGGTAAACGTCGCTGCGATAAGGTTCAATCCCTCTGTCGTTCCACGAGTGAATACAATCTCGTTGGTCGTCCGTGCGTTGATGAACTTGCGTACCGTCTCGCGTGCTTTCTCGTGAAGCTCAGTCGCTTGCTGGCTCAACCAGTGGATGCCACGGTGCACATTGGCGTTGGCATTGAGGTATTCGTTGCGCATGGCGTCGAGCACGCAGAGCGGCTTTTGTGTCGTTGCGGCGTTATCGAGATAAACCAGTGGCTTTCCGTAAACGGTATGTGACAGTATAGGGAAGTCCTCCCTCGCTTTCTGTATGTCGTACATAATTATGTGTTTCAATTTGTTATACTTGACGCAAAGGTAACAATATTTATTTAAAAAACTTCTCATAATTTCTTGTATTTAGAATTTTATGATTACATTTGCAAAAATTTTATCTACAAAAATTAAACTACTATCTTTTTATGAACAAGTCAAAACTAATTCTATCTATGCTTGCCGTAAGTCTTATGGCAGCTCTTCCATTATCAGCACAGGACTATACGAAACTGTCGAAGTTCGATGAAAACAAACCGGTGGGCTGGTGTAACATTGGCATCAGTGGCGGAGTGACAGGCTCCAGCGACCAAAATCCGGTCACGGTGACGACCTATGAGGAACTGCGGTCGGCACTTCAGAAGTGCAAAGGCGGCAAATCGTCGGCTACTATCTACATCAGCGGCAACATAGAGTGCCCCGAGAAGTTGCGTTTCGACAAGTGTGAGAACATGACTATCTATGGTCTGCCAGGCTCGTCGCTCTATTACACGCAGCACACAGACAATGCTGACGCCAATCCGGGCTTCTTCTGTCAGAACTGGGACAATGCCATTTTCCGCAACATCACTATCAAAGGACCGGGCGCTTACGATATTTCCGGTGCCGACAACATGCAGTTTGTCGAGTCAACACATATTTGGGTCGACCACTGCGACATACAGGACGGCATGGACGGAAACCTCGATGCCAAGACGAAGGCTGACTTCCTGACTATCAGTTGGTGTAAGTTCGCTTACTATATAGCACCGTGGGCAAACAACGAGAGTGCCGACCACCGCTGCTCAAGCATGTGGGGCTCAAGCAATAACCGTGGTGATGACGAGGGACACCTCAACTCTACGTTCGTGAACTGTTGGTGGTACCATGGCTGCGGACAGCGTTGCCCACGCATCCGCTTCGGTAACGTGCACGTTGCCAACTGCCTTTGGGAGAACGGAACAACCGAAGACCCGGCTCAGTATTGCATCGGCGTCGGTCATCAGAGCGATATGTACATCGAGAACGGTGACTTCTCTGGTACTGTAACCTCTGGTCCGCACATCAAACTGTACCCTGGTGAGAAGAAAATCTACGACTATATTGTAACAGGAAACATAGGTGAGCCTGACACACAGGTCATGGGCGCTGACGGTCCTGGTACATACTATAATCCTTATACCTACGATTACGGCAAGAACGGCGGTGGCACTTACGACATCAACGTTTACCCGGCAAAGTACGTTAAGGCTGCTCTTACCGACGCAGACAATGGTGCCGGTGCAACGCTCGACGAGGATTTGCTCACTTCCCGTGGTAATCCTAACCTTTGGCACGAAGGTACTGACGGCATACAGGGCGTGAATGCACCTGCTGATGATGCCCGTGTCGTTGGCATTGAGTACTTTAACCTCAACGGCGAGAAGCTCTCCGGTCAGCAGAAAGGTATCAATTTAATCCGCTTCCAGATGAGTGACGGCACCACAAGGACGCAGAAAGTCATGAAGTAAAACATCCTCAAGCCACTCCAAACGATGGGGATGCGTTGACAATCTTAAAACACAAACAATAATGAAGAAAACAGTTTTATTGGCACTGGCAGTAGTCTTGGCTGGCGTTGCAAGTGCTCAGACTCCGCTGTCGAAGTACGATTTGAACCGTCCGATAGGGTGGGGAGCAATCGGCGACAGTACAGTTACAGGCGGAGAAGGCGGCGATGAGGTCGTCGTTACTAACGAACAGGAACTCGACGATGCAATTAACAAGAACGCAGAGGGCAAGACCGACCGTTCATGCAAGCGTATCATATATATTAAAGGTCAAATTGAAATGACAAAACTGCATACATACCATGTGCAGAACAAGACCATCTACGGTCTTCCGGGCTCAAAGCTCTACAACACACATCAGTCGAAAGGCAACGGTGGAGTGATGAAATTCACTTCTGGTTCGCAGAATATCATCCTCCGAAACATTACCATTGAAGGTCCGGGGGCGTATGATGTCGACGGCGACGATGCTCTTCTGTTCCAGGAATGCTCACGTATATGGGTCGACCACTGCGATATCATGGACGGATTGGACAGTAATCTCGATGCCAACAACGGTTCCGACTATCTTTCTATCACGTGGACACGCTTCCGTTACTTGAAAGCTCCAAAGTCAGGAGGTTCCGGTGGAGCTGCCGACCACCGTTTCTGCTGCACGTGGGGAGCAAGCGACAAGAAGAAGGACGTTTCCGGTGGTAAGCTGAACACTACTTTCGCCAACTGCTGGTGGGGAGAGGGCGTCATGGAACGTGCACCCCGTGTGCGCTTCGGAAAGGTCCATGTCGTCAACTGTTACTACACGAACACTGGCAACCACTACTGCCTCGGCTATGGCTATCTTAGCAATATCTACGCTGAGAACTGCTATTTCGCTGACGGCGTAACAGTTGCCAAGGACTATACGACACCGAAGAAGGGCTACGGCGACTACAACTTGCAGATTGTCGGCTGCCATAACTCATCGGATGTGAAGCAGAATTCGGGCAGCGTGGAGTATTTCCAGCCATCGAAGTACTATTCTTACACGGCGTTCCCGGCTGACGATGTTCCTGCTGTAGTAGGTGACTTGAAGACCGGTGCCGGTGCAACGCTGATGGTAGAGGTCGGCAAGGGCGTTACAGGTTACGCTTCCGGCGATGTTACTCCAACAGCTATTGATGCCGTTAATGCCAATGTCAATCTTGCTCCGCAGTACTATACCGCCGACGGTGTGCGTCTTTCGCAGCCGCAGCGAGGCTTGAACATAGTCCGCCAGCCATTGTATGACGGTACGTTCAAGGTCAGCAAGACCATTATCCGGTAAGATTTCAATCGTTGATATACATTACAAAAGAAAGCCACAGACGAACCAATCGCCCGTGGCTTTTCGCTTTTTGAATTCTAAAGCTATGTTAATTTACAAACAACACTCTTACCTTTTGAGCACCTTCTTTGTGCTGTTGCCTTGCTTGATGATGTAGAGACCCTTCGAAAGGTTCATGTCAGCCTCGCTGCCAGTGTAGATAAGCATGCCCTGCTGATTGTAAACCTTAACGTTGCCGTTGCTTGGAGCGGTTATGTCTTCTATGCCGGTGACATCGCTGGCGTCACGTCCTGGTATCCACATGCAGGCAAGCGAGAGGCGGTTCTGTATGCCGGAGATGCGTGTTACGGCTCCCGTCTCAATGTTAATCTCGTAAAGTGCGGTGTCGTACTTGCCGTTAGTCTTCCATGAACGGTCAGGAAGCGGACCGTAAGAGCCGAAGTCGTTGTAGCCCATACCGTTGTTTACGAATCCGTTCCAGTACAGTTTGCCGGTCGTGAAGTCGAAGCATGATGCTTGGCGCTTGAACTGTGACTTTACGCCACTTGGGTCATACTTGTTGACTTGGACAGTTTCACCATTGCTATTCTTGGCAGTCTTCGTAATGATAATACCCTTCTGTCGGTCGAATTCCACAAGAGTTCCAGCCGCTGTCATCGAGAATATGCGTCCCTCAGGTGAGCAGGCGAGAGTCACGAAGTTGTCATAGTACAGTCCGGGAGTAATCTGCTGTATCTTCATCGTGTTCAAATCGATTGTTCCGAGAGCATATCCGGCGTCCGTAGTATCACCGTTCTGTATGTCAGTAGAGTCGAGTTCGCTCACAGGATCTGGTAAAGCAACGCCCGTGAAGTAGAAGAGACCGTACACTTTACCGTCAACCGGATTGTAACTCATGCCCCGTGACTCCAGATTTGCTGATTGCGGGAAAGTCTCCTCGCGCAGTTTCGTGCCGTCGGAAGCCTTCCACCAGCGTACTTTGAACTCCATTTTCGTTGGGTCATCTTCGCTTTCGCGTGAGTAGACGGTTACGATTGTGTCGTTCTTATATACCGCTCCCGAGTTGGCATACATCAGATTGTCACCTTTGACGACCTCTGTTGTCACCGTGTCGGCAGTTATATCCATCTTCCATAAGCCTTGGTCGACGTCGAAAATAGCCTTTCCTTGTTCAGAGTCCCAGCCGATATACGTGCTCTTGTATGTAGAACCGTCATCGTAACGTGCGTTAGCTTTAACGCCTCTGAACTCAAGTGTTTGTGCTGATAGAGCGATAGGGGCGCTTACGATAGCGCTAAGGAGTATTAGTCTGATACTTCTTTTGTTCATTTGTTTTCCTCTTTTAAAATGTTATTTTCTAATGAATTTCTTTCCATTCTTTATGTAAATGCCTCTTACGACGTTGCTTTCATTGACGCGGCGACCACTGAGGTCATACACGTTTCCGTCGTTATGAGTGCGAACTGATACCGAGTTGATACCCGTCGGCACTTCCGGCTCGTAGCGGAAACCGTAGAAATTGTCGATATAGCAGTATCGTCCGCTGAACCGAATGAAGTAAGTGCCGTCGTCAGGAGCGGTGAACTCCATGTCCTTAAGTGTGTAGTTGTCGTTGAACGAGTACGTTGAGTCGACTGTCCAAGTCTGTTTCTCGTCAGTAGAGTATTCCACCTTCAATGTCTCACCTGCCCAAGGAAGCATAGCCTGATAGATAAGCTTGTCGCCCTGCTTTGCTCTCAGGCGCGGAGTGATAATATATGTAGAGTCCGAAGATGTAGAATAAGCCATCTGCGAGCCGTTGCCGTAGTACGGATTCTCGGTTATCCAACCGTTGTTAGTCCACAATTCGGATATGCCACTTTCAAAATCCTCACACCAAAGAGTAGAGTCGCGCGTCTCACCGCTTAACTTTATGTTGATAGCTTTCAAGCCTTCGTCAGTCGGCTGTACAGTCAGCACTGTCGCCTTCTTTCCAAACGGCTCTCCAACAGGCATCGTAACGCTGAACGTCTTGGCTTCGTTCTTGGTGACGGCGAGTATCGTATCGGACACCGTGAACTGTGTACTGTCGGCGACGGTAATCCTTACGTTGAGCGTTCCCGTACCGATGTTGCTTATATTGAACGTGCGCGTAATCGGCTCCTTTGTGATACCGAAGCTTATACTGTCGCTGTCGTTGACGGCATTGTCGTTGTATGTCAGTTGCATACGCGGAGCATTGTCGTCGACATGCAGACCGTTGATGGTTTCGATGTTTGCGTAGCTGCCTTCGAAACGAAGCATAGCCTTACCTGGTTCTAAGCCGTAGACAACGATGGTGCTCATCGTTTCAGTCTTCAACTCTGACGTGAAGTCAAGGACGAGGGCCCAACTCTGACCACCATCCCTTGAAGCGTAGAGGCTTATCTTGCCCGATTCGTATTCCTTGCTTGCGCGTATGGCGAGCTCATCGTCGTCGGAAATGACAAGCTGAGGCGAGGTAAGCGTTGGCGGATTGGAACCTCCGTAGCCAGCGTATGCTTTCGATTCGTTGACAGACCAGCCTTTATTCTCCCATCCTTGTGGTAAAGAATCGGTTGCAAAGTCAATCAGCATTGCGTCCTTGTCAATGATATAGCCAGTTACATTGAACCTTACGGTGTCCTGCTCGTTGGCCGTCAGCTCGACAACAGCTGTGTGCAGCCCCTTCACTGCTGCGTTCATGGTGACTTTGAGATAGTCGCCGGAATTCACCTCGATGTTTTCCGGTACGCTGACCGTAAACGTTGAGTCATTAACAGTAGCCTTTATTCCGGTGAGAACGCTTGCTCCGATGTTTTCAATAAGGAATGTCTGCGTAGAGTCCTTGTCAATCATTCCGAAGTCGAAATCCTCAACAGATGCTTTCATAATTGCCTCTTTCGGCAGAGAAAAACCGTAGATGTCATCGATGTCGACATACTTTGCGCTTATCTTAATGTATTTTGCCGTTGCTGGGACACCACTTACGAGAGCCGAATGCCATGCTGCGTCAGTAGCGTCGGCAGCTATGTTGTCGCCAATCTGCGTCCAGTCGGTAGCGTTCTCTGAGTAGAACAGGTTCACTTCGCTGGTCTGATAGCTTGATGTCGTTCCACGGCGGTAGCGGAAATACATCTGTTCGCCATCGCTGACAGTTATCCTTGGCGACGTCAACTCTGCTGCGTACCAGTAGTTAGCTTTCAAATAGCCGTCTTCTACGGTAGCGTAGCTGTCGTCATTGAGCGTCCATCCTTCCGGAAAGCTGTCGAAGTTGACATATATCTTTGAAGAATCGCGGACGATGCCCTGAAGTTTGATAATCAGACTGTCTGCGTCCGGAGCGCTGATTGTTATCGTTCCACTCTTGAGGCCCGTAGAATCGGCAGCCTGTGTTACAGTAATTGTAGTGTCCTTGCCAGCCTCAAGAGCGACTGCAGACGCAGAAAGCGTATATCCTTCGGTAGCTGTCAGAGTCGCGTTCAGCGTTCCTGCTCCCGTGTTTGCCAATGTAAAGTAGCTGCTTGCGGCACCTTTGACGAGTCCGAAGTCGTGAGTATAGCCCGATTTGATTGTCGAACCGTCCATGCTGACAGCTATTTGCGGAGTCGTAACAGTCTCGAATGTTGTGTATTCAACGTCGTCGATGCCTGCGCGCACCATGTTTATGGCTATCAATTTGCCACTTGTGCCTAAGTCGAGGTTGTATTCTTTCCAAGTCGTAGTTAGGTTATATGTAGCCAATTCGCCACTCTTGGTATACGAACCGTTAGCCTCTGAGACCTCGAAAATCTTCAACGTGCCCTTAGTACTTGAACTTGATGAAGTCTTGCGAGCCCAGAATTTGAATTCGCCCATAAGCTTTGACGGAATGACGACAAAGGCATTGTTAGTAGCACTGTAAGAAGCCTCGAGTGACTTCTTGCCGGTATGCGCCTTCGTCCATAGCCCGTAGTTGCTGCTTCCGGCACTTGAGACGATGTTGCCGTCGACGACCTTCCATCCGTTAGACAGTCCGCTGCCAAGAGCCCACGAACTGGCGAGTGGGTTTCCGTCAGCGTCGACAATCGTTACGTCCTCAAATCCTTCTGTCACTGTTGCTGCTTGGAGTCCGAAAACAAGCAGACAGGTAAGCAGTGTAAGTAAAAATTTCTTCATATTCAGCAATAGTATTCAGTGGTGTTATAGATGTTTGTGAATTGAACGGCTTAGAGGCCAGTTGCAAAATGTCGATGTAAAAGTAATAAGATGTTGCGAAACGGACAAATTTTGCTTTTCCATCAACGGCAATTTGTCGGATACGAACAAAATAAAGAAATAATTGTTGCAAATTAAACGGAATTAGAAACAATTTGTTATCTTTGTAATTGAATTGTCAATCTTCTAAAACTGAGTGCACCAATAATGAAATATAAGTCAATCCTTCTACTTCTACTGATGATTCTGACAGCTTTTCCTGTTTATTCATCGTCAAATAATTTTACCATAAAACAATTGCTCCGGCAGTGCGAACAGGCACGCAGTATGTCTAAGTATGCCGAGCTTGGAGGATTGTCGCAGAAGCTTCTGAGACAGTCGCGCTCTGCCAACGACAAGCGTGGATTGGGCTATGGCTATCTGTACGAAGGACTGTCGCAACTGTTTACGGGTAAAGGCGACAACGCAAACGCCTCGTTCGACAAGGCTTGGCGGTATGGACGCGACATCCGCAACGACTCTATCGGCGCTTTGGTGATGAACGCGCGTGGTATATATCAGGCCATGTACTGCAACAATAACTTCATGGCGCAGCACTTCTTCTTCCAAAGTCTTGACCTTGCTGAGGCTTCACGGTATGAGGTCTTGAAGATACGAGTCTACGGAAACTTGCTCATCCTGTCGAAATCGGCAAACGATTCGAAGGGCTTTGACTATGCGCGGCGCATCTATCGTTACGGTGTTGAGCACAAGGACGTCGAGCAGGAGTATATGGGAGCTTATTACCTGGCAGTCTTCTATAGGTTGAAGGGCAATTACCAGAAAGCTTTGCAATATGTGAAGAGTGCCTTACAATTATATAATAAGCATCACTACGACGATGTTGCCTCTGCTTACGTACTCTATTCGGAGATAGAAATGGAACTGGGACATCTGTCTGTGGCGTACAATTTGGCACAGACGGCCGACTCGCTGGTTCACAAGTATGCTCAGGCGAGCCTTTATCCTGACGTCTATCTTCAACTGGCGCAAGTCCTGAACCGACAAGGCAAGTACGCGGAGTCGAACGATGAGGTGCAGAAGGCGCTCTCGTCGTCGGAGGAACATTCCTTCTCGAACCGAGTCATAGACTGTTATCAACTCATGGCAAGCAATGATGTCAAGATGGGCGATAAGGATGGAGCCATCAGTTGTCTGCTTAAGGCGAACGCAGGCATGGATACGCTGAGCCGGGTGAACATGGACAGGCTGATGCGGGAGCGTGAAATGGTCGACAAGGTGCACCGACAGGAGCAGCAGGATGCAGAGAAACGGGAGCAGATTGAGAACCAAAACCGCACCATACTGACGATGGTTATAGTCAGTTTGATACTCCTTGCTGCCCTTGTAGTTATCCTTCTCGTTCTTCGCTCACGCAATAGACTGATTAAGAGGATAGTGAAGCAAAATGTGCAGGCTGTTGACAGGCAGAACAAGGCACGTCAGCGTATCTCTGAACTGGAAAAGGCGCAAACGGAAAACAACAATGCGGACAAGCCTTCGGCACGCCTGTTGGATGACAAGGAACGCATGCAGCAACTCTACGACCGCATTTGTGAGATGATGGATACGGAGAAACCGTACAAGACTCCACAGCTGACGCGTGAGAAGTTGGCTGCGATGCTTGGCACGAACCGCACGTATCTGTCGACCGTTATTCGTGAGAAGAGTGGCATGAGCTATCAGCAGTTCGTCAATTCGTACCGTATCAACGAGGCAGTGCGCATACTTTCCGACCGTGAGGCTGTTGATTATCCGTTGAAACAATTGTGGAGCGACCTCGGATTTACGTCGTCGTCAACTTTTTACAAGCTCTTCCAGCAGTCCGTCGGTATCACTCCTTCCGTCTATCGCAAGCAGTTCCTCGAAATTGGCGAAGGGTAGACTGGGGGAGAGATGCACCCCTCAGTGAGGGCTTGGTTGACAGTATGGATTTTTGCGGATAATCATATTATATTAATGTATATGCTTCCAAGGCGGCAACTTGCTACAAGTTGAAATCCGTAAGAAATGTTTACAGCAAAACGGAAGCTGCCGAATTGGCTTGCAAAAGGTCAACTTTTGCAATGCGAAAGCTAATGTTTTACAACCTCAAACCTAAGGTTTTGAAAGTTCAAAGCTATGCTTTTGCGGCGGCATTGATAATCAACAAGTTACGAAGACGAAATCAATGAACACCGAAAAGGAAAAATCCTGACACATAATAATCATCGTTCATAGGGCATTTCGAGTGATAAATAACAAACACTACAATAACCTCTCGAGATTTGCGGATATCATCACTCCAAATGTCGGATGAACCGAATGTCTTCGTATGGCATGCCTTCCACAGCATAGATGGTCCTTGTTAGTGTCTTAGCTGATTGATACACATACGTCAAAATTACTATGCCATCCACTGCTGGGGCGTCCCTGCGGTGAAAGTCTTAGTGGCTGCTTGGATGAAGGTGTATATTCATTTTGTTAAAAACTAACTCTTGTAAAGTTTACTTTATGTAATCCTATGATTATTAAGTAGTAAGCAAATCGCAATGTTGCAAATTCCGCCTACGACAAACGTTTTCCTTGCAATTCAAAATATTCTTGACCTATCTCAATAAAGCAGCTTTGAGAGGCGTATTTTTGTCGTTTTTTTATTGCAGAAAGTATTTCCGTTCGTAAATTTGCCGATGAAAACCACACGATGATGTGGCAAGCAGCTTAGGATAACATTATAAAATTTTTAGTTTATGACGAACAACAAGCTTATCAATTACAATGTGGCACAGCGCAGCGAAGTAGACGCACGCATCGCCCGCATGATGGACAGCCGCCGAGAGTTGGCAGCTGCCGCAGCAGTAAAGAGAAACAACAAGTAATCAACTTATTCATTAAAGAGAGAAAGCAATAAGTGCCGTGGCTCTGTGAGCTGCGGCACTTTTTCGTTTGCTGAGTTTTTTTTTAAATATGAATGACCGTGAAATAGGCTTATACACAAAAAGGCTCATCCGAAATTTCGTGTGATGACATCAAAAAGCCTCGAAGAGGCTATATTTTCGGTAACCCCATTCAAGGGAGTGCAACGACCGTAGAATGGGGATAGGGATTACGGATGGCTTAACTATGCGCTTCGAAAATGCACTACAGCACGGAGTGCGTAATAGTCTCGTCTATGCATGATACGCGTTTCACGCTGTAGCGCATCTTTCGAAGCGCGTCGTGAGTTAGTTGTCTTTCAGTTTTAACCCCTACACTGCACTATCGCTTGTGCAGGGTTATCGACAGTTTACCTCTATCGAGGTTATTGCTGTTGTGTACGCTTCTCTAAAAGAGTCGGATGAACAAAAAAAAATCGGGACTGTAGAACAATCCCGATATTCTTATATAGCTTTGAAACCTTTATCGTTTCAAAAGGTTGCTAACTTCAAATTTAACGAAGGTTAGGGTTGAGCTCGCTCCATTTCTCTACTGGAGGAAGAACGCCAAGGTCGATAACCTCCTGACGCATCTCTACAAGGTGGTCGTAGCTCTTCTTCAGAGCATCCATCTCCTCGTCGGTTCCCAGAGGCTCCTCATAGTAAGCACCTTCCTCTGTGATACGTGTATCAAGTGCCATCATGACGTGGTCCATACCCTTGAAGCTGCAATAGCGACCTGCAGGCCATGTGAATGGCTCACCGCCCATAGCGCCTTCAATCATCTTAACAGCAACGTAAGCAGGGCTCTGGAATGAAGAACGGCCACGGAGCTTGATTATGTTGCTACCGCCCTGAACTGTTGCCTTCTTGATATCCTCCCAGTGCTCGCTAGAAAGCTTGTCAGTGCCGATGAGGTCTGTCAATGGAACACCCTTAATCTTTGCGCCACTTGCGAAGACTGCCATAGCCTCACCGTGACCACCGTATGTGCGGCAACCTGTAACTTCGTCCTGACGAACACGGAAGTGCTTTGTCAGTTCGCTCTGCAGACGGATACTGTCGAGGGCTGCAAGTGTTGTAACCTGTGATGGACGGAGACCTGACCAGATAAGTGTGATAAGACCGGTGATGTCAGCTGGGTTGAAGATGACAACTACATGGTGAACGTCCGGGCAGTACTGTTTGATGTTCTTACCGAGCTCCTCGGCAACGCCTGCGTTACCCTTGAGAAGGTCCTCACGTGTCATGCCTGCCTTACGAGGTGCACCACCTGAAGAAATAATGTATTTAGCATCCTTGAATGCAACCTTGACATCTGTGGTGTAAGTGAAGTTGATACCCTTGAAACCACTGTGACGCATTTCCTCAGTAACACCCTCAAGACCTGGCTCGTAAACATCGTAAAGGCAGATGTTTGGAGTCAGACGCAGAATAGCTGCGGTCTGAGCCATGTTAGAACCAATCATTCCGGCTGCGCCGACAATTGTCAATTTCTCGTTAGTTAAAAAATCCATAGTAACTGCTGATTTTATTTTAATTAATATCTTTTCTCGTTTCCGTGCGCAAAGGTAGTAAAAAATTGGCACACAATGTATATTAAAACAGATACAAAATTGTTATTAATTCTAAAACTATAGAGGTTTGACAAGTCCGCATTACAAAAAAATCATTATCCCGACGCTTATGGTTTTACCTTATCTTGTGGAATGTCGTTATACCGTTAATTAAATTAACGGGCGATTCCATTGTCAGGACTGAATCATTCACATCTACAAAGCGGCAATATGTGTCATAATTCTGCGTTTTACCATTTGTCTTAACATGCATTGCAGGGTAGCTTTTCTCTGATAGGTATATCAAATTCCAGTTGCCCGAAACGTATTCATCGACCAAAGTGTCTTTGGAATAGATTACCATAACACTTCCGGAAAGAGTACCATTGTTGAAAAAGGTATATTTTTGTACTACATCAATATTGTTTTCATTGTCTGTCATCTGGCGGTTGTACCATCTGCCTTTAGTTATAGCAGTATCATATTTGTTTTGTAAATCTCTTGTTTCCATGGAAGTTTCATCATTTACTTCTGATGAAGAGCCGTTACATCCAAACGACAAAAGCAATAGAAACAACAAGGAGACAAGAAAAAGACTTTGCTTGATGTACTTTGTAGGCATCTTGTTAAAATAGTTTGATATATTTAATTTGCCACATTAGATTGTCGGTTTTAACAGGATATGTAAGGAACAATCTTTGTCCACTGTTGGTATATTTTATATAATAAGCTGAGGTCGTCAATTTAAGATGGGCCTTAGATAAATCATATTTGTACCCAGGCTGTTTTAGATTCTCTGGTAACCACCCCATATGTAGATAATCAGGGTAAGATGAATTGTTGTCTAATATAATTACCAAATCTGATGGGAAATCATAGGTTTGGACAATATTGACGTCTTTAGCTATATATATACCTGCAGGAATACCACATTGAACAGCAGTTGGATCTTTCGAATTAAAACTTCTTGTATACCATCCTTTATTTCGATCATAACGATCTTCAAAACTTGAATAGCCATATAGATTTAAAAAACTTGGCTCAAACCCATTAGAAGATTTTATTTTTTTTAAATCTTCCTCGCTAAGTCTAACATTTTGTAGAAATATGTTTTTGTAACGGATATTATAAAGATTTGTTTCTAAAATGCCTGAGCTCCTTGTAAAAGGGATTTTTTCAACTTCAATTTTTTGTGATAAATTGTTTGTTGATAAAGTGTTGTCGTTATCAGAACATCCTAAAGTGAAGAAAACAGCAATAATTGTAATAATAAAAGGCTGTAAATATGAAAAATTAAATTTATTCATAAGATTTGAAATAAAAATTATAGGAGATTTATTATTTTATAACACAAAGGTATGCATTTTTTTACTAAGAATCCTAATTGTAATAGTTAAATATATAAAAACGCACGTGTTGCCTGTTCTTACAAGCGTTTTTATAGTACTCCTTAAACAATGAACTAAATGATATGTGTTGCGGAAATAATATATTTTTTATAAAAAGTCGGTGGAAAAGTTTGCTCATTTCATAATAAAGATGTAATTTTGCACCCGCTTATTGTGGACAAGTCCATGATGAACAATAGTTTAACACATTAAATATCAAAACAAAAAGAATGATTATTGTACCAGTAAAGAACGGTGAGAACATCGAGAGAGCTCTCAAGAAGTTCAAGAGAAAGTTTGAACGCACAGGTGTTGTACGCGAGCTTCGCGCACGTCAGCAGTATGACAAGCCATCTGTGAAGAAGCGTCTCAAGATGGAACATGCCATCTACGTACAGAAGATGCGTGACGCTGAGGAGTAAAAACTCTGTAAAAAATTTGGCAGATTGAATTTTATTCCGTAAATTCGCTCTCGAAATACAATAGAGACGGGTTTTCATGATGATTGAAGAATTTTTGAACTACCTTAAGTACGAACGCAACTATTCGCCACGGACCTTAGACAGTTACGGACGGGACTTGCGTGAGTTTGAGGATTACTTCAAGAATTTGGATTGTCATCTGTCATGGGAGACTATCGACTCCGACATCATCCGCGACGGGATGGAAAGCATGATGGATAGGGGAAACACAGCACGGTCGGTAAACAGACGGCTAAGTGCGCTGCGTTCCTTTTTTCGTTTTGCTCTGTCGAGACGACTCATCGAAAAGGACCCATCGCATCTCATACGTGGTCCGAAGGCAAAGAAACCGCTACCTTACTTCCTTAGGGAAAAGGAAATGGACGAATTGCTTGACCCGCGAATGTGGACAGATAAGTACACGGATGTCCTCGCGCGTACAATATTAATAATATTATACGAAACGGGAATTCGAGTTTCAGAACTCACAACGCTAGATGATGCCGACGTTGACTTTACCAGCAACACGCTGAAAGTAACAGGTAAGCGCAACAAGCAGCGCATTATCCCGTTCGGCGATGAGATGAAAAACACGTTACTGAGCTACATCAGCAAACGTGACGATGAGATTACACGAGTCGAAGAGGGTTTGCTCCTTGACAAAAAAGGCCACCGGCTGAAAAACCAGCAGGCAGCATATCTTGTCAAAAAGAACCTTTCGAAAGTCACCACGATGAAGAAACGCTCGCCGCACGTGCTCAGACATACGTTCGCAACGACGATGCTGAACCACCATGCAGGACTGGAGAGCGTCCGCCAGCTACTCGGACATGCAAGTATATCTACAACTGAGGTGTACACGCATACTACGTTCGAACAATTAAAAGAAGAGTATAAATCAGCCCATCCGAGGGCTTAAACCTTATCAAACCTTTTAAAACTGGAGGTAACTATGGAAATTAAGATTCAGTCGATTCACTTCGATGCCACAGAGAAACTTCAAGAGTTCATCAACAAGAAAGTATCTAAGTTAGAGAAGTCCTTTGAGGACATACAGAAAGTAGAGGTGCAATTAAAGGTTGAGAAGCCAGCCACAGCATTGAACAAAACCACCAGTCTGAACGTCATCGTTCCGGGTAACACTCTCTATGTAGAGAAAACTGCGGACTCGTTCGAGGAAGGTGTTGACCTGTGCCTGGATGCAATGAAAGTACAACTCACCAAATACAAGGAAAAACTGCGTAAACATTAAAAAACGAAAAAAACGTCCGAAAATATTTGGACGGATGAAAAATAATGTCTATCTTTGCAGCCGCTTACAGCAACCGAAGTGCCGGAAGGCATAAACGGCTGCAAAGATAAGCCTCTTTAGCTCAGTTGGCCAGAGCACGTGATTTGTAATCTCGGGGTCGTTGGTTCGAATCCGACAAGAGGCTCAAAAAGGGTTCAAGGTTTAGAAAGTTTCTCGTCAACCCGAAAGACTTGAAGACTAAAGAACTCAAAAAACTTAAAGGGTGGTTTCCAGAGTGGCCAAATGGGGCAGACTGTAAATCTGCTGCTTCTAGCTTCGGTGGTTCGAATCCATCACCACCCACAACATTCCCGAGGGAATGGATAACGCGGAAATAGCTCAGTTGATAGAGCACTAGCCTTCCAAGCTGGGGGTCGCGGGTTTGAGTCCCGTTTTCCGCTCTAATGAGAAGTTTTGCTGTAATAGCTCAGTGGTAGAGCACTTCCTTGGTAAGGAAGAGGTCCTGAGTTCAACTCTCAGTTACAGCTCTACTTTTTGTCTTGTGTTAGTGAAGCAGAAACTAAAACACAGATTATTCATTTAATATTAAATAAACAAAGCTATGGCTAAAGAAGAATTCGTGCGCACCAAACCGCACGTAAACATTGGTACAATCGGTCACGTCGACCACGGTAAGACTACCCTGACTGCAGCTATTTCTAAGGTTCTGCACGAGGAGCTTGGTACATCTGAGGATGTTAAGTCTTTCGACGAAATCGATAATGCTCCTGAAGAGAAGGAGCGTGGTATCACCATTAACACCGCTCACATTGAGTACGAGACAAAGAAGCGTCACTACGCTCACGTCGACTGCCCGGGTCACGCTGACTATGTCAAGAACATGGTTACTGGTGCTGCCCAGATGGACGGTGCAATCCTTGTTGTCGCTGCTACTGATGGTCCTATGCCTCAGACACGTGAGCACGTGCTGCTGGCTCGTCAGGTAAACGTTCCGCGTATCGTTGTATTCCTGAACAAGTGCGATATGGTTGACGATGAGGAAATGCTTGAACTCGTTGAGATGGAAGTTCGTGAGCTCCTCGAGCAGTACGGATATGAGGAGGATACTCCTATCATCCGCGGTTCTGCACTCGGCGCTCTGAACGGCGTTCCAAAGTGGGTTGACTCTGTTAAGAAGCTTATGGACACTGTCGATGAGTGGATTCAGGAGCCAGTTCGTGAGGTTGATAAGCCATTCCTTATGCCTGTTGAGGATGTATTCTCTATCACAGGTCGTGGTACTGTTGCTACTGGTCGTATCGAGACTGGTAAGTGCAAGATTGGTGATGAGGTTCAGCTCCTTGGTCTCGGTGAGAACAAGAAGTCTGTCATCACAGGTGTCGAGATGTTCCGCAAGACCCTTCCTGAGGGTGAGGCAGGTGATAACGTAGGTCTGCTCCTCCGCGGTATCGACAAGGACGAGGTTAAGCGTGGTATGGTTGTTGTACATCCGGGTGCCATCACTCCTCATGACCACTTCAAGGCTTCTATCTATGTCCTGAAGAAGGAAGAGGGTGGTCGTCACACTCCATTCGGTAACAAGTATCGTCCACAGTTCTACCTCCGTACAATGGACTGCACAGGTGAAATCAAACTTCCTGAGGGAGTTGAGATGGTAATGCCTGGCGATAACGTTGAGATCGAGGTTAACCTTATCTACAAGGTTGCTCTGAACGAAGGTCTTCGCTTCGCTATCCGTGAAGGTGGTCGTACAGTAGGTTCTGGTCAGATTACCAAGATCCTTGAGGACCTCCCAGAGGGTTGGCAGCAGGAAAAGAAGTAATTAAACAATAATTACGATACTACAATCTCCGCGACGCAAATCGCGGCGCGGAGATTACTTACGGGTTTAGCTCAGTTGGTAGAGCACTGGTCTCCAAAACCAGGTGTCGAGGGTTCAAGTCCTTCAACCCGTGCTAAAAAGAAAGATAATATGTTTAAGAAGTTCGTAAATTATTGCAAGGCTTGCTACGATGAACTTGCGCATAAGACCACTTGGCCAACACGTGCCGAACTGACCCACAGTGCAATGGTTGTATTATCTGCTTCCCTTATCATTGCACTCGTTGTATGGGTTATGGATATCGTGTTCAAGAATATTATGGCGTTTGTTTACTCTGTTTAAAAGCTCGTTAGGAAGTTATGGCTGATACAAATATGAAATGGTATGTGCTCCGCGCGATTAGTGGCAGAGAGGCTAAGGTGAAAGAATACATCGAGGCTGAAATGGGTCACAACGAGAAGCTCGCCAAACATGTTTCTCAGGTGCTTTTGCCAACTGAGAAGATTGCTTCATTGCGTAACGGCAAACGTGTAGTCAAGGAGAAACTTAGTCTTCCTGGCTATGTTCTTGTCGAGGCCAACTTGAGCGACGATATAGCTTCTATGTTGCGCTTCATGCCTAACGTACTCGGATTTCTTGGCGGAACTGAACATCCGTCTCCTGTTCGTCAGTCGGATATTAATCGCTTACTTGGTAACTCTGAGGAGTCTGAGCTTGAAGAAGTTCAGGAAATACCTTATGTTGTCGGTGAGTCGGTTAAGGTTACGGACGGACCTTTCAGCGGTTTCCATGGTGTCATCGAAGAGGTGAATGCCGAGAAGCACAAGCTGAAGGTAATGGTGATGATTTTCGGTCGTCAGAACCCGTTGGAACTGAGTTTCGGACAAGTCTCAAAGGAAGAGTAGCATATAATGTTACGGATATGCGATGACTTCCATATATATCTTAATTTAATCATTAACAAAAGAAATGGCTAAAGAAGTTGCTGGATTAATCAAATTGCAGATTAAAGGTGGCGCAGCGAACCCTTCTCCTCCTGTTGGTCCTGCTCTTGGTTCCAAGGGTATCAACATTATGGGTTTCTGTAAGGAGTTCAACGCCCGTACCCAGAATAAGGCAGGTAAGATATTGCCAGTGGTAATTACTTACTATACCGATAAGTCTTTCAGCTTCGTCGTCAAGACTCCTCCTGCTGCTGTTCAGTTGCTTGAAGCAGCTAAGACAAAGAAAGGCTCTGGTGAGCCAAACCGAAACAAAGTTGCTTCTGTAACTTGGGATCAGGTTAAGTCTATTGCAGAGGATAAGATGGAAGACTTGAATTGCTTCACTGTTGAGTCGGCGATGAGACTTATCGCTGGTACAGCACGCAGTATGGGTATCACCGTTAAAGGGGACTTCCCTGGTAAATAATTAAATAACTTCAATTAAAAATGAGTAAACTGACAAAAAATCAAAAATCAGTAGCTGAAAAGGTTGAAGCAGGGAAGGCATACACTTTGAAAGAGGCATCTGAGCTTGTAAAGGAAATAACCACTACAAAGTTTGATGCATCTCTCGACATTGATGTACGTCTGGGTGTAGACCCGCGTAAGGCCAACCAGATGGTTCGTGGCGTCGTGTCACTGCCTAACGGAACAGGTAAGGTTACGCGTGTTCTCTGCTTGTGCACACCGGATCAGGAAGAGGCTGCCAAGGCAGCTGGTGCTGACTATGTTGGTCTCGATGAATATATCGATAAGATTAAGGGCGGATGGACTGATGTTGATGTCATCATCACTATGCCATCATGCATGGGAAAGGTCGGTCCTTTAGGACGTTTTCTTGGTCCTCGTGGTCTTATGCCTAACCCAAAGAGCGGCACTGTTACTATGGATGTAGCCAAGGCTGTCAAGGAAGTTAAGCAAGGTAAGATTGACTTCAAGGTTGACAAGGCTGGTATTATCCACACGTCTATCGGTAAGGTTAGCATGACTCCTGAGCAGATTTATGGTAATGCTAAGGAGTTCCTCGCTACTGTTATACGCCTGAAGCCTGCAGCTGCAAAAGGTACATATATCAAGAGTATCTATATTTCGAGCACAATGAGTAAGGGTATCAAGGTTGATCCTAAATCAGTTGTTGAATAACTCTAAAAGTTTTGTAAGATGAAGAAAGAAGTAAAAGATACTGTTATAGCTGAACTCGGAGAAAAGCTCAAGGAATATCCTCATTTCTATCTTGTGGATGTTACTGGACTTAACGCTTCTAAGACAAGCGCTCTCCGTCGCAAGTGCTTCAAGAACGAAATCAAGATGGTTGTTGTGAAGAACAAGCTTCTTCGCAAGGCTTTCGAGGCTTCGGATATTGATTATGAACCACTCTACGGCTCTTTGAAAGGCAACACGGCAGTTCTGTTCACAGATACAGCCAACAAACCGGCAAAGCTCCTTAAGGATTACAAGAAGGAAGGTATTCCTGCACTGAAGGCTGCTTATGCTGAAGAGACAATCTTCGTTGGTGCCGACCGTCTCGAAGAGCTCGCTGCTCTCAAGAGCAAGAACGAAGTTATCGCCGACATTGTGGCTTTGCTGCAGTCTCCGGCAAAGAACGTTGTTTCTGCTCTGCAATCAGGCGCAAACACTATTCATGGTGTGCTTAAGACCTTAGGCGAGCGTGCTGAATAATATCACATAAGGTTACAAAACATTAACAATCAAAGAATAAATTAAATTTAAGAATAAAATGGCAGACGTTAAAGCTATTGCAGAAGAGTTAGTAAATCTTACTGTTAAAGAAGTAAATGAGTTGGCAACAGTCCTGAAGGACGAGTATGGAATTGAGCCTGCTGCTGCAGCTGTTGCAGTTGCTGGTCCTGCTGCTGGCGCTGGTGCTCCAGCTGCTGAGGAGAAGACCGAGTTCGATGTTGAGCTGACTGAGGTTGGCGCAGCTAAGCTGAAGGTCGTTAAGGCTGTCAAGGAAGCTTGCGGTCTTGGACTGAAAGAGGCTAAGGATCTCGTAGACGCTGCTCCTTCTGTAATCAAGGAAGGTCTTTCTAAGGAAGAGGCTGAGAACCTGAAGAAGGCTATCGAGGCTGAGGGCGCTAAGGTTACTCTTAAGTAATTTAGCTGAGATTTAGCTTGGCAGATTGCTTTAACCCTTTAGGATTAGTTTTCTGCCTGCATTATAATCACACGAATACGGTTGGGATTTGCCAAGTAGGTGAGTCCCGACCTTTTTGTGTCTTTTGTCACCCCAGCTTGAATATACACCCCGATGCAGTCAATGCCGACTGAAAATCCATTCTGTTCCCGCCGTTAATATCACCGGGACTTTTTACAAGAAAATACATCCAATAGTAATCACATATTATTATTAAATGGCAACAAAGACTAATAACGAAAGAATAAGCTTCGCAAGTGTGAAGAATCCGTACCCATATCCGGACTTCCTTGACGTGCAGCTTAAGTCTTTCAGCGATTTTCTGCAACTTGACACTCCACCTGAAGAGCGTAAGAACGATGGACTGTATAAGGTCTTCTCTGAGAACTTCCCAATTACTGATACGCGAAACAACTTCGTGTTGGAGTTTCTCGACTACTACATTGATCCGCCTCGCTATACCATTGATGAGTGTCTTGAGCGCGGACTTACCTACAGTGTTCCTTTGAAGGCAAAGATGAAGCTCTATTGTACCGACCCTGATCATGAGGATTTCGGTACGTTCATTCAGGATGTCTTCCTCGGAACAATCCCATACATGACGAAGAATGGAACATTCGTCATCAATGGTGCAGAGCGCGTTGTCGTTTCTCAGTTGCACCGTTCGCCAGGTGTGTTCTTCGGACAAGGCCAGCATGCTAACGGCACAATGCTTTATAGTGCTCGCATTATTCCGTTCAAGGGCTCTTGGATTGAATTCGCAACGGATATTAATAATGTGATGTATGCTTACATTGACCGTAAGAAGAAGTTGCCTGTGACAACTTTGTTGCGTGCTATTGGTTTCGAAGGCGATAAAGACATACTTCAGATTTTCGACCTTTGCGAAGAAATCAAAGTAAACAAGAAGAGTCTTAAAGCCGCAATTGGCCGTAAACTCGCTGGTAATGTCATGAAGTCTTGGAATGAGGACTTCGTTGATGAGGATACCGGTGAGGTTGTTTCTATTGAGCGTAACGAGGTCGTTGTTGAGCGTGAGACAGCTATCTCTGCTGACAACATTGATGATATTCTTGATAGTGGCGCTACTTCAATCCTTGTCCACAAAGATGAGGAAGCAGCAAACAAGTATGCTATCATCTTCAATACACTGGCAAAAGACCCGAGCCACTCAGAGAAAGAGGCTGTAAACTATATCTACCGCCAGCTCCGTAATGCTGACCCTGCCGATGATGCAAGTGCAAGAGAAGTGTTCCAGAACCTGTTCTTCTCTGACAAGCGTTATGACTTGGGTGAGGTTGGTCGTTACCGTATCAATAAGAAACTCGGTCTTGACATAAGCATGGATACTCGCGTGCTTACGAAAGAAGATATTATAGAGATTATTAAGTATCTCATTCAGTTGGTTAACTCAAGTGCTACTGTCGATGATATCGACCACCTGTCGAACCGTCGTGTTCGTACTGTTGGCGAGCAGTTGAGCAACCAATTCTCAATCGGCTTGGCCCGTATGGCAAGAACCATTCGCGAGCGTATGAATGTCCGCGACAATGAGGTCTTCCAGCCAACCGACCTTATTAACGCTAAGACTATTTCCAGCGTTATCAACAGTTTCTTCGGCACGAACCCACTGAGCCAGTTCATGGACCAGACCAACCCTCTTGCCGAGGTAACTCACAAACGCCGTCTTTCGGCACTTGGTCCTGGAGGTCTGTCTCGTGAGCGTGCAGGTTTCGAGGTCCGTGACGTTCACTACACTCACTACGGCCGTCTGTGTCCTATCGAGTCACCTGAAGGTCCTAACATCGGACTTATCTCGTCTCTCTGTCTCTATGCAAAGATTAACGACCTTGGCTTCATTGTCACACCTTACCGTAAGGTTAATGATGCAAAGGTTGACATGAACAATGAAGATGTCATTTATCTGACAGCAGAGGAAGAGGAAGACAAGATTATCGGACAGGGCAATGCACCGCTTAATGATGATGGTACATTTATCCGTAAGACCGTTAAGTGTCGACAGGATGCTGATTATCCTGTTGTTCCTCCTACGAAGGTAGACCTCATGGATGTCTCTCCTCAGCAGATTGCATCAGTTTCTGCCGGTCTTATTCCATTCTTGGAGCATGACGACGGACACCGTGCACTGATGGGATGTAACATGATGCGTCAGGCAGTACCATTGCTTCATAACGACGCTCCTATTGTAGGTACCGGTCTTGAGAAGCAAGTCTGTGAAGACAGCCGCACTCAGATAACTGCTGAAGGCGATGGTGTTATCGAATATGTAGACGCAACTACAATCCGTATACTTTACGACCGCAGCGAAGATGATGAATTCGTTAGCTTCGAGCCTGCAACAAAGGAATATCGTATTCCGAAGTTCCGTCGCACCAACCAGAACATGGTTGTCGACCTGCGTCCTATCTGCAACAAGGGACAGCGCGTTAAGAAGGGTGATATCCTGACAGAAGGCTACGCTACAGAGAACGGCGAACTTGCACTTGGTCGCAACCTCCTCGTTGCGTACATGCCTTGGAAGGGTTACAACTACGAGGATGCTGTCGTTATCTCAGAGCGTATGGTCCGCGAGGATGTACTGACATCAGTACACGTAGACGAGTACCAGCTTGATGTTCGTGAGACCAAGCGCGGCGTTGAGGAGTTCACTTCAGACATTCCAAATGTCAGCGAGGAAGCTACAAAGGATTTGGACGAGAACGGTATCATCCGTGTCGGTGCACGTGTAGAGCCGGGCGATATCCTCATTGGTAAGATTTCTCCAAAGGGAGAGAGCGACCCATCGCCAGAGGAGAAGCTGCTTCGTGCCATCTTCGGTGACAAGGCCGGTGATGTGAAAGATTCTTCATTGAAAGCCAATCCGTCACTTAGCGGTATCGTTATTGATAAGAAGCTCTTCTCTCGTGCCATTAAGACTCGCGAGAGCAAGAAACAAGATAAGATTACACTTCAGAAGATAGACGAGGAGTACGAGGCAAAGACGAACGACCTTAAGGACATGCTCGTCGACCGTCTGATGACCCTTACGAAGTCAAAGACTTCAATGGGCATTAAGGATTATTCTGATGCTGAAATCATAACAAAGGGCAGCAAGTTCACAGTAGCTGCATTGAAGAACCTCGACTACGAGGGTATTCAGAGCAGCGGATGGACAGACGATGAGCACATCAACGGCCTCATCCGTCGCCTTATCATGAACTACATCCGCAAGTACAAGACCCTTGACGCAGAGCTCAAACGTAAGAAGTTTGCCATCACTATCGGTGATGAGCTTCCTTCCGGCATCCTTCAGATGGCAAAGGTTTACATTGCCAAGAAGCGTAAGATACAGGTCGGTGATAAACTTGCCGGACGTCACGGTAACAAGGGTATCGTTTCGAAGATTGTACGCATGGAAGACATGCCGTTCCTCGCTGACGGTCGTCCAGTCGACTTGGTACTTAACCCTATGGGTGTGCCATCTCGTATGAACCTCGGTCAGATATTCGAGGCCATCCTTGGTGCAGCCGGAAAGCGTCTCGGTGTGAAGTTTGCAACGCCAATTTTCGACGGTGCAAAGCTTGATGACCTCAAGAAGTGGACTGACAAGGCAGGTCTGCCTAACCTCTGCTCTACTTACCTCTATGATGGTGAGACCGGAGAGCGTTTCGACCAGCAGGCAACCGTAGGTATAACCTACTTCCTTAAGCTCGGTCACATGGTTGAGGACAAGATGCACGCTCGTTCTATCGGTCCGTACAGTCTCATCACCCAGCAGCCACTTGGCGGTAAGGCACAGTTCGGAGGTCAGCGTTTCGGAGAGATGGAGGTATGGGCACTCGAAGGCTTCGGTGCCGCTCACGTCCTTCAGGAAATGCTTACCATCAAGTCCGATGATGTCCAGGGTCGTTCTAAGGCATACGAGGCAATCGTCAAGGGCGAGCCAATGCCTACACCAGGCATACCGGAGTCGCTCAACGTACTGCTGCATGAGCTTCGTGGTCTCGGTCTGAGCATCAAGCTTGAATAAGTTTTTAAGTTTTTAAGTTTTTAAGTTCATAAGATAGTAAGGTAGGTTTTTGAGACTTTAAGATTTTAAGTCCTTGAAATTTTAAGACTATAAGATTTGTCTGGAACGAAAGCTCGCTTGCTTCTTGTGGACCAACAAACTAACAAACTCATAAACTAAAAGACTTATAAACTCATAAACAAAGAAGAAAACATGGCTTTCAAAAGAGATAATAAAGTAAAGAGTAATTTCAGCAAGATTACTATCGGACTTGCATCGCCTGAGGAGATACTTGAGAATTCCTATGGTGAGGTCACCAAGCCGGAGACCATCAACTACCGCACATACAAGCCTGAGCGTGATGGTTTGTTCTGTGAGCGTATCTTTGGTCCTACAAAAGACTATGAGTGCGCCTGCGGAAAGTACAAGCGTATCCGCTATAAGGGCATCGTTTGCGACCGTTGCGGTGTCGAGGTAACCGAAAAGAAAGTACGTCGTGAGCGTGCCGGACACATCGAGCTCGTTGTACCAGTAGCACACATCTGGTACTTCCGCAGCCTTCCTAACAAGATTGGCTATCTGCTCGGTCTGCCGACAAAGAAGCTTGATTCGGTCATTTACTACGAGAAGTACATCGTCATCAATCCTGGTGTCGTTGAGGGTATGACCGACAAGGAGACTGGTGAGGAGCTCAACGGTTCCCACAAGATGGACTTGCTGAGCGAAGAAGAATACATCAACATCGTTGACAACCGCCTGCCGGAAGGCAACGAGTATCTCGAGGACACAGACCCGAAGAAGTTCATCGCAAAGATGGGCGCCGAGGCTATCTATGACCTCCTTAAGCAAGTCGACTTGGACCGTCTTGCCGGCGAGCTTCGCGACAGAGCTACTAACGACTCTTCACAGATGCGTAAGACTGAAGCTTTGAAGCGCCTTCAGGTCGTAGAGGCTTTCCGTCAGTCGAAGGACATCAACAAGCCGGAGTGGATGATAATGAAGATAATCCCTGTTATCCCACCTGAGCTTCGTCCTCTCGTACCGCTGGATGGTGGTCGCTTTGCTACATCCGACCTCAACGACCTCTATCGTCGTGTAATAATTCGTAACAATCGTCTTAAGAGACTCATCGAGATAAAAGCTCCAGAAGTCATACTCCGTAACGAGAAGCGTATGCTCCAGGAAGCTGTCGACTCACTCTTCGACAACAGCCGTAAGGCAACCGCTGTCAAGAGCGAAAGCAACCGTCCTCTGAAGTCACTGTCCGACTCTCTGAAAGGTAAGCAGGGACGTTTCCGTCAGAACCTCCTCGGTAAGCGTGTCGACTATTCAGCACGTTCAGTTATCGTCGTAGGCCCTGAGCTTAACATGGGCGAATGCGGACTTCCAAAGCTTATGGCAGCAGAGCTGTACAAGCCGTTCATTATCCGCAAGCTCATTGAGCGTGGCATCGTGAAGACCGTTAAGAGCGCAAAGAAGATTGTCGACCGTCGTGAACCAGTTATCTGGGACATCCTCGAGAACGTCATGAAGGGTCACCCCGTACTTCTGAACCGTGCCCCGACGCTTCACCGTCTGTCAGTTATGGCATTCCAGCCTAAGCTTATCGAGGGTAAGGCTATTCAGTTGCACCCGCTGGCATGTACGCCGTTCAACGCCGACTTCGATGGTGACCAGATGGCAGTACACCTTCCGCTGAGCAACGAGGCTGTCCTCGAGTCGCAGATACTGATGCTTCAGAGCCACAACATCTTGAACCCGGCAAACGGTGCACCTATCACCGTACCGTCGCAGGATATGGTTCTCGGTCTGTATTACATCACCAAGCTTCGTCCGGGTGCAAAGGGCGAGGGCCTTACGTTCTACGGACCGGAAGAGGCAATCATCGCTTTCAATGAGGGACGTTGCGACCTGCACGCCGCAGTGAAGGTTATCGTGAAGGACCTCGTTGACGGAAAGATACAGAAACACCTTGTTGACACATCTGTAGGACGTGTCATCGTTAATCAGGTTATCCCTGACGAGATTGGCTACTTCAACGGAATCATTTCCAAGAAGTCACTCCGTGGACTTATCGCCGAAGTTATCAAGGTCGTAGGTATGTCACGTGCATGCAGTTTCCTGGATGGTATCAAGAACCTCGGTTACCGTATGTCGTATCTCGCAGGTCTTTCGTTCAACCTTGACGACATCATCGTTCCGTCAGAGAAGGAAGACATTGTCAACAAGGGACAGGAAGAAGTCGACCAGATTACCGACAACTACGACATGGGTTTCATTACCGATAACGAGCGTTACAACCAGGTTATCGATACATGGACACACGTAAACAATAATCTTAAGGCTGCCGTCATGAAGCACATGACAGAGGCCGACCAGGGCTTCAACGCCGTTTATATGATGCTTGACTCCGGTGCCCGTGGTTCAGCAGACCAGATTGCACAGCTTGCAGGTATGCGTGGACTTATGGCAAAGCCTCAGAAGGCAGGAACAGAAGGACGTGGTACCATTGAGAACCCAATTCTTTCTAACTTTAAGGAAGGAATGTCCGTGCTGGAGTACTTCATCTCCTCACACGGAGCTCGTAAGGGACTTGCCGACACCGCCATGAAGACTGCCGATGCAGGATACCTTACCCGTCGTCTCGTCGATGTTTCCCACGACGTCATCATCACTGAGGAAGACTGCGGAACATTGCGTGGACTTGAGTGCACTGCACTTAAGAGCGGTGACGAAGTCATCTCTACTCTCTATGAGCGCATACTCGGCCGTGTATCTGTTCACGATGTTGTCAATCCTCATACAGGTGAAGTCATCGTTAAGGCAGGTGACGAGATTGTTGAAGATAAGGCAAAGGCTATCGAGGATGCAGGCATTGAGATGGTCGAAATCCGCTCAGTGCTCACCTGCGAAAGCAAGAAAGGCGTTTGCCGCAAGTGCTACGGACGTAACCTTGCCACAGCACGTATGGTTCAAATCGGTGAGGCTGTCGGTGTCATCGCTGCACAGGCTATCGGTGAGCCGGGTACACAACTTACCCTTCGTACGTTCCACGCCGGTGGTATTGCCGGTGGTGCCGGTGCCAACTCCAGCATTGTTGCAAAGAGCGACGCTAAGCTTGAATTCGATGAACTTCGTGCCGTACCATTCACAGATGATGAAGGCACAAAGTGCCAGATGGTTGTCAGTCACCTTACCGAGGTCCGCTTCCACGACCCGAACACAGATATCGTTCTGTCAACACTGAACGTTCCTTATGGTAGTGCTCTCTACTTCAAGGACGGCGATACAGTAAAGAAGGACGACGTCATCGCTAAGTGGGACCCATTCAATGGTGTCATCGTAAGTGAATTCGGTGGTAAGCTCCACTTCAAGAACGTCATCGAAGGCGTAACATTCCAGTCTGAGACCGATGATACAACCGGTATGACAGAGCGTATCATCATTGAGCCGAAGGACAAGACTCTCGTTCCTCAGATTGAGATACTCGACAAGAACAAGCAAGTACTTGGTACTTACAACCTACCGGTGAAGGGTCACATCGCCGTTGAGGACGGTCAGACCATTGATACAGGTGCTACCATCATCCGCATACCGCGTAACATGTCGAGTGGTGCTGGTGATATCACCGGTGGTCTGCCACGTGTCACCGAGCTCTTCGAGGCTCGTAACCCGTCGAACCCAGCTGTCGTAAGTGAAATCGACGGTGAGATTACAATGGGTAAGATTAAGCGTGGTAACCAGGAGATTATCGTCACATCGAAGGCCGGCGACCAGCGCAAGTACCTTGTACCACTGTCACGTCAGCTGCTTGTACAGGAGCGCGATGCCGTTCGTGCCGGAACGCCTCTCTGCGATGGTGAAATCACACCAGCCGACATTCTTGCCATCAAGGGTCCTACGGCTGTTCAGGAGTACATCGTCAATGAGGTACAGGACGTCTATCGTCTTCAGGGCGTTGCTATCAACGACAAGCACTTCGAGATTATCGTACGCCAGATGATGCGTAAGGTTCAAATCAACGACCCGGGTGATACGACATTCCTTGAGCAGGAACTTGTTGACAAACTCGACTTCGCCGATGAGAACGATCGTATATGGGGTAAGAAGGTAGTCACCGACCCAGGTGACAGCGAAAACTGCTACAAGGGTCAGATACTTACCGTTCGCAAACTGCGTGAAGAGAACTCAGTTCTGAAGCGCCGCGACCTCAAGCCTGTTCAGGTTCGTGATGCCCGTACGGCAACGGCTACACAGGTTCTGCAGGGTATCACACGTGCTGCCCTCGGTACAAAGAGTTTCATGAGTGCCGCATCGTTCCAGGAGACCACTAAGGTTCTTAACGAAGCCGCCATCCGTGGTAAAACGGACTACTTGGAAGGCATGAAGGAGAATGTTATCTGCGGTCACCTCATCCCAGCTGGTACCGGTCTGAAGCAGTGGCAGAAGCTCGTCGTCGGTTCAAAGGAAGACTATGAGCGCATGCAGGCAAACAAGAAGAATGTCCTCGACTTCGCAACTCAGGAGACTGAGACAACCGAGAACTAATCTTGTGAACATCATTCGTAAGATACATTAAATTATTTAATAGAATAAGACTTTGTAAAGAAGCCGCAGAATACTCGTTATTCTGCGGCTTCTTTTTGTTTATACGTTATTTAAAAATCAATATTAGTTGCCACTTTAAAAAGAAAACTGTATCTTTGCAGACAGCTAAACAAAAGTAACGACTACGGCTACAGCAAGACGATATCCGATAGGAATTCAGACTTTCGAAAGACTTCGTGAGGAAGGTTATATGTATATCGACAAGACAGATTATATATATCGTCTTGTCCATGAAAACGGATGCTATTTTTTTCTCAGTCGTCCGCGCCGCTTTGGTAAGTCGCTTCTAACGTCTACTTTAGATAGCTATTTCTCCGGCAAGAAGGAACTCTTTAAAGGGCTTGCCATAGAGAAACTGGAGAAAGAGTGGACTAAATATCCTGTACTTCACTTGGATTTGAGTGGAGCTAAGCATACGGATAAGGGGCGACTTGAACGGTATCTTGACACAATGCTTAAAGGAGTGGAAGCAGAATATGGCATTACGAATCCAGCTAAGGATGCATCCGACCGTTTGTCATTACTTATTCAAGAAGCCAAGCGCCAAACTGGTAAGCAGGTTGTTGTGCTTATTGACGAGTATGACGCTCCTCTTTTGGATGTCGTTCACAAAGAAGGAGAACTGGAAAATCTCCGTAATGTCATGCGCGACTTCTATAGTCCTCTGAAGCTGAACGAGCCAAACCTCCGCTTCGTGTTCCTTACTGGCATTACCAAGTTCTCACAACTGAGCATCTCCTCCGAGCTGAACAACATTACGAACATAAGCATGCGTCCCGAATACGCTGCAATTTGTGGCATAACGAAGGAAGAAGTACAGACCCAAATGTCAGAAGACGTGAGTATTCTTGCAAAGGCATTGAATAAGACCGAAGACGAAGGCGAAGACGAACTCACACGTTATTATGACGGGTACCATTTCACATGGCCGTCACCCGACATCTTCAATCCTTTCAGTCTTCTCAACGCATTCTCTGCAAAGAGCATACAGGCATATTGGTTCTCCACCGGAACGCCGACGTATTTGTTGGAAATGATGCGCAAGTTTGATTTCCTCCCGACGCAGTTTGGCAAGATGGAAGCCCAGGCATCGGACTTCGATGCGCCTACGGAGATGATGACTAACATCATTCCGTTGCTTTACCAAAGCGGTTATCTTACTATCAAGGACTATGATGAAATGTTCAGAACCTACACTCTTGACATCCCAAACCGTGAGGTAGAGTTGGGACTGATGAAGTCATTCATACCATATTATATACTGCCAGACACGAGGGTCGTGAATATCACTGTCGTCGATATGGCTCGGTCGTTATACAAAGGTGATATGAATAAGACCTTACGCCTTTTGCTGTCATTCCTCGCAACAGTTCCATATACCGACAATACCAATTACGAAGGGCACTATCAGCAGATACTGTGCATTATCTTCAAGTTGCTTGGAGCGTGGGCAGATGTTGAAGTCCACACACCGAAGGGTAGGGTAGACATCGTCATGACCTTCAGAAAGCGCCTGTACGTCATAGAAATAAAACTTGACTCCACAGCCGATAAAGCCATGGAGCAGATTGACCTTCGTGACTATGCCTCCGCTTTCTCCACCTGCGGTTATCCCGTTACAAAGGTCGCAGTCAACTTCGACAGCGCAACACGAAACATCAAGGACTGGGAAATAAAGTAAAATCTTTATCTCGTACTGTAAATAATTTTCCTTTAGCGATTTTGCCGATTTTGTCTTCGTAATCCGTTGATACACAATGCATCCGCAAAAGGTCAACTTTTATAAGTGTATGGACAACAGTTCATGGTTGATAATGGCGTAGTCTATTCTTCTGATGGAAAGCAAGTCATAACATGTCTGCCTTACGTTAGTGGAGCAATGAAAATAGCTAAAGGCGTTGAGAACATACATGATGCCGCTTTCGCTGGATGTACGCGATTGTCGTCAGTTGTTTTGCCTTCAAGCCTTAGGACTATAGGAAAGAACGGATTCTATTATTGTCATGCTCTATCGGAGATACGCTCTTATGCTGTTGAACCTCCAACGGTTGGTGATGATGCTTTTTACGGTATAGATACAACCGTCACTAAGTTATTCGTTCGTCATAATTGCTCACAGGCGTATAAGACAGCAAATGTATGGAATAGCTTCTTCTCAACACCGGGTGTAGCTTCAGAATTCGGTGCTCTTATTAAAGGCGGTACCAATATCAGAAAGTATGGCGAGGAAAACCCAACGAAGTTCCGTTATACGACGACTATCTATGGGACATTCTCGTTCACAGGAGAACCGGCCGCTACGTGTGAGGCAACTCGATATAGCGCACCGGGTCGTTATCCTGTTAAGTTCTCTGCTGGAACTATTGATGACGAGGCTGTTGAATTCCAGGACGGTGTTCTTATAGTTCAAGCAACCCCTACTGACATAGAGAATGTTGAAACTTCGACTTCAGAGAATAAAGCTAATGTACTCTTTAACCTTTCGGGCCAGCGAGTAGGCAAGGACTACAAGGGAATTGTGGTGAGAAAAGGAAAGAAATATATTAAGAATTAATAGAATGACGGGTGATGATTGCGTGCTTAGGCATTGTGGTTGTCACCCGTTGTCTTATTATTACATCTACAATATTCGCTTTCTTGTGTGTCATCGTGTTGGGTGCTATATTATGTTTTGCTATTTATGTTGGCTCTGACACAGCAACTATAGCAACTGCTATAGGAGCTATTGCTGCGGTTGTAGGACTTTTTACTTTCGGGAAGTCTAAGCAGAAGAATAAGTGATTGCGCTTTGTATTGTTTTAATATTCAGTTAAAAAACTATAATTAGATATTGGGTTACAAGTTATTTTTATAAATTTGTGGCCGAATGCGGGCATTGTGTTAAAGCCCGTAAGAGATTGAAATACATCTACAAAGACAGAACCTACCTAAAACTTATCTCAATGAAGACAAAACAAATCATCAAAGAAAGTGCTCTCGCTCTTGCTATTATCTCAGGAGCGCAGGCTGCTACAGCGCATCAGTATTGGCTCAGTCCTAACGGGACGGGCGACGGAAAGACGGAGGCAACTGCGTCGAGTGATGCAAAAACAATTATCGAAAGTCTTATGCCCGGTGATACCTGCTGGGTGAAGCCTGGAAAGTATGATGTCAAGGACATGATTAACGTGCGCCGTGGCGGTACACGCTACAAGCGTATCTGGGTTCTTGGTACTAGTACTGCCGAGCGTGCAGTGTTCGACTACACCAATGCTCCGCACAATGGCGGTGACGACCAGAAGCAGTATCGTGGTGTGCTTATGAATCCGACGGCTCAGTACTGGTACTGGCGTGATATTGACTTTACCAAGGCTCCTGATAACGGAATGAAGCTGGAGTCGAACTATTGCGTCATTGAGCGCTGCAACTTCTACCGCTGTGGTGATACCGGCTTGCAGCTAGGCTTCGACAAGGACGGCAATGGCGGTAATAATCGTAACCAGAGATTTGTTTGGGGACGTTACAATCAGATTATCAATTGTGACTCATACTTCAACTACGATATACAGTCGCATGGCGGAAATGCCGATGGCTTTGCCAACAAACTGTATCCTGGCCCGGGCAATGAGTGGCATGGCGACAGATGCTGGAACAACTCTGATGATGGTTGGGACTTGTACTATGCTGCTTACCCTGCTCTCATCGAGAATTGCTGGGCTATCAACAACGGTTATCTTGAAGATGGCTCCGTTGGCGTAAATGGTAACGGTTTCAAGCAAGGTGGAAACAAGCAGGGCGGTGGCTCGTACGGAGCACATATCTTCCTGAATGATGTTGCTGCATACAACCTGTATCACGGCTTCGACCAAAACAACCATAACGAAGGTAACTGGATTATAAACTGTACAGCATTCAAGAATAAACAGGTGAACTTCCGTTTCAACTGCGATGTTCAGATGCTTGGGAACACTGTATTCCACCTTCGCAACTGCCTTGGCTTTGACCCTGGAGAGGCAAACCACCGTTTTGGCGATATGTGGCCAGACTCTAAGTTTACCAACTGGCAGGATATCCTTCACCTTAGCCCACAATATAATATGGGTAAGGGTACAGACCCTGAAACAGGTCAGGAGTATGTCCGTCTTAGTGCAAAAGATTGGCCTGCTTACGATGACCAGTTTGAGGATGTCAGCCTTGAGACAGCTATCTCGGCTCGTCAGGCTAATGGTGAATTACCGTTGAAGTTCGCTCGTCCGAAAGCAAACTCTATTTTCGTAGACAAGGGAACGCCTATTGAGAATTTCAAGTGCTCTGATGTTTTCCAAGACCAGTATAAGCTCAGCGGCAAGTATCTTGAGGACTACGGTCGTACAGTAACTCTTCCTTATGCCGGTAAGGCTCCTGACTATGGTGCCTACGAGGCAGGGTGGGAGCGTCCTGCTTTCAACCTTGAGACATTGCCAGTGAACGATGGTACTCTTGTCGATCCGGATATCCTTAACAATTTCGACGGAGTATGGTATCAGAAGAAGACCCTCATCGATGATTATCTCTTCCAGGATGCAGAGCTCTCCGACAATGTGAAGACATATATCACCGAGGCTTCGTCGAGCAATGCCGTTCAGCCTGACTACTACGGAAAGAGTGGAACTTATCCTAATAAGATTGGCAAACTCTATGGTGGCGGAACTAAGGGAGCATACAAGCTGGCTAATTCCGGTGGTTACATCATCCTTACATTGCCAAGCCTGAGTCAGTTCGTTTCTGATGTTTATGGCGGTGGTAAGTCGACAACGCTTAAGGTTGAATATCGCAAGCAAGGTGAATCTACCTGGACCGAGGGCGGCAGCGAAACCATTGACCAGCGTATCGTAACTTTCGATTTCCTCGCTTATGGCGTCCCTGCAACTCCTGACCCAATTGAAATCAAACTGTCGTCGACGGGTAGCAATGATGCTTATCTGACAAGTCTTACTGTCAATGGCTTCGAAAAGGCTCCGACAACGGCTATACACAATATTAATAATAATGGTGCAGACGTTGACATGCAATGCACTTCCAATGGCGTGATTGTCTATGGTGACATTGCTGACATAAATGTATATGCTGCCGATGGTAGTCAGGTTGCAGGCTCGTCACTCAGCCAGTTCTGCAATCTCAGCACTGTTGGTAAGGGAATGTACGTCGTTCGCGCTACAACCAAGGACGGTCGTACCGTAACACGTAAGATTATTAGAAAGTAAATCTTTTTCATCCTTGCTCATTATAGATTTCGTGTCTGTAACTTGTTGACTGTCAACGCCGTTGTAAAAGGATAGCTTTTAGCTCCCAGAAGGATAGGTTTGAAGCGGTTAAAGCTAAGGTTTGGCAACGCAAAAGGTCAGCTTTTGCAAGCCAATAAGGCAGCTCCTGTTTTACTGTAAATCTTTTTTACGGTTACGTGGCAGTTCGGATGAGAAGGAAAATCATTTTATACTATTGGGGCTTCGCTGCTATTGTGGCGTAGCCCCTTTTTCTATGGGATTTCTTTTGGTCGTTAAGTAATAAATCATTAACTTTGCATTAGTAAAACAACTTTATAAACTTAAAAGCTTAAAACAATTATGGCAAAAGAAAACAATCAGGGACAGCAGGTGCAAATCTCTCTGTCGCCGGAGGTAGCAAAAGGAGTATATTCCAATTTCCAGATAGTATCGCATGCAGCAACGGAGTTCGTTGTCGACTTCGCCAATATATTGCCGGGCCAGCCTCAGGCGCAGGTCAACTCACGCATTATCATGACTCCGCAGGTTGCCAAGCGTTTGCTCGGTGCCCTCAACGAGAATATCATGCGTTATGAGAATGAGTTCGGTAAGATTACCGAGCCTCGTGGCAATGGCGGTCATCCAACCATCGCTCCTTTCGGTACACCGCGTGGCAACGCATAGTCGAGAGTGACTATTGACGGAATTCACATAACATCGGATTAAACGGATCCATCAGACACTACATTATTATATATTGAATACGTTTAATCCGATGTTGTGTTTGTAAATGGATAGTTTGCACTGTTAAATAACCATTTGTATAGTTATATTTTGTTAAATTGATTATCACCGCATAATTTTGCTCATTATATATTTAGGTCGTTTCAACAAAACTTCGTACCTTTGCAACCCGAAACGGCGCAGAGTATTGTGTACATACGAAAAGTGACCGTAAGTGATTGATAATAAACAAAATAAATATATAAAATAAAAAAGTAAAAATTATGCCTACTATTTCACAATTAGTAAGAAAAGGCAGAAAGGTAGTTGCCAGCAAGAGCGCAAGCCCTGCACTGGAGAATTGCCCCCAGCGCCGTGGCGTATGCGTACGCGTGTACACGACGACTCCTAAGAAGCCTAATTCAGCAATGCGCAAGGTCGCACGTGTTCGTCTCACAAACCAGAAGGAGGTCAACTCCTACATACCTGGAGAGGGACACAACTTGCAGGAGCACAGTATCGTACTCGTTCGTGGCGGTCGTGTAAAGGACCTCCCGGGTGTACGTTATCACATTGTACGTGGAACACTTGATACAGCAGGTGTTTCAGGTCGTACACAGCGCCGTTCTAAGTATGGCGCAAAGCGTCCTAAGAAAAAGTAATCATCATGGACGCTAAAGCCCTTGGTCAACAGTCGGAGATGGCCGGTGGCCATGGGCATAGCTAGAAAATTATTTTCAACTAAAAACAAGTTTTGCTGGAGAATTGTTAAAAGACAAGGTTGAGTAAATCCTCAAGAGTGGGGATTGAAGAACGAAAGCTCTGATAATCAAGAGTTAATCCAAATCGAACGACAGCCTCCGCAAAGTAAAGCTTAAAAGAAAAAATGAGAAAAGCAAAACCAAAGAAGCACGTGATCCTTCCGGATCCGAAGTTCAACGACCAGAAGGTCTCAAAGTTTGTCAACCACTTGATGTACGATGGAAAGAAGAGCGTATCGTACGAAATCTTCTATAAGGCACTCGACCTCGTCGGCAGCCGCATGAAGGATAACGAAAAGTCTCCGCTGGAGATTTGGAAGCAGGCTCTCGACAACATTACCCCGCAGGTTGAGGTAAAGAGTCGCCGTATCGGTGGTGCTACATTCCAGGTTCCTACAGAAATTCGCCCTGACCGCAAGGTTAGTGTCGCAATGAAGAACATGATTGCCTTCGCCCGCAAGCGTAGTGGAAAGAGCATGGCTGAGAAGCTTGCCGCTGAGATTCAGGATGCATTCAACAATCAGGGCGGTGCTTACAAGCGTAAGGAAGATATGCACCGTATGGCTGAGGCTAACCGCGCTTTCGCTCACTTCAGATTCTAAACTGACACATACAATATTATAATAAGGTAAAAAGACAATGGCAAACCGCGATTTACATTTGACGCGTAACATTGGCATCATGGCCCACATCGATGCCGGTAAAACCACGACCTCAGAGCGTATCCTGTACTATACAGGTAAAACGCACAAGATTGGTGAGGTTCACGATGGTGCTGCCACTATGGACTGGATGGCACAGGAGCAGGAGCGTGGTATCACTATCACATCTGCCGCTACCACATGTAACTGGACATACAAAGGCAAGACGTACAAGATAAATCTGATAGATACTCCGGGACACGTTGACTTCACAGCAGAGGTTGAGCGTTCACTTCGTGTGCTCGACGGTGCTATCGCCACATACTCTGCCGCAGACGGTGTACAGCCACAGTCTGAGACTGTATGGCGTCAGGCTGACAAATATAATGTTCCACGTATCGGTTACGTTAACAAGATGGACCGTTCTGGTGCTGACTTCTTCGAGACTGTTCAGCAGATGAAGGACATCCTTGGTGCTCACCCGGTACCAGTGGAAATCCCTATCGGTGCTGAGGAAAACTTCAAAGGTGTTGTTGACCTTATCAAGATGAAGGCTATTCTTTGGCACGACGAAACTCTTGGTGCTGAGTTCGAGGTTGACGACATTCCTGCTGACCTCGTTGATGAAGCTCAGGAGTGGCACGACAAAATGATTGAGGCAGCTGCTGACTTCGATGATGATATCATGGAGAAGTATCTCGATGGTAAGGAAATCAGTGAGGACCAGATTATCGCTGCACTTCGTAAGGGTACCATCGCTATGGAGATTACTCCTATGACGCTCGGTTCTTCATACAAGAACAAGGGTGTACAGCCGCTTCTTGACTATACTTGCGCATTCCTTCCTTCACCTGAGGATACAGAAGCTATCAAGGGTACTAACCCTGACACCGGCGAAGAGGAAGACCGTAAGCCTCTTGAGAGCGAGCCAACAGCAGCTCTCGCATTTAAGATTGCTACAGACCCGTTCATGGGACGTCTCGTCTTCTTCCGCGTTTACTCAGGTAAGGTCGAGGCCGGCTCTTACGTCTACAACCCACGCTCTGGTAAGCGTGAGCGTATCAGCCGTCTGTTCCAGATGAACTCTAACAAGGAAATCCCAATGGATTCTATCGACGCTGGTGATATCGGTGCAGGTGTAGGATTCAAGGATATCCGTACTGGTGATACTCTTTGCGATGAGGACCATCCTATCGTACTGGAGTCGATGACATTCCCTGACACCGTGATCTCCGTTGCTGTTGAGCCAAAGAGCCAGGCTGATGTCGCTAAGATGGATAACGGTCTTGCTAAACTTGCTGAGGAGGACCCGACATTCACCGTCCATACCGACGAGCAGAGTGGTCAGACCATTATCTCTGGTATGGGTGAGCTCCACCTCGATATCATTATCGACCGTCTGAAGCGTGAGTTCAAGGTTGAGTGCACACAGGGTAAGCCGCAGGTTAACTACAAGGAGGCTATCCTTGGCACTGCACAAAGCCGTGAGACTTATAAGAAGCAGACTGGTGGTCGTGGTAAGTTCGCTTGCATCGATGTTACTATCGGTCCGAAGGATGAGGATTACAAGGATGGCGACCTGCAGTTCATCAACAACGTCAAGGGTGGTAACATTCCTAAGGAGTTCATTCCTTCTGTACAGAAGGGCTTCCAGGATTGCCTGTCTAACGGTGTACTCGGTGGCTATCCTATGACAGGTCTGAAAGTTACCCTTAACGATGGTAGCTTCCACCCGGTTGACTCTGACCAGCTCTCATTCGAGCTCGTCGCTCATCAGGCATTCAAGGTTCTCTGCCCGAAGGCACAACCTGTTCTGATGGAGCCTATCATGAAGGTAGAGGTTGTAACACCTGAGGAGAGCATGGGTGATGTTATCGGTGACCTTAACAAGCGTCGTGGTCTCGTTCAGGGTATGGATGAGGCTCGCAGCGGTGCACGTATCGTAAAGGCTATGGTTCCGCTGGCTGAGATGTTCGGTTATGTAACCGCTCTCCGTACAATTACTTCAGGTCGTGCAACTTCTTCTATGGAGTATGACCACCACGCACCTGTAAGCAATAACCTCGCTAAGGAAATCCTCACAGAGGTTGGCGGACATCCAGAGCTGCTTAAGTAAAAAAGAAAACAGAGAGGCGCTCTCATAGCGAATGACTCTTATGAGGGCGTACCTCTTCGTTTAATTAATAATAATTCAGTAATAATTTAAAGAAAAATGAGTCAGAAGATTCGTATCAAGCTGAAGAGCTACGACCATCAGTTGGTCGACAAGTCAGCCGAGAAGATTGTTAAGGCTGTTAAGGCAACTGGCGCTATTGTCAGCGGTCCTATTCCACTTCCAACACACAAGCGTATTTACACTGTAAACCGTTCGACATTCGTCAACAAGAAGAGCCGTGAGCAGTTCCAGCTCTCCGACTTCAAGCGTCTTATCGACATCTACAGTGCATCACCAAAGACTGTTGACGCTCTTATGAAGCTTGAGCTTCCTTCAGGTGTTGAAGTTGAAATCAAGGTCTAATTAGTTGATTAGTCATAAGGTCTATATCATCTATAAAAGTCTATAGAAATCTATAACATCAATATAGAATATATTAAAAATTAATTGAAATGCCAGGATTATTAGGAAAGAAAATCGGAATGACATCCGTTTTCAGTGCCGACGGTAAGAACGTACCGTGCACTGTTATCGAAGCTGGTCCTTGTGTTGTAACCCAGGTTAAAACCGTTGAAAAGGATGGTTACAAGGCTGTTCAGTTAGGTTTCGGCGAGGCTAAGGAGAAGAGAACTTCAAAGCCTTTGCAGGGACATTTCAAGAAGGCCGGCACAACACCGAAGAAGCACTTGGCCGAGTTCAAGTTTGACGAGGAGCATAACCTCGGTGACACTATTACAGTTGACATCTTCAACGATGCCCAGTTCGTCGACGTAGTCGGAACTTCTAAGGGTAAAGGTTTCCAGGGTGTCGTTAAGCGTCATGGATTCGGCGGTGTAGGTCAGTCAACCCACGGTCAGGACGACCGCGCACGCAAGCCGGGTTCTATCGGTGCTTGCTCTTACCCAGCAAAGGTCTTCAAAGGCATGCGCATGGGTGGACAAATGGGAGGCGACAGGGTTACAACCCAGAACCTTCAGGTATTAAAGATTATTCCAGAGCAGAATCTTCTTATCGTTAAGGGTTCAGTTGCTGGATGCAATGGTTCAACCGTAATAATTAACAAGTAATGGATATTAACGTATTAGATATCAAAGGTCAGGAGACCGGCCGCAAGGTGACTCTTAACGAGAATGTCTTCGGTATTGAGCCAAATGAGCATGTCGTTTACCTCGCTGTAAAGCAGTATCTCGCTGACCAGCGTCAGGGTACGGCTAAGTCGAAGGAAAGAAGCGAGCATGCCGGCTCTACACGTAAGCTCGGTCGTCAGAAAGGTGGCGGCGGTGCACGTCGTGGTGACATCAACTCACCGGTACTCGTAGGCGGTGGACGTGTTTTCGGTCCTAAGCCACGTGACTACAGCTTCAAACTGAATAAGAAAGAGAAGCTTCTGGCTCGTAAGTCTGCTCTCAGCTACAAGGCTAAGAACGATGGCATCATCGTTGTTGAAGACTTCAATATCGAGGCTCCAAAGACTAAAGATTTTATAAATATCGAAAAAAATCTTAAAGTTGATGGTAAAAAGGTCCTCCTTCTTTTGCCAGAATCAAATTATAATGTATATTTGTCGGCTCGTAATCTGCAGAAGGCCGAGGTAATGCCCGCAGCTAACCTCAATGCTTACAAAGTTTTGAATGCGGACGTTGTCGTCGTTACTGAGAATTCTCTGAAGGTTATTGACCAGATTCTTAACAAGTAATATTAGGAGACAACAACTATGGGAATTATCATAAAGCCACTGGTCACTGAGAAGATGACCAAGATAACAGAGAAGTCTTCTGTAGACAAGACAGTTAAAGTCAAGGGCGAGAAGAAGACTATACCCGCTCAGACAAAGTACGGTTTCATCGTTAAACCTGAAGCCAACAAGGCCCAGATTAAGGTCGAAGTTGAGCAGAGATACAATGTCAAGGTCGTAAGTGTCAATACTATGCGTTATGCTGGTAAGAGACAGGCACGTTACACCAAGGCAGGACTCGTAAAGGGACAGCGCAATGCCTACAAGAAGGCGTACGTTACGCTGAAGAACGGTGACGAAATAGATTTTTACAGCAATCTTTAAATAAAAAATGGCAGTACGTAAATTCAACCCGACTACACCGGGTCAAAGACACAAGGTTATTGGCACGTTCGAGGATATTACTGCATCCGTGCCAGAGAAGACTCTCGTTTACGGTAAGCTTTCTACCGGCGGTCGAAACAACACCGGTAAAATGACTGTTCGCTACAGAGGCGGCGGTCACAAGAGAAAGTTCCGTATTATTGATTTCAAACGAGAGAAAGATGGAATTCCAGCTGTAGTGAAGACAATCGAGTATGACCCTAACAGGTCTGCACGCATTGCCCTTCTGTTCTACGCTGATGGTGAAAAGCGTTACATTATTGCTCCTAACGGACTAAAGGTTGGTGCAACCGTAATGTCCGGTGCTGAGGCAGCACCTGAAATCGGTAATGCACTTCCGTTGGCAAACATTCCTGTCGGTACCGTGATACACAACATCGAGTTGCGTCCGGGACAGGGTGCTGCTCTCGTCCGCGCGGCTGGTAACTTTGCCCAGCTTACTTCTCGTGAAGGCAGTTATTGTGTGATTAAGCTCCCTTCTGGTGAAACACGCCAGATTCTCTCAGCTTGTAAGGCAACTATTGGTAGTGTTGGTAACTCTGACCACGCTCTTGAGCAGTCTGGTAAGGCTGGACGCTCACGTTGGCTTGGACGTCGTCCTCACAACCGTGGTGTTGTAATGAACCCTGTTGATCACCCGATGGGTGGTGGTGAAGGTCGCCAGTCTGGTGGACATCCACGCTCTCGTAAGGGATTGTATGCTAAGGGCCTCAAGACACGTCGTCCGAAGAAGCAGTCGAACAAGTACATAATTGACAGAGCTAACAAGAAGTAAACAAGTTTAGAAAAGAGCAAATTATGAGTCGTTCATTAAAAAAAGGTCCGTACATCAACGTCTCTCTTGAAAAGAAAATTCTCGCTATGAACGAGAGTGGAAAGAAGAGCGTTGTTAAGACTTGGGCCAGAGCTTCAATGATTTCCCCGGATTTCGTGGGTCACACTGTAGCTGTTCACAACGGAAATAAATTCATTCCTGTTTACATTACTGAGAACATGGTAGGTCATAAGCTCGGAGAGTTCAGTCCTACACGTCGCTTCGGCGGCCACTCAGGCAACAACAAGAAGTAATCAGGTATTTTCATCCATTAAGAAAAAAGTAAGTTAAAATAATGGGAGCAAGAAAACATATCAAGGCTGAAGCTCGTAAAGAAGCAATGAGAAGCCTGTATTTCGCAAAGCTCAAGGACTGTCCTTCTTCTCCGCGTAAGATGCGCTATGTCGTCGACATGGTCCGCGGTATGGAGGTCAATCGCGCTCTGGGTGTGCTTCGTTTCTCTAAGAAGGCCGCTGCTCAGAACGTAGAGAAGCTTCTGCGCTCAGCCATTGCCAACTGGGAGGTCAAAAACGACAGGAAGGCTGAGGACGGAGAACTTTATATTTCCCAGATATACGTCGACGAAGGCGTAACAATGAAGCGTATGCGTCCTGCACCACAGGGTCGCGGATACAGAATTCGCAAACGGTCTAACCACGTCACCCTCTTTGTTGATACAAAGACCCCTGACGAAAAAAATGATGATAAACAGTAAATAGCATGGGACAGAAAGTTAATCCAATAAGCAACCGTCTGGGCATCATCCGCGGTTGGGACTCAAATTGGTTCGGTGGCAAGGACTTCGGCGATAACCTCGTCGAGGACCAGAAGATACGTAAGTACCTGAAGAAGCGTCTTGAAAAGGCACAGGTATCACGCATCGTCATCGAGCGTACGTTGAAGTTGGTCACCATCACTATTTGCACAGCCCGCCCGGGTATCGTCATCGGTAAGGGAGGACAGGATGTTGACAAGTTGAAGGAAGAACTGAAGAATCTTTTCAAGAAGGATATTCAGATTAACATCTTCGAGATAAAGAAACCTGATCTCGACGCTACAATCGTTGGTGAGAACATCGCTCGCCAGGTGGAAGGCAAGGTCGCATACCGCCGTGCCATCAAGATGGCTATCGCCAACACAATGCGCGCTGGAGCTGAAGGTATCAAAGTTCAAATCACCGGTCGTCTTAACGGAGCCGAGATTGCACGTAAGGAAATGTTCAAGGAGGGTCGTACTCCTCTGCATACATTCCGTGCTGATATCGACTACTGTCAGACAGAGGCCCTCACAAAGGTCGGACTGCTGGGTATCAAGGTATGGATTTGCCGTGGTGAGATTTATCACAAGGTAGACCTCGCGCCTAATTTCGCCGAGCAGAAGAACAACGGCCGTCCAAACGGAGGACGCTCTGGACGTGGCAACCGCAGAAGAAACAATAACCGTTAAAAGTAGAAGCTATCATGTTACAGCCAAAAAGAGTAAAATATAGAAGGCCTCAAGACGGACGCGGAAACAAAGGCAATGCCCACAGAGGCACACAGCTGGCTTTCGGCTCGTTCGGCATCAAGACACTTGAGGCTAAATGGCTCGACAGCCGCCAGATAGAGGCTGCTCGTGTGGCAGTCAACCGCTACATGAACCGTCAGGGTCAGGTGTGGATCCGCATCTTCCCGGACAAACCTATTACTCGTAAGCCGGCAGATGTCCGAATGGGTAAAGGTAAGGGTGATCCAGCAGGATGGGTCGCTCCTGTAACTCCGGGTCGTATCCTCTTTGAAGTAGAGGGAGTTTCATTTGATGTCGCTAAGGAGGCTCTTCGCCTTGCTGCGCAGAAACTTCCGGTGAAGACTAAGTTTGTTGTTAGACGCGATTACGATAAAAACGCTTAAGTAAGATGAAGATTAAGGAAATTACAGAACTCGAAACCAAGGATTTGGTCGAGAAGATAGAGAATGCTGAAGAGGCTTTGACTAAGCTGAAGCTGAACAATCAGATTTCTCCACTTGAGAATCCATCTCAGATTAAGGCTGCTCGTCGTGACATCGCTCGCATGAAGACAGTTCTTCGTCAAAGAGAACTTAACAAATAATAATGGTTCATCAGATGGAAACAAGAAATTTAAGAAAAGTTAGACAGGGTGTTGTTATAAGCGACAAAATGGATAAAACCATTGTTATTGCCTCTAAGTTCAAGGAAAAGCACCCTATATATGGTAAGTTCGTACAGCATACGAAGAAGTACCACGCCCATGACGAGAATAACGAGGCTCATGTAGGTGACACAGTTCAGATTATGGAGACTCGTCCTTTGTCAAAGACGAAGAGATGGAGATTAGTACAAATAGTAGAAAAAGCTAAGTAATTATGATACAAGTAGAATCAAAACTTACAGTCGCAGACAACAGTGGTGCCCGTGAGGCTAAGTGCATCCGTGTACTGGGTGGAACAGGACGTCGCTATGCCAGCGTCGGTGACGTTATCGTAGTTGCTGTACAGAACGTCATCCCGTCAAGTGAATTGAAAAAGGGTGCAGTTTCAAAAGCTTTAATTGTCCGCACAAAGAAGGAAATCCGTCGTGCTGACGGCTCATATATCCGGTTTGACGACAATGCATGCGTATTGCTCAACAATGCCGGTGAGCTTCGTGGTAGCCGTATCTTCGGCCCTGTTGCTCGTGAGCTCCGTGCTGTCAATATGAAAGTCGTTTCCTTGGCACCTGAGGTACTTTAACCTATTTAATTAATAATACAGAAATGGCAAAATTTCATATAAAGAAAGACGACCAGGTTATCGTCATCGCCGGTGCTGACAAGGGACGTACCGGTAAGGTGCTCAAGGTGCTGCGCGATGAAGAACGTGTCATCGTTGAGGGCGTGCACATGGTCTCAAAGAGCACAAAACCGAGTGCTGCCAACCCTCAGGGTGGTATCATCAAGGTTGAGGCTCCACTACATATTTCAAATGTTAGTCTGATAGATCCGAAGAGCGGAAAGGCTACACGCGTCAAGATTGAGCGCGATGGCAAGACCGTTAAGCGTATCGCTAAAAAGTCAGGGGAGGAAATCAAGTAATGGATACAGCAGAATTAAAGAAACAGTACGTAGAGCAGATTGCTCCGGCACTGCAGAAGCAGTTCAACTACTCTTCATCAATGCAGATTCCTGTCCTGAAGAAGATTGTTATCAACCAGGGTCTTGGCGATGCTACGCAGGACAAGAAGATTATCGATGTAGCCATTAACGAACTGACAGCTATCACGGGTCAGAAGGCAGTTGCAACTTATTCTAAGAAGGATATTGCAAACTTCAAGCTCCGTAAGAAGATGCCTATCGGCGTTATGGTAACTCTCCGTCGTGAGCGTATGTATGAGTTCCTTGAGAAACTCGTTCGTATCGCACTTCCTCGTATCCGTGACTTCAAGGGTATCAACTCTAAGCTCGATGGACGTGGCAACTACACTCTGGGTATTACCGAACAGATAATCTTCCCGGAAATCAATATCGACCAGGTTGACCGTATTCAGGGTATGAACATTACTTTCGTTACATCTGCCAAGACAGATGAAGAAGGTTTCGCTCTCCTGAAAGCATTCGGCCTTCCATTCAAGAACGCTAAAAACGATTAAGAGATATGGCAAAAGAATCAATGAAGGCTCGTGAGGTAAAGCGTGCCAAGCTTGTTGCCCGTTACGCCGAGAAGCGTGCTGCGCTGAAGAAAATCATCGCTACGACCAATGACCCGGCTGAGGCATACGAGGCTGCTCGTAAACTTCAGGCTATTCCAAAGAATGCTAATCCTATCCGCCTGCACAACCGTTGCAAAATCACCGGTCGTCCAAAAGGATACATCCGTCAGTTCGGCCTTTCACGTATTCAATTCCGTGAGATGGCTTCGCAAGGACTTATCCCAGGTGTGAAGAAGGCAAGTTGGTAAATTAAGTTCTTAAGTCTTATAAGTTTTTGAGTTTTGGCAGTGGGAGCCTTAACTTGGAAACTTCAATTAGAAACTAGGAAATAAATAAACCTTTTAATATTGTCGGGGTAGTCCCGATTAATTAAACATTTAATTTTTATGACAGATCCAATAGCAGATTATCTGACAAGACTTCGGAATGCTATTATGGCTCACCATCGTGTAGTCGAAATTCCGGCGTCAAACTTGAAGAAGTCAATTACAAAGATTCTCTTCGAGAAGGGATACATTCTGAACTACAAGTTCATCGAAGATGGTCCCCAAGGCACTATCAAGGTCGCTCTGAAGTACGATCCCGTTACTAAGCAGAACGCCATCAAGAAGTTAAAACGTGTCTCTACCCCTGGTCTTCGCCAGTACACAGGTTACAAGGACATGCCGAGAGTTATCAACGGATTGGGTATTGCAATCATATCCACATCTAAGGGTGTAATGACAAACAAAGAGGCCGCTGCCGAGAAAGTTGGCGGTGAGGTTCTTTGCTACGTTTATTAATTGGAGGATTTTGTATGTCAAGAATAGGAAAATTGCCAATTAGTATTCCAGCAGGTGTTACAGTAACACTGAAGGATAATGTTGTTACAGTTAAAGGTCCTAAGGGCGAACTCTCGCAGAAGGTTGACCCGTCTATCATCGTTAAGGTTGAAGATGGTCATGTAACTTTCGAGGTTGATGAAAAGAGCCTCGTGGACTATAAGCAGAAGCAGTCGTTCCACGGTCTTTATCGTGCACTGGTCAACAATATGGTTGTCGGTGTATCTGAAGGCTACAAGAAGACAATGGAACTCGTCGGTGTTGGCTATCGTGTCAGCAACCAGGGAAACCTCATAGAATTCTCTCTTGGTTATACACACCCTATCTATCTGCAACTTCCTAAGGAAGTAAAGGTTGAGACAAAGAGTGAGCGTAACCAGAACCCTATAATTACTCTCGAGTCTGCCGACAAGCAATTGCTCGGCCAGATATGTGCAAAGATTCGTTCTTTCCGTATGCCTGAGCCTTACAAGGGTAAGGGTATCTTGTTCCAGGGCGAGGTTATCCGCAGAAAGTCTGGTAAGACGGCTGCAGCAAAGTAACTTTAATAGTTTATTACAATTATGACAACAAAGAAAGAACAAAGAAGACTCAAGATAAAGTTACGTATTCGCAAAAATACGAACGGTACTGCCGAGCGCCCTCGCCTGAGCGTTTTCCGCAGCAACAAACAGATTTATGCACAGGTCATCAACGACATTACAGGCAAGACTCTTGCTTCAGCTTCATCTTTAGGTTTGGAGAAAATGCCTAAGATTGAGCAGGCTAAGAAAGTCGGAGCTCTTGTAGCCGAGAAGGCTAAGGCTGCCGGTGTCGAGAAGGTCGTATTCGACCGTAATGGCTACCTTTATCACGGACGTGTTCAGGCTCTTGCCGACGCTGCTCGCGAGGGAGGTCTTAATTTCTAAACGATTATGGCAATGAATAGAGTAAAAGTAAATAGTGACGTTGAACTGAAAGATCGTTTGGTTGCTATCAACCGCGTAACGAAGGTCACGAAGGGTGGCCGTACTTTCACTTTCGCTGCCATCGTCGTTGTTGGTGATGGCAAAGGTGTCATCGGCTGGGGCCTTGGTAAGGCAGGTGAAGTTACCGCAGCCATCCAGAAAGGCACTGACGCTGCAAAGAAGAACCTTGTGAAGGTTCCTGTTCTCAATGGTACAGTTCCTCACGAGATGGAAGTTCGCTTCGGTGGCGCACATGTACTTATCAAGCCGGCTGCTGCTGGTACTGGTCTGAAGGCCGGAGGTGCTATGCGTGCTGTACTTGAAAGTGCAGGTATCAAAGATGTGATTGCTAAGTCAAAGGGTTCATCTAACCCTCACAACCTCGTAAAGGCTACTATCGCTGCTCTTAGTCAGATGCGCGATGCTTATCAGATTGCCGGCGAGCGTGGCATTAGCATGAATAAAGTGTTTAACGGTTAATATAGGGAGATTACACAATGGCAACAATAAAAATCAAGCAGACCAAGAGCCGCATTAATGCAGAGAAGGATCAGAAGAGAACTCTCATTGCCCTCGGTCTTCACAAGATCGGTCAGGTTGTTGAAGTTGAGGATAATCCCAGCAACCGTGGCATGATTCGCAAGGTTTTTCACCTCGTTACTGAAGTTAAATAATTAATCTTTTAAGAACATCAACACAATGGAATTACATAATTTGAAACCAGCTAAGGGTTCTACCCACTCACGCCGTCGTATCGGTCGTGGTCCGGGTTCAGGACTTGGTGGCACTTCTACCCGTGGTCATAAGGGTGCTAAGTCACGTTCAGGTTACAAGAGGAAGATTGGTTTCGAAGGTGGTCAGATGCCTCTGCAGCGTCGTGTTCCGAAGGCTGGTTTCAAGAATATCAACCACAAGGAGTACTTTGCAGTAAATCTTGCTACACTTCAGAAGCTTGCTGAAGACAAGAACCTTGAAAAGATCGGACTTGCAGACCTTAAGCAGTATGGTGTTGTTAAGGGCAATAAACTTGTCAAGATCCTTGGCAATGGTGAGCTCAAGGCAAAACTCGATGTCGAGGCCAACGCTTTCTCAAAGACTGCCGAAGAAGCTATCAAGGCAGCTGGTGGTAACGCAACTATAATCTAAGTAATGAAAAAGTTTATTGAGACACTGAAGAACATTTGGAAGATTGAGGATCTGCGTCAGCGAATTCTCATCACCATTCTGTTTACGGCTATTTACCGTTTCGGTTCGTTCGTCGTACTTCCCGGTATCGACCCGACCATGTTGGAAAAACTGCAGTCACAGACCGCTGGCGGCCTTATGTCGCTGCTGGATATGTTCTCCGGTGGTGCATTCTCCAATGCGTCTATCTTCGCACTTGGAATAATGCCATACATCTCAGCTTCTATCGTTATGCAGCTCCTCGCCGTCGCTGTACCTTATTTCCAAAAGATGCAGCGCGAGGGCGAGAGTGGCAGGAAGAAGATAAACTGGTACACACGTATTCTCACTGTAGCTATACTGTTGTTCCAGGCTCCGTCTTACCTGATTAACCTGAAGATGCAGGCACAAGGTGCCCTCGCTTCAGGCATCAGTTGGACAGTCTTCATGATTCCTGCCACACTTATCCTTGCCGCAGGTTCAATGTTCATCCTCTGGCTTGGTGAGCGTATAACTGATAAGGGTGTAGGAAATGGTATCTCGCTCATCATTATGATTGGTATCATCGCACGTCTGCCGCAGGCTTTCATTCAGGAAGTCAGCAGCCGTTTCACCGCTATTACCGGTGGTGGTCTTGTGATGTTTATCGTTGAGCTTATCATTCTCTATGCAGTTGTATGTGCATCTATCCTTCTTGTGCAGGGTACACGTAAGGTTCCTGTTCAATACGCTAAGCGCATTGTTGGCAACAAGCAGTATGGAGGTGCTCGTCAATATATTCCTCTGAAACTCTTCGCAGCTAATGTGATGCCTATCATCTTTGCTCAGGCATTGATGTTCATCCCTCTTGCTATCGTTCAGTATTCTACTAATGATGCAAGTCCTGTACTTCAGAGTCTCATGGATACTAAGAGCCTTCTGTATAATGTAGTATATGTAATACTTGTTATTGCATTTACATATTTCTATACTGCTATTACCATCAATCCGACTCAGATGGCTGAAGATATGAAGCGTAACAATGGTTTCATTCCTGGTGTTAAGCCGGGCAAGGACACTGCTGACTACATTGACACTGTCATGTCCCGTATAACCTTCCCAGGTTCATTGTTCATTGCTTTCATAGCTATTATGCCTGCGCTTGCTGGACTGTTGAACGTTCAGGATGCATTCAGTCAGTTCTTCGGTGGTACATCGCTGCTGATTCTTGTTGGTGTTGTTATTGATACACTCCAGCAGATAGAGTCACATTTGATGATGCGTCACTATGATGGTCTGCTGAATTCTGGACATACACGTGGCAATGGAGGCATCGCTGCATATTGATCTTTTTTCTTGAGAAATGAATATATTTCTGAAGACAGAAGATGAGATAGAAAAAATGCGTAAGGCCAACCTACTCGTCGGTAGAACACTGGCGGAGGTTGGCCGACACATAAAACCAGGCGTAACAACGCTGCAACTTGACAAGATTGCCGAAGAGTTTATCAGAGACAATCACGCTATACCTTCTTTCAAAGGATGTCCTAATCCTTTAGGAATGGATTTCCCAGGAAGTATATGTACAAGTGTCAACGCGATGGTTGTTCATGGGATACCGAATCCTAAGTGCGTGCTTAAGGAAGGAGATATAATCTCTGTCGACTGTGGCACTATACTTGATGGTTTCAACGGCGATTCTTGCTACACATTTTGTGTTGGAGAAGTCAAACCGGAAATCAAGAATTTACTTCGGACAACCAAGGAAGCATTGTACAAAGGTATAGAAGCAGCTCAAGCCGGACATCACCTTGGTGATATAGGTCATGCAGTCCAGTCTCATTGTGAGGTGCAGGGTTATGGCATTGTTCGCGAACTTGCCGGTCATGGTATTGGCCGCCAAATGCATGAAGACCCTCCGGTCTTTAATTTTGGTAAGGAAGGCACGGGCGTCCTTTTGAAACAAGGGATGTGTATTGCTATTGAACCAATGGTTACTTTGGGAGACCCGAAAGTCTGGATGCTACATGACAAGTGGCAGATAATAACCAGAGACCTGAAGCCAGCGGCACATTTTGAACATACCATAGCTATCCGCAACGGAAAGGCTGACATCTTATCTTCGTTTGAAGAAGTAGAAAGTTTGGAAGAACAGAATTTATAATAAAAGGAGAAATATTAATATATGGCAAAGCAAGCTGCTATTGAGCAGGACGGAACAATAATGGAGGCTCTCTCCAATGCTATGTTCCGTGTTGAACTGGAGAATGGTGTCGATATAACGGCTCATATCTCTGGTAAGATGAGAATGCACTACATCAAGATACTTCCCGGTGACAAGGTAAAGGTCGAGATGAGTCCCTATGATTTAACAAAAGGCAGAATAGTTTTCAGATACAAATAATATAGCACTAATTCGAGTTATGAAGACAAGAGCATCATTAAAGAAACGTACACCGGACTGCAAGATTGTTCGTCGCAAGGGCCGTTTGTTCGTTATCAACAAGAAGAACCCTAAGTACAAGATGCGTCAGGGCTAAATGAATTATTCGTTAAAAAACTGTAAAGGATTGGCGTAATTCGATTATTATGCTTATCTTTGCATGCTTTTTAGCGAAAATTAAACGTTTAAGTATTTTATTTTTTTCAATTTTAATCAATGGCAATAAGAATTGTTGGAGTAGATTTGCCCCAGAATAAGCGTGGCGAAATCGCATTGACCTATATCTACGGAATAGGTCGAAGTAGTTCAGCAAAGATATTGGATAAGGCCGGCGTGAGCCGTGACTTGAAGGTCAGCGAGTGGTCAGATGACCAGGCAGCCAAAATCCGTGAAATTATCGGCGCTGAGTTCAAAGTAGAAGGTGACCTTCGTTCAGAGGTCCAGATGAACATCAAGCGTTTGATGGATATCGGTTGCTACCGTGGTATCAGACATCGTAATGGTCTTCCTGTCCGTGGCCAGAGCACCAAGAATAATGCTCGCACCCGTAAGGGAAAGAAGAAGACCGTTGCTAATAAGAAAAAGGCTACTAAGTAATCTTGGAGGGTATTAACAATGGCAAAGAAAGCAACATCTAATAAGAAAAGAAACGTTAGAGTTGACGCTGTAGGACAACTGCACGTTCATAGCTCTTTCAATAATATTATTGTATCTTTAGCTAACAGTGAGGGTCAGGTCATTTCTTGGTCTTCAGCTGGAAAGATGGGATTCCGCGGTTCTAAGAAGAATACTCCGTATGCAGCTCAGATGGCAGCAGAGGATTGCGCTAAGACCGCTTTTGAACTTGGCTTGCGCAAGGTTAAGGCTTATGTAAAGGGACCGGGTAATGGTCGTGAGAGCGCAATTCGCGCCGTCAATGCTTCCGGCATTCAGGTAACAGAGATTATCGATGTTACTCCACTTCCACATAACGGTTGCCGTCCTCCTAAGCGTCGCCGCGTTTAATATTATCCTTATCAGAACATACATTTAAAGATTATCATTTTATTATGGCAAGATACATAGGTCCAAAATCAAGAATTGCACGCCGTTTCGGTGAGCCAATATTTGGAGCAGACAAGGTACTGTCAAAGCGCAACTTCCCTCCAGGGCAACACGGCAATGGCCGTCGTCGCAAGCAGTCAGAGTATGGCATGCAGCTGACAGAGAAGCAGAAGGCTAAGTATACATACGGAGTTCTCGAGCGCCAGTTCCGCAATTTGTTCGACGCAGCATCTAAGGCAGACGGTATTACCGGTGAGGTTCTCCTTCAGAGCCTTGAGAGCCGTCTTGACAATATTGTATTCCGTCTTGGAATAGCTCCGACACGTGCTGCTGCACGTCAGCTTGTTAGCCACAAGCACATCGTTGTCAACGGTAAGGTTGTCAACATTCCTTCTTATCAGGTGAAGCCAGGCGACGTTGTAGGCGTACGTGAGAAGGCTAAGTCTCTCGAAGTAATCGAGGCAGCTCTCGCAGGCTTCAACCACAGCAAGTATCCATGGCTTGAGTGGGACGAGAACACAAAGAGTGGTAAGTACCTCCACAAGCCGGATCGTGCCGACATACCTGAGAATATTAAGGAGCAGTTAATCGTTGAGTTGTACTCAAAACAATAAAAATCATTAAATTAATGGCGATATTAGCATTTCAAAAACCTGATAAAGTTGTGATGGTAGAGGCTAACGACCACTACGGAAAGTTTGAATTCCGTCCTCTCGAGCCTGGCTTTGGTATTACCATTGGTAACGCCTTGCGCCGCATCCTTCTTTCATCGCTTGAGGGCTTTGCTATCAATACCATCCGCATAGCTGGTGTTGAGCACGAGTTTTCCTCAGTGCCGGGTATCAAGGAAGATGTCACAAACATCATATTGAATCTCAAGCAAGTTCGATTCAAGCAAGTAGTAGAAGAATTCGAGAACGAGAAAGTTAGTATCACCGTTGAGAACACAACAGAGTTCAAGGCAGGTGATCTTAACAAGTATTTGACTGGATTTGAAGTGTTAAACCCTGATTTGGTGATTTGTCATTTAGATTCAAAGGCAACGATGCAGATTGACTTGACCATCAACAAGGGTCGTGGCTACGTTCCTGCTGATGAGAACCGTCAGTTCTGCACCGATGTCAATGTACTCCCAATCGATTCTATCTACACCCCGATACGTAATGTAAAGTACAGCGTAGAGCCTTTTCGCGTTGAGCAGAAGACCGACTACGACAAACTAATTATTGAAGTAACAACCGATGGTTCCATCCATCCGAAAGATGCACTGAAAGAGGCTGCCAAAATCCTCATTTATCACTTCATGTTGTTCTCTGATGAAAAGATTACTCTTGAGAATCCGGACAAGGAGAATAACCAGGAGTTTGACGAGGAAGTTCTTCACATGCGTCAGTTGCTTAAGACTAAGCTCGTCGACCTCAATCTGAGTGTTCGTGCGCTTAACTGTCTTAAGGCTGCCGATGTTGAGACACTTGGTGACTTGGTTCAGTACAACAAGACGGATCTGTTGAAGTTCCGTAACTTTGGTAAGAAATCCCTCTCAGAGCTTGATGATTTGCTTGAGAGTAAGAACTTGTCGTTTGGAATGGACACATCAAAGTATAAACTGGACGAGAAGTAATTCTGTCGATTTATGCCCCACTCATGCATGTGAATGGATAGGGTAGGGGCATTCGACATTATACTCTTGTTCGAATTTAAACAAAACAATGAGACATAACAAGAAATTCAACCATCTGGGCCGTACTGCTGATCACCGCGCAGCTATGCTTGCAAACATGGCTATCTCGCTGATTGAGCACAAAAGAATCACTACGACCCTCGCAAAAGCCAAGGCTCTTAAGAAGTATGTTGAGCCGTTGATTACAAAGGCTAAGAACGATACGACAAATTCTCGTCGTGTTGTTTTCCGCTACCTTCAGAACAAGGAAGCTATCAAGGAACTGTTCGGAACTGTCATCGCAAAGGTTGGTGACCGTCCTGGTGGTTACACACGTGTTATCAAACTTGGTACACGTCAGGGTGACGCTGCTCCATTAGCTTTCATCGAGCTCGTAGACTTCGATGAGAACATGGCTAAGGCTCCAAAGGCTGAGAAGAAGACCCGTCGTAGCCGTCGTGGTGGTAAGAAGGCTGCCGCAGCTACTGAGGCTCCTAAGGCTGAGGAAGCATCGAAGGCTGAAGAGGCTAAGGCTGAGAAGCCAGCAGAGGAGGCTCCAAAGGCTGATGCTGCTGAAGAGAAGAAGGCTGAATAAGTTTGAAGATTATATTTTGTCTATAATAAAAGGCTCTTGGATTAATTTCCAAGAGCCTTTTTTGTTTACTTTATTCTCTACAATACGGCAGCGATTTTTCTGACTTTGCTTAAGTGTTTCATAAATTTACTGTTATGCTTTGCCATGTTTACTTCATACATTGATTGTAGTCGTATTAGTCGCTCAGCATCTATGTCTAATGCCACTGAAATAAGTAGAGCAAGTTGTTTATTCATTGGCCGTTTTCCGTTAAGTACTTCATTTAGCAATGAAGAAGAAACTCTATTTCGTCCTTTATTTCCATGCCGTGATGCTCTTTTACCTTACAATTCGCTTCTTTCCGTTCTGGATTACGATGCCGCGGAACCCAGGTGAGACACGCTGGCCTGCGAGGTTGTAGGCTGGGGCGTTAACGTCGGCGGCTGTGGAGGTGCTGACGGCAGAGATGCCGCTTGACTGAGCCTCACGAAAACTTATGTTGTCGATACGGATTCCGTGCTGGTCGGTGAGACTCGTGCTGGCATCATGGAAACCGAAACGATACTTGCCGGTGAGCGTCGGAGTGATGTTGTATTGCTTCAGCTCCCAAGCGTCGTCGCCATAGCCCTTCTTCACCTTTGTCGTGTCGCCCTGAATGAACACGTAAGCAGCCGGCTCGATACCCTGTCCGTAAGCAACTCCGAGTTTATCCTCCGTCCAATAGCTGTAGCCGCCTTGGTTGAACTTCAGCGAATACGTCTTTCCGCCTTCGAGCAATATCTCCGGAGTGATGAGCCAGTCGTTGGCAATGGAATCCGAACCATAGATGTCGGCCACATGGCTTACGTTGTTCCACGTCCATGTCAGCGGCACCTTTGTATTCGCATAGTTGATATACCGTGTCACGGAGTCGTTGTTGAGGTTCAGAACGGTGAACAGCAGGAAGTCGTCGCCATTCTCGAAGTCCTCAAGGTATGGCACATCGAAGTGGTCACCGGCGGCAATCTTGTTGCTCTTCGTTTCCTCACTCGTCAGCGAGTTGGCGTGAGTCAGAACACCATAGCTGTACACCCGTGGCTCCACCTCAGCAATACTGTCGGTGTATGTCGTTGCCTTTATGCCCTTGGCAACAACCGTCGAGTCCGGATAACGTGTCACATCGTAAGTCACCTCGTCAGCCGAAATCTCACCATTGTGTATGCCCTTCGTCACCGCATTCCACGAAACGAGAACCTTACTGTTGTTTTCAGCGTCGGCAGAAGCCCATACACTATCGGTTGCCAATGGCACATCACCTGCGTTCCACTGGTAGAGGCGGGCAATAGGACTTGCCCCTACGTCGTTGTTCGTCGTTGCCACGATGACGTTCATGCCCTTTTGCAGAGCCACGTCAGCATCGACTTTACCGCCGGCAGCAACAGAACCCGTTGCCAGCGTGTCTCCGTTCTGCTCATATATATAATATGTAAGGTCGCCCGTGATAGCCGTTCCGTTCACCGTCTTTGTCGGAGCAGTGAATGTAACATGCGAGCGCAGTGTATCGTAAGCCAAATTCTGTGTCTTTGCCGGTGCCGAGCGGCTGTATTCCGGCTGCGGAACGGTCAGCGTGGTAAACACCTCCTCACCCTTGAAGGTGAACAGCTTCTTGCATGTTGCGTCCTTAACGTTGACCTCATACAGTCCAGATGTGCCTGGATTTGTGAATGCCGAAGCCCAGTAGAGCTTGTCAGTCGATGCATCGAAAGTCATGCTTTGCTGGAAATAGTCCACGCCGTCGTGGTAGACGTCTATCTGCTTTATCGCCTTTTTCTCAGCCGTGGCCTTGTTGATGGAGTACAGAATGCCGTCCGAACCAATACCGTACAGTTCGCCCTTGCTGTTCTCCGCCAGTGTAGCATACTTGAAACCGTGCTCGGCGACCTTCGACGTGTCGCCCGCCGTACCGATAACGTTCACGGCGATAGGGTTCTTCTCGAAGTCAATGGTGACGAGATTGTAGAACGTCCCTTCCGTATCGCCCTTCACGCAGCCTATAACCTTGTCGGAATCCTGGTCGTATGTGAAGTCCGTTCCTGCCAAGTCGTAGTTCACTGGAATCTGATAGTGCGTCGAGTCGACCTCTCATGTCTTGGCGTTGAAGCGTGTGTACACAGCTATTGCTTCTCCGCTGTACTGCGAAGTAGTATGCGTCACGAGGTGCAGCCATCCGTTGTAAATAATGCCAACGGTAGCGGCGAGGTCAGGATTGAGGTAGACAGGCTTAATGCTTGAGTATCCTCCTACCGAGTTAAAACTATAAATACCATATTCCGAGCCGCTTGGGTCGCTGTACATCGATATGGAATTGATTTTCGTTGCCATGAAGTCCACGCCTGGATCCGATGCGACAGTCTGCGCGTTGACGGCAAATGATGATGCCGCCAGTAAAGCGGCTAAAAATAAGTTGTTTGTAATTCTCATACGTTTGTTTTTTGTAAAATGAGTTGTAAAGTTACGGCTTTCCTTTAAAATATGCAACTCTACGGCATTTAAACTTCCGTTTTTATACTAAAAAGCATAGTAAAAGTAATAAAATCTACTCAAACCTTGCATTTTATTTAATCTTTTATGTAATTTTGTATCCCAATCTTCAAACCAAGAAAATAGATTTACAGGCACACAACACATTACAAACAAAACAATTATGCTAAAAGTTAGAAAACTCATTCCCAAAGTCATCACATTGCTGTTAGCTGTGGTAAGCTCCGGGACGGCTTCCGCTCAGTCCGACCTTTTCCGCTTGCAGACAAAGTCGCCGGTTGCCGCCCCCGCTGCTGTTAAGCCCGCTGCCAGCATCGGCAGCAAGACAGCCTACGCGTGGGTGACCCGCGATCGTAGTGGCGTTAAGAAGGGCATCGTCTCCTTCGACATCAGTAAGCCCGACTCGCTGACGTCAGAGTTCCCTCTTGCCGACCAGGCATGCGCTGGTACTTACGGTGCTGGCAAGTACTACTTCTATCGTTTCCGCAACGATACCGTCAACGAAACGATGCAGCCACTTGCCTTTTCGAGCGTTGACTTGAAGACCGGTGCCGTCACAGACATTGCCGACTGGAGCAGTGCCAACTTCATTTGCAACGACATGGCATACGACTACACCGAAGGCGTCATCTATGCCATGTGCCGTAAGATTTACACGGATGAAGACCTGAACTTCGACATCGAGCACTCGTCGCTTATCAAGATTAATCCTTCCAACGGTACTTACTCCACCGTCAAGGACTTCATCAGCGACTATTCGGGTCTCTCCAATCCTATTTATCTTACCCTTGCATGTGACCTTAACGGAACTCTCTATTCGATAAACATTTCCGGACAGCTCGTCACATTCGACAAGAGGAACGACTACGCACAGAAAATCATAGGCTCGACGGGCTTCGCTCCGGGTCAGTACCTGCAGTGCATGGACTTCGACCACGGCAATGAGAAACTCTATTGGGCTGCCGACTATAAGAAGCGCGTCAGCAACTTCGTCCTCGTCGACACCAAGACGGGGCAGGGAACGGAAGTAGGCAATCTCGGTCACGACTCTCGCATCGCCGGACTTTACATTCCTTTCGATATGCCTGACGAGACAGCACCTGCCGCTTCAACCGACTTTACGGTCACTCCGGCTGAAAAAGGTGCCCTGTCGGCTACTCTTTCGTGGACCAATCCTACAAAGACTTTCGGCAATGCTGAGCTCACTTCCATCAGCAAGGTGAACGTTCTGCGTGCCGGAAAAGTAATCAAGGAATTCGACAACGTCACACCGGGCCAGTCTTTGACCTACGTTGACGATGCTGTTCCGTCCAACGGACTCTACGAATACAGCATCGTGGCTACCAACGCTACCGGCGACGGCAAGAGCGCAGTACAAGAGAGCTGGGTAGGTCGCGACGTTCCTGCTGCCGTTGCCAAGCTCGGCGTCAGCAGCAACGACGACGGTTCGGCAAAGCTGACATGGATTGCTCCTGCCAAAGGTGCCCACGACGGTTGGATTGACTCGACGTCTCTGTCTTACAAGATAACCCGTTATCCGGGCGAGGTCGCCATTGCCGACAACGTTAAGGCTCTGGAGTACACCGATAACACAATAGACACGCTCGGCGAACATTATTATATAGTACAGTCGAAGTCGACTGACGGCGAGGGAGGCACTGCACGCTCTGCTGCCATCTACCTCGGCAAGGAGGCAACACTGCCTTATGCTTGCAACTTCGATACAGAGGGACAGTTCGCTTCATGGCTTGTCATCGACAATAACCACGACGAGTCGACTTGGACATACAAGAAGTCGTACATCGCCGGTAAGCTGTTCAACTATGCAATGTATGGCTACAACAGCAAGAATGCTGGTGACGACTATCTCATCTCTCCAGCCTTCAATTTCAAGAAGGGTCACACCTACACTCTGTCGTTCAGCTATCGCGGCGCAAATGCCAACTACACCGAGACGTTCGATGTAACGCTGGGCAAGGAGCGCACTGTTGCCGGTCAGTCGAACGTCATCAAGAGCTACTCAGTGAAATCATCTGATGATGCTGTCGCAAGTGTCGACTTTGACAATATCGATTCGGACGGCAAGTACTACTTCTCGTTCCACGCTACATCGCCAAAGGGACAGTACAACCTTTATATATGGGACATCAAACTCGTTGACAAGGGTGGGGCAGGCGAAGTTGCCGCTCCTTACGACCTCAAGGCTGAGGTTGGCAGCGACGGCAATGTAACTCTGTCTTGGAACGACAACGCCCCGGGCACGTCTGAGAACATCAACGAAGACTTCGAGTCATATCAGGGCTTCCAGATTAACCCGACCGGTAAGTACAAATGGAACTATATCGACGGCGACGGCTGTATTCCGTTCTACACATTCGAGGATGGTTTCACCAACGCTGCTCTGAAACAGCCTGCTGCTGCCATCATCATCGACAGCACACTCTGCAACGGTTCGCTCGTCACACGTGACGACCCGCCATACAGCGGCACGAAGTATCTCATGTTCCGCGGCACCTCTGAGACCCTCGACGGCAGTCGTCCAGTCCCTGCTCCGAGCGATTACTTCATCTCTCCGAAGCTCAACTACTCATCAAACTTCACATTCAGCTTCTACGCTAAGTCAGACCCTGACTCGTATGAGACCGATGAGTCGTGGAAGTGGAACAAGGAGCAGATGCGTGTCGGCTACTCTGTCAGCGGCAAGGACTCTACTGATTTCGTCTGGCTCACAGAGAAGAACGAGACCGTCAATGATACTTGGGCAAAGCACAGCTACATCATTCCTGCTGAGGCTAAGTATGTCTGCATCCACTATTGCACTCCGACGAGCGGTTACCTCATGTGCGTCGACAACGTATTCATTGGTATCGAAGGTGCAAGTAACCTGCCGCTCCGTGCTCCGGAGTCTTCAAGCAGCTTCGTCGTTTACCTCGATGGCGACAGTGTTGGCACTACTGACGACACAAGCTACATCCTCCGCAATGTCAGCGCAGGCTCTCACACGGCATCTGTCACCGCCGTCCTCAATGGCGAGGAGTCAGAGCCTGCAACGGTAACGTTCGTCGTTCCGGAGAAGCCGTCTACAGCTGTCGAAGGCATAGAGAATGCTTCTGCTGCCAAGGTTTTCGACATTTACACTATCGACGGTATCCTTGTCCGTCGTCAGGCTACCTCTTTCGATGGTCTGAAGCGTGGTGTCTACATTGCCAACGGTAAGAAACTTATTGTGAAATAGCTCTCTTGTATAGTATAATTAATAACGTTAATTTGATAGAGGGTCGCACGCTCCGTGCGGCCCTTTATTGTTTTATAGGCGTCGGATTGGATAAACAGAATGACAGAAAGACATATTTTCGGCATTATCGGTATACCATTGACTACTGCGTAATGACATGTTTGTTTGCCCTTTCAGGGCAATCGGACACCCACAAGAGGCGTCCATGCAGTGGATGTGGTACAAGTTTTTATCCACAAGACGAATTAGCCCCCTCCCAATCGGGAGGGCTAGGGTGGGCTAAATCCACAAATCTATTTAACATCCCTCCCATTCGGGAGGGCTTGGGTAGGCTTTAAGAGAGTTTGGAATAGGTCTTCGGTGGTCTGTTGGCAGCCCTTCGGAATATCAGAAGGTTAGGTTTAGCGTTGTTTTTTAATTTATTTTTGTCTGAAAAATAAATTAAAAATGGAGGAAAAATAAATTAAAAATCAACCAAAAATAAATTAAAAACCAAGATGAAAGTTTAGCTTTCACATCAAAATAGGTCTGCTCAAACAATTAGAAAGATGTGTCCAAATCTTCTTAAGGGCATATCCAAGCCCTCCCGAATGGGAGGGATGTGGAAATGATTTGTGGTTGCATGGATTCTAATTTGTCCTTCTCCCCTCCTTCGGAGGGGCAGGGTAAGCCCCAAAAAAGGCTGATGCCGTCACCGACACCAGCCTTCCTTATATTTTGTATTGTGCTGTCCTACTTAACGATAACCTTGCGGGTAGAGCCGTCAGACATCTTAAGAATCTGAAGACCCTTCTGCGATGCGTCGATGCGAGCACCACCAATGTTGTAGCGAGCAACAACTGTTGCGTTGGCACCAGTACCGGATACAGTCTTGATACCCGTCGTCTCAGCGTCGGCAACGATGATGTTCTTGATGTTTTCCTCGCTCCATCCCGGTGCGGTGATGTAGTCGTTGTAAGCTGTAGATGGTACATGAATCTTGAAGTTGAACCAGTTTGACTTCTCACGGTCGTAGTTGACCTCTACGAAAGTCTTCTGGACACCATCCTCAAAGTAAAGCTCAGGAGGTGTAGTTGACAGGAAGTAGACATCACTAACATGCGACCAGTTGAGGATACGACCACCGAGCTTCTTGATGCCAGAGCCGAATACCACCTTCTTAACGCCTGCTGCGGTAAGCACGTAATCACCAACACTGTCGACAGAGTTAGGGATTATGATTTCAAGATTACCATGACCGGTACCAACGAGCTCAAGCGACTGATTGCCGATGTACTTCAAGCCTTCCGGAAGCTGTATGCCTTTGAGGTACTTTGTATCAGTGAGGGCAGACCCTTCGATAATCTTCAGGTTCTTCGGTAGGTGAATGCTCTGAAGCGTATCGCACTCGTAGAAAGTGCCCTTAGGCAGAACTTCCAGGTTGTCGTTCAGTGTAGCGTCGAGCAGACCGGTACAGTTGTAGAATACACTTGTACCGAGCTTCGTCACACTGCCTAAATAAGCGTGCTGCAAGTTCTTGACGAACATGAACGCCTTGGTACCTATACTGTCGAGATTCGACGGCAGTGTGGTTATCTTAGCTTTGAAACAGTTTTCGAAAGCTTCGTCGCCGATAGTCCGCAGCGAAGACGGGAGGTTGATGTCCTCAAGCTCTGTGTCGCCATAGAAAGCATCCTCGCCGATAAGTTCTACCTTGTCGCCGAGCTCAACCTCAGTCAGGGATTGTCCGCCGAGGAACGCCAGGTCGCCGATACGTGTGATGTCCTTAGGCAGCTTTATTGTTACTATGCTGTGGCACTTGCAGAAAGCGTAGTCAGGAATCTCGTTGTCGACGGTTCCAATCTTTCTTCCACCGAGGTTGGAGAATTCATCATAGAAAGGATTTCCTCCTGCGACGATGCGTGCTTCACTAAGGTCTATGTTGGCAACGGTAGCTGCTGAGTCGACAATCTGGCCCAACGTGTCGACACCAAGCATGTCGCGGAGCGTGATAAGGTCGCTGCTGTTAAGACTACCTGTAAGTTTCAGATTACGAACGGAGTGGTTGTTGACCTTCTGCTTCTTTAAAATAGAACTCAAACTTCCGGCTGGTTCAACATTGAACTCATACCACTGAGCATTGGACACTGTTATTCCTATCAACAGGAGCAATGCAGATAAAAGTAATTTTTTCATCGAATAATTTGTTGCTTTATTGTTTGATAGATAAAGTTTGTCTTTTCTTATAATTCGATGCAAAATTAAACATTATTATCTTAACAAAGAAATAAATTCCAGTATTTCTTTGACAAAATGTAAATTTATGTCGTCTTTTGCGGTCAGATTTACATCTACACATTATTGTATATATCTTTTTTCAATATTAAATCAAGAAAATGAAATAATTTATCGCTAATTTCAAAAAGATTGTTTACTTTTGCAACCAATATCTGCAAACTTATATTAATAATCTAAAAAAGACGCTTGCTTATGAAAAAGCTCAACTACTTATTGGTTTCGCTTTTCCTGCTCCTTGGTATTGGGACGGCAACTGCCGATGTCGTAAACAACTATAAGGTTGATTTCAACACTTCGATAGCTACCTCCGACCACAATTTCAAGGTTGCAACGGGCTGGAACCATAAATCAGAGTCGGCTTATCTGGACTATACAACCGAGTGGGTGGAATACACCTACAGGTCGAATGGCGGTGTTGACAATAGCGGTAGTCTTCTCATTGGCAGTCAGACATTATCGTCGGGCTACTATTACAGTGAGGAGCAGGAGGTACACGACTACCTCATTACGCCGCAGGTCAGTGGTAAGGTGACGCTGATGGTGAAGCGCGGGGAGTACAGCCACTTCCTGCAAGTTTACAAGGCAACGCCTAACGGCAACGGCACGTTCTCCATTTCGGCTGATACGCTCGACTTGACCGTAGGCAACACAACCACAAAATCGTATGAAAAGTTTGTCACCGACTCGTTCACACAGGTAACAATCGGTAACTTCACGGAGCCTACCTACCTTGCTATCCGAGGCAGTGGCATCGTTATTGACGACTTCTCGGCCGACAAGGCTGACGTCAACTATGTCCGTGCACTTAAGATGGACAACCAGACTGTTGTGAAGTCGACTCCTGACACCCGTCCTGACGGCAAGTTTCCTATCACACTTGCACTGCTACTGGAGAACACGGGAGACTATGACCTCAACGTGGGTGACACCGACTATACCGTCACGGTGTATGTCCGCGACGACAGTACGGTTATCGGCACTGTGCCAATCTCTAAGCCTGTAGCTCGTGGTGCTACCATCCGCGACACCATTACCGTATACGCCAACTACACAGACTATCCAAAGAACACGGCATACAAGGTTCGTGAGAATGTCAGCGGTACTAGCTACGAGTATCAGTCTTACATCCAGCCGGTGGCATACGCCCCGATACTCAGCGCACGCTACGACGGCTCATCGCTCAGCTCTGGCGGTACGATAAGCTTCGGCTTGCTGAATGCAAGCAAGAGTGAAAAGGTGTTGTTGTCCAACGATGGCGCGAAGGAGATGAATATCACATCGATAACAGCTCCGGATGAGTTCAGCGTTAACAAGAACGCATTCGCTATTGCACCTCATAGCACGGATACTCTGACCATTACGGCATCGGTAGCCAACGTTGGTATACATGAGGGCAACCTCGTTATCAATGCCGACGAGCTCGACCCGTTCAACATCAAGCTGATTTCTACTGTACTCGACAGCACGAAATACTTCGTCGATTTCGAGAACGGACACATGCCGGCAGGCGTTGTTCCTTCGAGCAACTGGTCGGTTGTCAGCTGGATTGGCGACAACAAGTATGTCCTTGAGAACGGAAGCGTTGTAGAATCGCTGTTCATAACTCCGTTGCTGAAAGTAAAGGAGGGCGATAAGTTCTCGTTCGACGCAGGCCGCCGCTCGGGTGCTACATTAATTAATGTATATTATTCGACCGACCGTAAGAACTGGATAAAGGCTGATTCGATACCTGCCGACTCTCTTCCATACAACTCTTTGGGAGGTTCGTACGGCAATTACAAGTATGCGCTGAAGACATTCGTTATCGATAACATCCCGGCGGGCAACTATTACCTCGCTTTCGGTGCCGGATACGCGCACATCGACAACCTTTACGGCTACGAACTCGTACCTGTCGCACACGACCTTATGGTCTCTTCGCAGAAAATTCCTTATAATGGTGAAGTGAATACGCAGTTCAATGCCAGCTTCAGCGTAAGGAACATAGGCGTAAACGATGAGGCTGAAGGCAGCTACACTGCAACGTTCCACTTCGGTTCGGAGAGTGTCCCTGTCAAGTCAGTGAAACTTGAGGCAGGCACGATATCAGACTTCTCTCTTGCCTACACACCTCATAAGGCTGGAAAGTTCCCTGCTTACTTCGAATTACGTACCAACGACGGTTACGTTCTGACTTCAGACACAGTCAATGTCAATGTTGTCAACGAAATAGCATCGAACGTTGTGACTGTTGGAAAGTTTGAAAGCAATAACACAGCTGCACCTCTGAACTTGAACTTCAAGAACAGTGAGACGGTTACAGTGTACACAGCTGACATGCTTAAGGACCTTGCAAATGGCGCGAAGATTACCTCTCTGCAATATAGGGGATATGCATCCGGATATTATGCTCGTGACATCAATACTGATTCGTTCCGTGTCTGGATTGCAAATACAACCGAAGAGCCTGCAAAGTCTCCTTATCCGGCAATTGACACTACGAATATGACAAAGGTATATGATGGAAAGTATATGTTCCACTGTGCCGGAAACAGTTCGCAGCATTTGCCAATCATTGACATAACATTGGCTGAGCCGTTCGTATATACCGGCGGTAACATCCGTGTGGTTGTTCGTTCACTCAACCAGGATACTTATACCTCTACGTCTTTCGAAGCTACCAACGAGCAGGGACATGCCTATGGCCGTCGTAATGATAGCTATGACTCGTTCCTGGCAGGTTCTTACAGCTCAACGTATACTCCTGTCGTTTACTTCGGAGTTGAGCGTGACCCGATTATTCTGAGCGGAACTGTAAAGGATTCGGAAGGCAATCCTGTTCCCGGTGCTGTCGTTAAGCTGACCAACAATAACATTGAGTACAGCGATACGGCTGATGCTGAAGGCAAGTACAATATCAATATCATACGTAATTCCCTCAAGTATGAGCTCCGTACTGATGTTACTGGTTATGAGCCGTATATCATCGACAGCGTTTCTGTAGACTCTTCGTACACTCAAGACATCGTCTTGAAGACTGCAACCGGTCTGTTTGTTGAGAATTACAGCATTCCTGCTACAGGCGCTGTCAATAGTCAGTGTTCTGCTTCTATAACTCTGACTAACGATATAGCAACCGCCATCGGCGCTGACGACTACACTGTGAAGCTGTTTGTCGACGGTAAGGAAGTCTCAGAGGCAAAGGACAAGAGCGGAATTGCTGTTGGTGGCAAGACTACTATAACTCTTCCGTTCATCCCTCATGCTGCCGGCAAGTTCCCGGCTTACATCAAGGCTGAGTACAACGGTCATGAGACTGCTACTTCCGGTGACTCTATCACTATCGCTGAGGAAAAATTCGGTGGCTTGGTGACTGTCGGCGACTCTACAGAAATTGGCAGTCGGAATAATCCTGCTACACCTTGGAACAACTGGTATAAACTGAGTCAGAGTGTAAACATATACACTGCCGACATGATTAACCTTCCTAAGGGGTCTGTGATTACGAGAATCGCTTATCGTGGTACGCTTGGGTCTGCTACTGCCGGTAAAGAGGCGGCTGATTTCTTCATTGCAAACACCAATAGCGAACTGACAAGTGATAATGTAGACACATTGTTTGCCGACACTGCCTCTATGACTCGTCTGCTCGATTCGCGTAAGGATACCATTTCATACGGTGGCAATTCAGAATATTCAAAAGTACATGATGTTCTGAGTATTAATATCCCTGGTGGCTTCGTTTATGAAGGAGGAAATATCATCTTGGTATTTGATGGTAACCATAAAGGGCAGTCTGACAATAAGATAAGCTATGTTGTCGACAGTAACAAGAAAGGTTACGCGTTTGGTCGTGCTACCGACTACGGTTCTCTTTCTAGCACTAAATTTGACAGTGAAGATGCTATGCCAGTACTCTACTTGACGATTGTCAGCCGCAAGACGGCGAGCGGTACTGTTATCGACAAGAAGACAAAGCAGCCGGTGGCTAATGCTAGCGTACTGTTCGACAGCAATGGCGTTCAATATAGTGGCACGACCGACGCGCAGGGTAAGTATTCTGTTGACGTAGCGAAGGCTGGTTTGACATACAATGCAATCTTCTCTGCCGAAGGTTACATCACTGATACTGTTAAGAACGTCACTTTCGACTCTGGTGATTCTATCGTTGTCAACGATACGATAGCTCCTGTTCCGACCGTAGTTGGACTCTCCGGAACTGTCAAGGGCGCACAGCGTCATGCTGGTGGAACAATCGATGAGGCTCAGCCGCTTGCTGGTGCAACGGTTACTGTTGCCGACGACAAGAACGTTACTGTAGCTTCTGCTACCACAGCTGCCGACGGTACATACGCTGTTGACAGTCTGACGGAAGGCACTGCTTACACAGTGACATTCTCAGCTGAGGGTTACACCGACAGTGTCCTGACTGTAACGGCTCCGGATACGAACTTCGTTGCCGATGCTACGCTGTTGTCTGAGAAGGTGAAGAGCAACGTAACGGGTACTGTCAAGGGTATCCATCGCTACTCGAACAAGGAGAATGACGAGCCGGTTGTTCTCGTTGGCGCTACTGTCACAGTAACTCTGAATGGCAATGCAGTCGCAACTGCAACCACGGACGCTGAGGGTAAGTACACCATTGAGAACCTCTCTGAGGACAGCGTCTATACGTTCACGTTCGCAGCATCGGGCTACAGTGACAGCACTGCTACTGTTACCCCAGGCGCTGAGGACAAGGTCGTTGACGCAACGCTTTACTCTGAGGCTATTGCCACAACCATTGAGGGCATCAATGCTCAAAGCGGCAGCGCAATATCCGACGGTATTGCTCATGGTAATGTCTACACAATCGGTGGTCAGTTCATCGGTCGTGAGGTTGACGTTAAGTCCCTCGGCCGTGGTGTTTACATCATCGGTGGAAAGAAGATTACTATAAAGTAGCTCGTAATAGGTTGTTAGCTCTGACAACATAAACATATAGAACGCCGCTGCCCGGTATTCGGACAGCGGCGTTTTTATGTTGTTTGCAGTTTGTAAATTGGCTTGAGGGTGTCGGAATTGGATAAGTGTGGAAACTGTTCTGTTTAGCCGTTGGTCGACTCGCGATAGATTATCTCGGCATTGACCAGGACTTTCTCCGGTGGCGTATAGCTAGAATCGCCACGGCTCTTTATGATTTCAAGGATTAGTTCGGCTGCCTTGTGACCCATATCGTACTGAGATTGCTCGACGGTAGTTAGTGATGGACGTGCCAAAGGGATTCCATAAGTCGTTATATATCTATTTAGCGGACACCAATAATCTGCATAGTCTGCGAGCTTGCATGCCTCGTTTACGGTCTTTGGGGCTATAAGCCGAAAGACATAAAAGTGTTTGTAAGACAGGACTAAACGACTGCCGGTTTCGCAACTATTGTCCCCCTTTGTCTTGTAAGTTGTCCCAATAGGGATTTTCCCCTACAAAATAGGGAAATTATCCTTGCTATGATGAAAAGTTTAACTAATTTTGCAGCGTGACAAAGAAGGATTTAGTACAATGAACAAAGGGTTAATATATTTAGTCAGTGGCGCACTGCTCCTTAGCAGTTGCGGTACATGGACGGGCAATGGAGCCGGCACTGGCGCTTACTTCGGCAGTATTCTCGGTTCCGCTATTGGCGGTATTGCAGGTGGTCCACGTGGTTCTGATATCGGAACAATTGTCGGAATGGCAGGCGGTGCAGCCGTTGGCGCGGCAATAGGAGCGCAGGCTGACCAAACCGACGCTCAGCGTGTGCACGACCATTACGACCGTATTCAGCAGAATAAAGATAACGGTTATAATCCTTACGACCACAACCGCAACAACAATTATGACTACAACGACGGCTCGACGTATAACTATAATGATGATAACGCGCAGCCTGTCGACCCTCAGGTGAGTGGTTTCGACTCAACGAACTCAGGTGATGACCGCATAACGATTACCCCTTCGGACAGCACCGACGACTACACGGCTGCTCAGCCAGCAACTGTTGTGCCTGGTTCGACATCGCATATCGACGAGATACCTGCAGGAGCGCTTTATACTCCGAACATAGAGATAGCCAATCCGCGCTTCGTTGATGCCAACAAGGACGGCTTCCTGAGCCGCAATGAGAACGCTAAGGTGACGTTCGAGATATACAACCGTGGCTCACAGCCGCTCTACAACGTCATACCATCGGTCATTGAGACATCGGGCAACAGACATATAAGTATCACACCGAGCATCATTGTCGAGAGCCTGGCACCAGGTCGCGGCATCACTTACACAGCGTTCATCAAGGCGGACAATCGTCTTGGCGACGGCAATGCCAAGTTTGCGCTCGCAGTACTTCAAGGTAAAAAGAGTATTAGTAAGGTAACGGAGTTCGACATTCGGACCCGTAAGTAATGAGAATTTTATTTTTGGAAAACTAAAAGGCGCGGCAAGAGTAGGTTGCTCTTTGTCGCGCCTTATCTGTTTCTTTTATTGTTGTACTGTTTCTGAGTTCAAATACGAATGCTGATTGACACGTTGGAACTTCTTAGCCTCCGCCAACAGTTCGTCAAGTTTTGCCTTGCGGTAGTCCGGCAACTCTCCTTTGTTCAATAGCTTGCGGTTGTATTTCAGCCAATTCACAAGCGGCTTGTCCTCCGGAATATACTTCGATGGCCTTCGCTTGTTGCAGAAAAGGAAGTCCATATACTTCTTCCACATGTACAGCCAGCGTCTGTCGTGTTCCATTTCTTCAGTCTTTTTTAATCGCGGTCAACCGGTTTGCCGTTGCAATACCAGTGGACTCCGTCCGTGGCATAGCCGTTTCCCTTGTATTGGAACTGCCCAACGCCCCACGCATCGCCTAATATCCGGCCTTTGTAATACGCATGGTGCTTGTCGGCACCATACTCCCCGCCAATGTACTTGAATGTTACAGCATCGGCTTTTTTCACCGTCTTGCCATTGTAAGATACCGTTCCGCCACTTACCGAGTAGAGGCTGGTGCCCTCGTCAGTGCCAAGGATGATGTCAAGAACTGACGGCTTGTCGCCATCGTCAGCATAGTTGGCTTGATTAACGCTCTGCTTCGCGTCGCCGTCGGGCTTTACTTCTGATGCCACAGCAGCCTTGTCGGAGAGTGAGAAAGTAGCAGGGTCAGCATAGTTGAGTATCTTTCCGTTTAAGTAAACGTGGTTGTTGTCCTTGGCATAGCCATGTCCGAGAACCGTGAATGTACCTGCATCGGCACCACTGAGCAACGAGTCGTTGTAGGAAACGAAGTTTTTGCCGACGAAGTAACCGTCAGTCGACTGTGCGCTAGCCGTCAATGCCATTACAGCCAAAGATATAATGAGGAGTAATTTCTTCATTGCCATTCACCATTATATTAATCGAACAAGTCGCCGACACCGTTCTTCACCTTGTCGAAGAAGTTGCGCCATGCACTGCCACTCTGCCTTTGCTGTTGTTGCTGTTGTCTCTGTGGCTGGCGATTCTGCTGTCGTTGCTGTCTTGGCTGTGTCGCATTGCCCTTGTTCTTCTTGTTATTGGTGTTCACCTTGCGTGCCACCCGCTTCTTAGCCACAGGCTTCGGCTTCTCCCATTCGGGCATATACTCATAGCAAACACCCGCTGCACCGTACTCCACCTTTGGCAGGTCGAGACCCTGTCCACGGCTGTAAGGCGCACCGTTGTCCTTCGGCAAAACCTCAATCTGTACCATTGCGACACCGCTCCGTAACGTTCCGAGCTGCGTGGCGGCGGCGTATGACAAGTCGATGACACGACTGCGGACAAACGGTCCACGGTCAGTGACCTTGACGACAACTTGCCTTCCGTTTGCCGGATTTGTTACAAGCAGCCTCGTTCCGAAAGGAAGCGTGCGGTGGGCACACGTCAGACTGTCGCGGTTATACCGCTGTCCGTTCGCCATTTTCCTTCCGTGCAGGCTGTTATGGTAGTACGAAGCCTTGCCGTCCATGTGTATATTCTGCGCACAGACGGTAAGGCTTATCATTGACAATATCGCTATTGTTACATATAATAGTTTTCTCATAAATCGTTTAAACAATCCCTTGCGCCAGCATTGCCTTGGCAACCTTCATGAAGCCGGCAACGTTTGCGCCGCGCACATAGTCGATGTAGCCATCGGGTTGTGTGCCGTACTTGACGCATTGCTCGTGGATTGACTGCATGATGTAGTGCAGACGCTCGTCCACTTCCTCAGCGCTCCAGTGCAGCCGCATGATGTTCTGCGACATCTCGAGACCGCTGGTAGCAACGCCTCCGGCATTGACAGCCTTGCCTGGTGCAAACAGCTGGCGTGCCTTGACGAACTTCTCAACAGCTTCAGCAGTACATCCCATGTTGCTGACCTCAGCTACACAGACCGGATGATTAGCCAAAATCTTGTCCGCATCGTCACCGTTGAGCTCGTTCTGTGTTGCGCATGTCAAGTAGATATCAGCCTTCTGCTCCCACGGCTTCTTACCTTCGAAGAACGTAGAGCCTGGGAATTCTTCAGCGTAAGGTGCGCAGACATCATTTCCGCTGGCACGAAGCTCAAGCAGATAGTCAATCTTCTCGCCGCTGACACCGTCCGGGTCGTAGATGTAACCGTCAGGTCCGCTGATAGTAATGACCTTCGCTCCGAGCTGTGTGGCCTTCTTCACGGCACCCCAGGCTACGTTACCGAAACCGCTGAGGGCAATTGTCTTGCCGTTGATGTCGATGCCACGAGTGTCGAGCATGTGATGAACGAAGTACAGAGCGCCGTATCCTGTAGCCTCAGGACGCAGAATGCTACCGCCGTACTCCAGTCCCTTGCCCGTCAGGGTTGCTCCCTGGAACATGCTGGTAAGACGTTTGTACTCTCCGAAGAGATATCCTATCTCGCGTCCGCCAACGCCTATGTCGCCGGCAGGAATATCCATGTCAGGTCCAACGTATTTGAACAGCTCCTGCATGAAGCTCTGGCAGAAGCGCATAATCTCAGCGTTGCTCTTTCCGCGAGGAGAGAAGTCAGAGCCGCCCTTGCCGCCGCCCATTGGCAACGTCGTGAGAGCGTTCTTGAAAGTCTGCTCAAATCCGAGGAATTTAAGTATAGACAGGTTCACGGAAGCATGGAAACGCAGTCCGCCTTTGTATGGGCCAATGGCAGAATTGAACTGCACGCGGTATCCAAGATTTACCTGAACCTCACCTTTGTCGTCAACCCATGGCACACGGAACGTGATAATCCGCTCCGGCTCCACAAGTCTTTCAATGATTTTAGCTTTTTCGAATTCTGGGTGTTCGTTGTAGACATCTTTTACAGAGAGCAACACTTCGCGTACGGCTTGCAGGAATTCTTGCTCGCCAGGGTGCTTTTGCTCCAATGCCGACATGATTTTTTCTACGTCCATAGTATTTAAGTTTTAAGTTGGTTGAGTTATTGTTGTAACTTTCTAAGTTAGGGACAAATGATTGTCCAAATAATTGTTGTCACTGCAAAAGTATTTTCTTTTCTTGTAATAACCAAATAAACCCCGTTGAATTATGTTAAAACGAAAAAGGCACTGCCCCAAGATTCGGGAACAGTGCCTCATGTCGAACATTGTGCAATATGATAAAATGGCTAAATTTTTATAGAGGATACTCCTCGAAGGCGTAGAGAACAGTTGACAGATAGCGCTCACCTGTGTCAGGCATAAGTGCTACGATGTTCTTGCCTTTGTTCTCCGGGCGCTTTGCAATCTCCGTTGCTGCAAATGCTGCTGCACCCGAAGAGATACCTACGAGCAGTCCGTCCTGCTGAGCGATCTGGCGTCCTGCGAGGATTGCCTGGTCGTTCTCAACGTCGAATACTTCGTCGATGAGGCTTGCGTCGTAAGTCTTTGGTACGAAGCCGGCACCGATACCCTGTATCTTGTGAGGACCGCTATTGCCACCGCGCAGTACCGGTGACGTTGCAGGCTCTACGGCGATAATCTTCACATCAGGGTTCTTTTCCTTTAGATACTTTGCTACACCGCTGATGGTACCGCCCGTTCCGACTCCGGCAACGAAGATGTCGACCTTGCCGTCGGTATCGTTCCAAATCTCAGGACCTGTTGTCTCGTAGTGCTTCTGTGGGTTTGCAGGATTCTCAAACTGCTCCAGAATGACTGAGTCAGGTATTGTCTTCTTCAGCTCTTCGGCTGCTTTGATAGCTCCGGGCATACCGTCCTTGCCGCTGGTGAGCTTTACCGTGGCACCGTAAGCCTTCACCAGGTTGCGGCGCTCAATGCTCATCGTCTCCGGCATGGTAAGTATGAGCTTGTATCCCTTTACGGCTGAGACAAGCGCAAGGCCTACACCGGTGTTGCCACTTGTCGGCTCAATGATTGTTGCACCTGGTTTCAGAGTGCCGTCCTTCTCGGCTGCCTCAATCATTGCAAGTGCGATACGGTCCTTCACACTGCCGCCCGGGTTGAAATACTCGACCTTTGCGATGACAGGCTTGTCGAGACCGCGTGATTTAGAATACTTCTCAAGTTCTACTAGTGGGGTGTTTCCGATTAAGTCGGTAATTCTTTTTGCTATCTTTGTCATAATGTTGTCCTCTCCAAGCCTCCCCGAAAGGGGGAGGATGTCTAAGTGACTTCTGGCGGAGAGGGTCGCCTTTTTATAATATTAAACTTTATGTGAACTTTCTACTAATATAATAATGTTATCAGAATTCTACAATTTAATAATCAGGATTAGACATTCCCCTGCTTTCTGAGGGGCTTGGAGAGAGCGTTTACTTCTCTCCCTTGACAGCCTCGAATGCCTGGTCGAGGTCGTCAATGAGGTCCTGATAATACTCTGTACCAATGCTCAGGCGGATTGTTCCGTCGAAGATGCCCTGCTCAGATGCCTCCTCGTCGCTAAGCTCAGAGTGTGTTGTGCTCTTCGGGTGAACAACCAGTGACTTCACGTCGGCAACGTTGGCTAAATCGGAGAATATCTTCAGATGGTCGATGAAGTCCCATGCCTTCTGCTGTGAGCCGTCAATCTCGAAGGTGAAGATACTGCCTCCGCCGTTCGGGAAGTAACGCTCGTAGAGGTCATGGTTAGGATGCTCCGGCAGCGACGGGTGGTTAATCTTCTTCACCTGTGGCTGAGTCTTAAGGTAATCGATGACCTTCAGCGTGTTGAAGACGTGACGCTCTACACGCAGCGACAGTGTCTCAAGTCCCTGAAGCAGAATCCATGCGTTGAACGGAGAGATTGTTGCACCCTCGTCACGCAGCAACAGAGCGCGAACACGTGTTGCGAACGGAGCCGGAAGCTTGCCGAATACAAGTCCGTGGTATGATGGGTCCGGCTGTGTGAAGCCCGGGAACTTGTCGTTCTGGAAGTAATCGAATGTTCCTCCGTCGACGATTACACCACCGAGGGAGCTACCGTGACCGCCGATGAACTTTGTTGCAGAGTGTACAACTATGTCGGCTCCGTGCTCAATTGGGCGAATCAGATACGGTGTACCAAATGTATTATCGATTACCAATGGAATTCCGTGCTTGTGGGCGATTGCTGCCGAGCGCTCAATATCAGAGATGTTCGAGTTTGGATTGCCAAGTGTCTCAATGAATACGAGCTTTGTGTTCGGCTTGATGGCAGCCTCAAGAGCATCGTAGTCGTCAGGGTTGACGAACGTAGAGTCGATGCCATACTTGCTCAGCGTGTGCTTCAGCAGGTTGTAAGTACCACCGTAGATGGTCTCAGTTGCAACCACATGGTCGCCGGCAAAAGCCAGATTGGTGATGGCGTAGGTAACGGCTGCGGCGCCGGATGCTACTGCCAGTCCGCCAACTCCTCCTTCTAGGGCGGCTACACGTTCCTCGAAAACTCCCTGAGTGGAATTCGTCAGACGTCCGTAGATGTTTCCTGGGTCTTTAAGAAGGAAACGGTCACTTGCATGCTTAGCATTGTGGAAGACGTAAGACGTAGTCTGATATATTGGCACTGCACGTGAGTCGGTTGCCGGGTCAGCCTGCTCCTGACCTACGTGGAGCTGAAGTGTTTCGAAGTGGTACTTTTTCTGATTTTCGTTTGCCATAATTTTGATGTTTTGTGTCTTACCGGTGTGGCCTTAATGCGAGGGCGCCGGCTCGACGGTTGTTAATACATATATTGATATTAATACTCTGTTTTCTGTTTCTTTTGTTTGATGATGCAAAGGTACGGCGATTTTTCCGTTCCCGAAATACCACATAATAACCATTTTGCATACCACGTTCGTGGTATAACAATGTCTATCTCTATACTTATTATACTGGTTTTTGGCATTTCCAAAATATCGCAAGATGCGAAACGCATAATGCGAAATTCAGGTGTGTTAGTCATTTAATTCATTTTACAAGCTCATTGTTCTTTACCTCGCTTATCCTTACCGATATTTCATTACGTCAAAAAAACCGAGAAAATATTTGTCGGTTTTCAGAATAATTTCGTAAGTTTGCAATGTCTAAACAAACTCAAATACTATGCAGAAATACGCCGACTATATTGTGCAGATAGAGATAGACTCCCTTTGGAGTGGCCGTAAGCACATCAAATGGGACCTCGACCGCCAGGTGAACATACTAAGCGGAATAAACGGTGAGGGAAAGAGTACGATACTGAACAAGGTCGTCAAGAGCATAAACAAGAACGGCGACATATCCAGTCATGCGCTTAAGGGCGTGCACTTGATAGTCTCACCGGCTGATGCCAACCGCATTCGCTTCGATATGATACGCTCTTTTGACCGCCCGCTCATCGACACCGACGCCATAAACAAGCTCGACATATCGCTCGCTACGGAACTCGACTGGCAACTGTACAAGCTCCAGCGCAAGTATCTCGACTACCAGGTGAACATCGGCAACCGCATAATAGAAGTGCTGCAAAGCGGTGCTCCCGGTGCCGCAGAGAAGGCGCAGAAGATTTCGGAGCCAAAGAAGAAGTTCCAGGACATCATGGACGACCTCTTCACATACACCGGAAAGAAAATCATACGCACGGAGAATGAGATTAAGTTCTCGCAGATTGGTGAGACACTGGAGCCTTACCAGCTCTCAAGCGGCGAGAAACAGATTCTAGCCATTTTGCTGACGGTGCTTGTGGAGGACAACAAGAACTACGTGCTCTTTATGGATGAGCCGGAGGTCAGTCTGCATGTCGACTGGCAGAAGCGTCTCATCGACCTCATTCTTGAACTCAACCCGAATGTGCAGATTATACTTACCACACACAGTCCTGCCGTCATCATGAACGGATGGGTTGACAAAGTGACGGAGGTAAGTGAGATAACGGACAAGTAACATTGCATTCCTGCCAATTCCAATTATATGCACAGACTGAAAGACAATATAACTTCAGAGTACGTAAGTGCTGCCAATCGGCTCAACGGAAAGCATGCTCGGCGCAAGATTGTTGCTTACGTTGAGGCTTACGACGATATCTTTTTCTGGCGCACGGTGCTCAGCGACTTCGAGGACGACAAGGTCTGCTTCGAGGTTATGCTTCCTTCGCGCCAGCATCTGACGAAGGGTAAGAAGAGTGCGCTTATGAGTCTGCTGAAGCAAAAGGTAGGCGACAGCATGATAGCGTGCGTCGATGCCGACTACGACTATCTCCTGCAGGGCGTCACTGCGGTGTCGAAGGAAATCAACGAGAACCCGTTTGTCTTTCATACCTATGTCTATGCCATCGAAAACTATCAGTGTTACGCTCCGGGGCTGCATGATGTCTCGGTGGCGGTGACGCTCAACGACCATGCCATATTCAACTTCGAGGAATATCTAAAGCAATACAGCGAGGCGATTTTCCCGCTCTTCGTGTGGAATATTTGGTTCTATCGGCAGAACCATTATGGTAAGTTTACAATCTCAGACTTCAACCGTGTCATTGAGCCGGGCAACTTCAACCTCAGCGACCCGTACCGTTGCATTTCCAATGTACGACATAAGGTTGGACGGAAGGTGATGCAACTGCAACGTGAGAACCCGAAGGCGAAGGAGAGTTGGCTGAAGCTGAAGGATGAGCTGCGTACCCTTGGTGTCACTCCGCAGACCACATACTTATTTATACAGGGGCATCACCTCTTCGACAATGTTGTCGTTCCGGTGCTGAAGAAGGTCTGCGACGTGCTGATACGTGAGCGTCAGCGGGAGATAAACCGCAACGCTGTCCACAGTACTCAGCGTCACAACGAGCTGGCGAGCTACAGCCACAGCACCGAGGACATCGTTCCGATGCTCCGCCGTACCACCGGCTACCGCCGTTCGGAGCCCTTCAAGCGCCTGCAGGATGATGTCCGCAAGTTCCTTGAGGCCCACCAGTAATCCCATTCTCCATCTTTCAAACAGTCTCTGTTTCCCTTTCGTGATGCCATGGTTGACCTATTGCATTACCAAAGGTCAGCTCCCGTCTTGATTTTTAATTTATTTTTGTGAGAAAAATAAATTAAAAATGGATGAAAAATAAATTAAAAATCAAACAAAAATAAATTAAAAGCCAAAGCGAAACCTAATCTCCTGATATACAAGAGGCCTATCCAAGCCCTCCCGAATGGGAGGGGTGTTGAATTGACTTGTAAATGTTTACACCATAAGACAACACCTCATCCAATGCCGGGACGCCCCTTGTGGGTGCCCGCTTGCCCTGAAAGGGCAAATAAAAATGTCATTGCTCAGCAGGCAATGGTAAACCGGCAATGCAGGAAAATCTGTCTTTATGTCATTATGTCGAAAACCTTATTGCCTGTTTCTTTCGAACACTTTGAGGATGTCGCAGCGTGAAACGAAATCGTCGACACGGTACATGTTGTCATTGCGGAATTCCAACAATGCTGCCATTGCACGGTACTGCCGTGACTGCGGCATGACTTTCAGATTGCTAATGTCGTAGAAATCGCCTGTGATATTGTCCCAACCGGTGTAGTACCACGGCTCTCCGCCACGGATGTACGCAAGTGCATAAAGGCTCTTCTCTTGCAATTCGAAGTCGTCGCTCAACTTGCTTTCGTTCAGCAGATTTATAGCCTTGCCGATGAAGTCTGCCGTTCCCGTTTGCGCACTGTCCTCTACGACGCTCACGCTGTAGCGTTTAAGCCACCAGCAGTCGCCCTCGCAGCTTCCCTGATACCACATCGTGGCAAGTCGATAAGCCTTTGCACGGCGCTCTTCGCCATCCGGCGTCATGTTGTATTCGGCCAATAGCCGTTCCATGTCACGGCAATACTGCAACTTCTTGTTTGCTTTGATGTTGACATGCAAGCCGTCCCAGTTTATCTTCTGTTTCCCCATCCATCGCTCAACGTTGTAATCGCGGTAGTAGGCGTAAGGTGCTATGTTCTGGGCGTTGAGGAAACGGAGGCTGACTTTTTCAAGATATGGAATGGCTTTCGCAAATTCTGCCTTGGCGAGGAGACGCGTTCCGATGATGTCATTATAGAAATCAGGGTCGCGGTAGGCACGATGCCAGGCGTAGTTCTCGAGCGAGTCGGACGGCTCGGTGCGCAGATAGTCGGCATAGTCTATGAGTTTGTCGAGCGGCAGGGTGTCGATGGCATCAAAGTAGAATGTTCTGTAGTCGGGATTATCGTCATAGTTGTTTGGCTTGCTGAGAGCCTGCGCCCTGTACTTTGGCACTTCAAAGAAGGGGTCGGTTTCGTTCATCATGTTCAGTAGGACGCAGGCTGCGTTTGTTCTGCCTTCTTTCAGCATCTTGGGAACAATACCGTTGAACACCATCCGCTCTTCGACGTCACGATAGTGGTCGCAGTCGTAATAAATGGTACTTACCCTGTCCTCGGCCGATTTGACGTCGAGCCATCGCATTTCGTCAGTAAGCCATTTGCTGTAGTCTCCTGAAAGAGGCTCTGTGAACACGGAGTTGACTGCATAGATGGCGCGCGCGTTGTCCTTCATGCGTTCGGTTCCGTTCATTGTAAGAGCTGCGGTGAGGTCCTTCTTTGCAATTGCGTAGCGTCCGTTCTGATGTTCGATGCATCCTATTGCGGTTTGCCACAGACACGGGCAGTTGGTCTTTCCCTCGCTGATGACGTTGCGGGCGAAGGCTATGAAACGGTCGGCTTCGGCGGTGGTGATTTTCTTTGCGTCGATGGTCTTCATCCATTCGTCGATGTCATTGGTGTTGGTTACGGTCTGGTTGTTGACAGTTTCGTATTCGTCCATTGTTTCCTGAACGTTGTTGACGAAGTCTTGGACGAGATAGGTGAGGGTAGGGGAGTTGGGATTTGTAGCGTAGACTTTCTGTATTCCGTCTACGTTACGATAACCGCGGACACAGTATTTCAGACTGGCATAGTCTTCCTGCTCAGCGTAAATGTCGATGGCTTGGCGGTGTTTGCCTGTCCGCCACAGGCAGCCGGCATACAGGTTGCGCATCATGTCGTAGTAAACGTTCTTCTGCAGGTGCTTGCCAGTGGTATGCCAGTAGGCAATTGCTTCGGGATAACGTTTCAACTCGAAAAGGGCACGCATGCGCATGAGTGCGTACTGGTTGCGGAACCGCTTGCCACGGTATGCCTTGGCGGCTTGCATGAGCCTGATGAGCGTGGCGTGACGTTTGGCTATTTGTGCTCTCGTCGGATAGTCCCATGAGTTGTAGTCGAGCTGCGTGTCAAGGTAGGAGTTGAGCCTGGTGCAGTAGACAATTAGGTCCGTGTCCTTGTTGCGGCGGGCTTTCTTCATTATCTCATTGCGGCTCCATGTGTATGCTGCATATTCGTTGCCAAGGTATCGCTGCCACACATTGTCGGCGGCTTGTGCGAAGCGGTTGCTCATGAGCGAGAGGTTGAAGACCGAAAACAGGTATCTGTTGTGCGTCGGAGCTTCAGATATGCATGCTTTTGCTCCCAAGAAAGGAAGCAAGACAAGGATGATTGCACTAATGCTCTTTGTAAAAGTTTTCATAGTCAAGACGTTTAAAGCGTTTTATGTTTTCTCTGCTGAGGTCATAAAGTATAATTTCATTGTTGGCATCGGGGCGCACTTTATCGACGGCTCGTTGTGTCTGAAGGATGTCTTCGGATGTTGGCTGCCTTTCGGCGATGCTGTCTCCCGGCAAAACGGGTAGGTCGTCGTCGCCATGCATTATGCCAACGTACTTGTCTCCACGGAACAGCACGCGCCAGGAGAACAGCGGATATGCTGTCGATAGGCTCAGGTCGTAGCTCTTCAGGTATCTCATGTAAGGCTGAACGTCGTGGATGTCGAGGATGGGCTTGCAGACTGACAACTTAGTCACGTCTCCGGTGTTGTACATCATGAGTACGCCGCGGTCGCACGGTGGTGCCGGCTGCCCCAACTGGTGGAGCCTTATGGTTGCCGAAAGCCGCATCTCGTTGCTGTGGCACAAACGTTGCAGGTCACTCATGAAGGTAAAGAAGTTCTTCTTAGTGCTTTGGCTCCAGTCGCAGTCAATCTGTATCTCCTTGGTGCCGTGTATTCCGTTTGTGTCGTTCATTTTTCTGATGCGTTCGAATATCATCTTCGCAAGTCCGTCATGCGCATCTTTCATGCAGTCGTTGAGGATATACACCACAGGAACGACTTTTGTGTTATGTGGAAAGGTGTCCTCAAAGGAAATTGTAGCATTCGGCATTGGTTCTCCGTTGTCGTCCATCACGACATCGAAGTATCGGCAGTATATCTTCGAAACGCCATTCTCTTCAATAAATGCGCGCTCCGTTGAGTCGAGACTAAGTGTTGTTCGCCAGTAATACACACTCCTCGTGCTCTTTTCCTTGCTGCATCCCACCAGCATGGCAATTGTCATAACTAATACCACGATGCATATAGCCAGTGCTACGACATCTGCGACCGTCATTCCGCCATTTGCCGTTCGCAATTTCGTTGTAGCCTTTCCTGAAGCTATCCTCTTCCCATTCATATCGCTTCTTCATACCACGTTAATCCATCCTTCCATGCAAAATCCTTCTCTCTCCATCCCCATCCATCTAACATCCCTCTTCCTATCCAAGTCTATCCCGTCTATCCAAGTCTATTCAAGTCTATCGTCGTAGTATATGTACTTTGTTCCAATATACCACATCACATTATCGTTTTTGTTTGCTTATTGCAGTTGTAAGCATGCCAATCGATACGCGAGGTGCACTATTCTACTTTTCTTCATCCCAGAGATTCTTGGCTTTAGGCAAATCCTCATCATATATAAAGACGTTGCCTTTGCCCAACTGACCTTCATCGCCCATTTCTTCGTGACAGGAAAGTGCACCCAACATATTGCCTTCTATTTTAGTTATCGCCACCAATATCTCCGGAGCCGTATATTTCTTCTTCATTAACGTAGTGTCGTTCTGTTGTTCAAATTTAAACATACTGGCGCAAAATTACAATTATTTCTTGACAAATCTGCTACTTGTCAATTATTTTTTGTTTTTTCTTTTAAACAATGAAGCCAAATGACATTGGCCGTTACGGTCTCATTTTCTGTCATGGTCCGCAAGAACTGTGGCTTGATGCAGCCGTCGGTCTTTTTATCATGGCTTATTTGCTATAGATGTGATCAATGACGATGCTGAAAATATAGTTGGGATAGACCTTTCGGATTTCCTGTAAGAGCTGGAATAGGAAGGCATTGTCGTCATGCACCGTATAGTCAGGCACCACGTCGAAGGTGACGGTACGCTTTTCCTCAAGATAGAAATATCCATGCACCTGCTCGATATGAGGATAGCTCTTCAGAAAAGCCATCACACCCTTTTGCAGCTCACTCTCCTTGCCATGGTCGCAAACTGCATAGATGCCCACAGTGACAATGACATGATATTTATCGTAGAGCAGTTTGGTGATAGACCGTGTAAGGCCATGGATGTCCCTGGCGGTCATCGATTCGGGCACGCTGACGTGGAGCGAGCCGATGATGGCGTTGGGACCATAGTAGTTGAGGATGACGTCATAGACACCGAGCACTCCGGCAAACTGCTTCACGTCCTGTATGATGTTGTGCATCATGTCCCTTGATATGCTTTTTCCGAGGAGCTGTCCCACCGGCGCCCCAATCATCTCTATGCCCGCCTTGATGATCACGAGCGAGATGATGGATCCGAGGATGCCGTCGAGGTTGACTCCCGTGAAGAGCATGATGCCGGCGGAGACGAGCGTGGAGAGCGTCACCACGGCATCGAAGGTGGCATCGGCGCCACTGGCCTCCAAGGCGTTGCTCTGCAACCTCGCACCCTGCTTCTTCACATACCAGCCCAAGACTATCTTCACGACGATAGCCACGATGATGATGGTCAGCGTGACGGCGGTGTAGGAAGGATTTGTAGGGTTGAAAATCTTCTTCACGCTCTCCACTAAGGAGAGAATACCCGTGGAGAGTACGATGACCGAGATGATGATGGCACTGAAATACTCCACACGGCCATAGCCAAAGGGATGGTCGCGGTCGGCGGGCTTCTCCGAGAGTTTCGTGCCCACGATGGTGATAACCGACGAGAGGGCATCGCTGAGATTGTTGACAGCGTCCATGACGATGGCCACCGAGCCGGCCACCCATCCTGCCACAGCCTTGAACGCGGCTAGGAAGAGGTTAGCGGCGATGCCGACAACACTCGTGCGGATGATTTGCTGATTTCTATTCATTTCTTCTTTATCTTATTTCTTTTGGCAAAGGTAAGAAATATATCGGAATTATGGTGCTAATTGTAGCCAAAAGGGCGCAAAGGCCTTTTCCCTTGCGCTCTTGCTATCAAGACAACACTGAGAGATGCTGTCGGTAGAAGTATCTTATCACGTCTTTCATCTCCCTGTCTCTGTCACCTTTCTGGTAAGGTGTCAGACGACTCTTACTCGTGCTTGTTACATATGCTTGACCAGCCAGTTTTGCTCGCCAATCATCTCGGCCATCTCCACCTGCTCCTGGCTCCAGTAGAGGTCTTCCTCCTCATCGACGAGATAGGCCCTCAGCAAGTCGTAGGTTGTGGGGTCACCACAGACCTCCGCCACGCAACCGTAGAGCATCTCCACGCCCTTCTCCTGGATGTCGAGGTCGGCTTTGACATAATCGAGAGGGGTCTTGACAATCTCGCTGCCCTTGCGGTCTTCCACCTTCACTTCGCCGCCGAGGTCGAGGATGCGCGAGATGAACTTCTCCACCCATCCCATCTCTTCTTGATAATGGCCGGTGTATTTCTCACCGAGCTTCTTAAAGCCCTGGGCCTCGAAGTACTAGCCCCGCACCATGTGTACGAAAGCACCGTTTGACAACTCTGTGGTGAGGAACTGCAAAGCCTCGATAGATTTTTCTTATCCATGTCTATTCTTGTTTAAATGTTTATACTTGTTGTTCTCTTTTGACGGTTCAAAGGTACGGACTTCCTCGCCAAAGATGCTTAAGATTGACTTAACTGTTCCTTAAGATTGTCTTAAGGCGTCGGTGACTCTTAAGGCATCGGTGACGTTCTACTACATCTGGCTGAGAGCCATCAGCGGACCGCATGTCGTTGTCGGGAAGGCATAGATGGAATGAGCAAACTGTTCACGGGTCATCTTCTTGAAGATGACGAGCGACAGCACATCGATCCAGACACCGGCATCAGAGCCGATGGCTGCCGCGCCGACAAGCAGATTGCTCTCTTTGTCGAAGATGAAAGCTAACTTACTGAGTCCACTTTAAAAAGTCCGTATTTGCAAAGAGCGAACTTCTTTTGTCGTATATCCTTCTGATTTGTGAGATTTTTTTGTACCTTTACACCTGTAATCAAGACAATACGTCCATGGCCGTCATGTATTCCTTTTGTTCCGCCTCTGTCTCAAACATAAAGGACAAAGTATGGATAAATGATTGCCGCATCATCGACGGAATGCTGTTTTTCAGCTTCTCATATTCCTCCATATCCAGATACATCCCATCGAACGGTTCCTCTTTCTTGTCGGTAAGCGATACGTCGCCGTCAAAACTGACCGCAATGGTTCTACGGTTGACGACACATTCCCGGGCAAGGTCGTCATACTTCTTGGCATCGAATGCGTCTTCAAGTTCATTTCCGATGCCATCACCGAAGAAGACGCGGAAGGCGGTTTCAAGCATCGTTTTGCAATCTTGTGGAAGGCATCTCGACATCAAAGCACACAACTTCTCCATTCCCGATGCGCCCCACTTCCAAAGAAGTGCCCTCCATCTCCTTTACGAAGGCGGTATACCTTTTCTTTTTTCCTGTCATCTCGGCAGACACAAACGCAATGGCTTCATCTCTCCTTTGTCTGATGGCTTCTCTTTCCTTTTTATACATGTCTAATCAATTGCTTCATACTAAAAAAGTCGGCTCTTTGCAGGGTCGGCTTCAATGATATTGTCTACAAAAATAAGCATTTACTTTTGATTTAACACTATATCGCGCAGATAACTTCTTATCTATTAGAATATTTTAGAATTTCTATGTGGTCTGTTAAGACCTCTGCGTGGTCTGTAAGTGGTCTGAGGGAAAATGCTGATTTATTGTTAGCTCTGTCTAACATTTGTTTTGACATTGAAAGTCGACGATAATATATAAATCAACACAAAAGCTTCCAACGTTCGTGCATATTAGGTGGCTATGTATAGGAACAACCTCCTACTAATCATAATATAACATGATCTTTTTGGCTAATATATCAGAAAAACATTTTTTTCTTTCATGAATTGAAAAATAATGATTAGCTTTGTGCTATTAATTTAAATTCCATTCGTTATAACATAAATGCGGCTGAACATAGACATCATAGAAGACGACTTGCTTGGGTTGGGAGGCAACATACTCCAAACGCTGCTAGTTGACCACACCACGGGACGCAATATCATTTGGGCTACCCATGATTATGAAAAGCGTGATGCTGGTTATCGCTTTGGTGATGTTATAAGAGTGGAGGCCATTACTGGAGAAAACAACCACATCATCATGCCGCGTATATCAAAAGCTCTGCAACAACAGCGTAGCCGCTCACAAGTAATGGCAGAGGTCTTTACACCCAGTTGGGTGTGTAATGCGCAAAACAACCTCATAGATGATGCATGGTTTGGACGAGCCGGCGTTTTCAATACGGAAAACGACGACAATTCTTGGACGGCCAACGACAAGCCTCAAATTCCAGAGGAAAAGCGATGGAAGGATTACATCAAGGATACGCGCTTGGAGATGGCTTGTGGTGAGGCTCCTTATCTTGTCAGCCGCTATGATGCCACAACAGGCGTACCTATTCCCATAGGTGAAAGGATTGGCATGCTCGACCGCAAGTTGTGGATCATACACCACAACACTCCCAATCTTTCCGAAGGAATGGCAGAAAACCAGAAGGGAATGATTAAGAAGACATGGCGTAGGCAGGTCTATAGAGCTTATCAGTCCGTTTATGGCTATGAATATCAAGGCGACAACCTACTCCTTGCACGTGAGGCACTTTTCGTTTCCTACATAGAATATTACCAAGCTAAATGGCATACTGAGAAACTGCCAAGTACAGGCAGTATGCAGAGAATAGCGGAGATCATATCCTGGAACATTTGGCAGATGGATGGCCTCACTTACGGAATCCCTGGGAAGAAACCAATAGAGCAATTGAGCGAAGGATTATTCCCGATAGAGGTGCAGCCTGATCAAAGGTTTTGTCGCATTCGGGAATGGAAAGGCATTGAACCATTGAAAGGCAGGGAAATCATCTTCCGAAAGATGTTGGACGAAAAATAAAAGCAAGCTATGGCAATAATCAGCGCAACATATAAATATAATGTGGTCTACGTCTATTCTATAGACGACGATCGGCATCGTGGTGCTTTGAAGATTGGTAAGACGGAAATAGATACCGATCCCAAGACGGGCAGCGAGTTAACTCCTAACTGTGCCGCCCTACGTAAGGCTGCCGACAAGCGTATCAAAGAGCAGACACAGACCTCAGCCGTAGCCTACAATCTTGTCTATGCCATTAAAGCCCATTTTACAGGCGAAGATGGAAAAGAGTACAAGTATAGCGACACGGATATTCATGCAGTACTTTTGGCAAGTAGTTATCAGCGCCATTATTTCCCTGATCTTGAAGACCAGGCCAAGGAATGGTTTGACGTTGATCTTGACACGGTAAAGAAAGCAATTGATGCAATAAAACAAGGAAGATCATCTATAGAGGGAAGTGAGAAAAAGCCGGCAGCAGAAATACATTTCCGAGAAGAACAAGAGGATGCCATCAACCGTACTCAGATTTACTTCAGGGGTGGTCGAAATCGCAAAATGCTTTGGAACGCTAAGATGCGCTTCGGCAAGACGCTATGTTCATTGGAGCTTATCAGGCGTTGCCAGTTTAAGCGCACGCTCATCCTCACTCACCGCCCCGCTGTAAAGGATCAATGGTTTAGCGATTATGGCAACATCAAGTTTGAGAACTACGAGTATGGCTCCAAACCCAGTGCAAACCAGAAAAGCGGTCAGAAGTTTGTAGGTCAGAAATTCGATTACTTACAGAAGTGTGGGAAAAACTTCATCTACTTTGCTTCCATGCAAGACTTGCGTGGATCGTGGAAAGCCGACGGAGCTTTAAAGAAGAATGCCGATGTATTCAATACGAAATGGGATCTTATTATCATTGATGAAGCACACGAAGGAACACAGACCGACCTTGCCAAGCAAGTCATTGACAAGCTGAATACCCTAAAGCCCCGCTTCCTGTATCTCTCCGGTACACCGTATAACATTCTCGACCAGTTCAAGACTGAGGAAATCTATACCTGGGACTATGTGATGGAGCAGGAGGCAAAGGCGAATTGGTCCAAGAACCATCCCGATGAGCCAAATCCATACGAGGGACTAGCCCATCTTAACATCCTTACATACAACCTCGGAACTGTATTCGACAACTACAACCACAGCGAAGAGGACTATTTCGAGTTCTCTGAGTTTTTCAGAACTTGGGAAGGCACAGAAGACAACATGCCCGACAATGCCGGGATTGGCGATTTCGTGCACGAGAAAGATGTAAACCGATTCCTTGATCTATTATGCAAGGAGGATAAGATCAGCAATTATCCTTTTAGTACTGAGGAATACCGCAAGAGCTTTGCCCATACCTTGTGGGTGGTTCCACGCGTCGCTGCCGCTGCCGCTTTAAGCAAACTGCTGCGGGCGCATAAGTATTTCGGCAACTTCGAAATTGTCAATGTGGCTGGCGAGGGCGACAAGATGGATACCACCGACAATGAAAAAGAAAAGTGGATGGCCGCTAAAAGCTTTGAGGATAAGGTCAGGAAGGCAATAGCCAATCCAGGGCACAAGCCCACAATTACGCTCACCTGTTACAGCGGCCGCATGACGACGGGTGTTACCATTGAGGAGTGGACCGGTGTGTTTTTGCTTGCCGGTGGCTACAATGGCAATATCGCTCCCTATATGCAAACCATATTCCGCGTGCAGTCGCCTATCAAGCACCAAGACTACATTAAGAAGGAGTGCTATGCCTTCGACTTCGCTCCTGACCGAACGCTGACCGTTATCAATGAATACATACGGCAAGCAAAGAAGAAAACAACAAAGGGCAGTGGGCGGAAGGCTAAATCACTTACCATTGAAGATTTTACGAGATATTGCTCTATCATTGCCATAGACGGCAGCAAGACGGTTGATTATGATGCCAAACATTTTATCCAAACGGTGAACCGCATCTATGCAGACCATGTGATACGCAATGGCGGTAAGGACCGGCGCATGTATGTGGGCTATGATGAGATCGGTGATAGCGACATCATGAGCCTTGAAGCAATAGCTAAGGCTATAAAGAATGGTGGCTCAAATAATGATGGCCAGTCAGGAACGAAAGTCGTTATTACGGAAGAGGGAATGACCGCTGGTGATGAAGCTGCGGAAGCTGCACGGTCGTCTTCCACCTCTGGAGAAAATAACAAGCGGGGCAAGAAAAAAAAGGTCAAGGACCCGGAGAAAGAACGCAGGGAAATGATTTATGCTACGCTCAACCAAATAACCATCCGATTGCCTTTGATGGTGTTCGGTGCTTTGGATGATGTCAATACTGTGTCATTTGACAAGTTCATCGACGACATAGACGAGGACTCGTGGGAGGAGTTCATGCCAAAAGGCCTGACGAAAGAGCTCTTCAAGAATGTTTCTCATCTCTACAACAATGATGTATTCATAGCCATGGCCGCTGAAATTATTGACCGCACACGCGAAGCGGATGCCCTGCCGATAACAGAACGAACACAGGAGATGGCTCTCATTCTGTCGCAGTTCCATTATCCTGACAATGAAACGGTACTGACGCCATGGAATGTGGTATGTATGCATATGAATGACACCCTTGGCGGGTGGGACTTCTTTGATGAACGTCACAAAAAGGACTTTCCGCTGCCAGAACCACGCTTCATTGACTGTGGAAAGGTAACGAAAGAAGTGTTCAGCGATCCACAGACCAAGATTCTCGAGCTCAATTCCAAGTCGGGTGTCTATCCGCTCTACCTTGCCTACAGCGTGTTCCAAGAACAGAGTAAGCCCGTTAAGAATAAGTTCGGTGAGACAATGCCACTCTCCGACTATGGCAAACGAAAAGTATGGGATAGAGTTGTACAGGAAAACATCTATGTGGTCTGCAAGACGCCGATGGCTGAAAAGATTACCAGACGTGTGCTTGCAGGCTACAACAAGCAGTTGAAACTGAATACCGTTTATATTGATGACATCATATCACGGATGAAAGACAAGAAGCTTTCAGAAAAACTAATAGAAGAACTTACATTGCCCAAGACATACGGAAACAGACAAAAACAGAAACCTATGAAGTTCAACGCTATAGTAAGCAATCCGCCCTACATGATAAAGGATGGCGGAGCGGGAGCCAGTGCCACTCCTGTCTACAATCATTTTGTTGACTGTGCCAAGAAACTCAGCCCCGGCTACATATCCATCATCATGCCGGCAAAATGGTATAATGACGGTAAGGGACTTGCAAAGTTCCGTACAGATATGCTCACTGACAGACACATTGAGAAGCTTGTCGACTTTGTTGACGAGCACGTCTGCTTCCCCGGTGTTGACGTGGCGGGTGGTGTGTGCTATTTCCTTTGGGACAAAAACCATGATGGTGACTGCCAATATTCCAACATCTTCAAGGGACAGCGGCGTACGATCAACCGTAACCTCGCGGAAGGAGATAGATTCATTAGATATGTGCAAGCGATTGACATGCTTGGTAAAGTAAAAGCTGAAAAGTATTATAGTTCTATAGTAAGTTCTCGTAAGCCTTTTGGCTTAGCCACAGATGTTACTCCACTTGTAACCGGCGACATCATTTTGGAGACGAGTCAGGGCAAAGGCCCCTATGATTCAAAGCTCATCACCGTCGGAAAAGAGATGATATACAAGTGGAAAGTGTGTATTTCAAGGCTTACTGCAGAGCATGCCGGTCAAGCAGATAGTACTGGTAGGAAGAAAATTATATCCTCTCTTCATATGCTTGAACCTGGGGAGATATGCACGGAGACTTATCTCGTTGTTGACGCTTTCGACACGGAAGAGGAAGCACAAGCGTTGCGGAAGTATCTCTGTACACGATTCACACGTTTCCTCATTAGTCTTCTTGCTGCCACACAGCAGATATCCAAGGACAAGTTCAGCTATGTTCCCGTGCAAGACTTTGCGTCGAACGACGACATCGACTGGCGGCAGCCAGTAAATGCCATCGACCGCCAACTTTATCAGAAATATGGTTTTTATGACAACGACGTGCACTTTATAGAGCAAACGATAAAACCGATGGAGTAATTCCATATATAGAAACAATAACTATGGCAGACAATCTAAAACTGACTCAACTGTTCCAATTCCCTCAAGACACGATACAGCGACTTGATGGGAAGACTTTTGTAGGAATAGATTTTGGAACCAGCACTACGGTGGTTTCGGTAGCATCATATGATTCAGCTAAAAAGACCATACAATGTGAAAGCCTTCAGCTGGAACAGATGCTTACTGATGGCACTCTGACTGAGTCGGAACTCTTACCAACCGTTATGGCAAGGACAGACAGAGGGGTCCTTGTCGGTCAGGGAGCTTATCAGCTTAAAGGTAATCCTGATTATGAATTTGGCGAGAATATCTGGCATTCGTTTAAGATGGAGCTCGGTAAAGATTTGGGACCAAGATGGACTTCTATTACCAAACTGTCCCAAATCAAATCTCCATTCGATGCTACTAATGTCTTCTTCAGATTCCTTAAAAGGGAGATAGAGAAGGCAATTGTCAAGATGGGACTGAGCCGGAATATAGAGTATGCGGTAAGCATACCGGCATCTTTTGAAAGCAACCAGCGCCTCGATTTACTTCGTGCCTTAGAGAATAATGGCATTGAGATGGAGGGCAACATGTTAATAGACGAGCCTAACGCTGCCTTTATCGGTTATATCAATCCTGATTACACGGCAAAAGAGCCTATACAGTTAGGGGAAGGGTATAACCCTAAAGTTCTCGTATTCGACTTTGGCGCTGGTACTTGCGACATCTCTATATTGGAACTCAGTGCCGACTATCATGGTGTTCACACAAGAAACATATCGATATCCCAGTTTACGGAGTTGGGCGGCAATGATATTGACCGATATATTGCCTATAACTATCTTTTGCCTGAGATGCTCAAGCGCAATGAAGTGTTGCGAGACAACTATACAACAAAGCAAATTGAAAAGATTTGCGATCAGTTGTATGGTGTGGCAGAGCATCTCAAAATACAGTGTAGCAAGGACTTTGAATATCTGTTGTCCGATAAGGACTCGCTGAATATTGCTCTGCGACAAGGACAGGGTGTGCGGTATCAGCATAAGCTCTCGATTTATACAGAATATGGAAACCTCCAACAGGATATTTTCACCTTTACATATCAGGACTTTATCGACACGATGAAGGTGTTCCTGCGCCACAAGTACTGCAATGTGAAAGGGCAGAAGCGATACAATGGAATTTACAGGACGATAGATTCAGCTATACAAAAGGCTCACATAGACAGTGAAGAGATTGACTATGTAATGCTTATCGGTGGAAGTTCAAAAAATCCCATGGTTCAGCAAGGTATAAGAGATTATTTCAAGACGGCCCGAATATTGATACCGCAGGACCTGCAAGCCCAGGTGTCACAAGGTGCCGCCATACACTCTTTACTGCTGAACGGCCTTGGCATTACTTTGGTCCGTCCAATAACCAGTGAGCCGATTGTTGTTGTCTTGCGTGGAGGTAGAGAGGTCCCAGTCATTCCTGCGGGTACAGAAATACCTATTCCACCGATAGAAATCAATGGTCTTACAACCGGCGACAAAGATCAAAGCGTGATAGAAATACCCATTTGCGTCAGCAATGACAAAAAAGTCGTTGCAAACGTGAAGATAGAAGGACCACTGGGTGTTCCTTTCCCCAAAAACACGCCCGTCAAACTTAGTCTGGAGATTACTGCAGACAAGGTGTTGAAAGCAACCGCTACTTGCATGGAGCAGGAATGCACTGTCGAATCGGAAAATCCTTTTGCAAATACATATCTTACCGACGAGGATAGAAAAATTCTTCAGGCGCAACGCAACTCTTATATATCAGCGGACAAGAATGAGGGGAAGCCTTCAAAGCAGTCGTTAATCGACCTTCGACAGGCTTATGTGGATGCTGATAGAGACTTGGAGGCCGCTGAGACATACGAGGATCAGATTAAGTATTACCCACAAGATAACCTTTATAACTATATAGGTGTCTTATACCATAATTCCGGCAACTATGTTAAGGCTGTCAGATACTACAAGAAAGCTATTGATGTTGACCCAAATAACTTTTGGGCATGGGCTAATCTTGGTAACGATATGTATATAATGGGCAGGCACACAGATGCTATATATTGTATGGGAAAAGCCCTACAGATAAAGGGCGATCATACGACTGCCCTTTGTGTCTTGGGCGATGTCTATCGTGATGAAGATGACAAGGAGAAGTCCGAGAGCTACTACAATCAGGCCTTCAATATATTCATGCGCCGATGGAACGAACACACGTTGAGTGATGTTGATTACGGATGGTTCGCGGATGTTGCAAGAAAGCTTGGCAAGAATGAATTTGCTCGGGAAATAGAAACTGCCAAGCCACAAAAGCATCATAGTGAGTTCTACAGTTCTGATAATCTTGTAACATTTAAAGGTGACAGAGAGGAGAATGAAGGATGAAATGGCTTATACCTGAAAACGAAATTGACATTCAGCAACGTGAGTTTCTCGATTCGTTAATAACGAATACAAATCAGAAACTCATAGATGGTTTCCCCGGTTCCGGTAAAACCATCCTGCTTTTATTTGCTGCCAAAAGACTGAAAGATAAGGATCCTAATTTCAGAATCCTTTTCATAGAGTTTACTCACTCGCTCATAAAGATGCTAACGGCTTCAATAAGGGAACTTCACATTAAGGATATAGAAGTAGTGACTTACTATGAGTTCAAAAAGAGAACTCATGGCGTCGGAGTTTACTATGATTATATCTTATGCGATGAGGTTCAAGACGTGCCGAGGATGGTTCTGGAAACGATGAAACGGAGTGCCAAGCATGTCATTATTGCAGGAGATGCTAACCAGTCTATTTACGAAAACGATCCTAAATGGAAGGAGCCTGTTTGTACGAGAGATGATATAAGAGATGTGTTGAGTCCGGATGTAACAAGCCTGAATATAATGCACCGTCTCACCAAGCCAATTGTCAGAGCGGTTAATTGCTACTTGCCTGAGATGAATATCTTGGCCGGAAAGTACTCCATGGTTAAGAAAAATACCCAAATTCGTCTTTGGAAATCAAGAAACCAGCGTGAAGAGGTTCGGCATATTATGGACGAAGCTATAGATGATGTGCATAATGGGAAGTCAGTAGGGATTCTGTTGCCGACACACGATAAACTGAAAGCATTTGCCAACTTTGTTCTTATCAATGCACAGCATGAAAGTTGGGAGTGCAAGAATAATAAATATGGAGGCCCTGATTATGATGATTTGAACAAGTATTTTGCTAAATGTGATGTACCAATACAATGCGTAGTCAATGGGTATGGAGACTTTTTGGCACCAGGAAATAAGATTACCCTGATAACTTACCATAGTGCTAAAGGATTAGACTTTGATAACGTATTTCTACCCTTCTGTAATGAGATAGCTTACGCTGGGAATACGATGTCGAAGCGTGTGTTCATGGTCGCTATGACACGAAGCCGCGAAAATTTGTTCATCTCTTATAGTGCTGACCATATGAACCAGTGGGTTAAGACTTTTTGCGATCAATGTTCGTACAAGAATTGGGACGATGAAGGCATGCAGCCGTTGTTCCCTTCTGAAACTTCTACTGTCCCTGCACAGACAAATAAAGATGACGATAGTAGCTTATTTGGATTCTAACAATGGAGAAACAATACAATTACATATTACTTCTAAAGAAGTCTGACATAATCGATTTGTTCAAGTATGGCTATTTGAACACATATTGCCCGAGTATCTCATTCGATGGCAACATAGATGCGTTGAGTTCTGACAAGAAAAAGGCTGATAGCATCTTTAAGAACGCCAACCCCTTTGAGTACAGTATAGAGTATTATCTGTTGCACATAAGAACCAGCAGAAAGCTTGTAAAGAGATTCTACATAAACGAGGTAATTCATATCTTCGCTCTTGACGAAGACTCCTTGCGTATAGGACTAAATTTTGATCCACCTATTAAATTGGAGAAGCCAATCTGGAAAGAAGCATACGAGAAATTCCAAGTTGGCCTGATGATTCATAGTGCAACAAAGGGCGTAAATAATGTCTTTGAAGCTTTTAATACGACATTTGACGTAAAACGCCGCGGCTTCGTTACTAAGAAAGATATACAAAACATCTTTTCTCTTGCATATTGTGGAGATCGCCCTAATGGGGAATTGTCTATTTGGATATACCTTCTTATGTACGAGCGCCATCATAATTATCCTCATGATACTCGAGGCTTTTTCCTTGATGCATTACATACGTTCGCCAACTTCAAGGCTCATAAAGAGATTGATGCACCTGTAACCCAAAGCAAGTTGGGATCTCAAATCATGCAACTTAGAGAGGATGCTGCTTTCATGGATATACTAAAAATAGTGGATGGCAATAAAGATGTAGCTCCTGCCAACAAAGTCTTTAAAGAATATTTCTGCGTTGCTGCACTCTTTCTAAGATTGAAAAAGGACTTCGAAAACGGCCTTGAATATGGAAAGGAATATTATGGCAAGCAAATTCCTGAACTTTACTCCGTGTTAAGAGCTTTTGGGGAAGATAACTTAAAGTTGGCACTGTATTTATTAGGACTCACTTTGGGATGGGATAATACTTATCAGTATATTTACAAGCTAAGGGGACTTGCCGTGTTATTGTAACCGAAGCTCACGAATAGGAACATGAGTTTTGAAACATATTACATTCAAATAAATTGATATGAGCAAGAAAGGCAATAATGAAGCTAACTCTCCGTTCTTTGTTAACAGAGATATCATGGCACCAACAAAGGACTATGTGGAGTGGCTGACTGACTTGAAGAAGCGGTATCGCAAGGCGCAGGTCAGAGCGGCGGTCAAGGTGAACGGCGAGATATTGCGGTTCTATTGGTCGCTGGGCAGAGATATTATGGTCAAAAATGCGGATGCCAAATGGGGCTCGGGATTCTTGAAAGGGTTAAGCTTGGATTTACAAAAAGAGTTCCCTAAAAGTACAGGACTTTCACTTAGAAATCTCAAGTATGCCAGACAGTGGTATTCTTTTTATTATCAGAAATTTACAATTAGGCAACCCCATGTTGCCCAATTACCCACAAAGGTAGCAACCACAATTGGGCAACAGTCTGTTGCCCAATTAGAAATGCCCGACATATTCACAGAGATTGGTTGGAGTCATCACATTATCATAATGTCTAAAGCCAAAGACTTGGATGAAGCTCTATTCTATATACACAAGACGATAGACGAAGGGTTGGGGCGTGAAGATCTGAGACGTTTCATAGAGAATGATGAGTATGGCAAGCATGGCCATGCACTGACAAACTTCTCTGAGACGCTGCCTACAGTGCAGGGAAACTTGGCAAAGGAGATATTGAAAAGTCCGTATAACTTCGATTTCCTGCAAATGAGCGAGAAATATAGTGAACGGGATTTTGAGGATAATCTTTCACGGCATATCACTGATTTTCTTTTGGAGTTAGGCAGTGGATTCGCCTTTGTCGGCAGACAGAAAGAACTTGTAATGCCGAATGGTAAGTCGTATCGTCCAGATATGATATTCTACCACACAAGGCTGCACTGCTATGTGGTCTGCGAGTTGAAAGTAGTGGACTTCGAGCCGGAGTTTGCCGGGAAGCTCAATTTCTATGTATCGGCAGTGGACGAGTTGATGAAAGGCGAAGGTGATAATCCGACCATAGGCTTGCTTATCTGCAAGCATAAGGATGACATGACGGTGGAATGGTCGTTCCGTGGCATAGACAGGCCTCTTGGTGTATCTGAATATGAGAATGAGCTGCGAAAGATAAAAGAAATGCTTCCTTCTGCTGATGACATAAAGGCTAATTTGGAAGCAGAAGAGACTAAGGGTTGAGTATACGCGAACACCTGACGAACACCTAATATGTATATGATGTCTATTTCGCTGACGTGAATAATCGTCAGCAATAGTTAATGAGATATTTGGGATTTGGAGAAGAAGACGTGATATAAAGTTGCATTGCATATCATGTGTGAGGTGAAAAGCAATGAGATAAAGGCAACGCCAAAAATCATTGAGCGGGCTGACTACATGAATGGATGTGTTATAACTGGGATGCCATATCGTGCCAAAGTTCTATCATCAAAGGCATCCTCGGGAAGGGAGCTGACTATCTTATTGCGCTGAAAGCCAACCAGAAAGCAGCGAGATGGTCGGTAGAGGACACAGTGCCTACGCTGCGTCCTAACGAAGAATGGAAGTCGGAGTGGGAACTTGCCCACGGGAGACTGTACCAACGCCGCTGCCGTGTGTATTCAGACATATCCGGTATCAAGGTGCTTGAAAAATTCCTCAATGTCAAGGCTGTGGTTACAATAGACACACATACGATTGAAAAGAAAAGCGGAACGGAACAAAACCAGACGAGGTACTATATAACCAGTTTGGAAGAAGGGGCACAGACGTTAGACCGAATCAGTCGCATGCACTGGGGAATCGAGAACAATCTGCATTGGACACTGGATGAAAGAATGAGCCAGGACAGCACAAAGAGAAAAGAAACAAAGTCGGCCAGAAACTTGGACTCGATCCAGAAGTTTGTTTATATCATCTACACCATAGCCTCCAAAAATCACCTGCCAGAGACAATCAGAAAGAGAAAAGAACTCTTGAAAGTCAAGTTCTCAGCCATTGCATCTTACGCCAAGAACAGCTTGGCCTATGCTATTTCTCTTCTTAGTCTGTAGATGTCGTTAATTTTGAGGGATATAT
>Ga0256406_1000077_pt1 | contig 171587 bp, 138 predicted proteins | sample RumenRJG_03DNA_FD_185986 | JGI IMG/M metagenome (GOLD analysis project Ga0256406, IMG submission 185986) | Bovine rumen microbial communities from Lethbridge, Alberta, Canada - RJG_03 | ecosystem: Host-associated > Mammals > Digestive system > Stomach > Rumen | place: Canada: Alberta... | reverse complement strand
AAGTTTTTCATAGACGGACATAATGTACCGGTGCGCAATATTGCATATTTGCGCACGATGGTTTTTATGTATATATGATTGACTATCAACCAGGTTTGATTCCGAGATGAGCTTTTCTATAACTTCCTTTAGAAGATTTCTCCATTCCAGAGCATTTTTAAGAAATCATTGACATACAGGAGCTCAATGTCTCCGGACGGCCGGGTTATCGGGTCAAGGGAAACAAGGATCAAGCGGCAGTCCGGATGCTCTTCCTTAAAGGCCTTCAGACCGTTCTTGTGGCGGGTCTTGACTTCTTCGCTGGACTTGATCTCAATGGCTACTTTGGCATCGCCAATGACGGCATCAACTTCCTGGTTGTTATAGGTGTGCCAGTATGAAATCTTCTCCCTGCGGCGGTAGTATCCGCGATAAGCGATGATTTCCTGCATGATGAAGTGCTCGAAAGCATGTCCGTAATCGTCGGAGCCGCGCCGGAGGTGGTACCTGCCCATCAGGTAGTTGGTCAGTCCCACATCAAAATAGTAGAACTTGGGAGCCTGAACCACCTTCCGCTTTACGACCTTCGTGAAGGCCGGAATCTCATATCCCATCAGAGTATCTTTCAGAATCTGATAGTAAGCCTTGACGGTCTTAGCCGCAACACCGCAGTCGCTGGCGATATTGGCATAGTTGATCATCTCACCGTCGGAAATGGCGGCTGCTTCCATAAACTGTTCAAAGGCTTCGACATCCTGGACGGCGGCTTCGTCACGGATTTCCTCACGGAGATAGACTTCCACGTATCCTTCCAGACGGTCTGTGGCATCATCGACCATATAATGACGGGGAATCATACCGTTCTGGACGGCCTTGTCTATCTGGAAGTCCGAGACTTCCTTCCAGACCAACGGGAACAGTGTCCTGGGATTCGCCCTGCCACCGAGCGTGTTGGCCCCGGATTTCTTGAGCTTCCGGGCGCTCGAACCGCTGAGAATGAAATGCAAGCCTCGGTTCACCATCAGCCAATGGACGGCATCCAGCAGTTCGGGCACTTTCTGGATTTCATCTACAATCACCAGCGTTCCGGCAGGCTTGGCAAGCAGCGCTTCCCTGAATGAGTCCGGGTTGCGCTTGAACGCCTTGCGGACCGAATCAATCAGCAAATCATAGTAGATGGCATCCGGGAAACGCTCCTGCAGGAGGGTGGATTTACCCACCTGGCGTGCCCCAAAGAGGAACATTCCTTCATCCAGTTGGTTCTCTATGTCGAATATTCGCTTATACATCGTTCATTAGAATTTATGGAGGTTAAGTCCGATTTTCCTATGAAATTCGGGAATCAGGGTACAAATTTAATAAAGTTCATTGGAATATCAAGTGCCCGGTTGAAAAAAGTCTTACTGCTTCAGTGCCTCATCAAACTCAGTCCAAAATGTCGCACTTTTGTAAAGCGAATGTCACATTTCATTTTCTCATTTCACAAGCACGAAATCCCATCTAACTCAACCAATTTCAAGACATTGCCACCTCATTCAGACTATGGACACCTGACACATTTCGTTTTGTCGCCCTTACATCTGGGATATCTGAGGAATTTCCTTGCGGAGGGAGATTGTGCTGCAGGAGTGGTATCAATAGTCATCCCCAGATACGTGGAGCGCTGGGGATTCGAACTCAATCAGTACCAGGTGTACGCCCGGTTTGTCCTTATAGACACTGAGACCGGCTACAGGAGCCAGTCTCAGGACTATTCAAAGGTTATTTCGGCTATTTCTTGACGTAGGCAGAAGCGCGTCCTACGCCCACTTTCTCAATAAAGCCAGTGGCTACCAGCTCGGCGAGTGTTCGTTCTATGGTTGTGACGCTGATATCCGGGCAAGCCATGGCGATGTCTTTCTTGGATATCTTGCCCGGAGTCTTCTCGATAAGGGCCTTGATCCGGTCAGCCTTGGACATCTTCCGGTGATGCATGTATTCGACACGGTCTTCGAATTCGTTGTAGGCCTTGACCACTACGCCAAGCATATACTTCAGGAACGGAAGATAGTCGTTCCCGTTCTCATGCCAGTTCTGGGAGCTTGCCTGCAGGGCTTCGTAGTAGGAATCCTTGCTCTTCTCGATGAGCATCTCAATACTGATATACTTACCCACGATAAATCCGGCACGGTATAGCAGGAGCAGCGTCAGGAGTCTGCTCATGCGGCCGTTACCGTCATTAAACGGGTGGATGCAGAGGAAATCCAGGATGAATACAGGCATCAGGAGAAGCGGATCGTAAGTTCCAGCCTCAATGGCGTCATTGAATCGGGTACAGAGATTCAGCATGGCATCAGCGGTCTGAAAGGCCGGGACTGGACGGAAGCGGACAGTCTCCGTTCCATAGGCATGCTTCTCAGCAATGATGTTGTCTGAATTCTTATACACGCCTCCTACTGCGCTGCTGCTGAAGGAATAGAGATCCCTGTGCAACTGGAGGATGTTGTTAGGACGCGGGGCTATGTATTCGTAGGATTCATGGATAGTGGCCAGCACATCGCGGTAACCGGATATCTCTTCTTCGTTTCGGTTACGGGGCTTGACCTTTTCCTGGACCAGAGCATTCAGGCGCTCATCGGTGGTATAGATGCCCTCAATACGGTTGGATGAACCAGTACTCTGGATCTTGGCCACCTCCAGGAGAGCCGTCAGAACGTCGGCTTCTGCCTCAATAAAGAGTTCCTGCCTGCCACGACATTCGTGCAGACGTGTCAGGATGCTTACTACCTCTGGAGTCAGGAGGTTTTTGGGGCGGTTTATGAAGTCAAACTCGTGCATAGCTCTTCGGTTTTACAATGCAAAGCTAGCGTTTTTCTGCCTCATTTTACAATTATCTGCATCAAATTTGGCTAAATGATGCAGAAAAAGTGGTTGATGAGGCAGATTCGGATCATGTGGTCTCCTCGCTCATAGCATCCTCGAAGGTCTTCATGGCGTCGGCCTTCGTCTTTTCGGCTATCTCGATGTAAGGCTTCATGGCCTGGTAGTCAGAGTGGCCGGTCCATTTCATGACAACCTGCGGCGGGATGCCGCTGGCCAGGGCGAAGCAGATGAAGGTACGGCGGCCGGCGTGGGTGCCTATCATCTCATACTTGGGGAATACTTCCTCGACACGTTCGCCGCCACGGTAGCAGGTCCTGGTGATGGGAAGGCGGTCATAAGTCTTCATCGTGGTGATGTACATCGTGTCGCCTTCAATGTCAGTTCTCTTCAGGTTGGCCATATCGGAATAGCGGAGCGAAGTGAATGCGCGGAAGGACTTCTGGACATAATATGTCGCCGAATTTCCGTCAGACGTATAGTCCAGTTTTGCTGTCCTTGCAGGCACGAATGTCATCAAGCGTGCCCGACGCAACTATGCGTCCGCCCTCGTCACCGCCGCCGGGTCCCATGTCGATGATGTAGTCGGCATTGCGGATGACATCCAGGTCATGCTCGATGACTACCACTGTGGCGCCAAGATCTATGAGATGCTGGAATACATGCAGCAGCGTGCAGACGTCCTTCGGATGGAGTCCGATAGTCGGCTCGTCAAAGACAAAGAGTGTGTCGTCCTGACCATGTCCCATCTCGCTGGCCAGTTTCAGCCGTTGTGCCTCACCGCCACTGAGGCTTGGTGTCGCCTCGCCAAGTGTCAGGTAGCCAAGTCCAAGATCTTGCAGCACATTCAGCCGTTGGTTGACAAGCTTCAGGTCCTTAGTGGCCTCCATGGCCGATGTCACGTCCATATCCATCAACTGGGGCAGCGAATGTTCTGTGCCGTCCTTCCCTTTACGCGTTATGCCAAAGGCAGCTTGTGCATAGCGCGAGCCGTGACATTCGGGACAAGGGATGTCTACATCGGGCAGGAACTGCACATCCAGACTTATCTGGCCGGTGCCGTCGCAGACTGGACAGCGCAGACGACCGGTGTTGTAGGAGAAGTCGCTGGCCTTCCATCCGCCCTCCTTCGCTATTGGAGAACGGGCGAAAACCTTTCTCAACTCGTCGTGGACGTTGGCGTAAGTGGCGACGGTGGAGCGGACATTGATGCCGATAGGTGTGGCGTCAATCAGTTTTACTTGCTCTATGCCACAAGCGTTAGCAGTCTTCACGTGCTTGGGCAAAGGTTTGCCGGCGATTGATGCCTGCAGTCCCGGGATAAGACTTTCAAGCACAAGAGTCGTCTTGCCTGAGCCTGATACACCAGTCACTACTGTCAGGCGACCCTTCGGGATATCCACTTCCAAAGCCTTTACGGTGTGAATGCTGTCTGTGGAGAGATGTATTCTGCCGATATCGAAGATTTTCTCCTTTTCTATGCGCTCACGGACAACTACGTCCTGCCCCTTCAGATACGGGCCGATGATGGAGTCGGGATTGCTTTCTACCTCCTGGCAACTGCCTTTGGCAATGACATTTCCGCCCTCTGATCCGGCACCGGGTCCCATCTCTATCAGATAGTCTGATTCATTCAGGATCTGTGTGTCATGGTCAACCAGGACGACACTGTTGCCATCGGCCACCAGGTCGTGCATCACGCCTACCAGTCCTTTGATGTTGGCAGGATGCAGACCAATGGAAGGCTCATCAAGGACATACAGTACACCGGTAGTCCGGTTACGGACAGCACTGGCCAGCTGCATACGCTGCCGCTCACCTGTAGAGAGTGTCGATGTCGAACGGTCAAGCGTGAGATAGCTCAGTCCGAGGTCATAGAGCCTGCGTGCGGTGGCAAGAAACGACTCGCAGATGCTTCCGGCCATGGGCCGCATGTCTTCCGGAAGAGAATCGGGTACGCCCTTCACCCACTCGATAAGTTCAGATAAGGTCATCATGCAGGCATCGGATATCGATATGCCACGCAGTCTTGGAGCCCGGGCAGCTTCTGACAGACGTGTGCCATGACAGTCGGGACATGTATCCTCCTTGAGGAACTTCTCCACGCGCTTAATGCCTTGCTCGTCCTTTGCCTTGGAAAGGGCGTTGAGCACTGTGGTCACCGCACTGTAATAGGTAAAGTCCATCTCGGCTGAAACGTTGCTGTTCTTTGCCTTATAGATGATGTGTTTCTTCTCCATCGGACCGTGGAAGACGATCTCGCGCTCCTCGGGAGTGAGTTGGTTGAAGGGAATGTCTGTCCTTACACCCATCTCGCGGCAGACCTGCGTCATCAAGGCCCACATCAGGGTGTTCCATGGCGCTACAGCTCCATCATCGATGGTTTTGGTCTCATCGGGCACGAGCGTCGACTCGTCGACCGTGCGCACGACTCCTGTACCGTCACACTTCTTGCATGCTCCCATAGAGTTAAAGGCCAGGTCCTCAGCAGAAGGTCCGTAGAAATGGGCACCGCACGTGGGACAGACTATCTCCTGCCCTTCAGCTACCTTCAGCGTGGGCGGCACATAGTGGCCGTTGGGACAGCGATGGGAAGCGAGGCGCGAGAACATAAGTCTCAGCGAATTGAGCAGTTCGGTACCGGTACCGAAGGTGGAGCGGATGCCCGGCACTCCCGGACGCTGGTGAAGGGCCAGTGCCGCAGGAACGTATTTCACTTCGTCGACATCAGCTTTAGCAGCCTGTGTCATTCGGCGGCGTGTATAGGTGGAGAGCGCCTCGAGATACCGACGGGAGCCCTCGCTGTAGAGCACGCCGAGGGCCAGCGACGACTTACCTGACCCTGACACTCCGGCAATTCCGGTGATGCCGCCAAGCGGAATGTCGACGTCCACATTTTTAAGATTATGTACCCGTGCGCCTCGTACTATAATGTGGTCCACGGCAGGCATCTGTTTCAATCTGAGTTCGTTATACTGTTTCATAAGGTATGTCTGATATGAGATAAAAAGAAAGTCTACGAATATCTTTAGACTTGTAAAAAAGCAAAACAAACAAATACAAAAGAACAACTTTCCGAGATATTATGCAAGCATGCGGAGAGAGGAAATGGTCTCCAGGACCTGATGGAGATAATGATCGGGAGTATGATGGTTGCCAAAAAGGAACATTGCCTCGCCCAGAGGGTTCTCTATGTCGAATATCCGATGGTAGCCGGAAAATCCGCAACGACACTGCGAATACACTATAGTTCCACCTAATACGTAAGCCTCCGAATAAGGACGACTTGATTCAGAGGCTTAAGATATACTAGACGTTACAAAATGACGCGAACTTTGCTTTCCAAGGAGTTCAAAAACGCCGGAGGCCTCGGGCTGAGCCCGGGGCCTCCGGCTGGGAGGAGCGGAAGGTGTAAATTTAGAGGCTGGCGATTAGGATCTCTTTGATGTCCTGCTCTTTCAGAGGAGCATAGGCGTGCTCGAGGCCCTCGTTGACGGCCACATGGTGAGCCATCTCGTCTATGCGGCTCTCATCGATACCGACCTCTCTGAGGTGCATCGGAATGCCGATGCTCTCGAAGAACTTGTACGTTTCTTCGATGGCCTTCTCGGCGATTTCCATCTGCGGCAAGGAAGCGTCTATGCCAAAGACATTGACGCCGTACTTGACGAAGCGCGGCAGGGTCTCGGCACTGAGGATGTGCTTCATCCAGCGCGGAGTGATGATGGCAAGGCCTTCGCCATGGGTAATGTCATAGTAGGCGCTCAGGGCATGCTCTATGCCGTGGCAAGGCCATCCAGAGAAACTGTTTCCGAGGGAAAGGATGCCGTTGCATCCATAGGTGCAGTCAAGCATCATCTCGGCCCTGGCTGTATAGTCTTCAGGATTCTCAAGGCACTTGCGGCCATTAGCCATCAGGCTGCGGAGCATGGATTCGCAAATACCGTCGTTGAGAAGCGTGCTGTCAGCCACGAAATACTGCTCTATGGTGTGGTTCATGGCGTCGGCTATGCCTGCCGCCGTCTGCTTCCTGCTCACCGTAAAGGTGTAAGTCGGGTCAAGGAAGGAGGTGTGAGGATAGAGGAGCGGATCGAGATAACCGATTTTGTCGTTGGTCTCGGTACGGGAGATGACGCAGCCGCTGTCGTACTCGCTTCCGGTCGCTGCGAGGGTCAGGATGTCCACGATAGGAAGGGCGGCCTTGGCCTTCACCTTGTAAGAAATCAGGTCCCACGGATCTCCGTCATAGCAAGCGCCTGCCGCAATTGCCTTTGAGCAATCAAGTACGGAGCCTCCTCCTACGGAAAGAATTACATCAACCTTGTGCTCTTTGCAGAGGCGGACGCCTTCAAGGACGCTCGGATCATATTTGGGATTTGGTTGAATGCCTGAAAGTTCTATAATTTCGTAATCATGGAGAAGTTCCATGACCTTCTGGTAGAGGCCAAGTTTCTTGATGCTGCCTCCTCCGTAGGTGAGGAGGATCTTCTTTCCGAACTGTGACATAACATCAGGAAGCTTCTCAATCACCCCTTTGCCGAAAAGGAGCCGGGTCGGGGTCATATAATCAAAATTCTGCATATATCTGGTTTTAATAAAATAATCATAGGCATATGGCAATTTCCATACCAGATGCCTATGACACAATAATTGTCAGAGAGTCGGAAATATGGGCTGAGAGTCGGTATTTCGCGGAAACCTGACCTCGCACGCGAAGCGTTTTTACTACTTGTAGAGGAAGCGCTTTATGCTCATCTTCGGGGTCTTCTCGAAAGGAGCGTCACGAAGTTCGACTTTGACCAGCTTGCTGTAGACCGGGAAGACATTGTTCGCCGACACACGGATACTGTCGGCTATTCCATCGCGGTCCTCATGGCTCATCCCCTTGGTCTTGGTCTCATCGAGATATACCAGGCCGACGAGCTTTCCGCCACGATCAACTACCAGAGACTCAGCCACATAAGGAAGATTATTGATCACATTCTCAAGTTCCTCTGGATAGATATTCTGCCCCGAAGGGCCGAGAATCATGGTCTTGCAACGTCCCTTTATGAAGATGTTTCCGTTTTTGTCGATTATGCCAAGGTCGCCTGTCCTCATGAAACCGTCTTCGGTGAAGAGATTGGCGGAAGCCTCAGGGTTCTTATAATAGCCTATGCAGATATTGTCTCCTTTGGCCTGGATTTCTCCAACCACGTGCTCAGGATCCTCGGAGTCGATGCGGACTGTCGCGAAGTCCATGGCCTTTCCGCAGGAGCCTGGGACATATTTCGAATAATGTTCGTATGCGAGAAGAGGGCAGGCCTCAGTCATTCCGTAGCCTACGGTATAGTTGAGGCCGATTCTGCGGAGCCAGTGCTCGACCTCCGGATTGAGGGCGGCGCCTCCCATGATGAACTGCTGGACCTGGCCTCCGAAAGCGGCCTGGATGCTCTTGCGCACCTTGCCCAGAATCAGGTTGCTGATTCCTGGAATATGAAGGAGGAACTTGACCGGCTGTTTGCTCAGCTGCGGGATAATTCTCAGCTTGAAAATCTTCTCCATTACGAGAGGCACCGTGATGAGCAGATATGGGTGGACCTTTTCAAAGGCGGCGAATAGAGTTGTCGGGGTCGGGGCCTTTCCGAGCCAATAGATGGCCGTTCCGTTGCAGAGCGGATAGATGAATTCTATCACGAGGCCGTACATATGGGCCATCGGGAGCATGGAGACCATAGAATATTTCGAAGAGGAAGGCACGTTTCTCTGGGAGAAATCGATGTTCGCACTGAAATTGCGATAGGTCAGCATGACTCCCTTAGGGTCGCTCGTAGTGCCGGAAGTATAGTTTATCGCTGCAAGTTTGTCAAGGTTGTCAGCCTCGTAATGTACATCGCCGGGGCCGAAGCCATTCGGGAACTCTTTGGCGAATTCAGACTCTACGGAAGCCCTCGCCTCCCGGATGCCCTCATCCTTCGCCCATAACAGTTCCCATGAATCCATGTCAATGACGAACTTGAGGAGAGGCATCTTTGCCACATCAAGCTTCGCCCATTTGTCCGCCGTCGTGAATAGACCGACGCTCTCGGAATGGTCGATCAGCTTGCAGATGCTTTCAGGGGTGAAATCGTTGAGAATCGGGACATTGACCATGCCGTTGGTGGCTACCGCGAGGAAGGAAATTCCCCATCTTGCGCTGTTCTTGGCGCAGACGGCAATTTTGTCATCCCCGGTGACTCCGATCTTCTTGAAGAAGATGCCGAGCTTCTTCATTATCGTGGCCACCTGGCCGTATGTAAAGCTTTCACCGTCGATTGTGTTGAGGGCCGGCTTGTCCCAATAGTTGACGGTAGCGTCTTGAAGTCTTGAAAGATAATGTCTCATGTGGAAATTTTCCAGTTGGTGCGTTCTATGTTCAAAATTACAATTATTTTATACTTTTCGCAAGTCTATTTTATTTATATTTGTAAGGTTACAAAAGCTTACCGGACAATGCACAGAAAACCTATTGTAGCTCTGATCTATGATTTCGACGGGACTCTTTCGCCTGGCAATATGCAGGAGTTCGGCTTCATCCAGGCCATCGGCAAAACGCCGGCGGAATTCTGGACCCTTTCCGACGGCATAGCCAGGGGGCAGGATGCCAGCAACATCACAGCCTATATGAAGATGATGCTTGACGAGTCAAAGAAGAAGGGCATCGTGCTGAAGAAGCAGACCCTCAGGAGTTTCGGCAGCAAGATTAAGTTTTACGACGGAGTCCGTGGCTGGTTCGGAGCAGTAAATTCCTACGGGGATTCCATCGGGCTCAAGATAGAGCATTACATCAATTCCTCCGGCCTGAAGGAAATCATCGAGGGTTCTCCCATCGCGAAGGAATTCAAGCACATCTACGCCAGCAGCTACATCTACGACGACAAGGGAGAGGCTGAGTGGCCGGGCATCGCCGTGGACTACACCGCAAAGACCCAGTTCATCTTCAAAATCAACAAGGGGATTTTCTCGGCGAGGGATTCGGTGAGGGTCAACGACCATGTGTCCGAGGACAAAAAAAGGATTCCTTTCCAGAACATGATTTATTTCGGGGACGGGGACACGGACGTACCTTGCATGAAGATCGTCAATATGTTCGGAGGGCACGCCGTCGCCGTCTATAATCCGCAGGACGAGAAACGGAAAAAGGAGGCCGAGAAGCTTCAGAGGCAGGGGCGCGCGAATTTCGTCGCAAGCGCCTACTACGGAAGGGACGGCAGGATGTTCAGGATGGTCTGCGCCATCCTTGACAAGATCAAGGCGGACTACGAGCTGAACCTCTTCGCCCGCCATTGAATCCACCTTAGGGCGGGACTATTTTCCGAAGCGAGAGAGGAGAGGGGAATAGGCATCGATACGGCGGTCGCGGAAGAATGGCCAGCCGCGGCGGACATATTCCGTCCTGTCCAGATCCACATCCACCACACGCACATCTTCCCTGTCCGTCGGGAACTCGGTCAGGATTTCACCCTGCTGGCCGCAGGCAAAGGAATGTCCCCAGAAACGGATGCCGTCCGTGACTCCGCTCGGATCAGGCTCATGCCCTACCCTGTTCACGGTGATTACCGGCAGTCCGTTGGCCACGGCATGTCCCCTCTGGACAAGCTCCCAGGCTCCCATCTGCATTTTCTGCTCTTCAAGCGGATCAGTCGGGACTCCGCCTATAGCTGTCGGATAGATGAGAAGATCCGCGCCTTCCAAGGCCATGGCTCTCGCAGCTTCCGGATACCACTGATCCCAGCATACCAATACGCCGAGCGAACCAACCGAGGTTTCAATAGGATGGAAACCGAGGTCACCCGGGGTGAAATAGAATTTCTCATAGAAGAGAGGGTCATCCGGGATATGCATCTTGCGATATTTTCCGGCGATGGTTCCGTCTTTTTCCAGAACCACGGCCGTGTTGTGGTAAATTCCCGGGGCGCGTCGTTCGAAGAGTGAAAGCACGATTACCACCCCGAGCTCTCTGGCCAGCGCGCCGAATTCCTCGGTAGAAGGGCCGGGGATAGGCTCGGCCAGGTCACAGAGCGAAGCATCTTCGCTCTGGCAGAAATATACGGTATTATGGAGTTCCTGAAGGACGACGAGCTGGGCGCCCTTGGCGGCGCAGTCTCTGATCCCTTCTTTAAGCCTCGCTATATTCTCGGCCCTGTCGGCACCCTTGGTCTGCTGGACCATGCCAATCTTCAATATTCTCATTTTCTGTCAAAATTAATCCAACCCTTAGGATAATTCATGGTGACGCAGTGGAGACTGCCGTGGCCGCTCAGAAGAGGGCGGCAGTCTATCACCTCAAGCTTCCTGCCCGGGAATTGTTCGGTTAGTGTCCCGGCGGCGACGGCATCGGAAGGCTGGCCGTAGCCCGGCATAAGGACCGCCCCATTTACTATGAGGAAATTGGCATAGGTCGCAGGGAGTCTGTATCCGTCCAGGAAAGTAGGCTCCGGAAGAGGAAGCGGGACAAGTTGGTAAGAGGTCTTGGCCGCCGTTCTCAGCCGCTTAAGGTCGGCTTCCATCGCCTGGAGCTCTTTGAAAGAAGGGTCGGACGGATCGCCGCATTTTACGTAGACTATGGTGTCCGGAGAGCAGAAACGGGCCAAGGTGTCGACATGACCGTCGGTGTCATCCCCGATTATACCGCCATGGTCGAGCCAGAGTTTTCTGCCGATGCCGAGCCACAAATTGAGGAAGCGTCCTACCTCTCTCTTATTCAAAAGACATTCATTACGGTTGAGCGAAAGCTGGCAGCTGGAAGTGAGCATGATGCAGCCCTGCCCGTCCGTGTCGAAACTTCCGCCTTCCAGAACAATAGGAGCGCCGGGATCATAAATCACTTCCGGCCTGAAGACTCCCCCGCGGTACATCTTCCTGTTGATCTGGTTGTCCAGATCAGAGGCGAATTTCAGGCCCCAGCCATTGAAGATGAAGTCCACGATGTGTTTATTGCTTCCCGCATAGACCGAGATGGCTCCGCTGTCTCTGGCCCAGGTGTCATTCATCGGGCACTCGAAAAAGACTATGTTTCCGACGTCCACGCCTTCCGAGGCGAGGTGCTTCCTCACGCTCTCCACGTTCCGGCATACGAGCAAGACATTCTCGTACTTCAGAATTGTGGAAATGATTCTGACATAGCAAGCCTGGACTGAAGGCAGGTCATACCATGGCGTCTGCTCATCCGGCCAGATAAGCTGGACGGCATCCTGTTCCTCCCATTCAGCGGGGAGTCTGATCAACTTTTTCATATCCTGCAAATTTAGCACAAATGGAGAAAGGTTCAAGTATCAGAATGAAAAAGCGCCGGACTGACAAAAAAAGGACTCCCGAACGGGAGTCCCTTCTAAAATATCATATGTGCTTATTTTAGTCGAGCTCGATGACGGCTACGCGGTTGTTGGCGGCGCCGTTGAAGCGGTTGTCAGTGTCACCTACAGCCTTGGTGGAGATCCTGCTCTCGTCAACGCCGGCCTTTACGAGGTAATCCTTGACAGCCTTTGCACGCTGCTCGGAGAGGTACTGGTTGCGCTTTGCTGAGCCTGTGCCCTTGTCGGCGGAACCGGTGATCACGATGTTCTTGTCGGTGTTCTTGAGAACGTTGTCTACATAGTAGTCAACGTGAGCCTTCTCACGATCGGAGATGGTGGTCTGGCCGATGGTGAAGTATACGGTAGCGCCGGACTCTACATTGCCGTCTACGTATACGGTGTCAGGCTGCTGGTTCTTCAGGGCGTTGATCTGATCCTTGAGGTCAGCATTCTCCTTCTCGAGGGCGGCTACACGGTCCTTGAGGGCGTTGTACTGATCGGTGGTGAAAGGAACAGGAACTACGACCGGAGTGATGGAGCTGTGACGATCCCAATTGGTCCTGCCGAGATTGAAGGTGAGGCCGAGGGTAGCGGATGGAAGAAAGGCGACGGAACGCCTAGGAGCATTCTCGAAACGGGTCTCCCTTGCCTTTACCACATAGCCTGCGAGGTCGAGATAAAGACCTACGTGGTCGCTGAGGCGGAAATTGTTGAGAAGTCCGAGACCATTGGCGAAAGCGTATTGCATCTTGTTGTCAGCATAGTCATTTTTAGTCATGAGAAGACCGGCGCTGGCATAAGGAACCAGGTTCCAGGTGCGGGTCTCCTTATAGCCGCTGAAAGCGTTGGAGATGTTCCAAAGGAGATCAGTGTGAAGAAGGTTCTGAGAGAGACGGGCGTGGCCGTTCATATCAGGGGTGAGTCTGGTGGTGTAGTCATAAGAGTTGTTGATACCTCTCCATCCAAAACGCACTCCGGTGGAAGGGGTGATCCACTTACCTACGTTAGCATCAAGAGCGAGACCGCCGAAGAAGTGGAAATCATGAACTTTCGCTCCTTCGTAGCTGGTATTCATACCTGCGCCGACGCTTACAAACCAGTTGTCGCCGAAGCGATTTGTCTCATAAGCACCGCGGACAACCTTTCCGTTTTCATCGCGGTTACCATTCTCCTGCGCAAAAGCAGAGAATGAGAAGAGTCCTGACAAAGCAAGAACTCCGAGAACGATTTTTGTTGCTTTCATATTATTAAAAAATTACAACTAATTGCTGTTATGTACTATTATCCCTTAGTTTCAGAGAGCAAAGTTAGCATTTTTTTCTTCCCCTACAAAAATTTTTGCTGATAATGCTATCTTTGCATAAGGTAAGACCTCTATTAATAAGAATGCAATTCGAACTCAAGGCCCCATATAAACCTTCAGGCGACCAGCCGGAAGCCATAAAAGGACTCACTTCCGCCCTTAAGCAGGGGGTGGGAGCCGTCACTCTGCTTGGAGTGACCGGCTCCGGAAAGACCTTTACCATGGCCAATGTCATCCAGAATCTCCAGCGTCCAGCCCTAATCCTGAGCCACAACAAGACGCTCGCGGCCCAGCTTTACGGCGAATTCAAGACCTTCTTTCCGGACAATGCGGTCGAATATTTCGTCTCCTATTACGACTATTACCAGCCCGAGGCCTATATTCCCTCGACGGACACCTATATTGAGAAAGACCTGAGCATCAACGATGAAATCGACAAGCTGAGGCTCAGCGCCGCTTCCGCCCTGATGTCAGGAAGGAGGGACGTGATAGTGATCTCATCGGTTTCCTGCCTCTATGGCATCGGCAATCCGGAAGACTTCCACAACCAGACCATCCTTGTCAAGAAGGGGGAACACAGGAGCATGACGAGGCTCCTCTACCACCTCGTCGACTCTCTGTACAGCCGCACGGAATCCGATTTCAAGCGAGGGACCTTCCGTGTGAGAGGCGACACGGTCGATGTATATCTCGGTGGTTCGGACGAGGCGGTGAGGATAGAGTTCTTTGGGGACGAGGTAGACAGAATCTGCATCATAGATCCGATCACCGGCATGATCATGGAGGAGGAAGACGAAGTTCCAATCTATCCCGCGAATAATTTTGTGACCACGAAGGAAAGGTCTCAGGCCGCCGTGAAGCAGATTCAGGAGGATCTCATAAAGCAGGTAGCCTTCTTCGAGAAGGAGGGAAAGGAGCTGGAGGCCAAGAGGTTGAAGCAGAGGGTCGAGTACGACATAGAGATGATGAAGGAGATGGGCTATTGCCCGGGGATTGAGAATTACTCGAGATATCTGGACGGAAGGAAGGAGGGTCAGAGGCCTTTCTGCCTTATCGATTACTTCCCCAAGGATTTTCTTCTCTTCATAGATGAGAGTCATGTCACGATTCCTCAGATCAGGGCCATGTACGGAGGCGACCACAGCCGCAAGTCGGTTCTCGTCCAGTATGGCTTCCGTCTGCCTGCCGCCGCCGACAACAGGCCGCTTACTTTCGATGAATTCGAGTCCATTACCGGCCAGACCGTCTACGTGAGCGCCACACCTTCAGAATATGAGCTCAAGAAGAGCGAGGGACTGGTGGTGGAACAGATCGTAAGGCCTACCGGCCTGCTGGATCCTCCTATAGAGGTCCGGCCGACAGAGAACCAGGTGGACGACTTGCTCGAAGAAATAAGGAAGAGGGCGGAAATGGACGAGAGAGTCCTCGTGACCACGCTCACCAAGCGCATGGCGGAGGAGCTGAACGGCTATTTCGAGAAGGTAGGCGTCAGGACAAGGTACATCCATTCCGACGTGGACACCGGAGAGAGGGTCCAGATCATCGAGGATTTCAAGAACGGACTCTTCGACGTCCTGGTGGGCGTCAACCTGCTTAGGGAGGGGCTCGACATACCTATGGTTTCGCTTGTCGCCATTCTGGACGCCGACAAGGAGGGCTTCCTGCGTTCGGAAGTCGCCCTCACCCAGACTGCCGGAAGGGCGGCGAGAAACATCCACGGCCTGGTCATCATGTATGCCGACAGCATGACGGATTCCATGAAGAAGACCATCTACGAGACGAACCGGAGGCGGAAGAAGCAGCTCGAGTATAACAAGCTCCACAATATCACCCCGGCGCAGATCGAGGCCCACCACAATGACCTGGCCATGAAGCTTTCCGGCAAGGGAGGGCACACAAGAGGCAGGCTCACGGCGGCGAATTCCTACGAGGCTCCCTTCTACGTCCCGGACCCGAGCGATCTGGGCAAGGGGCGCATCACTGTCGGCTTGGGTTCGGATTCACGCAGGGAAAACGATTCCGCCTTTGTCGACGGCTACATCAGGGCTGACCTTGCGGCCGTGCTTCAGGATCCGGTGATCCGTTCGATGTCGCGCGAACAGATTGAGAAGAGCGTGGGAGAGAGCAAGCGTAAAATGCAGAAGGCGGCTTCAGAGCTGGATTTCGACCAGGCCGCCAGATACAGGGACGAGATGTGGGCGCTGGAGGAATACCTTAAAGTTTGGAAGGAGAAATAGGACATGGCTGACAGCTTAGACACAAATTTTCCACATTACGACGAGGCCGGAAGAGACCTCATCAGGAAGGCATATGGCATAGCCCTCGCCACGCTCAAGGACGATCTCAGGGACAACGGGCATCCATTCATGGAACATCCTGACAACGTGGCCATGATCGTGTCCGACGAAATAGGCCTTCAGGCCGAATGCGTCGCGGCCGTCTACCTCCATGAATCCATGAGGAAACATCCTGATGTGCTGATCCCGTGGAACGAGTTTCCTTCCGACGTGAGGACCATGGCCGAGGGGCTCAATAAAATAGCCACCATCAAGCCTAAGGATACCGCCCTCGAAGCCGAGAACTACAAGAAGCTGATCGTCCAGTACTCCGCCGATCCGAGAGTCACGGTGCTGAAAATAGCGGACCGGCTGGAGGTGATGCGTAATCTATCCCTCTTCCCGAAACTTTCCAGGGAGCGCAAGATTCTCGAAACTCTGATGCTCTACATCCCTCTGGCCCATCAGCTGGGGCTCTACAATATCAAGAGCGAGCTGGAGGACATCTACTTCCGCTATGCCGACCCGGAGCAGTACAGGGCCATCACCAACAAACTTAAGGCTACGGAGAAGGACAGGGAGAAGCTGACTGAGGAGTTCATCGAACCGCTGAAAAAGGATCTATCCAACGCCGGGATCAAGTACAAGCTGAAGATACGCACCAAGACAGCCTACTCCATCTACAGAAAGATGCAGAAGCAGAAGGTTCCTTTCGAAGGCGTCTATGACGTCTTCGCCATCCGATTCATCATAGACTGCGATGTATCCCATGACGAGGAGGTAGCCCTCTGCTGGAAAGCCTTCTCCTACGTGACCAAGGAGTACGAGCAGGACACGAACCGTCTGCGCGACTGGCTCACCAAGCCGAAGCCGAACGGCTACGAATCCCTCCATATCACCGTAAAGAACAAAGACGGGGCCTATATAGAGGTCCAGATCAGGACGAAAAGGATGGACGACGAGGCCGAAAACGGCCATGCCGCCCACTGGTCCTACAAGGGCATCAAGCATGAGGAGAGCATTGACCGCTGGATGAATTCGGTCCGCTACAATCTTGAACATCCTGCACAGATGAAGCCCGAGGATGTTCCCAGGCCACCGGAGAAAGAGATTTTTGTCTTCACTCCTTCCGGGGAACTGAGGATTCTGCCTAAAGGCTCTTCCGTGCTGGACTTTGCCTTCAACATTCACTCCGGACTCGGGGTAAAGTGCATCGGAGGCAAGGTCAACGGCAAGGCAGTCCCGATAAAGGAGAAGCTCAAGACCGGAGACGTCGTTGAAATCATGTCGGGCAAGAACCAGAAACCTGCCAGAGACTGGCTCAATTGGGTGGTTTCAAGCAAGGCCCGCAACAAAATCCGACAGATGCTCCATGAAGCAGAATACGAAAAAGCGGCTCAGGGGAAGGAGATCTTGGAAAGAAGGTTGAAGAACTGGAAGCTGGACTTCCCTGACGGAATGAAGGCCGACTTCATCAAGAAGAACCATTTCGACAACGAAAACGCCTTTTTCGCGGCCATCGGAGATGGGACACTGGATCTCAACCTCGTCAAGGAAGCCATCCTGGAGGCCGATACGGAGCACGAGAAGGCCATAGAAGAGGCTAAGGAGAACGAGACAGCGCACACTGAATCGGCCAAGGCCGCGTGGGAGAGCCAGGCGGCAGGCTGCAACGATGACATCCTCGTAATCAACGCGAAGAATCTCAAGGGACTTGACTACAAGATGGCCAAGTGCTGCAACCCTGTCTTTGGCGACGATGTCTTCGGCTTTGTCACAAGGGACAAGGGAATTACCATCCACAGGATTTCCTGCCCTAACGCCTCGAGGCTCATCTCCATGTATCCGTACAGGATTCAGAGGGTCCGCTGGGCAGACACTCCGAGCTCCGGTTCTTTCCAGGCCTCGATAAAGATAGAGGCCGCCATGGAGCAGGCCGTTCTCAATCAGATCATGGAGACTACCGTCGCCTTCAAGGCTTCGGTCAGAGATTTCCATGTCTCTGAAAATCAGCGCAACGGGACATATGACATCAACATGAAGATTTCAGTCCCGTCTAACGGAGAAATCGACAAAGTCATCTCTCAGCTGAAACTGCTGAAATATATCCTGAAAGTCAGGAGGGGTTAATTCTCATTTCTTGCGTCAAGGGCCCGGCTGAAGGCTCGGGCATTCTTCTGATGCTCCGAATAGGTCGAGGCGAAAAGATGCGTCCCATCGAAGGCAGGGCTCGCGCAAAAATAGAGATAACCGTCGGCAGTGTCGGCATTAAGCACGGCATCCAGACAGGCTCTCGTCGGGACCTGGATCGGATGAGGAGGCAGGCCGTAATTCATATAGGTGTTGTACGGCGAGTCAACCTTCAACATGCCCCTTCTTATCCTGCTGACTCCGTAGTCGAAGCAAAAGGCTATGGTAGGATCGGCCTGGAGTTTCATGCCATGGCGGAGACGGTTCAGGTAGACTCCTGCTATTTTCGGCATCTCAGGCTCATGGTTCGTCTCTCCTTTGACTATGGAGGCCAGTGTGGAGACCTCGATTTTCGTCAGAGAGAGGGCTGAAGCCTTGGCTAGATTCTCCTTGGTCCAGTAGGCGTCATAAGCCTTTTTCTGGAGATCGAGAACATGGCCTATTGAGTCCGTCCAGTAGACTTCGTAATTATCTGGAATGAAGAGGGCGAAATAGTCTTCCTTCGCAAAGCCCAAGGAACCAAGCAAGGCGCTGTCTCTCAGAGCCTTGATTACATCAAGAGAATCCATAAGCATTTGTCTGGAGATCTTCCCTGCGATGTCGCTCTGACGCCGCAGGGAGCCGTTGAGGGAAAGCTCGACGGGAGTCTGCCAGCCATGGCCTATCATTCTGGCCACGTAGACGCTGGTGTTCCCTTTGTTTATGGTGTAATGTCCGACATGGACAGAGTCTATCTTGGAGAGCTGCCTCCCCAGGCTTCTCTTCCTGCGCACCCCGGCTTTACGGCTGATCTGTGCGAAGAGAGAGTCGGCCCCGGTCCCGGGATAGACATAGATTTCGGCTACCCTCTCAAAATTAGGTACCCTATGGTCATAATAAAGCCGGCCGGCCTTCAACATGAAAAAGAAAAACACAAGGCAGGCAAGGCCCGACAAGGCCAATATCTTCTTTCCTTTGCTGTCCATCATTTCCCTCCCAATTTATTCCTTAACTTTTCAGCGAAACCGCCTTCTCTCAGAGTCAGCATGTCGCCTTCCCTCGTCACGTAATCCTTTCCTATGCCGTTCATCTTGCAGATCGACTCCAGCTTGATTCCGAATCTTTGGGAAATATCCCTAAGGCTCTCTCCGTCATGGTCTATCACGTACTTGTCCAGCCCCTTAGGTCCCTGGGACTTCTTCGGCTGGAGGTAGATAATTGTGCCTGGATCAAGAGGCTCTACACCATCCATGTCGTTGTATTTCAGAACTTCACGCACGAAGAGACCATTATCCTTGGCTATCGAGGCCACGGTCTCTCCCTCAACCGTAGAAATAAACGGCACTCCGTTACGGGAATACATCTCCCTTGAGAGAGAGAATTTGTAAGTCTCATCGGCCTTGCCGCCCCGGTAAAGCTTCGGTTCCTCAATCTCCAGCGGAGACTCCGGAATCACTCCGTCTCTAACCTCGTCGTCCGAGAAGCGGGCGGAGGGGACCACCTTCTTGCGGCCTTCCTTGCGTCTGCTTGCCCTGGCGGCCCTCTTCTCCGCCCTCGAAAGCTTCACCTTGGCCTCCGCCTCCATATTCCCTGCCTGCTTGTCAGTCTTCGCGGCCTGCCTTTCCGCCTTCTTCGAGGCCTCTCCTGCAGAGACAGTCTGCCCAAGCTCATCCGCCATGACCCCATAGCCGTAAGTCTCCACGACCTCTTTGAGGGTCATCTTGTCGAATCTGTCGAGCTTGTAATCCTCGATGTTCTTGATGAGCTTTTCCGGGTATCTCGGGTCAGTAGCATAACCAGCCTTCTTAAGCCCGTAGGCCCAGCCCTTGTAGTCTGTGGTTTTCAGCTCAAAGAGAGATTTGTAGCGGTCGCTGTAGCGCAGGAAATCGGAGTGGTCACGGAAAGACTCGTCCGGGGAGCCATAGCTTCTGAAGCACTCTCCCCTCTTGTCATCGTCATAGAACATCTTCCTGCCGGTCCAGTCAGAGTGGCATTTTATTCCGAAATGGTTGTTGCCTTCGGAGGCCAGCGGAGAAAGTCCGCTTCTGGACTCCAGTATGCCCTGGGCGAGGGTGATACTGGCCGGAACTCCAGTCCGGTACATTTCCCGGACGGCGGTTGCGGCATAGTCGGCTATATATTTTTCCTGTGGGGTCAGGGGACCCGAGGCAGATATACAGAAGAAGGCGGCGGCAAGGGCCGCGACGAACCAAAGGGACTTCAGTTTCATGGACTCTCAAATTTGGATCAAGATACTAATTTTTCCCGTATGATATCTGGGAAATGTCGAATGTATCTCCGTCATCGGCTGCAAAAGTTTCCGGAAAGACACTTCTGCACTCTTTCAGAAAGATTTTCGGGTCTGGACAGCGCGACGAGTAGTGGCCTATGACAAGCTTCTTCACTCCGGCGTCTCTCGCCAGCGCGGCCGCCTGCATGGTCGTGGAGTGGTGACGCTTTTCCGCCTGATCCGCCATATCCTGGGGATAGGTGGTTTCATGGTAGAGAAGGTCGGTCCCGCTTACCCATAGCGCTTCTTCAGGGAAAGGCGCCGTGTCGCTGCAATAGGCATAGGAACGAGGCTCCCATGGCTTGTATGCGGCCTCCGAGTTGGGAATGAGCAGGTCGGAATCCGTTCCGGAATGTCGGACGAAACCGTTCATAAAGGTCGCGCCCTCATCCGGCCCTGCTGGACGGACGAGGTCCTCCCCTCGTTTCAACGCTCCTATCTCTGAAAGAGTGAAGCCGTACTTCTCCAGGGCTTCCTTGCGGATGTTCATCTCCGGTTCTTTCTCTCTGAAAAGATAGCCGTAGCATTCTATCCCGTGATTCAGAGGGAAAGCGCTGATTTCCAGTGACTTGGTCTCGAATACTACTTCAGGTTTCTTTGCGCTGACCGGAGTGAATTTGATTTCGAACGGGAAACCGGCGCCATAGAAAGCGCTGAAGTAATTCAGCATGGATTTGAGCGCATTCGGTCCGAAAACATTAAGGGGAGCCGTCCTCGCTTTCATGCCCATGGTCGACAGCAGGCCGAGTAGCCCGAAGACATGGTCGCCATGGATGTGGGAGATGAATATCGAGTCGATTTTCATCGGGGACACTCCGAAGCGCACCATCTGCCTCTGGGTACCTTCACCGCAGTCTATCAAAAAGGAGCGCCCACGTACCTCCAGTACCTGGGCGCTCTGATTTCTTTCGACAACGGGCATGGCTGAGCCAGAGCCCATTATCTTGAGTGTAAAATCCATCAGTCGAATTTACTTCTTCTCGTTCTCACCGTTCTCAAGCTTGTCCTTGAGGGCCGCGAGAGCGGAGATGTCACCGAGAGTTGCCTTCTCAACTTTGGAGTTGACTGCCTTTGCAGTCTTCCTCGCATTGTCGGCCTCAGCGTGGATCTTGGCGTCACGCTCCTCGGAGTAAGTTCTGAGGTGGGATACGAGTACCCTCCTGGTGCTCCTGCGGAGTTCTACGATCTTGAACGGAAGGGTCTCGCCTACGGTGGCAGTCTTGCCGTCCTCCTTTACGAGGTCACGCGCGAAGCAGAAGGCCTCGGTGCCATCCTCGAGCTTAACGTTCGCTCCCTTGTCGGTGGTGCTCTCTACAGCGCCGTCAACAACGGAACCAACCGGATGCTTTGCCTCTAGTTCGTCCCAAGGATTAGGAGTGAGCTGCTTGTGGCCGAGGCTGAGCTTGTGGTTCTGCTCGTCGAAGTCAAGGATGATGACGTCGATCTTGTCGCCCACGTTGCATACCTCTGAAGGATGCTTGATCTTCTCCCAGGAGAGATCGCTGATATGGATGAGGCCCTCGATGCCGTCCTCAAGCTCGGCGAATGCGCCGAAGTTGGTGATGCTGCGAACGATGGCCGTGTGCTTGCTGCCTACAGGATACTTGTCGCGGATGCTGTCCCATGGATTAGGGGTAAGCTGCTTGAGACCGAGGGACATCTTCCTGTTCTCCCTGTCGAGAGAGAGGATGACTGCCGTAACCTCATCACCTACCTTGAGGAAGTCCTGAGCGCTGTGAAGCCTTGGAGACCAGCTCATTTCGCTGACATGGATGAGACCCTCGACACCTGGCTTGATCTCAACGAAGGCGCCGTAGTCGTTGACGAGGACAACTTTTCCGGTCACCTTGTCGCCTTCCTTAAGCTCAGCATCAAGGCTGTCCCATGGATGAGGAGTGAGCTGCTTCATGCCGAGAGCGATCTTCTGCTGCTGCTCGTTGAAGTCGAGAACTACAACCTTCACCTTGTCATTGATCTTGACGATGTCCTCAGGGTTGTTTACGCGGCCCCAAGAGAGATCGGTGATGTGGATGAGACCGTCGACTCCGCCAAGGTCAACAAATACGCCGTAGTTCTGAATGCCCTTGACGGTGCCTTCAAGAACCTGGCCCTTCTCAAGATGAGAGATGATCTCGGCCTTCTGCTTCTCAAGCTCGGCCTCGAGGAGAGCCTTGTGGGAAACAACCACGTTGCGGAACTCCTGGTTGATCTTTACTATCTTGAAGTCCATGTTCTGTCCTACATATGCATCGTAATCCTTGATAGGATGGATGTCGATCTGTGAACCAGGGAGGAAGGCCTCGATGCCGAAGACATCGACGATCATGCCGCCCTTGGTGCGGGACTTGATTAGACCCTTGACGACCTCGTTGCCATCGTAGGCCTTGTTGACGTTCTCCCAGCTGCGGCTCTGACGTGCCTTGGTGTGGGAAAGAACGAGCTGGCCCTTCTTGTCCTCCTGGCTTTCGACGTATACCTCTACGGTGTCGCCGACCTTAAGGTCAGGATTGTAGCGGAACTCGGTTGCAGGGATGACACCCTCGCTCTTGTATCCGATGTTGACGATCACTTCCCTCTTGTTGATTCCGGTGACCGTGCCTTCTACGACCTCGTTCTCTACAACCTTGGAGAGAGTCTGGTCGTATGCCTTCTCTATATCTTCCTTACTTACGTTGCCATAGACATTGTTCTCTTTCTCGAAAGAGTCCCAATCGAACTTGTCCGGGTCAACGGATGAGTTGAGACGTGCCTTCGGCTCTTCTGCCGCAGGTGCCTCCTCACTCTTAGGAGCTTCTGCCTTCACTTCCTCTGCCTTAGGGGCTTGTGTGGCGGCCTGCTCCACGATTTTCTTTTCTTCTTCTGCCATAATTAATTAAATCTGACTAGTAGTTTAACATTATTTTTTGTCGCCCCACTGGCACTGCCCAGTCGAAAGGCGTCGCAAAGTTATAATCTTCCCGCGAATTAGCAAAGTTTTACGACCATTAAAGCACAATTAAAGCACATAATCCCCGCCTCCAGCCCATCTCAATCCTCCTTCAATCCTCCACTTCTTCCTTCACCATATCCGGTCACCAGAGTCTCGTAGGCCCTTTCCTTCACCGCATTTTGATTACAGATATCAGGGCGAGGAAGACTGGAAGGTAATCTTTGAGAGACACTCTGAGAACAGCCAGAGCTTTCTGAATCTCACTCGTAACAGTGCGGAGAGGAATCCCCAAGGCCTCAGAAATCTCCTTATAAGTCTTGCCCTCAAGCCTGCTCATGCGGAAAATCTCGGCGGAAAGACCGGACATTGATGAAAGCTCACGCTCAAATATTTCCTCAATTTCATCAGAGAAAATCCTTGCAGTCAACTCATCATTTTCAAGAAGCCTCAACTTCGCATCCAGCAAGGCCTGCTCATAGATATTCCTATGACGGTTGTCCGTACTGGCCTTCGTCCTGACGGCATCAAGGCACTTGTGCTTGACTATCCCGAGCAGATAAGCCGGGACCTTATCACCCTCAACTGCCAGTCCCTCTCTCGAATCCCATAAGGCCATGAAACTTTCTGCCACGACATCCTCCGCGGCACTCCTGTCCTGAAGATAAGACAGGGCTATCAGCCTGAACCTTTCACTATACTTATTGAAAAGTGCGGTAAACTCTGATATGCTTAAGTTTGTCCTCTCTTCCATTTCATGACAAACTTAAGCAAAATCTTCGAGAGAATCAGCAAGAAAATTCGTGCCGCCAGCCAAAACCGGCCCTCAATACCACCCTATATTATCCTTTCAAGGGCTACAACTATACGATAGACATCTACGCAGATGATGATGCCATCATAGGCTTCAGCGGCATAGCAATGTTCGAGCAATACGCCACGTGCAATACTCATGAAATGCACTATGAAAGGAGGGTGCATTCCTTGATGTTATCTCGGAATACACCCTCCTTGGGAGCTTAGGGTATGAGGCGGTTTACTTGACTTCGAGTTCGACGGAGTCAAACTTGGTTATCGTGAGAGTACCGGCGTCATAGGCCGCCTTCTGGTCGGCGCTTACGAAGATCTTCTTGAAATTAGGAGCCGCCGATGGATCTCCGTACCAGCTCTTGGCCTCTCTCTTCGCATTGAGGCTCTTTAGAGCCGGGCAGGCGGACACATCTATGGACTCCAAATCCTCATATGAGAGATAGTAGGAATTTGCAGACAAGTCTATGTTCTTCACCTGGGAGCCGGAGAAAGTGACGGAGGAAACGGTGATGTAGTCGTAATTTCCTGTCACTAGCTTCAGATTATCGACCGGACTGTCTCCGAGTTTGACTGTCGAGAAATTCTGGCAGGCATTTAGCGTGACACTTGTCAAGTGAGTGCAGGCAGAGAGGTCGATATCAGAGATTCTGACGCGGTTGAGAGTCAAGGTAGCGAGTTTAGGGAAGGCCTCCAGTCCGGCGAGAGAAGAGAGGGAGACTGAACCCCAGCTTGAGGTGCTGCCTATGGCCAATTCGGTACCTTCGATTCCAGGGCCCGCAAGCTCAGCCTTCTCCGAGCCATCCTCCGCAATGATCCAGCCTGCATTGCTGAGCATATTGCGCAGCTGAGGGTCAGGGATCGTAGCCCAGACAGGGTTCGGATTCTGCTGCTTGATATAGACTGAGCCATAGACAACAGTGTCGTAGTAGCCTTTTCTCGTGTAGAACTGGATAGTAGCTCCGCGGCTGCCCGAAGCGGCATCGCAATGGAGAACGATGTTGATAGTTTTTAGGCCATCCTCTCCTGCAGGGGTCTCGGTCTTGGACTTCTCGACGAGCCATGAAGGCAGATTGTAGCTGAAATCTACGTTGCTCTTCAGCTCGACAGGAATGTCATAGGCGGCCAGATCCTTGATTATTCTTCCGTCTCCGCCATTGACGAAGGCGGTATCCCTCTGGGCCTGGTGAATAGTCACAATGATAGGCACTTCAGCAGAGGCATCGGAAACATCGGAAGCGCCGATACGGATCATGCCATCCCTGGCCTTAAAGACATTGGATCGTGCTATATTGAAGGTTATGAGCTTCTTTCCGAAGGCCTCGGTTGTTTCTCCTCTGGAAATCCAATCCTTAGCCTCGTCGCTGATCTCAGTCTCCAGCTCAGGCATATTCGAAACAAGACTTACCGTAATCTGCGTGGCGTCGGCACCTACAGAGACCGATTCCGCACTGGAAAGCTCGAGCATAAAGGCAGGATTGGAGGTGATTTTGAGGGTCTTGACGGCAGAACCGGCGAAAACCTTGAAGGTGGCTTCGCGGACATCTGCGGTCTCATTAGCGTCAACCTTCACGCTGAGTTCACTTCCGCTATGGCCGCTCTCCGAGCCCAGCTCGACCCAGTCGCACAGGCCCGAGACTCTCCAGTCCTCTGATGAGGTGACCTTCACGGAGAAGGCACCGCCCTCAGGACCCGCGATGAGGCTCTCCTCGGACAGGGTGATGGAACTATCGTCCGTCTCCCTGTCATCGGAACCCGAATTCTTGTCGCAGCCGACGGAGAGCATCAGAGCTGTCGCGGCGGCGAATATCAATGATATCTTATACTTTTTCATGGTATTGTCAGATGTTAATTACCGTATGGTACGGTTTCGAATGAACGAGTCTGAGGATAGTAGTACTGAGGAGTCTTGAGCCTTGAGCCATAAAGCCCTTCGGCAAGATTGCTCAGACTGTTGAACTGATAAGAAGAGCCCTGGTTATTAGCCGCCCATGGCGCGAAAATCATTACATAGCCATAGTCGCTCTGGGCCCACCTCTTCGCACTGCTTACGGAAATAGAGCCGCCTCGGGCAAACTCGATTGAATTGGCGGAGCAGTTGGCGTGGGTCATGCCCTGGAGAGGGTGGCCGGACCCGCCATAGTTTGCAACTGCGATGTCCAGCCATTCTCCGGCCGGGATTCCGTCCACATAGTCGGTTCCGCCCATGCTGCCGTACTGGAAGGTCGTCACGAGCTTGTCAGGCATGGCCTTCTTGGTCTCGAACATAAGCCTCGAGCCAGCGGCATTGGAAGGATTGGTAAAGAGAGGATTGGAAAGGTCAGGGGCGGCAGAGTATTCGTCATCGAAGTTGACTCCGTCGAAGCCGTAGGAATAGCAGATGGCGGCTATCTTCCGGGCGAAATCCTGGGCTCCTATCTTCGAAAGCTGCGCGAGGCCGGACTCGTCATGGTTGCCGAGCAGTCCCATAAGGACTTTCACTCCCCTTTCCTTGAGAGGCCTTATGATTTCATCGGCATGGTCAAGGATGAACTGGCACTGAGGATTGCTGAACACATAGACCTCACCTTTCTCCCTGTCATAGTTGATATTGTAGGCGAAGAAGCAGACATAGTCAATAAGAAGGCGCCCGTCTTGCATCTCCCACTGGAGAATATTGAGAGGGTTGGTGTCATTGACCTCTAGGTAGCAGAAGACACTCTTCTCGCCCGGTTTGCGCAGGGCTGTGGCCTGAGTGTAGCTGTTCTTCACCAGATAGACAAGTCTGGATTCATCCTCGGAGACCTTGACTCCGTCTGTCGAAGTAGTGGCCTTCAGAGGAATCATGTAAGTGACTCCGTCTTCATAGTCCGCCGTGTCGAGAGGTTTCATTGTAAGGTCGAGGGAGTAGGATTTCGTCTCATCCGGAGCTACCACAATCTTGCCTCCGTTCTGGAGGGTGAGAGAATCGGCAGGATAGAGTTTAAAGGAAGTTCCGTGCTCCGCATTGTAGGCGTCGAGATAGGCGGGGTCGAATTCCACCTTCACGTCTACGCCCTTCTTCGGCGTCCTCGGAAGATAGAAGGCGAGCTTAGTCTGGTAGCAATCCTTGCGGAGTTCTACAACGGTGCTTGACTTGCCGCTTACAGCATCGCGGAGAGTCGCATTGAGGCTGGTCACGTTGGCGTAGGCGTCCTCGTTGACATGGTCGACGGTAATATCGTCCGTGCAGGAGGTAAGAGCCACGGCCAGAACGGCCATCATGATTATTGTCTTATTCATTTTCATGGTCTATATCAAGTTTATGGAAGATTGACCTTTGGCCATTTGCATGGATTGTCAAGGCTAAGGTCGTTGCCGTTGGCATAGTCGGTGAGAGTCTGGCCGGCGCCTTCATCGCATTTCCAATAGGCTGCGAGTCCGTCGGAAGCCGGATCGACTGAGTAGAAGTGTCCAGGGGCCTGCAGATCGCTCTGGGTCAGGCACTTGTTCCAGATACGCACCTCGGAGATATCTCCGTCGAAGTAGCGGTCGTCAGCGTAGGAGTAGCCGATCCAGAAGGCTCTGGAGCTATTTTCCCCCTTGTCCGATCCATAGCCCGGGAATGTGACAGAACTCATGCCGCAGTTCCCCGAAAGCTTGAGAGAACCGTTGAGGTAGACGGAGATATCGCCGTTATCGAAGACGCAGGCTATGTGGGTCCATTTACCGGTCTCGAGCTGGAGGGAAGAATTGGTAAGGTTCCTGTCCGCCGCCACCTGGAGCTGGTTGTCAGGCACGCCGGCATCTCCGATACGGAGGAGGAAGTGGCCTTCGACACCCATCAGGGTGGAGATAAGTCTGCCGAACTGAGCAGGACGCACAAGAGCCTCGAGGGTGAACTGCCTCATGCCGGAGAATTTCTCCGGAGTCTTCCACTCCTTGACACCGGCGCGGTTCTCAGCCATGTTGCAGACTACGTTGATAAGGGCGGCGCCCTTGAAAATGTAGTAGACTACGGTCTTTGACTTTATGGCATCCATGCCCTGGATATCCCTGAGTGCGACCGGCATCACGTAGACGGAGTCTCTATCGAGATCGCTGAGGCAGCTGAACTTCACCGTGGCGGTGGAGGAAGCGTTGGAACCAGGATTTATGGAGACCTTCCCTCCCTCGATGGCGCACATCGAATCAGGCAGGGCTTTAACGTCAGGGGCGGAATAAATTTCCTTGTACTGGCCGAGAAGTTCAGGAGACGCTTTGAATTCGGCTGTCACCTGGCTTTCCACCTTGAGAGCCGAGCCTATGGACAGGCTCCTCGTCAGGGAAGAGGAGGTAGGCTTGACCAGAATCTCGTCAGTGACCGCCTGAGTGTTGATGTAGAGCTTATTGTCGAAATGATGCTTGTCCAGCTGCTCCCTCTCGGTGGTGCAGGAAGCCGCCAGAGCCACGGCCGCGGCCAGGACAGCAAGCGTTTTTATCTTGTTCATGATCTTCATATTACTTTTCAGGCGAAGGATTCATTATGGAAATGGCCTTGCCAATGTTGCTGTACACTTTGGTAATGTTGTAATAGTCGACTTGCGCATTGTCTACGCAGAGTCCGGCCTTAGTGTAATTGGACTCAGGAACAGCAGTCCAGTAGGCGGCGCCGGTAATGGCCGTAAGGGACTTTCCATTCTCGTCCGTTCCGTTGAATTTTCCCCTGTTATCGGTAGGATCCGTCACGGAAATCGTGGTTACGCCCACGATGAACTTGCCGGAAGGTACGTCCGCGGAGATGTTCTGGTTGACAGTGTAGGAAAGATCGTAGCTGGAAACGCAGCCCAGGGCAGGGATGATGATATACTTCGCCTTCTCAAGGACAGAGGTCTGGGCGAGGATGTATTTAGGAGTACCCTCGAAGAAGACCAGCTTGTCTTGGTGGGCTTTCATCCATTCTTCAGCCTTGCCGAAGAAAGCCTCCTGCCTTGCGGAGAGGTCGGCCTTTCCCTCTTCACGGAGACTCAGAGGATTTTTTCCGGAGTAGATGATGTTCACGCCATCGTAGCCATATTTGTCGGCCACCTTCAGAGCCTGTGACACCTTCTCTTCCATCCACGGAACGAATCTTCCGAGAGAGTCACCAGGAGCCGTGTAGGTAGGGTCAAGCGCGGCCTTCTCTTCCTCTGCGGCCACCATGGCCTTGTACTCCGATTCAAAGGCATTGTAGCTGATCTGCATAAGGGTAGGGATGGCCTTGAGCTGACGGTTCTCGGCCATTTCGCTGACCATGGCGTCGGAGAGATTGTCCGCATTTTTGAGGATCACGTAGTCCACGCTGTCAGGGAGGCAGTTGATGTGGTCCGCGCGTCCGGAAGGGGCCTCGGCCTTGTTGTCGAACTTGGCTATGAGGACCTGGTGTTCAGTGGCATGATAAGCCCTGACGGAGGCCATATAAGCCTCATATAGTCCATGGTTCTTTGATTCGAGGGTCTCGTACTTAACCTTCAGGGGCTCGGTATCGGTCCAGTCTGAGCAAGAGACAGCCAGAGCCGCGAGGACAAGTCCGGAAAATATCTTTGTCAATGTTTTCATTTTCTGACTTCCTTTTATTTGTTCTTGCAGTCGAACCAGAGTCTGGTGGCCATTTCGTCAGGGCCTCCGAGGTAGCTGGAGACGGCTTTTGTGATGTTCTCTCTGTTGTTGATGTACTCGTCCGCAGGATACTTCAGTCTGCGGGCTCCTTCCTGTGAGTCCGCCATGCCGTTACTCTTGTTGCCGGAGGCGGTGGCAGGGAGGATGTGAGGGTAGCCGGTACGGCGGATGTCAGCCCAGGACTCGTTTCCGAGCAGCCAGTCTGCGATCCACTTCTGGATCATGATTCTCTCCTGCTTCTCCTCTACGTCTGCTTCCTCGTTCCATGCGATAGTCACGTTGGAAAGCACGTCGCCGTAAGTATTGGAGCCGCTCGGGTCCACATAGGTTCCAGGGACCTTCTTGCTGTCGGCCATATAGCCGGAAGCTCCGGAGACACCCCACTGCTCGAAGGAAAGCCTGATGCCTTTCTCATAGAAATCCTTGGCGGTCCCGCCCATGTCGTAACCGAAGACTGCCACGGCCTCGGCCTTGAGGAAGGCGACCTCTGCAGGGTTCATCAGAACAAGAGGAGAATTCTGGCTTATCTTGACGCCGGAATATTTATGGCCGACAGTGCTGTGGTCAGGAATCACGATTCCATGGCGGAGTCCCACATAATCATAGCCAGGCCATTCGGATTTGGTGAAATAGGCAGACATTCTCGGATCGCCGTAACCACTCATGTAGGCGATGATGTCGGCGGCCGCATGGGAGTCTCCGCCCGTGGAGCAGATACTTCCGTCGGCGTGCTGGGCCATATTGTAATGGACTGCGACATAGATAGGATTTCCGTCTGTACCGAAAGTGGAAATCTGAGCGATGTCATCGATCGTCTCCATGGTTCCGACCTCATGTTTTGCCACCTCTTCGGCGGCCTTTCTGGAAAGTTCAGGGTCGGCGTAGGAAATTCTCATCGCGAGCCTAAGCTTGAGAGAATTGGCGTAACGTATCCATTTCTCGACATTTCCTCCGTAGATGATGTCGGAAGAAGCGGCGAAATTGTTGGTCCTGTTCTCAGTGAGGGTGGCGATGGCCTCGTCAAGCTCGGAAATCATCTTGGTGTAGACCTCCTTCTGGGAGTCGTAAGGCACCTGGATCTTTCCGTCCTCGGTGATCTGAGAATAAGGGATCGGGCCGTAGGTGTCGGTAATCCTGTGCATCGCGGCAACCTTGATGACCTCGCCGACGGCCAGGATCACAGGATCATCAGTGACCCTTTTCAGCTGGCGGTAGTTGGAGTAGATTACCGGGATGAACTTGTCGGAATACATGAACACGTTGGTCCAGTTGTCCGTAGGATTATAGTTTGAGATGGTGTTCCTGAAGCCTGGATTGGCGTCGGCCATGTAGCCGGCCATCGGGCCTCCGAGAAGGCACTCCGTAAACTGGGTCGTATTCACGTCAAGTGAAATCACGCCGCTTGCGATTCCGAGGAGGGAGCTGCGGATGATATAGCCGTCCCTCTGGAGTTCGCCGTCGTCAACTCCGAAAGGATCCCTGTTGATCTCTTCGTAGTTGGAGGTGCAGCCCGCCGCGGCTAGAGCCGCCGCAAAGGCGAATATAGTTTTGATAATTATCTTCTTCATATCTCTGGTCTCCTCTGCTTAGAAATTGATGCGGACATTGAAGCCATAGTTTCTGGTGTTCGGCATCATGAAGTAGTCGATACCCTGATAGTAATTGTCGGTGGTAGAGGCCACGGCCTCAGGGTCGAACGGCGCCTTGCACCAGATCATCAGGAGGTTGCGGCCTACAATCTGGAGGTTGATATCAAAGAGGCCGCCGAGCTTCTTGCGCGGGATGGTGTAGCCGATGGAGGCTTCCTGCAGGCGCACGTTGTCGGCCGAGTAGGTATAGAACTGAGGAACGGTGTCGCCGCCGCCTACGGCCGAATACCATTTGTTGGCGTCGATAAGGTCGCTGCCGTTGATGAGGACTCCGCCCTTGTCGCGGGCGTCGGCTGACGCCTTGGACACGCCGTAGAAGTCAAGCATGGCCTGGGTGCGGGAATATACCACGCCACCGAATCTGGCAGTGATGAGGGCTCCGAGGCTGAAGTTCCCGAAGTGGAAGTCATTCCTCCATGCCATGTTGGACTTCGGCAGGACGCTTCCCATCTTGATATAGTCTTCTGTCTTCTGGATGGTCTGGGTGGCAATGTTGCCGGTGGCGTCCACGTAGATCGCATCCTTGTTGTCCCTCTTGAGGTCGGCCCTGGAGTAGATGTCGCCCAGAGTGCCGCCTTCGGTCAGGATGAACCTCGCGTTGCCGAGGCCGCCCATGTTCAGCGAACTGATGTTGAGAGGCTCTCCGGTCACAGGGTTGACGGCGTCATCCGCAAGAGACTTGATTTCGTTGCGGTTGGCCGAGAAGGTGTAGGATGTGCTCCAGCCGAACTTACCCCAGCTCTTTTCATAGCCGAGAGATAGCTCGACTCCGGTGTTGAGAACGTCTCCGCTCTGGATGGCGATCTCCGAATATCCTGAACCCGTGGAAATTCCCGGGAAGAAAGTCTGGTTCTTGGTGTGGGTGTTGTACCAAGTGGCCTCAAGGGAGAAGCCGTCAAGGAATCTGGCGGAAAGTCCAGCCTCCCATGAATCCGTTCTTTCAGGCTTGAGCCTGTCCATAGGATAGGAGGTCTCGCTCGTCCAGCTGGAAGTGTTGTTCGACCATTCATGCATAGGGTTGGCCACGAAGCGGCTGAAGGCGTTGCCCACGGAGGCGAAGGAGGACCTTACCTTTAGGTATTCTATCTGTTCAGGAAGGTCGAGGGCCTGTGAAAGCACTACCGAAGCTCCCACCGAAGGATAGAAGAAAGACTTGTTGACGGAGCGCGGTCCGGCAAGCTGCGAAGGCCAGTCATTTCGGCCTGCGAGAGTGAGGTAATAGGCTCCCTTCCAGCCGATTTCAGCCTGGCCGTAGAGCGACTGCTGCTGCTCCCTCCATCCACTCTGGGCCTTGTCGAGGCGGCTCTGCGCGATGGCGAAAACATTGAAGACGTTAGGGATGTTGATGACAGGGTCGATGATACCATCGGCGATAGGGCCGCCGTTTTTCAGAGAATAGAACTTCATGTCGGTCACCGAAGCGCCGAGGTTCACGTTCACGGTCCAGTCCCTCGCCACGGTCTTGTTGAAGGTCAGCAAGACGTCGGCATAGGTCTGACGGTCACGCATTTCCGTAGTGGAATAGAGACCGTTGACAGAAGAGCCGGTGAGCTGGGTGTTCGTAGTGGCATAGAATTTCTCCTGATACTGGTTGTAGGTGTTGTCCACCTTCACCCTGCCGGAAAGCTTCAGATAGTCGGTGATGTCGTAAGTAAGGGCTCCGGACAGAGTATAGCGCTTCTTGTCGTTGGTCCTGAGATTCCTATAGTTGATCCAGTATGGGTTCTGCATCGTAATTCCGGCATCACCGCTCGGCCAGTACTGAGTGAAAATCTTGCGGGTATTGTCCCAGCGCTCGTACATCTTGACATCGTCCCAGTCGTTTCCTCTCGGGAAGAGATAGGCGCCGACGACAGGGTTGTTGTAGAGTCCCTGGTTGGTCATGTTCCTGTCATTCTGCATCACATATGAAGCAGACACATCGAGGAGCAGCTTGTCACTCAGGAAGGAGGTCGTATTACGGAAATTGAAATTGTAGCGGTTGTAGGCATTGTTCGGAACTATGCCCCTGTTGTTCACCGCGGCGGCAGAGAAATATGTCTGGTTGCGCTCGGTTCCGGTGGATATGGAGACTGATTCGGTGCCGGTGAGCCCGTACTGGAAATAGTCGCTCCTCGGGCTGTAGCCCATCTTAGAAAGATCAGAAAGCTTTGCTCCCCAGCTCCTTACAGAAGAGCCTTCGACCGAGTTGAGGTCGCCGGTGCCGTAGCTGTTCTGGAAAGACGGCAGGAAGGCCACCTCGGAGAGCTCAGTGTTGCTGGAGAAAGTGATGGAAGTCTTCCCGGCGGCACCCTTCTTGGTAGTCACGACGATGGCGCCGTTGGCGGCTGAAGAGCCATAGAGGGCGGCCGCTGCGGCTCCGGTGAGAACCGTAAGGGACTCTATGTCCTCAGGGTTGAGGTCGGCGATAGGGTCGGACTGGCCCTGAGAACCGAACTCCGTTCCGGCTTCGAGAGCCGTAGTGTACATAGGAACTCCGTCAATAACGTAAAGGGCGTTGGAAGTCTTGGTGATGGACTTCTGTCCGCGCATCACGACCTTTGAGGCTCCGCCGGTTCCGGAAGAAGAGGCGTTGATGACCAGGCCGGCCACCTTTCCGTTAAGGGAATTAACGAAGTTGGCGTCCTTATTAGTGAGGAACTGCTCCGCGTCAACCTTCTGTACATTATAGGAGAGGGCCTTTTCAGAGCGCCTGATTCCAAGGGCGGTAACGACCGTCCCTTCCAGGAGGGTGGACTCGTCTTCAAGCACAACCGGGAACTGGCTCCTGCTTCCGACCGGCATTTCTACCGTAGAGTAGCCGAGGCAGGAGAACACGAGGGTTCCCCCGAGCTGTTCGGATGGTATGGTGAGACTGAAACGTCCTTCGGAATCGGTCACGGCTCCGTTAGAAGTGCCTTTGACGAAGACCCCTGCGCCCATGACAGGCTCTCCGCGGGAATCCAGAATCTGCCCGCTGACCACTCTGGGCGCAGAATTTTCGACCTGTTTGCGGGGATAGATGATGATGCTCGTGCCTTCAATGTTGAAGTCCACGCCTATAGGGTTGAGCAGGGCCGTAAGGGCATCCCTCACAGCCACATTCTCGACAGAGACCGAAACTCTCTGTCTGGTGTCTACATTTCTGTTGACAAATAGGTAATTTGTCTGCCGTTTGATACTGTTCATCGCCGTTTCGAGCGGAACTTCTCTCATATTGAGAGTGACCAGCATCTTGTCCTGGGCAGTGGCCGCAATAGAGGCCAGAGTCAGGCAAAGGGCAGACAGCATAAGACCAAGATGGTGGAATACTGTCTTGTGCATGTGTCGATTTGTGTTATTAATTTTGAATTGTGATTTGCTTTAGGGGGATCTGTCCGTTTTATCGGATCTGCCTTTTTAAGTCATACCCATATTTTATGCTGTGTTTTGGTTATAGTTCTATGAAAAAATATCTGCAAAGGACGAGGCCTCTCTCCTACGGATTTATGATGATCCTCTCAGAGCCGGGTTCATGGGAATAGCTGAAGCTGACCACATGCTGGAGCGAACGCAGAGCGTGTTCGATACCTTCCGATATTCTGATTTCTCCGCTGAGGCCGTCAACCGACGGGCCTTCGCCATTGACAATAATTTCTACGCCATAAGCCTTGGAGAGCCTGTCCATGAGAGCGGCGAAGCTCTCACATTTGAGGTCCACGAGGCCCTCGAGCCAGCACAAAGCCGATTTGTCGTCCTGAACGGTCTTGCTCAGGACTCCGTCTTTTAGACTTACGATATCTTCTGGATTCATGATGATGCTCTCTGATGAGCCGTTGAGGCTTATGCTGACCTTGCCCTTTTTCAGATAGACGGTGAAGATACTCTCGGGCTTCTCTGCCCTTACCGAAAATTCGGTTCCCAGAACCTTGACCTTCGAGGCGAAGGTCGAAACTATGAAAGGATGACGCTCGTCCCTGGCTATCTCGAACATCGCCTCGCCTTCGATATAGACATTTCTCTCTTTGCCGGCGAAGACCGCAGGGTAAGTGAGTTTCGTGTCAGAGTTGAGACGGATGACGCTTCCGTCAGGAAGGGTGAAAGAGGCTCTCTCCCCAGGTTTCGTGGTCACGGTGACCATCTTGGCGGTCAGATTCCTTACCGCGTTCTGCTTTACGACGAGGCCTCCGGCAAGGAAGAGGACCAGGGCGATCACGGCAGCGGCGGCCCATGAAACAAAGCTCCGGGAGATTAAGCGTCCCCCCGGCTCCCGCCCTTTCTCCGTCTTAGGCGCCTGGGCATAGAGAATGGTGCCTTCGAAGACGAACTGCGTCCTCTCATACTCTTTGAAAGCATCCTTGTCCTCGGCGAGCCATCGTCCGATTTCTTCCTGTTCGGCCTCTGTGGCTTTCCCGGCGAAGTATCTATATAGGAGGTCCTTGTCCATGGTTATAAGGTTTTACATATATATATGTCGTAGCTGAGGAGGAGGCTTTACAGAAAAATTTAAGATTTTTTCACCCTAGGCCGGAAATTACTCTCCGGAACTGTCTTCTTTGTGAAAATTTGACTACTTTTGCATGTCGGCTTTTCCGTAATGCCGACGCTGCACTTAGCGATTGTTGAACCTTCCGGACGACTGGCCGGATATAATTGCCGGGCTGAGGCCCGGCCGTGGAGGAAAGACCATGATTTCAATCTTTTACAGGGTAAACGGAAAGATAGCCGCTTCTCAGTCGGTAGCGGATTTCCACAGCCTTCGACTCTCTGACGTCCTTTGGATAGACCTTCTCTCGCCGTCTGGCGACGAGAAACGCGCGGCGGAAGCCTTCATCGACACCGAAATCCAGTCAAGGGCACAGGCGGAAGAGATCGAGAGTTCTTCCCGCTTCTCCGAGACCGACAAGGCGATCTACGCGAACACCAACTTCCTGATGCCAGGGCCTGAGGAATACACCATGGAGCCAGTTTCCTTCACCATCGTAGGCAACACGCTCGCCACCCTCCACGAGGTACCTCTGCGTAGTTTTACCGAACTGCAGCGCAAGATGCTGGCCATCCCGAGACTATTTTCGAGCGGCTATTCCGTTTTCGTAAACATACTCGACCAGAGAATCGACCTTGACGCCGACATGATAGAACTCATGACCAAGGAGAGCGAACAGTTCAGCAAGAGGATAAACCAGGAGGAAGACATCAACGAGGACTTTCTCCTCGACATCAACCGCCTGCAGGAGAACACGATGATCGTCCGCGAGAACATAGTCGACAAACAGAGGCTCATCACCAACATGCTCAAGAGCGACAAGAGTCCGAGAAGCCTGGAACCGAGGTTCAACGTCATGCTCCAGGATATTACTTCGCTCATCAACCACACGAATTTCAGCTTCGAAAGGCTGAGCAATCTCCAGGACACCGTGCTCGGCCTCATCAACTTGGACCAGAACCGTATCATGAAGATTTTCACCTTGGTTTCGGTCCTGCTGATGCCTCCTACCCTGATAGCAAGCTTCTACGGCATGAACGTAAAACTTCCCCTGGAAGACTTCAATCTCGCATGGGTGGGGATCCTCCTGCTCATGGTCCTGACCGTCGTCTTCGTCATCTGGCTCTTCCGCAGGAAGCAGATGATGTAGGCTTAGAGAATTTCAAAGAGTATACCCAGACCTATCAGAATAAGGACCGCTCCGCCGACACCTTCTGCGGGATGGCCGAATTTAGAGCCGAGCTTGCTGCCGCCGGCTATTCCGAGAACCACGGAAAGTATCGTCACGAGGAAAACAGCTATGGTCTGCGGCATAATCTGGGATGAGGAGCCTGCCTGCATGGAAAGGGAGACTCCGACAGTAAAGGCATCCATGCTGGTGGCGATGGCGCCTAAAATGACGTTTTTCAAGCCGTTGAGATTTCTGCATTCGGACGAGCCTCTGATAGCTTCTTGGAGCATGGATCCTCCTACATATAAGAGCAGAATGAAGGCTATCCACTTCGAAAAGCTCTTCACGTAGCCGACGAAGATGCCCCCGAAAGCCCAGCCGAAGAAAAGAAGTCCTGCCTGCACCAAGCCGAAAATAAGAGAAATCCCCGCGACAGACTTCCAGTCTATTCTTCTGAGGGTCACGCTGGAACAAGCCGTGACCGCGAAGCAGTCGGCGCAAAGGGACATTGCAAAAATCAAAAGTGGGAAAATCTCAGTCATGTCTAGGGCTTGAATTCAGTTCTGTTCTGGATTGACTTGCCGAGAGTGAAACCGTCGGCGTACTCGAGGTCGTCTCCGAAACCAAGGCCCCTCGCAAGGGAGGTGACCTTGACTCCGAAGCCGGAAATCTGCCTATAGATATAGAAGGCCGTCGTCTCCCCCTCGACGTCGCCGCTGAGAGCGAGAATCACCTCGATATCGGAAGGCTTCATGCCTTCTTGAGTGAGGCCGGAAATCCTTTCCGCAAGTTTCCCTATCGTCAGGTCGGAGGGTCCTATGCCGTTGATCGGAGATATGATGCCCCCCAGGACATGATAGATTCCTAGGTACTGGTCCGTGGCCTCGATGCTCATCACATCGCGGATGCTCGCGACCACGCAGATCTTCGAGTGATCTCTCGAGCGGTCCGAGCAGATGGAACATTCATCGGAGTCCGAGATCATGTAGCAGGTCTTGCAATAGCGGACCTCGTCACAGAGCCTGTTTATGGCCTCCGTCAGATGATGGACATTCTCCTTCGGCTGGCGCAGCAGGTGAAGCGCGAGCCTCAAGGCTCCCCTCTTCCCTATGCCCGGAAGGGTGCCGATGGCATCCACCGCCTCCTCAAGGAGCTTTGAAGAGAAACTATTATCCTTGTACATCCTTCTTCCAAGCCTCCACCGCCGATCTTACCTGCCCGTATTTCAACAAGAGGCCGCGGGCTTTGTCATAATCCTCGATACCGGTGGCTTCCATTATCATCCTCGTTCCTCTGTCGACAAGCTTCTGGTTATTCAATTCCATATCGACCATACGGTTGCCCTTGACATGGCCGAGACGGATCATCACCGAGGTCGAAATCATGTTGAGGACAAGTTTCTGTGCCGTTCCGGCCTTCATCCTGGTACTTCCGGTGACGAACTCAGGGCCGACCACCACTTCAATCGGAAACTCGGCTTCGGCGGCGAGAGGAGAGCCGGGGTTACAGGTGATGCAGCCGGTGAGAAGCCCCTTCGAGCGGGCGGTCTTCACAGCCCCGATTACGTAAGGGGTAGTTCCGGAAGCGGCGATTCCGATGACAGTGTCATTTGCCGCAGGCTTATATGGCTGCATGTCGCGCCAGCCTCCGTCAGGGTCGTCTTCGGCATTCTCCACGGCGGTCCTGATGGCGGTGTCTCCCCCGGCGATCAGACCGATGAAGGCATCGCTGACTCCGTAGGTAGGAGGAATCTCGGAAGCGTCCACCACCCCGAGCCTGCCGCTCGTGCCGGCTCCGAGATAGAAGACCCTGCCCCCCTTCTTCATCCTCTCGACCGTCGCGTCGACAAGATCTCTGATGGCAGGTATGGAAGGGGTGATGTCCTTAGGGACCTGCATATCTCCTTTGTTTATGCCGGTAAGAATCTCTTCCGTACTCATCTTCTCAAGATGATCATAAATGGAAGCCTGTTCTGTTACTTTGGTTATCATTGCTATTCCTGATTTTCAGTATGATATTTGACAAGACCGTCTATAGGGGCGGCTATCATTGTTCCGAAGCGGATGCCGCAGGTCTCGCCCACCTTGCGCAGAATTTCTCTGTTGGCATAGCCGAAACCGCCGACGACTCCTACCGGAACATCCTCCTTGTACTGGAGGAGGGATCTGTCTATGAAATCGCGGAAATTGCGCTCCACAAGCTCAGTCATATACTCATCTTTCCCATACCATGAGGTGATGTAAGGGGCGAAGGAGCCGAGATAGCTGGAAGGGGAGCCGCTCCGGTAGACATTCTGGACTATGGAGAGGTAGGAGGCGTCATATTTGGAGGCGAAATCCTTCGCGACAGCCTCCGGGACCAGATCCTTGACGAGGTCCGCGAGAAAGAGCTTGCCGAGGGCCGCTCCGCCGCCTTCATCCCCCAGGATAAAGCCCCCGGTGTGGACGTTGCGGACAATATTCTTCCCGTCGTAGAGACAGCTGTTGGAACCCGTGCCTAGGATAGCGGCTATGCCTGCAGAATGTCCGCAGACCGCCCTGGCGGCATCCAGCATGTCAGAAGCATAATGAATCTGCGCGAGAGGATAGGCCTCCTTCAGGATTCTGTCCAGGCCCTCTGCCCCTCCGGGAACCCCCTCTCCCTCGGTTATCATTCCGGCGGCATAGAAATGGATCTGAGATACCGTCTCCACTTTTCCTACCTTGATGACAGCCTCGCTGACTATGCCCCTGATGACCTCTTCGGACATCGACGCGACGTTGATTCCGGCTGTCCTGAATTTTACATTCTCCCCCTTGGACGGGACGGCGCACCAGTCAGCCTTAGTGGCCCCGCTTTCGATTATTATTATCATGATTTATTTGTTCATTTTCAGAGCTTTGCGTATGTATCTCTCCATGACGCCGGCATAGCGCATCATGCCCAGGTCGGTAAGGTGTTCTCCGTCTACGGTGGCCTCGCCGTCAAGTCCTATCAGCCCCTCGGCGGGCACATAAAGAAGTTTTTTCTCGCCCCTGGCCTTGAGGGCACGGAAAAGATTACTTATGGCCTTATTCCGGGATTCGTACTCATGGCGTTTATCCATGTTTACGACTGAGGAAGGATAGATTTCGGTCTCCACGAAGATGACCGGCGTTTGCGGATGGGCCTTGCGGAGGATGTCGAAGAAGCGTTCTCCCTTCTCGCAGATAAGGGTGGAATCAGAATTCGGGCCGAAATCGAGGACGAAGACGGAAGGATTATCAACCCTCGTCATATAGGAGGCTATCTCATAGTCCAGTTTGGCGTTGCCGCTGAATCCGAGGTTGACTACCTCCCTGCCAAGCCTGCGTTCCAGGATATTGGTGTAGGCCATGCCCGGCCTCGATGCACAACCACCCTGAAGGATGCTGGTGCCGTACATGACGACCGGTCTTTCCGTATCAAGGGTCCTTAGCTGCGGCTGGCAGATGACCCTGCCCTCCGGGATCCCGATTTCGACAGTCTTCACCCCGTCATATAATGGGAGATAGAGCATGAATTCACGAGGCTCCGGGTTCATGCCGGAGACCATCAGATGCTCCTTCATGCCCTTGGTCAGGGCCCAGGTGAAGGCAGAACCGGCAAAGCGCCATTTTCCTCCGTCATAGACATAGAGATCGGCGCCACCGTTGCCGCAGTCCGCCATATGCCCCATGTGCGAATCAAGAATGCAGCTCCAGCGCAGCCTTATAGAAGGCGAATCCGTCCTGAAACGGATGGCGAGTCCTGAGGAACAATGTCCCAGGTCCCATACAGGTTTTCTCGTGAGCGGTTCAAGGTCCCTGGTGAGTCTTTCCCACCTCGTAGTCGTCGAATCGCAGACCTTTCCGATGACAGGATATGGGCTCATGTCGGTCCAGACGGTCTCTTCTCCATCGCCAAGGGCAAAGGCGGCGGCCGAAAAAAGAAAAACCGCCATGAAACAGAATATGAATTTCTTTATCATGATACGTAGGTCCCGTATTTACGCCAATGCCAGATCCCGTAGCAGGATGAAGCCGTGTAGAAAATATAGAGGGCTCCCATCCATGGTGTCCCCTGCATGAAACAAAGGGTGGCTGAAAAGACATCGGCCACTACCCAGACCAGCCACTGCTGCCAATAGCTCTTTGCCAGCCAGACTGTCGCTATCGCGCTGAGGACGGTCGCAATGGAATCGACCAAGCTCAGCGGATCTCCGAGCTTGTCGAGCAGAAGGTTCAGGAGAGGAATGCCTATGACGGCGGCAAGGAGGCTCCACAGAGCAGGCTTCATGCCGAAATGGTTCAGGTGAATGGCAGATTTGTCTTCCATGGCCTGGGAATCTCTCTTCCATTGGATGAGGCCCCAGACAGATACGGCCACATAATATATGTTCAGGCCCATGCTGGCCCATACGTCCTGACAATAGAACTGAAAGGCGCAGGCGAGGCCGGTGGCTATGCCGAAATACCACATCACATTCTTCTGGAGTACCTCAAGAATAATGTACACCAGTCCGCTGAAGAGGGCGAAAATCTCTATTCCTTTTATTATATATTGCAGTTCCATGGGTCGTCTAAAGATTCGCAAAAATAAACATAATAATTTAACTTTGCCATTCATGAGCTTCTACATTTCAGTCCCTCTATAGTGACATGAGCGGAATTCTTGCGATATTCGCCTCTGCCTTTCTTGCGGCCTTCTGTCCCTCAGACACTTTGCCTGAGGCACGGACCTTGGCCGACCGCCGCGTGATAGAGGCCGACACCATCTCTTCCCGCAGGCTGGAGGAGGTAGGCGGAGTCGCTTCCGCTCTTCGTTTCACTTCTGGGGTACAGATCCGGGACTACGGTGGGGCCGGAGGGCTCAAAACTCTGAATGTCAGGAGCCTCGGCAGTGAATACACAAGCGTTTTCATTGACGGTGTTCAGGTGGATAATGCCCAGAATGCCCAGGTTGACTTGGGAAGATTCTCAACCTTCGCCCTCTCGGGGATGGAGCTTTCGAGCGCTGGAGGCACGGGACTCCAGCCGGCAAGGGAATACGGGGCGGCCGCCTCGCTCCATCTTCATTACAAGGCTCCTGCTTTCGCCACGGGAAGTCGTCAGACTTTTAAAGGCAGGGTCTCTGCCGGCTCATCCGACCTTTTCAATCCCTCGTTATACTTCGGATTCAAGGTTTCGCCTAAGCTGTCGGCCGCTATTTCTGCGGAATACCTGACTTCTGACGGAAAATACCGCTATCATGCATGGCGCTATGTCGGGGGAAGAGGCTACGACACGACTATGACGCGCCAGAATGCAGACATTTCTTCCCTGCGTCTTGCCACGCAAGTCTTCGGCACAGGCAGGGGGAGCTGGAATGTGCGGGCAGAATGGTTCGACTCAGACAGGGGGCTTCCCGGGCCGGTAGTGCGCCGTTCATCAGGGATTCTTCTGAGCGGGGACCGGCAGTCTGACAGAGATTTGTACATCCAGGGCTCATGGGCGCGTTCTTTCGGGAAGGCCGCTTTGAAGGCCCGGGCCAAATATGCGAATGCCTTCCTGCGTTATTCCGATTTCCGCGAGGAGGATCCTTCTCAGGATGCTGACAGATGGCGGTATCGTCAGCAGAATGCCTATGCCTCCGTATCGCTCTCTTATTCCGCCGCCTCATGGCTCAGGCTGAGGGGCGCGGCAGACCTTCTCTATTCTACGCTTGAAGCGAACACCGTGGATTTCTCGCAGCCTGAACGATACGCTTTTTTCGCGGCCTTGGCCGCCGATGCATCTCCAGGGAAGGTCAGGGCCTCTGCCAGCCTGCTCTGGACATCAGCCGCCGACCGCTTCGACGGCGCCGCCGGCGCGGCGGGCGCAACGGGCGGGGCTGTAGTGGGCGCGGCGGGCTTCGGCAGGGAAAACAAGACGATGAACCGCCTCTCCCCCGCCATCGAACTCTCGTGGCAGCCTCTCTACATGCTCAGGATAGAGGCCTTCGCCAAGGCTTCCTGCCGCCTTCCTACCTTCAACGACCTCTATTATACAGTCAAGGGTTCATCGCGGCTTAAACCCGAGACAGCCATTCAATACGACCTCGTGGCAAGCTGCGGCAGCCTCTCCGAGGGATTTCTCGAGGCCGGACTCAGAGCCGAGACCTACCTCAATGAAGTGAAAGACAAGCTGATAGCAGTCCCGACATATAGCCAGTTCCGTTGGTCGATGCTGAATCTTGGAAAAGTGCGGTCCTTCGGGGCCATTCTCGGGGGAAATCTCAGACATAAGGGCCGGCTGAGCTTCAGGCTTGACGCCAAATACCATTTCCAGCGCTCGCTTGACCTGAGCCACAAAGGGACGGAGGCATACCGCGGCCAGGTAGCCTATATACCATGGAGCAGCGGAAGCCTTTCCGCCGAGGCCGGATTTGAGGGCTGGAGGCTGGACTGGAATTTGATCTGGGACGGCCGGCGCTACTCCAGTTCGGCCAATCTTCCTGAATACAGGCTCGCCGCCTGGCATACTTCCGACCTGTGGTTGTCGAAAGACTTCAAAGCAAAAGGCGCAGACCTTTGCCTGCGCCTTGAAATCAGAAATCTTTCCGGAGAAAGGTATTCCGTCGTCCCCGGCTATCCCATGCCCGGAAGACAAGCCTTCCTCACTCTGCAGATCAGCTACTGAAACGCCCGCCAAGGCCGTTACTTCCTCTAATTGAAAGCAAAATGGCCGGAGAACACTCCGGAAGTGGCCTTCCAAAGCTCTCTGCCGGCAAGATTGTAGCAATGTACAAGGCTCGGGGACAGGTTGTAGTCAACTGCATCCGAGATGAAGATATGTCCTTCATCCACCCCGAGTCCGTAAGGGATAGAAAGAGAAGATAGCTTCTGGATGTCGAGCTTGGTGACGCTCAGGGTCTCCGGGTCTATCGAATAAAGTACATGAGCCTTGGACTCTGAATAATCCACGCTGAGGCTGTAAACCTTATCATCACCACCTGTGAGGATGGAATAGCCCGCGCCCTTGACCTCGACAGCCTTCCCGCTCGAAGGGTCTATGCACCAGACCCCTGCCGGAACATCATAATAATTTCCGAGCGCCCCGACAAAGACCTTGTCATCCTCGACCGTGGCATCCTTGAGATTTGTCCCGGCCTCTATCTTGGAGAGGAGCCTGAACCCATCCACCCCGATGACATCGACAGTATTGAGATAATGGTAGGTGGCATATTTCGCCCCATCTTCCTGAGTCGTGTAATAAGAATTTGTAACGTATATCTTACCATCGCAGACCGCAAGGCCCTCAGGATGCCGCCCGACAAGAAGAGAATCGACGAGCCGCAGGGAATGTGCATCGATCTTGTAGAGCTTGCCATTCTCGTTTGAGTCTGCGTTATAGGAAGTTACATATGCATAGCCGTCATCGAAGGCGATGCATCGAGGCTGGGAAACCTTAATAGAAGTCACATGAGTGGCGTCCGGCTTCATGATTTCGATAAGGTCTGAACCCGTCATGGCGGCCCAAAGCCAACCCTTAGGTCCAACCTCCAGATCATTTCCGGTATCACCGAGGCCGAGGGCGACTTCAGCATTGATAGTTCCGAAAATGTTACGATAGTAATAACCGTCAGAGTAGGTGAAAAGATCGAGGGAGGCGGAATTCGCCCCCATGTTACCCTCGCTCAGGACATAGACTCTGGAATGGTCCGTCCCTTTTTCGCCTGCTGCGACGTTGACACCCGTCAGGCCCTGGTCCTGAGGAGTGGTTTCTTCTTCGTTCTTGTCACAGGCCTGGAAAACGGTCAGGAGCAATAAAGAAGAAACCAGCAGCGTAATGTGTTTCATGGTATATATTTTTTTATGTCCGGCAAAAATAGCAAAAAATCCGGGCACCCCAAGCCCTGAAGCTTATTCTTCCATCCAATCGTCGAGCCTGCCGTTCCAAAGGTATTTTCTGGTTTCCCTGACGATTATTCCGCTCAAGAAAATCAATGAGAGCAGATACGGAAAGCTTGATGGCCGTGAAAATTTTTCTCCTTTCATGAAATTATCTTGATGGAAGCGACAAGGAGCCAGATTTATGATAGGAAAAAAGAATTCTTGAAAATTGTTTGCATATACCGAATTTTATGGTAACTTTGCCTTTCGAATTTAGAACAATTCTAAATTTATCAACTACGGGCCAAAAGAGAGAAAGCTTAGCGAAAGGGAGGTCCGAAGAAGAATAGATAAAGCAAAATATACAACAACTTTTAAAACTCATAAGATCATGAAAAAGAAATTTCGCTGTCTTGTTTGCGGCTATGTTTATGAAGGCGAGAACCCACCAGAGCGCTGCCCTCAGTGCGGTGCTCCTAAGGAGAAATTCGTAGAAATCAAGGAAAGCGCAGAGCCGCAGTGGGCTTGCGAGCACCACATCGGAGACGGCGTAGTTGAAGATAAGGAAGTCATGGAAGGACTCCGCGCCCACTTCCAGGGCGAGTGCACCGAAGTCGGCATGTATCTTGCCATGGCGCGTCAGGCCTATCGTGAGGGATATCCTGAGATTGGCGAGGCCTTCAGGCGTTTCGCCTTCGAGGAGGCAGAGCATGCATCCAAGTTCGCTGAGCTTCTCGGCGAACAGGTATGGGACACCAAGACCAACCTCACCAAGCGGTATGAGGCTGAGGCTGGCGCGGCTGAAGGCAAGCTCGAGATCGCCAAGAGGGCAAAGCAGCTCGGATATGATGCCATCCATGACACTGTTCATGAAATGGCGAAGGACGAGGCTCGCCACGGCGCTTCCTTCTATGCCCTTCTGAAGAGGTACTTCAAGTAAGCTTCAGATAGAATAGCAAATACTCCGGTACTTCCGGCGCCACATCCTCCTTTCGGAGCATGTGGCGCCGGAACCTTTTTGATATGATCCAAGCAGAACTATACCGTTCACAACCAACCACGGCAGGGATGGCGGAGATGCGGGGATGGTGCGATATGAGGCCGGAGGCTAGAGCTGGTCGTCTTCATCGAGCCCGAAACGGCGCCGGACCTCGTCAGAAGGCTCATCGTCAAAATCTCCGCCTATTTCCGACCACATGTCCTCCATGACACGGCGGTCCTTCTTTGTCGGCCTGCCGCTCCCGGCATCACGCTTCAAGAAGAAAGTTTCGTTTGGAGAGTGCAATTTTGCAATCTCGGACTCGGGAGTCAGATTCTCGGCATATTTCTCGACATCCTTGGCTCCCACCCTGTTCTCCAATGGAGAGATGACCCTGTAAGTAAAAAGAGCGGCTCCCTTCCTCACTTCAATCTTATCCCCGGCCTTTATCATCTTGGAGGGCTTAGCCGGTTCTCCCTCGATCTTGACCTTATTGCCCTTGCAGGCATCAGAGGCGTCAGTCCTGGTCTTGAAGACCCTGACCGCCCAGAGGTATTTGTCTATTCTCTCTACTTCTGCCATGGCTTAATCATACCGGATTTTCTCAAATATAGAAAAATTAAATTGCCATTGAAAAATTTTCCACTAACTTCGGAAAAAAACGAAACCAATCTGAGATGAACACTAAAACTAAGTCTTTTCCGCTCGCCTTGCTGGCTTTCGCGGCCATGACAGCATGCGGCAAGATTGCAGGAGATCAGAATATGGGGACGGCCTCAATCGGCCTCGAAACCTGGAAATTCAGCAAGGACAGCAGCAGCTGGGAGGAAGTTACTCTCCCCCACTGCTACAACGCGCAGGACGGCCACAGCCCAGCCTACTATAGGGGCAAAGCCTTCTATGTAAAGGAGATAGAATTCAAGAAGAAAGACCTCGGGACACCGGTCTACCTGCTTCTGGAAGGAGCCGCCCAGCAGTCCGACCTCAACGTGAACGGAAAATTTGTCAGTCACCATCAGGGAGGCTACAACGCCTTCTACACAAGGCTCGACCCTTACCTCAAAGAGGGCCTCAACACCATCGAGGTAAGCTGCGACAACCATGAAGACATGAACGTACCTCCCGTAACTTCGGACTTCAACAAGAACGGAGGGCTGGTAAACCCGGCGAGCCTGCTGAAATTGAAGAAGCTGTATTTCGCTCCGGAGTCTTACGGGCTCTACAGGCTCCACGTTTCCACGCCGGAAGTGTCACCGGAGAAAGCCACGGCCATGTTCGAGGCGGCGGTAGGCAACGTCTGTGAGACAGACGGCAAAGTCAGCGTAATCTTCCGCCTCACGGATGCGGAAGGCAAGATCGCCGCGGAGAAGAAGATCCGGCTCAGGGTCACGGCTCTTTCGGAAGGCGATAAGGTAAGCGCAGTTCTTGAGGTCGCGAAACCACATCTCTGGGACGGGCTCAAGGCTCCATATCTGTACAAGGCGACGGCTGTGCTCGAATCGAAAAATGGGAAAATTCTGGATATGACAGAGACGAAGGTCGGTTTCAGATCTTATTCTTTCGACAAGGACAAGGGCTTCATGCTCAACGGAAGACCTTACCCGCTGAGAGGTGTCGCCGAGCACCAGGACATGGACGGGAAAGCCTTGGCCATGGACAAGGAAGACTTCGAGGGGGACTACGAAATCATCAAGGAGCTGGGCTGCAATTTCCTCAGGCTCGCCCATTACCCTCACAACGACTATGAATACAGGCTTTGCGACTCGCTCGGCCTTGTCGTCCAGACAGAGATTCCATGGGTCAACGTCTGCGGGGTGAGGGCGGAAGAAAGCTACTTTATGAACATTGAAAGCCAGTTCCGAGAGATGGTGGCCAACCTTTATAATCATCCTTCCATTGTCTTCTGGGGCTTCTGGAACGAGCTTGCGAGCTGGGCCAACAATGAAGCCGCCCAGGGGGCACTGGATGCGGAAAAGGTAGTTTCACAGACGGAGAAGCTTTACGGAATCGCCAAAGAGCTGGATCCTTACAGGCTTGCCGGGGTGACGGACTGTACCATCTACAGAGACCCGGGCTATGAAAATATTAAGGGGGACTTTTTCTCTGAAAACAGGTACAACGGCTGGTACTACAGTATGGGAAACTTCGAGGCCTTCACTCTAGACATGGATGAGATTCATGCCAAGATGGGGCCGACGAATGTCGCCGAATACGGGGCTGGGGTGAATCCTTTCTGCCACACAAGGGCCGACTTGTCCGACTTGAAAGTCATTGATGCCGGAAAGCATTTCGAGGAATATGGGAATCTTTTCCATGAGAGCCACGTGAGGCAGATATCGAAGCTGGATTACCTCGGCTTTTCTTCGCTCTGGATTCTTTTCGACTTCCCGGTAGCGGCGCGTCAGGAAGGCTTCATGGACTCGGACGACGGAGTTCACTTCAGCCCGAATGAGGCACGCAAATACATGAATGACAAGGGACTGGTGACTCGGGACCGAAAGGTCAAGAAAGACGTCTTCTATCTCTACAAGTCGCTATGGAACCATGACGTAACCACGGTCTATATCACTTCTCGCAGGCTCCTCAAGGTCCAGGCCGGGAAGCCGTACAGTGTCAAGGTCTATAGCAATGCTCCTTCGCTGAAACTCTATGTCAACGGAGGGCTCGTCCAGATTCTGGATTCATGCCCGGACGAGACCGGAGTCATCTGGACTTTCGCTCCGGTCAAACTTGGAGAAGGCCTCAACAAGATAAGAGTTGAGGGAGGCGGAGCCTCGGATGAAGTCAGCCTTGAAGGTACGGACTTGGCCAGGGAGGCTGAAGCGCGGCAGGGAGCTTAAATCCCGCCGGGCCTTACCAGGCGAAGTCGAGCCTGAGAGAGAGCGGCCGCGATCAGATTATTTTGATGTTGTGGAGGCTGTTGTGGCGTATCTCGTAATCGAGTCTGTCATCTTCAGTCTCCTCGGTGTCATAATCCTCGCCGGGAATGTGTTCTTCGGCCTCTTTGTTGATATACTCGTCATCCTCTTCGTGAGGCTCCTGCATGATTTCGAGGAGCAGGGTATCCCGCTCGCGAGGCAGAACGAAAAAATCCGGACATTCGGCAGGCACGAGGATGCATTTGCCCTCATCCAGCCGATACAGGCTAGTGCTGGACTTTCCTTCATCGTCTTTCTCCACGGCCTGCACGTCCGCGCTCCCCTTAAGAGAGTAGTAGCAGATGAAACTATCGAAGCGGCCGGCTATCACATGGATAGCGTCATTCAGACGTATCCTGTTGACTGAGAATTCGTTGCACTTGCAGAGCTTCTCTGCCGCGCCCTCGTCGCCTTCGGCGGGAGTGCCAGACTGGGAAGCCTTCATATTCTTCAGAGGGTCGAAGGCTTTCATGTCCATAAAGTCCATTGCCGCGACTATCCCCATGTCTTCCATTCCGTCGCCCTTGATCTGGGCCTGGGCATCGCCGGCCCCGGTCCATTCAGTCAAGGTAAAATCGAGCGGAGAAGCTTCGGCGACTTCGATTATCTTGAGCCCGCCTTCTGCAGAATGGACAGTGCCCGGGCTTATGAAGAAATGATCCCCGGCATGGGGAGTTAGCTCGCGGAGGGAGGAAACGATGCTTCCGTCCATGCAGCCTTCGTAAAGTCTTGAGGCTGAGACATCTTCCTTAAATCCGATGTAGAGTTTCGAGCCTGGACGGGCATCCGCTATGTACCAAAGCTTCGTCTTTCCAAGGGCGTCATAGCGCTGGCCTGCTACCTCGTCGTCCGGGCTGACCGTCAGCGGCAGCCTTTTCTCCACTTCAAGCGCCCTTACCATCACCGGGAAGAGGCGTCCCGTGTAAGAGAAGACAAAGTCTCCCACTACACGGTCCATGTAGGTCTCCATGACCTCGTCAAGGCTGTTGTCTTCCAGCCAGCCGTTTCCGACCTGAGTGTCATAGACTCCCAAATCTGCCAATCTGTAAGATTCTTTTCCCCAAGGATGGGTCTCTTCTATGGCCTTGAAGGTCATAGGATATAGTTTGCGTGGCTTTTCTTCTTCTGCCATGATTCTTTATTTCTTAAATTCAGTCCCCTTGTCCGGAGCCACCTTAAGGCCTCCGCCTCTGGGGAAAATCGCAGGGTCCGGGGGACAAAAGTAATAAAATTTGCGTTTTCGATGAAAAATCTATTCCTTAGGGTGCAAGTTTCTATGGATAAATTCGTTTATAGAGAAAACGCTTCATCGATATGAATAGAACTATGCTGATTCTTCTGCTCCTTGTTCTGGCCTGCACCTTTTCTTCAGCCCAAAACAGGCAGGGATCCGCTTTAAGAAACGGAATCGGCGTGCGCCCCCTCGAGGTTGAGCTGCGCTTCCCCGCAGTGACGAACCCCCTCGGCAATATCGAAGGCGTCGAGGCCACAGCCAATCTCGGCTTCGGAATTGAATTTCGCTATAACCTTGATAACAAAACGCTTCCTTTAGACTTCGGGCTTGGGTACGAAGCATCCGCCACCTCTTACTACGAGACAGATTCACCATACGATGGCTGGATGAATCCATCCGAAAAAATGAATATCGTCTCCGCTTATACCGACTGGAATTTCCGTCAGGCAAAGAAATTCAATCCTTTCATCGGTTTCGGTACCGGAATTGCCTATTGCGAAACAGAGAATTTGTATTCATGGGATGAGAAGAGCAATCCGAACCTTGTATATGACATGGGTGAAGAGTATCAATGGAATCCTGTTTTCATTCCTCGCATAGGCTTCGAGGCCTGGGCCCATGTCCGCGTAAGTGCCTATCTGCTGCTTTGCAAGAAGGGGCTCAGCAATTTTTCAGTCTCAGCAGGCTGGACGATAGGCGGCGGGCGGAAACCTTGGGGACGGCTGAAGTGAGCGCGGCCTAGAGGTCGAAAAGCGGGGTCGGAGAGGTGCGCGGAAGGGCGAGGAGGCGGACGGCGCAGCCGGAACCCGGCAGGCTGGCGGATCCAGTATGAGAGATGTAAGATCCTGAAGCTTCGGCAAGCAGTCCGCTAGTTCCGGAAGGGGCGGGATTGCCGATGACCTCGACTCCCAAAGATTCCAGAGCCGCGGCCGCCGAAAGGGTTGCCTTCTCATGTGTATTATTGTTCTCGCTCAGATGACAGAGGAAAATCCGCTCCAGACCCGGATGCCAGAAAGCCTTGATGGCTTCGGCGCACTCGGCGTTTGAAAGATGCCCGTGCCCCTGGCTGATTCTCATCTTAAGCTCTTGAGTGTAAGGGCCGTGAAGGAGCATATAGTCATCATAATTAGACTCTATGACTACTGTCTCGGCCTGCCGCGCAAAAGAAAGGGCCTCCTCCGTCATTCTGCCCAAATCGGTCATTATCACGAACTTTCTGTCGCCATAGGCTATGGCATAGCCGACCGTCTGGGTAGCGTCATGAGGGACTTCGAAATATCTCACATTGAAGCCGCAGATTTCGTTCCACTTTCCCTCTTCAATGTCCCGGCGGCAAGACTGCATGAAAGGATAGCAGAAGCCTCGGCCGAGAAAAGCGGAATGCAGCTTCTCTGTCGCCCAAATCGGCTTTTTGAGCCGCTTGGCATAAGAGGCGAGATTGCGGACATGGTCCCAATGGTCATGGGTCACGAGGACGGCGCCGAAAGCTTCCATGTCGAGACCCTCAGCTTGCAATGCGTTTTTTAAAGCGCGGACGCTCACCCCGGCATCAATCAGCACTCCGCAATGCTCCTTGCCGGTAAGATCATCGCCCAGATAATAGCAGTTCCCTGCACTTCCGGACGAAAGACTCATGAATTTCAAGCCCACCTTCAATCCTCCACAGACGCTCTTACCAGAGCCCCGAGATCGGAGCCTTGCTCATACACAAGTCCCTTCAGGCCGGCCTTGCAGGCGGCTTCGGCATTGAGAGGAGAATCATCGATGAAGAGACATTCTCCCGCCATCAAACCCGTCCTTCTGACAGCTTCTCTGAAGATAGCGAGGTCCGGCTTCTGCATTTTCATCTCGCAGGAGATAAACTCGTCCTTGAAGATGCACCTCCAGTCGATGTCCTCTTTTTCCATGATGGAATGGCAGAATTTCATGGATATAGGATTGTTGTTGGAAAGCAGGTAGAGGCTGTACTTGCCGGACAGTTCCTTAAGGAGGGCCGCTTTTCCCGGATCAATCCCTGTAAGGAGGCTTCCCATGGCCCTGTCCACGTCTTCCGGAGTGCTTCCCGGCCTGGAATCTTTCAGCACATAAGCGCGGAACTCCTCAGGGCTCACCGTGCCTTCTTCCAATTCGCCGTACATTCCCCTCTGGTGGGTTGTGGACAACATCAGGTCAATCTTCCGATAACCCAGAATCGTGTAGAAAGCTTGCCTGCACGACTCCATGTCCACATTGATTATCACCCCTCCGATATCAAAAATTATCGCCTTAGTCTTCATCGCTGATTCTCATCGGTTTCACAATACTTGCTGATAACGCTATAGGCGTCAGAGACTCCCAGCTCACCCGCGCGGGACAGGTCTATGCAACCCTTCTCCTTGTCTTTCAGATAGATAAGGACGAGACCTCTGTTGAAGTAGGCATCCCCGAAATAAGGATAGAGGCCGACCGCCTTGTCGTAATCAGAGATCGCCTCCACCATGTCTGTAGAAAGGACCCTTAGATTACCCATGTCGTAATAGATGTATGGATTGTCTTTCACCATCTGCAGAGCCTTGTCCAGGTCGGAAATAGCGTCGGAATAGTCGTAGGTCTTAGTCACCTTGTCCTGGACTCTGGCCCTGGTCGTCCCCTGGTCATCCATGCTAAGGGTCTGGACATTGCTCTCCACAGAGGATATGAAGTCTATCATCTCGGCTCTGAGGACGGCTCTGTTCAAGAGGTAGAAGGCTCCGTAGGCCCTCTGGTACTTGTCGGAAGAAGCCTCGGCGGCAAAGATGGCGTCATTATAGTAGCCGAGGGCAGTGTTGTACTGCCGTTCGGCGACTTCATATGCTCCTTTCCGGAAAGAGGATATCGCCGGCGGAATGTCCGTCTGGCCGTAGATGATGTCTCCGATTTTTTCCAGACCGGCGAAGCGGGCGGAATCAACGGAGGCTATCTTCACCGGGACTCCTGCCTCGAGGCAGAACTTGTCCACCAAGGCATTTTCGTAACGGCTGGTGATGGCATACGCGCCTTCCTCAGAAGAATTTGCAAGGACGAAACGGTAGAGCGGCCTGAGTCTTATGTCCACGTCACGGTTCTGCAGAAGTTCGTTGTCGAAATCCTTCTTCGCAAACTCAGCGTCAAGACTTAGGAGGGAGCTGTATTTCATGGTGGTGTCGGCGAAAGAGCCGGCTGCCTCCTTATTTTTCTCACGATACTCGCTGACCTTTTGCTGGGCGATTTCGTAATCTCTCTTGGATGCCCTCTGGCGCCCCATCATGTTCTCCACATAAGACCTGTTCATGTAGGCCTTGGCGAAGTCCGGATAGAGGTCTATGGCCTTGTCGTAATCCTCAAGGGCGTCCTGCCACCTCCCCATGTTTATGAAGTAAGAGGCCCTGTTGAAATAGGCGAGGACGTTGTCAGGATTGATGTTTATGACTCTGTCCATGTCGGCAAGGGCGGATTCATAGTCTCCGACCTGGGCTCGGATGAGGCTGCGGTTGTAGAGGGTGAGAGAATTGCCCGGCTCCTCTTTAAGCACCCTGTCAAGATCCGCCATAGCGGAATTATAGTCCTTCTTGTAATAATACAAGAGGGCCCTCATGAAATAATTATAGGTGCTAGTCGAATCTATGTCTATAGCCTTGTCGATGTCCGAGAGGGCCTTGTCGTAGTCGCCCTTGTCGGAATAGAGCCTTGCCCTTCTGACATAACCCTCAGGCTCATAGCGGTCTATTTCTATTGCCTTGTCGTAGTCGGCCAGGGCCGCGGTCGTATCCGAAAGATAGAGATTGCTCGCGCCTCTGTTCAGATAGGCGAGGGCGTCTTTCGGCTCACGCCTTATGTACCAGTCGAAGTCGGCTACGGCCTTGTCAAACTGGCGGGAGAGAAAATATGTCACGCCTCTGCTGAAATAGAGACCTTCTTCGCCCGGCCGGAGATAGAGGGCCTTTTCAAGGTCGGATAGCGCCTTGTCATATTCTCCCAGACGGCTCTCCGAAATGGCCCTGTAATGGTAGCCGGAGGTAAAGACAGGGTTGAGACGGACGGAGGTGTTGAAATCTCCCTCCGCGCCTCTTATGTCTCCGAGATTATACTTGGCGATTCCCCGGTAAAAAAAGGTCCAGAAGTCGGTCGTGTCAAGTCTTGCGAGGATGTTGAAATTCTCGATCGACTGGGCATAACGGCCGTCGGCGAGCGCCTGCCGCCCCCTGAGAAAGAACACATCCTTGTCATATTGAGCCCTGACCTCGACCGAGGAGAAGGCGAAAAGCAAAAGGACGAAGATGATCCCTGCCAGTTTTTTCATAATCTCGCCGAATATTTCTAATTTTGAGCCAATTTACCTGAAAGGGCCCTGCCCCAAAGGTCTACAAAGATAACATTTATCGTGCCCGAAAATATATATTCGACCAAAATTTTTCTCCTTGCGGCCGTCTCCGCACTGTCCTTGCTTCTGGCTGCGGCCTGTCCTTCACCGGCCTGGGCTGCGGAACCTGAGGGGGCGGAAAATCCCAGAGTCATAAACCTGAGAGACAGCCGGGAGGCTCACAAGGCGGTCACCGAAGACAAGCTCCGCTACGGGGTTTCCTTCCTCTCCGACAGCGTCTGCGGAGGGAGAGCCACCGGGAGCCTCGGCGCCACGGCCGCCGCGATGTGGATAGAGAACGAGTGGAGGAGGATAGGAATCAAGCCCATGGGAGAGACCTATTCAAGTTCCTTCAGGACAAGGGACGGGAAGATAGCCAGAGACCTTATCGGCACGCTTTCCGGCTCGTGGAAGGGTCCGAGGGCGATGTACGTCATCGTCATGGCCCATTACGACGGTCTCGGCACCATCGCCGGAACCATGTATCCAGGGGCGGACAGCAACGCCTCCGGGGTTGTCGCCATGAATTCGGTAGGCGAAATGTTCCGCACCATGACCAGAGTGCACAAGACATACGGACGGAATCTCATCTTCGTGGCTCTTGACTCGAAAGAACCAGCCATGGAGGGGGCGAGGCATCTGTGGGACCTCATCCAGGGCGGTTTCCTGAAGGATCCCGCAAGCGGAAAGGTCATCTCGGTCGAGGACATTGCGATGACGGTCAATATCGACCAGGTCGGCGGTTCCGCCAACAAGCTCAAGAACGGGAACAAGGATTTCCTGATAGTCCTGGGCGGTGACGGAGGCTTCTCCCTAGGCGCCCTGACCAGAGAGAGCAGCCGCTACCTTCTCGGAATCGAGGCTTCGGGCGACTATTTCGGCAGCGAAGGCTTCACCAAGCTTTTCTACGAGAGGGTCAGCGACCAGCGCATCTTCCTCGAGAACGGCATAAAATCTGTGCTTTTCACGAGCGGGATAACGATGAATAACAACAAACCCGCCGACACCGCCAAGTCCCTGGACTACGGCCTCTTCAAGAGAAGAGTCTGGCTGATTTTCCACTGGATAGAGGCGATGATTTGAGGAAATATTCCTAATTTTACAATTTGACATAAACCCTTATCGATGAAAGAATTCTGGCAAGTAATCAAAAGATATGTAGGCCCTTACAAGAAATATCTGGGCTGGTCGGTCGTGCTGAACGTACTGAGCGCCATCTTCAACATCTTCTCCTTCTCGATCATCATCCCGATGCTCCGCATCCTCTTCAAGATGAACGACAAGGTCTACGAGCATATCAGCCTCAGCCTGAGCGGGATGAGCCTCAAGCAGTACGGCGACGGCCTGGTCAACAACGCCTACTGGTACATCCAGGACCTTATGCAGACCAGGGGAGGCGCCTTCGCCCTCTTCGTTCTCTGCGCCTTCCTCGTCTTCATGACCCTTCTCAAGACGGCCTGCTATTTCGGCTCCTCCGCCGTCATGATTCCGATAAGGACAGGGGTGACCAGAGACCTGAGAATGCAGATCTACAACAAGATACTTGCTCTCCCGATAGGCTTTTTCTCTGAGGAGCGCAAGGGCGACATCATAGCCAGGATGAGCGGAGACGTCCAGGAAATCGACAGTTCCATCATGAGCTCCCTGGACATGCTCATTAAAAATCCTATCCTCATCATCTTCTACGTCTCCACCCTCTTTTTAGTCAGCTGGAAGATGACCCTCTTCGCCATCATGGTGGTTCCTGTTCTGGGGTGGATAATGGGAGTGATCGGCAAGCAGCTGAAAAAGAAGAGTCTCCTTGCACAGTCCCTGTGGAGCGACACCATGTCTCAGGTAGAAGAGACGCTCGGGGGGCTGAGGATCATCAAGGCCTTCATCGCGGAGAAGACAATGGGCTCCCGCTTCTTCAAGATAACGGATTCATACCGCAAGAAGACGGGACGCGTCAGCACCCGCCAGGCCCTCGCCCATCCTGTGAGCGAATTCCTCGGCACCGTCCTCATAGTGATAGTCCTGCTCTTCGGCGGCATCCTCATCCTTTCGGACCACTCCCCTATCGACGCCCCGACCTTCATGTACTACATGGTCATTCTCTACAGCGTCATCAATCCTCTGAAGGATTTTTCGAAGGCATCCTACAATATCCCGAAGGGTCTCGCCTCCATGGAAAGGGTCGACAAGATCCTCCGGGCCGAGAATACCATAAAGGAGGCGGCATCCCCGAAACCTCTGACTTCTTTTGAGGAGGGAATCGAGGTCAGCCATGTCTGCTTCCAGTATGAACAAGGAAGGCAGATTCTCGACGATGTCAACCTGAACATTCCTAAGGGCAAGTCAATAGCCATCGTTGGAGAGTCCGGAGCCGGAAAATCGACGCTTGTGGACCTCATCCCCCGATTCTACGATGTAACTTCCGGAGCCATAATGATTGACGGGAAGGACATCAGGGACCTGAGTCTGAGAGACCTCCGCTCGCTGATAGGCTACGTCAACCAGGAGCCGATTCTCTTCAACGACACGATTTTCAACAACATAGCCTTCGGAGTCAAGGACGCCACCATGGAACAGGTCGTAGCGGCCGCCAAAATCGCCAACGCCCATGACTTCATCATGGAGAAGGAAGAGGGCTACCAGACCAACGTCGGAGACAGAGGAACGAAGCTCTCAGGAGGCCAGAGGCAGAGAATTTCCATCGCCAGGGCCCTGCTCAAGAACCCACCTATCCTCATTCTTGACGAGGCTACGGCCTCTCTTGACACCGAATCGGAAAGGCTGGTGCAGGAAGCCATCGGAAGGCTCATGACTAACAGGACGACGATCGCCATCGCCCACAGGCTCTCCACCATCAAGAACTCTGACGAGATAGTCGTCATGCACGAAGGGAAAATCGTCGAAAGAGGCCGCCATGAGGAGCTCATCGCCATGGGAGGCTTCTACAAGCATCTCAATGATATGCAAAGTCTATGATGAAGAGTATAGACATTCCATATATCGAAGGACTCGGCTCCATGGATATGGGGAGGCTGGACCTTTCCTTGGATTCGAAGGGGGCGAAAGGCTTCACGGACTGCGTCTGCTGGCCGGAGCGCTTCCCCTATATGCCGGATTGTTCCTTTGCCATGGGACATGACGGAGAAAATCTCTGCATACTCTTCCATGTCAGAGGTCTCGACCTCAGGGCGCAGGCCTTGGAGGACAACGGCCCGGTCTGGGAGGACAGCTGCTGCGAAGTCTTCATCGCAGATCCAAGGAACGGCAATTACTATAATTTCGAAGAAAACTGCATAGGGACCATGGTGAACGGCATGGGAGAGGCGAGAAACGGACGCGTCCGCCGAGGAGCGGAGGAGATGGGGCGCATCCGCAGATTCTCCACCCTCCCTCGCAGACAGATCGACCTCTCCGGCAAGATCTTCGGCTGGAGCGTCGGCATGGTCATTCCTTTCTTCCTCTTCGGGCTCGGGAAAGGAGAACTCCCCGCCACGCTAAGAGGCAACGTCTACAAATGCGGCGACAAGACCGCTCATCCTCATTTCCTGGCCTGGAACAAGGTGGAGACTCCTGCTCCGGATTTTCACAGGCCGGATTTCTTCGGCGAATTCAGATTCATCCAGAAATGAGCGAGAAGGTTAACAAGCTGCTGAAGATTCTCTTCATCTTTTATCTGATGGGGATCGTGGCACTCTGCCTCTGGCATTTCAAAGATATGTCGGGGCTGAACGGGACCATTCTTGGAATACCGAAGGACAAGATCACCCATTTCGTAATGTTCTTTCCTTTCTCTTTCCTCCTCTACTGGGCCTATGACGACCTCACCAAGACCCCGGCCAAATCCCTGCTGTGGCTCTCTCTGACCGTAATCATCGGCCTGCTTTTCGCGGCTGGAACAGAAATCGCACAGGGATTTCTCACGCAATATAGGTCGGCCGATCCCAAGGATTTTCTTGCTGACGGCCTCTCGATAGGAATATCCGCCCTCATAGTCTTCTGCATAGACATAGGCAAACAAAGGCATAAAGCCAGAAAAGAAGAAGCAAAATAATGAGACTCAAACACATCGCAGTTCTATTGATCGCGGCCTTGGCGGCCGCCCTCACCGCCTCGGCCCAAAATACGGTCAGAGATTTCAAGCCTGCCGCAGACTCTCTTTCGGTGCTGGTGAAAGAACACACCGGAGTCTGGACGAAACTGATATTGAAATCCGTCCTTAAAAGGGGGTCCGAGCTGGACTTCTACTTCGACAAGAATCTCGGAGACATCCCTTGGAAGGAGGGCGATATCGATTGGCTGCGTTCCAGATTGCGCGACCTCAAACCGGAAGGCTACGGGCGCTACAGAATAGGGAACATCTACTGCGACGGAATAAAGGCGGCCACCCTGGTGACCCCCTCCCTGGGCAACAGCGGGAAACCGGACGACTCGAAATGGAACACCGAAGACAGGGGAAGGAGCGAGAGGCCCTTGGTGGAGAGAGTCGGAGCCTTAGACTTTTCGAAGGGCCTTTCTTCCAGATATATCTCCCTCTGGCAGAGCCACGGAAGGTATTACGAGACAAAGACTCACCGCTGGGAGTGGCAGAGAGCCCAGTGCCAGCAGACCGTAGAAGACTGCTACACCCAGAGCTACGTTCTTCCTTTCCTTATCCCGATGCTGCGCAACGCTGGAGCCTACGTAATCGACCCGCGCGAAACCGACACCCAGACCGACGAGATAGTGATGGATAATGATCCAGCCTTCCCGGAGCCGAGGCTCAACGGCGTCCGCAGGCTGGGAAGCTATTCCGAGGAAGGAAGGTGGAAAGACGCCGGGACAGGCTTCGCCGACCTCAAGGCCGTATACTCCGGGAATGATAATCCCTTCACCATGGGGACGGCCAGAATGGCCGAAGTCTCTTCGAGAGACACCTGCCGCGTCAACTGGATTCCGGATTTTCCAAAGCGCGGGACCTATGCGGTATACATCTCCTACAAGAGCCTTCCGAACAGTTCTGACGCCGCCCACTACGTCGTGAAACATCTGGGAGGGACGAGCGAATTCTTTGTCAATCAGAAAATGGGCGGAGGAACCTGGATTTATCTCGGGACCTTCGACTTCGACGACGGCTGCTACGTCAGTCTTGACAACATTGAGCGCAAAGGGCACCGTGAAGGACGAAAGGCCGTAGTGACGGCCGACGCCGTAAGGCTGGGCGGAGGCATGGGCAAGATAGCCCGCGGCGACAAGGATCAGGACAGCGCCGAATACACCACCTCCGGTCTTCCGGCCTACCTCGAAGGCGCCATCTACAACATGCAATGGAGCGGAGTGGAATCCACGATACTCAGCCGCTGGGATGACGACTACACCCGCGACTACGCCTGCCGCGGAGCCTGGACGGCGATGATGGCTGGAGGCTCCAGGGTCAATCCAAAGGAAAAGGGCAAGGGCATCCCCGTCGACCTTTCCTTCGCCTTCCACACCGATGCCGGTACTACCCCGAACGACTCCATCATAGGCACCCTGGCCATCTACACCAGCAAGTGCGACGGAAGCTATCTGCTTCCGGACGGGGAAGACAGACGCCAGGACAGGGAATATGCTGACTTCGTACAATCTCAGGTTGTCAGCGACATAAGGGCGAAATTCAATCCAGATTGGACGAGGCGCCAGCTCTGGGACCGCTCCTACAGCGAATCCCGCACCACCGGCGTCCCTGCCATGCTTCTTGAGCTTCTCTCCCACCAGAATTTCGGGGACATGAAATATGGGCTCGACCCGGATTTCCGTTTCACTGTGTCCCGCGCGGTCTATAAGGGCATACTCAAATTCCTGAGCAACCGCTACGGAAAGTCCTATGCCGTCCAGCCGCTTCCGGTGCATTCTTTCGCCGTCGAAATCAAGGACGGGAAGACGGCAGTACTCAGCTGGAAAGACACGGAAGACGAAATCGAACCTACGGCTGTCCCTACCGGATACCTTGTCTACACAAGGGTAGGAGACGGAGCCTTCGATGAGGGAAGGATACTGACTAAGACCAGCCGGGTCAACGGGAGGGTCTATGCCGACATCCCTGTTGAAAAAGGCAAGCTCTATTCCTTCAGGATAGCGGCCTACAACGAGGGCGGACTCAGCTTCCCTTCCGAGACCCTCTGCCTCGGCATCCAGGAAAAGAGCGGAGCCGATAAAGTTCTGGTAGTCAATGACTTTTACCGCGTCGCGCCACCATCATGGTTCGACACTCCTACCTACGCAGGCTTCGATATGAGACTTGATTCCGGAGTTCCTTACATGTACGGAATTGATTACATAGGCGAGCAATACGAGTACAGAAGGGGTCTTCCATGGCTTGATGACGACAATCCTGGCTTCGGAGCTTCCTTCAGCAACATGGCCGGGAAAAAGATTCCGGGAAATACCTTTGACTTCGCCTATGTCCATGCAAAACAGATCTTCGGCCTCGGGGCGGAAGTCTGGTCTGCAAGCGAGGATGCTTTCTCCACCGAAGACCACGTCAGAGAAGGAGCCTGGGCGGCCGACATCGTCTGCGGCAAGCAAGTCACGACACCTTCCAGCGACAGTATCCCGACCAGGTACCAGGTCTTCCCTGACCGCTTCCAGAAGGCTCTCAGGGCCTTCGCCAAAGACGGGGGCAATATCCTCGTCTCCGGGTCGAACATCGGGACAGACATCTGGGACGAGGTCTACCCGGTCACCAAAGACAGCGCTTACACTGCCCGGTCAAAGGCCTTCGTTTCCGAAGTTCTGGGCTACAAGTGGCTGACCAACTACGCCAGCCGCGAGGGAAGGGTCTGGGTGATGAAGTCCCCGCATATCGAGACTCTAGGAATCAAGGAGCCATTCTCCTACAACAATATCCTCGGCGGCAAGACCTATTGTGTCGAGACTCCTGACGGCCTGCTTCCCGCAGGGCCGGGCGGGGCGACCTTCCTGCGCTACACCGACACCAACATTTCCGCCGGCGTATGCTGGAGCGGAGACGGCTACAAAGCGGTCAGCCTCGGCTTCCCTATAGAGACAGTCATGGATGAGGACGCCGCAAGGGGTCTATTCGAAACCGCCTTCGGTTTTTTCAAGGCCAAATAGCCGATACAATAACATTATTTAAAGAGTCAATTTTCCAACATCAGATAGAATATGAAAATAGCAAGCAACAAAGTCGTCGCTCTGACATACGAGCTCACGGTAGACGGGAAAGTCGTCGACAAGGCGACAGAAGAAAGGCCATTGGACTACATCCACGGAACTCATATGCTGATCCCTCGTTTCGAAGAGGAGGTCCAGGGCAAGGAGCCGGGAGAGGGCTTCGAATTCACCCTCCAGCCTGAAGAGGGCTACGGGGAGTGGGATCCGCAGCGCAGCTTTGACATTCCGAAGGATGCCTTCATGATTGACGGAGTCATCCGTGAGGACCTGCTCAAGATAGGCGCCGTGATTCCTATGCTCAACAGCTCCGACCAGGTGGTCAGGGGGACAGTCACAGCCATAAAGGAAAATGCCGTCACCATGGACTTTAATCATCCAATGGCAGGCAAGGTCCTGAATTTCAAAGGGAAGGTCGTTTCCGTGAGGGATGCTGCTCCAGATGAACTCGAATACGGCCTCCATGGGGAATACAAGCCTCAGGAAGGAAAATGCCATTGCCACGGAGAAGGCAAAGGTGACCACGAATGCTGCCACGGAGAAGGCAAAGGTGACCACGAATGCTGCCACGGCGAGGGCAAAGGTGAGCACGAATGCTGCCACGGCGAGGGCCATTGCAAGCATCAAGAAGGCCGTCCGGGTGCCGAAGAAGTTCCGGAGGACCATCGCGACAAGGAGAATGAGTAGATGAAGACAGCCGTCGTCATACTGAACTGGAACACCAAGGACTTTCTGCGCCGCTTCCTTCCAGAGGTGCTGGCTTCCGCGGAGGGCCGAGACGCAGAAGTAATCGTCGCCGACAGCGCCTCGACGGACGGCTCCATGGAGCTGATGGAGAGAGACTTTCCAAGGGTCCGCACCATCCGCTTAGACCGCAACTACGGTTTCACCGGAGGCTACAACCGCGCCCTGGGCAGGCTCAAGGACGAGGGCTTCTCTTACTACGTACTCCTTAACACCGACATCGAGGTAAGTCCGGACTGGCTGGAGCCGCTGACAGGCTGGATGGAAGACCATCCGGATTGCGGAGCTTGTGCACCGAAACTCCACTCCTTGTACCAGAGGGAGATGTTCGAGTACGCCGGGGCCGCCGGAGGCTACCTCGACTCCTACGGTTTCCCTTTCTGCAGGGGCCGCGTACTTAAAATGGTCGAAAAAGACGAGGGTCAGTACGACTCCCCGAAAGAAGTGCTGTGGTGTACCGGCGCCTGCCTTATGGTCAGGGCCGGTCTCTGGCACGAATACGGAGGGCTGGATGACCGTTTCTTCGCCCACATGGAAGAAATCGACCTTTGCTGGAGGCTCCAGCTCGGAGGCTGGAAGGTATGCACGGTTCCGCAGTCCGTGGTCTATCACCTCGGTGGCGGCACTTTGCCCCAGAGCTCCCCGTGGAAACTCCGTCTCAATTACCGGAACAATCTGCTTCTTCTGGAGAACAACCTCGCCAAGACCTATGCGCTGAGGCTCTTCTGTGGTTTCGACAAGGATTCCGCCTACGCCCTCAAGGCCGCAAAAAAGGCTTCCAGGATAGCGCGAGCCACCATTTTCAAAAGGATGGTGATAGACGGGGCCGCGGCGGCGGCCTATCTTCTGACTGGTAAACCGCGCTATTTCGCGGCGGTCATCAAAGGCCACAGGGAATACCGCCGGCTGCGCCGCAAGGAGTCACCTGAAGAAGTCGCCGCCTATCTCCACGCCAATGCCGGGGCGGAGGTCAGCGGTCTCTGCGGATTCTGGATTGTTCCCCGCGCCGTCTTCGGAGGAAGACGGGTATTCGGACTTGTCCATAAATTAGGCTGAACATGAAGATAGTCATCGAAGGGGCCGGAGAAGTCGGCTCTCATCTCGCCAAGATGCTCAGCGGAGCGTCTAACGACATCACGATAATAGATTCGGACGAGACCAAGATCAACCGCATCAGCGGCCAGGCCGATGTCGTAGGTCTGGTCGGGGAACCATCGTCGGTCAAGGTGCTGATGGAGGCTGGGGTCGACAAGGCCGACATGTTTATCGCAGTCAATCCTGACGCCGCCCAGGCGATCAATATCGTAAGCGCCATCCTTGCCAAGAAGCTCGGCTGCCCGAAGGTCAGCGCCAGAATCGACAACGAGGAATACCTCTCTTACGAAAACCGCTATCTCTTCACCGAGATGGGCATCGACCTGATGTTCTACCCGGAGAGGCTGGCGGCCAACGAGATCGTGGATCTTCTAAGGCGCTCGGCCTCGACCGAGACCATGGACTTCGCCCGTGGCCGTCTCCAGCTCGTTGTTTTCAAGCTTGAGGACGACTCCCCTCTCCTGGACATGAAACTCGCCGAATTCACGGCAGCAGTCCAGACTGATGACATGCCTTTCAGGGTAGTAGCCGTCTCCAGGGACAACGAGACAATCATACCTCGCTTCGACACGAAATTCCGTTACCATGACCTTGTCTTCATAATCACGAAGCGGGAAGGCGTGCCTCAACTGATGAAAGTCCTCCATAAGAATGACATCGAAATCGAAAAGGTCATGATCATGGGAGGCGGTTCCATAGGCGGCATGGTTGCCAAGAGCATAAGCAGACAAGTGGACACCGTCAAGGTCATCGATAACGACAGGAAACGCTGTCTCGAACTGAGCGAAGGTACCGATGACAACGTGATAGTAGTCAACGGGGACGGCAGGAATTCTGATTTTCTCGTCGAGGAGAGCATCAAGGACTATGACGCCTTCGTGGCGGTCACCGGTAATGATGAGGCCAACATTCTGGCCTGCGTAGTGGCCCGCAAATTCGGCATCGAAAGGACGATCGCCGAGGTCGAGAATCTGGAATACATAAGGCTGGCCGAAGACATGGGGGTAGATGCTGTCATCAACAAGAAGCTGATAACCGCAGGAAGGATTTTCCGGATGACTCTCTCGAACAAGGTGCGTTTCGTCAAATATATGAGCGGGACCGAAGCCGAGGTCCTTGAATATTCCGTGGCCCCCGACAGCGCCATCACGAAGGGTCCTCTCAAGGATCTGGATTTTCCTAAGGATGCCGTTATAGGCGGCGTGATCCGCGGCAACGATTCCTTCATCGCCATCGGTTCCACGGTGATTCAGGCCTACGACAGAGTGGCGGTTTTCGCCCTTCCTGATGCCGTGAAGATGGTGGACAAATTCTTCAAGTAGCCCCGGCAGGCTCGTGCGGGGAAGGCGGACGGGGCTAGCCGGCGATTTCCGAAAGTTCCAGCCAGCGCAATTCCTTCTCGTCAAGCAGACGCTTCACTTCGGCATATCTCAAAGAGGCCTCCTCAAGCTTGTCATAAGCGAGGCCGCCTGAATTCATCGCCTCCTCAAGAGCCGTCTTCTCCTCTCCGAGAGCCTTCATGTCGGCCTCAAGCTGGTCCATCTCTCTCTTCTCCTTGAAACTCAGACGGCGTTTCCGCTCCGCCTCTGGCCTGGCCTTCACTGCGTCCGGCTGCTTCTCCGCTTTCTCCGCCTTCTCCGCTTTCTCCGCCTTCTCCCGCGAGCGCTTCTCGGCCCTCCAGTCGATCATGTACTGCCTATACTCGCTGTAAGTTCCGAGGAAGTCCTTGACAGATCCATCCCCCGGAAGAATCAGCAGATGGGAAGTGAGCCTGTCGAGGAAATGACGGTCATGCGAAACTATGATGAGAGTCCCCTTGAAGTCCATGAGATATTCCTCGAGGATGTCAAGAGTCACTATGTCGAGGTCATTGGTCGGCTCGTCCATCAGCAGCACATTCGGCTGTTCCTTCAGAATAGTCAGGAGATAGAGCCTCCGCCTTTCTCCTCCGGAAAGTTTCGAGACCGGGTTGTTGAGCATGTCGTGGGGAAAAAGGAACTGAGAGAGCAGGTGGGTGTCGTTGACCGTCTGGAGCACCGTCTGGTCCTCCTTGAAACTGATTCCCTTCTGACGGTAATAGCCTATCTTGAGAGACTCTCCCCGTTCGATGCTCCCCGTCAAAGTGCCCGTGAGGATGGAATCTTCGCCCGAAGTCCCGATACAGACTGCGCCATGAGTCAGAATATTCAAGAAAGTGGACTTTCCAGCCCCGTTCGGGCCGACGATTCCGACCCTCTCATATCTCTGAAAATTATAGGAGAAGCCGTCAAGAAGCTTCCTGCCACCGACTTCATAGCCAAGGCCCTTGCAATCGAAGATCTTGCTGCCGAGCCTCGAAGCGCCTCCCATCTCGGCCATGGAAACCTTATCCGTCCTGTAAACGTTTTCCGCCCTATCCTTCAACTCATAGAAGGCATCTTTCCGATACTTCGCCTTGCCGGTGCGGGCGCAAGGGGTGGCTCTCATCCATTCCAGCTCCCTCCTCAGAGTGTTCCTCAACCTCTGCGTCTCAGCGTTCATATTCTCTATCCTTTCCGTACGTTTCTCCAGATAAGCCTGATAATCGCCACGATAAGTATAGAGTGCGCCATGGTCAAGTTCTAGAATCGTATTGCAGACATGATCCAGAAAATACCGGTCATGAGTCACCATGAGCAAGGTACAACGTGAACGTGAAAGGAAGCCTTCAAGGTACTCGATCGCATCTATGTCGAGATGGTTGGTAGGCTCGTCCATGATATAGAAATCCGCTTCCGTTGCAAGGATTCTGGCAAGGGCTACCCTCTTGGCTTCTCCTCCCGAGAGCTGGGACATCTTCTTTTCCAGGTCGAGAAGGCCGAAATTCGTGAGAAGCTGGCGAAGCCGGAGCTGGAAGGAAGCAAGGGCGTCATGGTCGGAGATGAAAGCGGACAAGTCTGCCATAGCCTGTTCCATTATCGTCTTTTCCGGGTCGAAATCAGATTCCTGAGGCAGAAAGGCGATGCGGATGTCTTTAAGGAAGGTGATTTTTCCGCCCGAGTCCGACTTGTCCTTACCAGCCAAGATTCTCAAAAGCGAGGTCTTGCCGGCCCCGTTTGGCGCAATGAGGGCCATTTTGTCCCCTTCGTTGATATTAAAACCGATGTTGTCGAAGAGCACCTTCGGTCCGTAAGACTTCGAAATCCCTTCAATCTGAAGATAACTTGCCATATCAAATCCAAGCCATGTCAAAAATACCCTAAAACATCACTTTCCCGGCAGTTCACACTCCTATGCCGTCCACTCTTCCCGGCCGTTAATCATCCTCGAGAGTCGCACAGCGCGAATTCAGGTTCCCAAACGCTTCTAATCAAACTCCAAATTTATAAATATATTTCACGCAAATCAATTCCTTGCCTCCACTCACTCCCTCTCAGCTATCTCCCACGCAAAAATTTGCCTGATTCTCCGCTCGTCTCCAGCAGAGGCCTTAATCATCCGATGTCGCCTCAAGCATTTAGCCCGAAAACAGGTTCTAACGTTGCACTTATCTCACGATTTTTCCAACTTTTAAAATAGCAGATAAATTTCTCAAACGCAGTTCGCCGATACTTGCGCCAGACTCCCAGCGAAGAGGAGCGAAGTTCGCCGGACATAGTGATTTGTTCCCCGGCCATAGTGAACGAAGGTGAACGGGAGTTGATCTCTGAACGGCCGACACTGTGTGTGGGATCTCCCTTTCCTAACAGACCCGGCATATTCATCCCCAATTTTCCTTATCTTTGTAGATTGTTAATTTTTCGTAATCAAAATGGGAAGATTTTTGGAACCGCCAGCTTTCAAGCCGGAGATACAGGGAAATATCGATGGAAGATACAAGAAGTTGCGTCTTCAGGTATTCCTCGGAATATTCATCGGATATGCGGGCTTCTATATAGTCAGGAAAAATTTCTCCATGGCCATACCTGGACTGGAGAATCTGGGCTTCCATACAGAGGAGCTGGCCATAGTGCTATCCATGAACGCTATCGCATATGGTTTCTCCAAGTTCCTTATGGCCAGCATTTCCGACAGGAGCGACTCAAGAAAATTCCTGCCGCTGGGCCTCATCATGGCGGCCATCTCCATGGCCTTCATGATAGTTCCGGTGCAATGGATAGGCATAGCCCATGAAAAGCTGGCCATCGCCTTCATGGCGGGGCTCAACTTTCTGGTAGGCTGGTTCAACGGAATGGGCTGGCCTCCATGCGGAAGGGTCATGACCCACTGGTTCTCGATCAAGGAGCGGGGAACCTGGATGTCGGTATGGAATTGCGCCCATAACGTCGGCGGCTCGCTTGTCGGCCCCATGGCAACTTATGGCGCGATGTGGTTCGGTTCATGGTTTTACGGAAGCCATGCCGAGCTCTACTTCCTCGCAGGATCCTTTCTCTTCCCTGCCGCTACCGCCGTCCTCATAGCCCTTGTGGCCTACTGTCTGATCCGTGACACGCCTCAGTCCTGCGGTCTCCCATCGATAGAAAAATGGTCAGGCCATGCCGCCAAGACCTATTCTGAAGACAACGAAAAGGTTATCTCCGTCAAGGAGATTTTCAAGACCGTGCTCAGCAACAAACTTCTCTGGTACATAGCCTTTGCAAATGCCTTCGTCTACATGGTCCGTTACGGCTGTCTCGACTGGGCACCTAAGATATTGACGGACAAGGGTATAGACCTTCAGAGCACAGGCTGGGCTTACTTCGCCTACGAAATTGCCGCCATCCCGGGGACTCTCTTCTGCGGCTGGTTGAGCGACAAAGCCTTCCACGGGAAGAGGGCCCTTCCGATGATGCTCTTCATGGCCTTGGTCGGCATCGCCATTTTCATATACTGGCGCAATCTCGACAATCTCCAGATAGTGATCGGCTGCCTTATCGCCATCGGCTTCTTCATCTATGGCCCGGTCATGCTGATTGGAGTCCAGGCCCTCGACCTGGCGCCGAAAAACGCGGCCGGAACGGCTGCCGGGCTCACAGGTTTCATGGGCTATGTGCTCGGTACCGCCATCCTTGCCAACATCATAATCGGCTTCGTCATGAACAGGGCAGGCCTTGACTGGGTTTTCATTCTTTTCCTGGCCGCCTGCGCCATAGCCATAATTCTCATGGGGCTGACCTATAGGGCAGAAAAATATCTCTCTAAGGAGAAATAAGGCTGACAAAATGACACAAAGGGAAGATAGCATGTAATTTGAATCATGGGACTATTCAAAAAAGAAACGAAAATGTCAGATAATAATATGAATAAGGCTCCTCGTCATGAGGAGGAAAAGAAAGAACAGATAAAGGCTCAGCAAGCCGGTGAACCCGCCAAGGACGCCTCCAAGGAGGGCGAGGCCGCGAAGGAGAAGAAGTCCGAAGCCAAGAGGATAGAAGAGTTGGAAATGGAACTTGGCAAAGCCAGAGAAGAAGTCGAGAAGGTGAAGAAGGATATCGCCAAGGAGAAGGATGACTATCTCAGGCTTCTGGCAGAGTTCCAGACCTTCCGCCACAGGAATGAAGAAGACAGGAAAGAACTGATTGCAAGTGCGGCCGGAGACACGATCAAGGGCCTGCTGCCAGTTCTTGATGACTGCGAGAGGGCTCTTCAGCTTCTTGAAAAGTCTGGAGACAAGGCGGCCAAGGAAGGCACCAAGTTGATATACGACAAGCTCATGGCATATCTCAAGACCAAGGGGCTTGAGAAGATGGAGGTCATAGGCAAAAAATTCGACACCGATTTCCATGAAGCCGTAGCCAAGGTCCCGGCAGAGAATGAAGATGGCAAAGGCAAGGTCTTCGATGTCATCCAGACCGGTTACATTTTCAACGGCAAGGTTCTGCGCTTTGCCAAAGTGGTGGTAAGCCAATAAAAAGTGGTGACAAGCCAATAACATATAGGATAGGCTGAATAATCATGGCTGAGAGTAAAAATTACTACGACATATTGGGCGTCAGCAAAGACGCAAGCGACGACGAGATCAAGTCGGCGTATAGGAAAGCCGCGCTCAAGTGGCATCCTGACAGATGGGTCAACGGGACCGACGCCGAAAAGAAGACCGCGGAAGAAAAATTCAAGGAGGCCTCGGCGGCTTACTCCGTCCTGAGCGACCACGACAAACGCGCAAAGTACGATCAGTTCGGAGAGGCAGGGCTCGGTGACCAGGGTGCTCCTGACTTCAGCGGCGGCTTCGGAGATCTGAACGACATCTTGAACAATCTCTTCGGAGGCAGTTTCGGAGGCTTCGGCGGCTTCTCAGGTTTCGGAGGCTTCGGCGGAGGTTCTTCACGTGGCCAGCAGGGCCAGAGAGTCTTCCGCGGAAGGGATATTCGTGTACGTGTCAAGCTGACTCTCGAAGAAATCTCGACCGGAGTCGACAAGGAGGTCACCATAGAGCGCAACGAACCTTGCCCTGACTGTGGCGGAAAGGGTGCGCTCAACTCTTCCGACATAAAGACCTGCCCTGTCTGCAACGGCAGCGGCCAGGAACAGCATGTGTCCAGCAGTTTCTTCGGTCAGACAGTCACATACACAACCTGCTCACGTTGCCATGGAACAGGAACCATAGTTACGAATCCATGCCGCACTTGCGGCGGAGAGGGTGTGGTCCGCAAACGCCAGACCGTCAAAGTCCATATTCCTGCGGGGGTAGAAGATGGTATGCAGCTAAAGATAACCGGAGGCGGCCATGCAGCCAAGAACAATGGCATCAGGGGCGACCTTCTCGTAGTCATCGAAGAGGAACCTCACGCATACCTCAAGAGAGACGGGAACAACCTTTTCTACACGAAAATTATTTCCGTGACGGACGCCATCCTTGGAACCGAAGTCCAAATCCCATGTCTCGACGGTCCTTACAAGGTCAAGGTTGATCCTGGCACCCAGTCAAACTCTGTGGTTCGTCTACGCGGACGCGGACTGCCTTCCTTGAACGGTTACGGACGCGGAGACCTTTACGTCAAGTACATTGTCTGGATTCCTAAGAAGCTGAAGAGTTCCGAAAAAGACGCATTGGATGCGATGCGTTATAGCGATTCTTTCACCCCGTCTCCGAGCAGGGACGAAAAGAATCTCTTTGACAAGATGTCCCAGAATTTCTAAGGGCCTGGCCTCCTTTTAGCATGGAGGCTTCTTCATGACGAAGAGATCTCTTCATGCAAGACTGGCCTCCTTTGAGCAGGGCGGCCCCATTATGACTACGAGACCTCTTCCAGCAGAGGGCCCCCTTTGAGTGTCCAGCTATTCTTTGAAGCTGGGAATTTATGGGAAGAGTAGAAGAAATTCCTGAAAAAAGTTTGGCAATTGAAAAATAATTGATACTTTTGCAGTCCAAAAACAAAGCAACCTCTGGCAGACCGTTTGAAATCGCTCCATGTTGCGCTAAAATTTTTGACATTATGGATTTGATGAAAATTGTAGAGGATTCCTTCAAGAATGAGAAGGTCGCCTCTTACCCTAAATTCAAGGCCGGCGACACAATCGTCGTTACCTACAAGATCAAGGAAGGTGATAAGTTCAGGCTCCAGAATTTCCGCGGAGTTGTGATACAGATCAGCGGCAGCAAGCCTTCAACCAAGACCTTCACCATCCGCAAGGTAAGCGGAGGAGTTGGTGTCGAGAGAATTTTCCCTTTCAACTCTCCATTCATCGATTCCATCACAGTTGCCAAGTACGGAAAGGTACGCAGGGCAAGGATCTTCTACCTGAGGGACATCTCCGGTAAGAAGGCCAGGATCAAGGAGAAGAAGATGGTTACTCTTCTCAACGAAGAAGGCGCTAATGTAGCGGCTCCTGCAGCTGAGACAAAGTAATAATAGTAAAATAAGGCCCCTTAGCTCAACTGAATAGAGCAGCTGACTACGGATCAGCAGGTTATAGGTTTGAATCCTATAGGGGTCACTTGAAAGGCCGGACGGCGATTTTGCCGCCCGGTTTTTTTGTGCCCTCTCATTGCGGTAATTCGCCATTTTATGACCACGGGAGGCCGATTTTCGGCTACGGGAGGAGCTTCCTGCTTGATACATTTGAGTCGCGATGAAACATTAATTTTATCAAAATCTTGCCCCCTTCTTGCCCCCTTATAATCGCCAAAACGAGTTGTGAGGAAAATCAAAACGAAATGTGCAGAGGGTTGGCCAAAACGAAATGTGTTGGATTTTCCGCACTGCATTCATCCTTTTCGAAGGGCGTTCGAATGGTCTTAGAACGTTTTGATTTTCTGGAAAATAGAAAGTATATTTAGCGAAACTATAAAACCAAACAGACAATGAAAAGGTTTATTCCGCTTACGTTGAGCGGCTGTCCTGAGTCGTTCTTCCTCAGTTCCAAGTACGAGCTATGCGAGTGATAGACCATGAGCCCGTCACGGCCTATAACTATTTTCTGCTCAGTCCCGTTGTAATAGACGGCTATGCTGCCAGAGTTATATTGTATGATACTCTGTTTGTCCATATAACAAAAACTTAATACGCATATTTAGTCATTTTAAGTTTCGCAAGTAAATAATAAATAGGAAAATGTTGGAAAATAGCGGGAAAGTTTGGATATATCCTGATTATTCATTAATTTTGTGCACAATCTGGGACGGAAAATGAAATCAAAATGAAGTTTAACATCATCAAAATAGAAGAATTCTCTGGACAAAAGGCTCAGATTTATTCTATTATGTACGAAGGTGATGATATGACTTTGATGGATCATTTCTTCGAAGATAATGAGAAAGATCATCAAGAGGATTTGAAAAAGATGGCGTTAAAACTTCAGGTTATGGGGAATGATACCGGTTGTAGAGTACAGTGGTTCAAGTTATATGAAGGTGCACCTGGTGATGGAGTGGTAGCCTTTAGCTATAATCGGATGAGATTGTATTGTTTGCGATATGATAACACATGTATTTTCATTGGTTCAGGAGGATATAAACCGCCAGACATCAGAGCATATCAAGAAGATCCTTTCTTAAATTCAAAGGCCGAAGAAATGAAAAAGATTGCAGCATGTATAAATAAAGCGATTATCGAAAAGGATCTCAAAGTTAATGATGATGGCACCCTCGATATATCAGATTTTATTGAATTAGAAATATGACAACAAAAAGAAAACCCTCAGCAAGCCTGACCAGAATCATGAACAACATCGACGAAGACGAACTTCGCCGTACAAGGGACCGTATGCTTGTTGCCATCAAAATCGCCGACACCTTGAAGGCAAAAGGTATTTCGCAGAAGAAATTTGCCGAAATGACGGGTAGGAGCGAATCTGAAATCTCAGAATGGTTATCAGGTGATAGGAATTTCACTATTGATACTCTTTCTGATATTAAGAAGTATCTCGGCCTTGATTTGCTCAACATTTCTACCATACGTACAACCCCTGTTTCTAAAGAGGCATCAAGAATGAAGATTGCTAAAAAGAAGACCCCTGCAATCTATGATAAGAGTGATGTCTTGATTTCAGGTGTATCTAACAGTTGGATTTCTGCATCGCGATTCGAACTCTCAGTTGCACTTTAAATAGCAAGGACATGGAAATTAAATATAGACTGGAATCAATCGCCGAGACCGAGTTCAAAATGGATTATGACTTCGATTATTCGGGTCTTATTCCAGAGAACCTTAAGGTCCAAGTAGGACACGACATTAAACCAATAATGGATAAGGATCAAGTGATTGTCAAGGCTAAAGCATCTTTAGTGTATGGAGAGGATGAAGTTGAGTTGGCCACGAATACTGTCATTATGCGTTTTGGCCTTTCGCCCATAAAAGAAATCATCAGTGTTAAAGATGATGGGCAATTCTCCACCCAGAATACCCTCGTTCTTGATACTTTTCTTGTTGCAGCCATAGGTGCACTTCGGGGAGTAATGATGAAGAATCTTAAAGGGACACCACTGGAAGCCTTTTATCTTCCCTTGATTCCAATGGAGCATTTTAGAGCAAAAAGCAAGTAATCGCTATTTACAATCGCCAAAACGAAATGTGTTGGATTTTCCGCACTGCATTCATCCTTTTCGAAGGGCGTTCGAATGGTCTTAGAACGTCTTGATTTCTGGAAAATAGAATGTATATTTGGCGAAACTATAAAACCAAACAGACAACGAAAAGGTTTATTCTTTTGGCCGCCTTTGCGGCGTTGTTCATAGGTCTTTCAGGGTGCGGAAAGGATGACGGCATCCGCCACGGAACCGTGGACATAAACGTGAGGGCGACAGCCACAAAGGCAGGCGATGTTCTCAGCCCGAAGGAGATCGTGAAGCAGTGCTGGGCGTTGAGATTACTGTTTGAGAATGGAGAATGGGGCCTAAGAGGATGGGCTGACCGCCAAAGAGATACAGTGAACTGCAAACTTCTGATGTATGCTTCCGACATAATCGATGAGGATTATGGCACACTCCATGATGACATCAACGCGAGAGATTTTCTTGTTGCCAAATATGCTTGGTTGGTCAATGATAAAGACGAAGTCATAGCATACATACCTTCAGCCAATCTTGAAGAGGCGAGGCGTAAAATACATGCCGCCTATGACAAGGGGGATTTAAGCGAGGTTTACAGACTCTTCCAGGATGCTTACACGGCCATCCCTATTTCTCAGGAAGACTACGACATTCTGAAAGAAGAAGGCCGGATCTAACGGTTGAAAGAGTATAGCTAAAAGGGGAAGTCCACGACGGGCCTCCCCTTTTTACTAATACCAACCTTGCATTGAAATCACCATGAAGTAGATGTCCGCGTCCTTCTGCTTGTCGCTCCATCGGCAGGCGACTGAGAATGATGATGACGTCCTTCCGTAAACAGCGCGAGTCCTCCCCTTTTCTTCCTATCGTCTAATCGGACCTTTGTGACTGCGAAAAGCTTTTCGCCTATTCATATTTGCGGGTTGGGGCTATTTGGCTATATTTGAATAGAAATTGAAGAGGCGGGAGAGGCATGATGAAATGACATGGCAGACGTGCGCTGTATCTGAGGGGCGGGGTTCCAATATAAAACAGAATCAATATGGCTATTACAAGAAGGGATTTTTTGAAAGGAGGGCTGGCTGGAGCCGCCGGAGCCTTGGTTATCGGGAACATGCCGGCATGGATGCAGGCAGAAGCCGCGGAGCGCAAGGGAGGCGCCGCCCTCTTCCCGGGAGAAGGATCACTATACCACGTAATCGACACGGTTTACGACGTGGTCGTCTGCGGCGGCGGACCTGCCGGAGTGATGGCTGCCATTGCAGCGTCAAGGGAAGGAGCCCGGACCGCCCTCGTAGAACAATACGGAATGCTCGGAGGAATGGCGACTATCGGCTATGTCGCTCCTATCAGCGAGTTTAACTTCAAGGGGGAACGCATCTTCGGGGGCATCCCATGGGAATTCATAATGAGACTCAAGGACATGGGAGGGGCCATAGTCGAAGAACCTAAAGGCAACATAAGTTTCGAGATAGAACTCTACAAACTCTGTATGCAGAGGATGGTGCTCGAAGCCGGTATAGACCTTTACATGCATTCCTTCCTCACCGGCTGCCGCCATGAAGGAAAGCAGCTGAGCTCCGTGATAATCAACAATAAGAATGGGGCGGAGGAGCTCCGAGGAAAAGTCTTCATCGACTGCACCGGCGACGCCGACCTTTGCAACATGATGGATGTCCCCATGCAGCCAGGAGACGGGGAGCTCCAGCCATCGAGTTTCTGCTTTGTCATGTCAGGAGTTGACACGACTACGGAAATGATGCGCTCATGCATCCATCATGACGGAAGCATACCTGGCTCGCAATGCGCTCCTGTGCGAAAGATTCTTCTGAAACTTAAAGAAGAGGGTGCTGACGTCCCGGACTTCGGAGGTCCATGGTTCAATGACGTGCGCCATGAAGGCAGCGTGGCCGTAAACATCACAAGGGGTGCGGCTGATTCTACCGACAACAGAGACTTCACAAAGGTGGAGTGCGAGCTGAGAGAGGACATTTTCAAATTCGCCAAGTTACTGAAAGACAACGTCCCTGAATTCAAGAACAGCTATGTCTCCAGCACGGCTCCTCAGGCAGGGATAAGAGAATCGAGGAGAATACTCGGTGCTTACACGATCAGGGTTGAAGAATATCTCGAGGGCATCCATTATCCAGACAGCATTTCCAGAGGCGCTCATTCGATTGACATCCATGCGGCAAAGGGTCAGGGGCAGGTTCTGAAGTCTCTGAAGACTTCGCCATATGTCCCTTACAGAGCCTTGATCACCAATGATTTCCCTAATCTTATGGTTGCAGGGAGGAGTCTGAGTTGCGACAGGGCTGTGCTCGCCTCTCTTCGCGTGCAGGCAAGTTGCATGGGAATGGGACAGGCGGCGGGAGCCGCGGGGGCGATGGCGGCCGCGGGAAAGGGCGATGTGCGGAAGATCGACACGGAGGCTCTGGTTGCGAAGCTACGGGATTGGGGCGCGATAATCTAAGAGTCGGAATCGTCCTGACGGGACGAGGATTGTGGTTGATACGCCTTCGGATGTTTCGCTGGCTTCGCTGGTTTCGGATGCTTTGCCGGTTTCGGATGCTTTGCCGGCTCCGGGAACTTCTTTAAAATTTTAAATAATTCTAAACAAATTAGAGAATCGTTTGAAAATATAGCGAAAGAATGTACATTTGCAGGGCCGGAAAGTTATTCGCTCAACCAGAATTACCATGAACAGATTGATTATCAGAAATGGCAGGCTCATCCTCCCGAACGGAATCAAGAATGGGCTGGCTTTGATCTGCGCCGATGGAAAAATCATAGACATAAAGGAGGAGCGCAGCTACGACATTCAGGACGATGACGAAGTTATCGACGCCTACGGAAGATACGTCAGTCCAGGCTTCATAGACATCCATGTCCATGGCGGAGGAGGTCACGATTTCCTTGACGGCTCGGTAGAAGCCTTCCTCACAATCGCCAATATGCACGCTCGCCATGGCACTACAGGCATTGTCCCGACCCTGGCCACCTGCTCGCATAACGATCTCTTCGAGTCTTTCGAAGTCTACCGCAAGGCCAAAAGCATGAACAAGGAAGGGGCTGACCTCATCGGACTCCACCTTGAGGGACCTTTCCTCTCCAGGGCAAAGTCAGGAGCCCAGGACCCGTCTTTCATCATGGACCCGAGTCCTGAAAAATATATGCCGATGCTCGAAGCTTCCGACGACATCGTAAGATTCACCATAGCTCCGGAACTTCCGGGAGCCATAGCTTTCGGCGACGAACTTGCCAAGAGGGGCATCGTCGCATCCGTAGGCCACACAGCCGCCGTTGACAAAGACGTCTTCGACGCAGCCATGCACGGCTACTCTCTTATGACGCATTTCTACAACGCCATGTCTTACGTCACCAAGCGCGGGATCTACAGGATAGCCGGAGCGGTCGAGGCCGCCTATCTTATCAACGACATGAACGTGGAGGTAATAGCGGACGGGATTCACCAGCCGGAAACTATCCTCAAGACCATCTACCGCTTCAAGGGCCCTGACAGAACGGCACTCTGCACAGATGCACTCTCAGGGGCCGGAATGCCTGACGGGGTCTACAATCTCGGAAGCATGAAAGACGGCACCAAGATCGTCAAGGAAGACGGAGTCGGCAAGCTGATGGACCGCTCGGCGCTTGCTGGATCCATGGCGACGACAGACACTCTGGTCAGGAACATGATCCGTCTCGCCGGAGCAAGCCTCTTCGATGCAGTCGCCATGGCCAGTGCGACGCCTGCAAGGATCATGGGCATCTACGACAGGAAGGGCTCGATCTGCGTAGGTAAAGATGCGGACATAGTCATCTTCAACGATGACATCTACATCGACCACACGATCGTCGGAGGCAGAATCGTCTACGGAATCCGTCCTGACAGCTACATTAAATTCAAGGATGATTTTGCAATCTGAACAAGTTTGCCTATATTTGTAAGCATCATAGATGAGTCGCGGAAATAGCTCAGTTGGTAGAGCGTTGGCTTCCCAAGCCGAAGGTCGCGGGTCCGAACCCCGTTTTCCGCTCAAAGAGGCCCTGCAGGCTAGTTATCTGCAGGGCCTTTCCATATTTTAACAATCAACGGCACTGCTATTATGAGACTAGCCCTAAAGTTACTCGCCGTGGCCGCCATGGTGGCGGCGGCGTCCGCATGCTCAAAAGATTATGAGACCGTGAAGGGAGATCCCATGAACACAAGGATCTACACCCTCGACAACGGCCTCAAGGTCTACATGACCAAGAACACCGAAGTTCCGAGGATCCAGACCTATATCGTCGTCCGCTCCGGAGGCAAGAACGACCCTTCTGACAACACCGGACTGGCTCATTATCTCGAGCACATGATGTTCAAGGGGACTGATGAGTACGGGACAACGAATTACGAGGCAGAAAAGCCGAAACTAGATTCAATCCAGGCCCTGTACGACATCTACCGCACCAAGACTGACCCTGCCGAGCGCGAGGAGATCTATCATCAGATCGACTCGATCAGTTACGAGGCATCCAAAATCGCCATCCCTAACGAGTACGACAAGATGATGAGCATGATAGGAAGCAACGGCTCTAACGCCTTCACCTCCAACGACGAGACCTGCTACCAGGAGGACATACCGTCCAACCAGATAGATATCTGGGCGAGGGTGCAGGCCGGAAGGTTCAAGAATCTAGTGCTCAGAGGCTTCCACACAGAACTCGAAGCCGTATACGAGGAGAAGAACCGCGGGCTCAACGACGACAGCGAGAAGGCTCTCGACGCCTTGGATTCCATGCTCTTCCCTCACCACCCTTACGGGACACAGACCGTAATCGGCACTCAGGACCACCTAAAGAATCCTTCTATCACCGCGATCAAGAAGCAGTATTCGACCTACTATGTGCCTAACAACTGCGCCATCTGCCTCTCCGGGGACTTTGACTACGATGAGATGCTGGGCATAATCAAGAAATATTTCGGCGACTGGAAAGCCAATCCTGATCTTCCGAAGTTCACCTTCAAGCCGGAGAGTCCGAGGACCGAGCCGGCCTTCAAGGACGTCTACGGGACCGAGGCAGAATTCGCCATGATGGCCTGGAGCTACCCGGGGCTTTCATCCGAAGAGAGTGACGTGGCGGAAATCGCCGGTTCCATCCTCTACAACGGGATGGCGGGACTTGTCGACCTTGATGTAAATCAGGATCAGAAGACTCTCGGGATGTCGGCCTTCCCATACGGGAGAACCGACTATGGAATGCTTATATTGAACGCCATGCCTAAGCAGGGCCAGAGCCTCGACGAGCTCAAGGACATCATGCTCCAGGAAGTGGCGAAACTGCGCAATGGAGACTTCGATGAGAGCATGGTCAGCGCCGCCATCGAAAACTACAAGCTCAGCGAGATGAGAAGCCTCGAAAGCAATTCATCAAGGGCTATGAAGTTTGTGGACTCCTTCGTCAACGGAAATGACTGGTCCGAGGACGTGGGCAAGCTCTCCCGAATTGAGAAGATCACAAAGCAGGACGTAGTCGACTGGGCGGGCAAATACCTCGGTGAGAAGCAGTACGCCCTCGTCTTCAAGCATCTGGGCATCGACACTTCCATAAAGAAGATTGACGCCCCGAAGATCACCCCTATCGAGACTAACCGTGACGCTCAGAGCGCCTTCCTGCTTAAGGTTAAAGCCGATGCAGATTCCGCCAAGCCTATAGAGCCTGTCTTCCCTGACTACGCAAAGGATCTTGAAGTCTTCACCAACCGCGGAATCGAAGTGGTAGCCGCTAAGAACGAAATCAACGACATCACCACCCTCACCTTTGTCTTCGACAAGGGAACCTTCAACGACCCTGCCCTCGATCTGGCCTTCGATTACGCCAGCTATCTCGGCACGAAGGACAAAGATGCCAAGGAAATCGCGAAGGAGATGTACGGAATCGCATGCGACTTCGGCGCGAACGTAGGCCTCAATCAAACCTCCATCACCGTGACCGGCCTGAGCGAGAACATCGGCAAGGCGCTCGACATCATCGAAGGTCTCTACGCCAACGCCCAGCCTGATGAGAACGTTCTTAATTCCCTTAAGGCAGACTTGTTCAAGTCCCGCCTCGACAACAAGCTCAGCCAGAGGGCATGCAGATCGGCGCTGACCCGCTATATGACCTACGGCCCGGACTTCATCAAGGCCACGACCCTCACCAACGAGCAGGTCGACACCATCAGTTCCGAAACACTCCTCGCCAAGGTACACAGCATCTTCTCCAATCAGCACAGGGTGCTCTACTGCGGGCCACAGTCAAAGGAAGAGATTGAGAACCTTCTCACCTACTACCACAAAATTCCACAGACTCTGACCCCGCTCGTCAAGACGTGGCCGGAGGTAGTGTCTACTGACAAGCCGAAGGTTTCCCTGGTCCAGTATGACGCACGCCAGTTCAACTACACCCAGCTTTCCAACATCAAGGAGCCTTTCGACGAGGCGCAGATTCCTTACATCACCCTCTTCGACGAGTATTTCAGCGGAAGCATGAACGCAGTCGTCTTCCAGGAGATGCGTGAGGCCAGGGCCCTCGCCTACAGCGCCGGCGCCAACCTCTCCTACCCTACACACAAGGGCGGCACATATATTTTCCAGGAGACCATAGGTTCCCAGAACGACAAGCTCCAGAAGGCCGTCGAGGGCTTCAAACTGATCACAGACGACATGCCGGTATCGCAGAAGAACTTCGACATCGCCGTCTCAGCCATCGAGTCCCGAATCCGCACGGAGAGAGTCCACGGGATGAGCCTCATCTGGGAATACCTCTCAGACAAGGAGGCCGGACTCTCCAAACCTGAAAGCCAGCTCGTCTTCGAGAAGCTCTCAAGCATGACTCTGAAAGACCTTGTAGCCGCCCAGCAGAGGTGGGTCAAGAGCCGCAGCTATGTCTACGGCATCCTCGGCGACTCTAAGGACCTTGACATGAATTATCTCAAGACCCTCGGTCCGGTAGAGATAGTTCCTCTGACCACAGTCTTCGGATACTAAGCGTCTTCGTGCACTGACAGTCTTCGGTTACCGACAGTATTCGGACACCAGAGACTTCCCCGATACTTTTGTTACGCGGAACCGTCGCGCCCCGGCTCATTTCAGTACGAAATCTGAAACCCGCTGGAGCCCGACGGTTCCGAGGTATCTGGAGACCAGGTCTCCCTTGAGGAAAACCTTCTTGCCGAGATTTGATTCGTTGTCAACAAGGTTGAGAGCCTCGCGGACGTCTCCAACGGGGAGCTGGACTGCTATACAGGCCTCCTTGTCCGTGACAGATTTGCGCGAAGCAATGGCCAGATTCGTGGAGATGGAGAAAGGAGCTTCATTAGAGAGATCGGAGCGGGAACTGCGGAAGCAGCCGACAATGTAGCCGTAGACCCAGACATCTTCCACTTCTCCGGCCGCCATCGCCCCCGCTACATCCATGGCGTTTTCAATGGAAGAGCCTGAACCGTTTCCGGCACCTCCCCCGCCACGGCCCTCGTCATTTCCTATGCTGAAGTCATAGTCAGACCAGTTTCTGGTGGTGTCGATGTCAACCCGGATATCATCAATCGAGGTCTTGCCCGACCCTTCCGGTGCGGAAATGCTTACGTTGAGAATCTCGCAGGGCGAGAGAGTGCGTGTGAAGAGGGTTTTCGCGCCTTTCTCGTCATCGAGATTCTCGTCGAGAGTTACGGAGACAGGGCCAGGCTTGAAGTAGGCTATCCTTCTTTCGTTGTAAGAATACAGCAGCCTGCCCTCCTTGGAAGAGACGAAGATGGCCCCGTCAGGGAAGGAGCCGAGGAAGTCCGGCTTGATATGAAGTCTTATCCCGGAATTGACCTGACGGCAGATAAGCTTCACCTTGGCTGTCTCTCCGGAAGACACCGGGATAGTTTGGTCGTCGCCGTACTGAGGTGAGGAAAATTTCGGGCTGCTGAAGTCGGAACTTCTCACCGAAACCGTCCAGGTCCCAGGTTTCACCTCAATGGAGGAAGGAGAGTCGCCGTAGGAGCCCGAGTAGGCCGTGTCACCTTTCTCCGAAGTGACGCACAGGAGGAAGTCGGCGGTGTCGGGAACAAACTCCGCCGCAGCCTTTGTCTGCCGGTAAGACCAGGATGAAAATAAAATGACTATGGAGCCTCTGGCTGTCTGCTCATCGGTAAAGGTTCCGTCACAGGCTCCGGCCATAAAGGGCAGAAGCAGGAGTAGAAATTTTGCTTTCATGGCATGTTCAGTTTTTGCCAAAACTATGTCATGAAGAGAAAAAAGTCTTTAAAAAAAAGAAAAATAACTTTAAAAAAAAGAAAAATCTCAGCCACAATTAAGGTCTCTGCCCGCTACTTAGGGAAGCGGAGCTTGGCGTACTTGAGGAGGAGAATCTTTTCCCCGTAAGAGTCGAACTGTATTTTGGCCTTGCGGTCAAGATTCCCGCCATAGATTGAGATTATCGTTCCGAGGCCGAAGCGGTTGTGTTCCACCCTCTGGCCCTCCTTCAGCTCGCTCGCAGACACCGGTACGAAGTCCGGGTCGATAAGGGCAGGCTTAGGGCCGAAGAGCTTCGACTTGTCAATCTTGTCTGAGCCGGAGACATGGATTACCGAAGGCGAAGACTGGGCTTTGGCGCCGGTGAAGCTTCCCGGTCTGCGCGGAAGCCCCTGGCCGTAAGAGTCGCTGCGCGGACGATAGGAGCCGCCGTCCTGGCCGTAAGAGTCGCTGCGCGGACGATAGGAATTTTTCCCGTAAGAGGAAGCCGCCCCGCCAGAGCCAAAGGTAAAGCCGCTCGAATATGGCAGTTCATCGAATGCCTCCTCCGGAATAGGGTTGTCAAGGAATTTGGAGTCGATCTCCTTAAGAAATCGGCTCGGAGGATTGGTCTGCGTTTTGCCGGCACGCATTCTGGATGTGGCATAGGAAAGAGCCACTCGCTTCTTAGCCCTGGTCAGGGCCACATAGAAGAGCCTTCTTTCCTCTTCGATGTCACTCGGAGAGGCGAACATACCTCCGGAAGGGAAAAGTCCGTCTTCCAGTCCGGTTATAAAGACATACGGGAACTCAAGCCCCTTGGCTGAATGGACCGTCATCATAGTGACCTTGTTCTTAGTCTGTTCATCGCCCTCCATGTCCACTGCGCTGAGCAGCGAATTGTCCTCCAGATAATCAGCAAGCGTGAAAACCGGGAAATCCGCATCCTGAAGGGCCGACTGGTCGTTGATCTTCCCCTCGGCGAGAAGGTCCTCCGAGTAGTCCGAACGCCTCTCATCAATATATCTCTGGACATCAGACATAAGCTCCTCGATGTTGCCTGCCTTCGCCATTGCCTCCACGCTGCCATCGGTCTTATACATGGCATAAAGTCCAGAGAAATCGGCAAGTTTGGTCGCCGCCTCATAGGCATCCATGTCCGTGATTGCCGAAGTCACCTTTCCCATCATGGAAGCGAAGGCCTTGAGCCTCTCAATCGAGGCGGGCCGGAGACCGTACTGAGTCAGATCCTTGCTCTCTATGGCCTCCATCATGGAACATTTCGGTTCAGCCCCGGCGGCAGTCCTCAGACTCTGGAGCGTGGTGTCTCCTATTCCCCTGGCCGGAGTGTTGACAATCCTGAGGAAACTCTCGTCGTCATTGGGATTGACGGAGAGTTTGAAATAAGACATCATGTCCTTGATCTCGGCTCTGTCGAAGAAGGAACGCCCCGAATAAATTACATAAGGAATATTCCTTTTTCTTAGGGCTTCCTCAAGTGCCCGAGATTGCGAATTTGTCCTATATAAAATAGCAAAATCTTGGTAATCAGCATTTTCGTCCTGCATTATCGAAAGGATGCGCGAAGCTACCATGCCCCCCTCGTCATCTTCCGAATAAGCCTTGATGATGTGGATTTTCTGTCCGTCCTCACCCTTGGAGTAACATTTTTTCGGTATTCTGTCAGTGTTTTTCGCGATTACCGAATTGGCCGCCTCCACGATGTTCTTGGTAGATCTGTAATTTTGTTCCAGCCTGAAAATCTTGCATTCCGGAAACTGTTTCCTGAAATTCAAGATATTGCCGATATCTGCTCCTCTGAAGCCATAGATCGACTGGGAGTCGTCTCCTACCACGCAGAGATTGCGGTTCTCCGAGGCCAGGGCCCTGAGAATCAGGTATTGGGAGAAGTTCGTGTCCTGGTACTCGTCCACGAGGATGTAGTCGAACCTTGAAGCGATCTCCTTGGCCGCCGCCGGATTGCTCTTCATGAGCAGATTCATATAGAGGAGAATGTCATCGAAGTCCATGACTCCGGCGTCTTTGCATGTCTGGAAATATGCCGCGTAAATGTTACAGATTTCTGGCTTCTTCACCCTGCGGTCATTCTCGACTGCGGTAGCGTTGTTCTTATAGGCCTGAGGAAGGACGAGACTATCCTTAGCCTTGGATATACGGTTCAGAACATCCTTCGGCTTGTAGACCTTCTCGTCAAGTTTCATGTCCTTGACTATGCGCTTGATCGCGCTCTCGGAATCGTTGCGGTCATAGATCGTGAACGAAGAGGGAAAGCCTATCCGGTCGGCGTATTCACGCAGAAAGCGCACGAAGACGGAATGGAAAGTGCCCATGGTGATTCTCCTGGCGTTCCTTTGTCCGACCATCTCGCCTATCCTCTCTTTCATCTCCCCAGCGGCCTTCTTGGTGAAGGTCAGAGCGAGAATCCGCTCCGGGGAAGAGCCTCCCGCAATTATGTATGCTATCCTGCTTGTAAGGACTCTGGTCTTCCCGGAACCGGCGCCGGCGACTATCAGCACCGGCCCGTCCACACACTCGACCGCCTCCTTCTGGGCGGGGTCGAGACCCTCTAATATCTCCCTCTTATTGTTCATCATAATATTCGCGAAATTACGAAAAAAATGACTAAATTCGCGGCAGTTTCTGAAAACTGTAAAAGTCTTTATTTATAATGTCAAACAGCATCGTATTGAAACACGGGCTCGACATCCCTATCAAAGGTGAAGCGGCCCTGCAGATCAGCAAGACGGTGGTTCCTGACATTGTCGCCGTCAAACCAACTGATTACAAGGGTCTCACTCCGAGGCTTCTGGTCAGGGAAGGCGACAAGGTTCTCGCCGGCTCTCCTCTGCTGTCCTCCAAGGAGTCTCCCGATGTTCTTGTAACCTCTCCAGTAAGCGGAGTAGTGAAGGAAGTCGTAAGAGGCGCCAAGAGGAAGTTGCTTGAGGTACGCATCCAGGCCGACGCGGCGCAGGAATACGTCGATTTCGGAGCCAAAAGCGCAGCCTCGCTGACCGCCGATGACGTGAAATCTCTTCTCTTGAAGAGCGGGCTCTGGACAGCCATTGTACAGAGGCCATACGGCATCGTAGCCGACCCTGCGGCAAAGCCTAAAGCGATCTTCGTATCAGCCTTCAACACCGCCCCTCTTTCGGCCGACCTCGACTTCGTCCTGGGAGACCGCCTGGAGGATATCCAGGCCGGAGTTGACGCCCTGTCAAAGCTCACCTCAGGCGGCGTTCATGTATCCATCAACGCAGACAAGTCTTCAAGCACTCCATTCCACAAGCTTGAGAGAGTCGTGCTCCATGAATTCAAGGGCAGGCATCCAGCCGGTAACGTAGGCGTACAGATCAGCCACATCAGCCCGATCATGAAGGGCGATACCGTATGGACCGTGTCGCTCCTCCTTCTCGCAGCCATCGGAAAGCTTCTGCTTACCGGAAAACTCGACCTCAGCCGCAAGGTTGCGGTCACCGGACCGGCCTGCAAGAATCCTTCATACATCCAGGCCTTTTCCGGTATGTCGATGAAGGATATAGCCGAATATTGCGAGGGAGAGAACGTCCGCATCGTAAGCGGCGACCCTCTCACCGGAAAGGCAGTCGGCGCCGAGGGCTTCCTGGGATTCTTCGACAACCAGGTCACTCTTCTTAAAGAAGGCACAGAAAGGGAGGTCCTCGGATGGGCCAAGCCTTTCAGGACCAATCTTTTCAGTTCATCCCGCGCCTATTTCTCATGGCTCACTCCTAAGAGCAAATACGCGATGGACACTAACCTCCACGGCGGCCCGAGGGCTTTCGTATGTTCCGACGTCTATGGAAAGGTGCTCCCTATGGACATCTATCCCCTCTATCTGATCAAAGCCTGCCTTGCAAAAGACATCGACAAGATGGAGGAATTCGGCATCTACGAAGTGCTTCCTGAGGATCTCGCCCTCTGTGAGTTCGTTGACCCTTCCAAGAACGACATCCAGGCCATAATCGAAAGCGGCATCGACCTGATGCTGAAGGAAATGGCCTGATAGGAGACAATTGCTATGGCAGAAGAAACAAAAGAGCAGCAGCCGGGCATCTTTGAGAAAGGCGGAAAACTGGGTTGGCTCCACTCTACGGTGGACGCCTTCGACACCTTCCTCCGTGTCCCTGGCACAGTAACGAAGTCCGGATCCCATGTCAGGGATTCCATCGACCTCAAGCGCGTAATGATAATCGTCGTCGTAGCCCTTGTTCCTGCGGCCCTCTTCGGCATGTGGAACGTAGGCTATCAGCACGACCTCGTATTCAATGACCTAGGTGGATTCTGGAGCCGCTTCTGGTTCGGATTCCTCAAGGTTCTCCCTCTCTATCTGGTTTCCTACATCGTAGGACTCGGAATCGAGTTCATGTTCGCCCAGATCCGTGGCGAGGAAGTCAATGAAGGCTACCTCGTCACCGGAATGCTCATTCCTCTGATCGTCCCTGTTGACGTTCCGCTGTGGACGCTGGCTGTCGCCGTCGCCTTCGCGGTAATATTCGGCAAGGAGGTCTTCGGCGGAACCGGCATGAACTTCCTCAACCCGGCCCTCCTCGCCCGCGCCTTCCTCTTCTTCTCTTATCCGAGCAAGATGAGCGGTACCGAGACCTGGATCGCCCTCAGACACGGCCAGACTCTTGACGCCGCGACTGGAGCCACCCCGCTCAGCTATCTCGCTGACGGCAGCCTGTCCAACCTGACGGATGCCTCGACTGCCTATGGAACGACTCCTTGGGACTTCTTCGCAGGAATCATTCCGGGCTCAGTCGGCGAGACCTCGGTCATCGCCATTCTCATCGGAGCGGTAATCCTCATCTGGACCGGAATCGCCAGCTGGAAAATTATGCTTTCCTCCGTCATCGGAGCCCTCTTCGTCGGCTGGATCGGAACCGCCGCTGGCGTCACTGACGTACCTGCATGGGAGCAGCTCCTGCTCGGCGGCTTCGCCTTCGGTACCGTATTCATGGCCACTGACCCTGTAACCTCGGCTCAGACCGAGACCGGCAAGTGGATCTACGGTTTCCTGGTCGGAGCGCTCTGCATCGTCGTCAGGCTCTTCAACCCTGGCTATGCAGAAGGCATGATGCTCGCAATCCTGCTGATGAACACATTCGCACCGCTCATCGACCATTGCGTAACCAGCATTTCCATCAGCCGCAGGGCGAAGAAAGCAAGGTTCGCTTAATATCGGAGGATAGGATATGAATACAAACGGCAATACATATACGGTCATCTACACCACCGTCATCGTAGTCATCGTGGCTGCGATACTCGCCTTCGCTTCCCAGGCTCTCAAGCCTAAGCAGAAGGCGAACGAACAGGCAGAGACCATCAGCCAGATCCTCACGGCCGCGAAGTTCGGCACGAAAGAGGAAATCACAAAGCAGGGCAATTCCGCCGTCATCAAGATGTTCACGGACAACCTTGCAGAGGCCTACACGGTCAATGAGAAGGGCGAGAGAGCCGGCGAGCTCAGCCTCGATGCCACCAGCGCCGAGGCTGCTGAGGAAGCCGCGCTCAAGGCCCAGAACTACAAGATCCGTGACGGAAAAGACGAAAACCTTCCAGTCTACGTCTTCAAAGACGGCACCACTGTGCTTCCAATTTATGGAGCCGGCCTCTGGGGTCCGGTTTGGGGCTACATCGCCCTCGACAAGGATCTCAAGACCATCAAGGGCGCCTACTTCGACCATGAAAGCGAGACCCCTGGCCTCGGCGGAAAGATCAAGGAGGCTCCTTTCCAGAGCGAATTCCCGGGAAAGAGCATTGACATCAACGATGACAAGGGCATATTCCAGATAGTAAAGGGCGGAGCTCCTGAGGGAAAGGCCAACGCTATCGACGCCATCTCTGGTGCCACCATGACTTCCAAGGGAGTTAACGCCTCCATAAACACCTGGCTCGCCGCCTACAAGCCTTTTCTTGAGGCTTCGGCTAAGACAGTGAAGACAGATGACAGGATTCTTCCTTTCACGCTCGTCGACACGACAGTGGTGAACGACGCTGAACTGTCGGCCGCAAAGCCTATAACAAAATAAGGTGGAGGATTGATTTATGGACAAACAACTTAAAGAAACGATTCTTAACCCGATATTCAAGGGCAACCCTATCACGGTCCTTGTCCTTGGAATCTGCTCATCGCTTGCGGTAACTGTAGAGCTCAAGGGCGCCTTCGTGATGGCACTCTCCGTCATGATCGTAACCGGACTCTCCAGCCTGGTCATGTCTCTCCTGAGGAACTCGATTCCTAACCGTGTACGCATCATTGTACAGCTGGTGGTCGTAGCCCTCATGGTTATTCTTGTCGACCAGATTCTCAAGGCCTACGCCTACGGAATCGACAAGCAGCTTTCAGTCTACATCGGGCTCATCATCACCAACTGCATCGTGATGGGACGCATCGAGGCCTTCGCGCTCGGCAACAAGCCGGTGCCATCCCTCCTTGACGGTCTCGCCAACGGAGCCGGCTACGGTCTCATTCTCATCGTAGTGGCCTTCTTCCGCGAGCTATTCGGATCGGGCACTCTCTTCGGCCTCAGGATAATTCCTGAGTCTTTCTACGCCGCTGGCTACATGAACAACGGTCTCGTCATTCTCCCGCCTATGGCCCTTATCCTCCTCGGCTGCATCGTTTGGATCCAGCGTGGAATCCAGAAAGACCTTCAGGAGAAATAACACTTAAACCGGAAAGAAAATGGATTACATAAGCTTATTTGTAAAGTCGATCTTCGTCGACAACATGATCTTCGCCTACTTCCTGGGAATGTGCTCATTCCTGGCAGTATCGAAGAATGTCAAGACGGCGACCGGTCTGGGTGTTGCGGTAATGTTCGTGCTTCTGGTCACGCTCCCGATCAACTACCTGCTGAACAAGTACGTCCTCACCCCGGGTCCTCACGCCATCTTCGGTGAGAGCGTCGACCTGAGCTTCCTCAGCTTCATCATCTTCATCGCCGTCATCGCGGCCATCACCCAGATAGTCGAGATGGTAGTCGAGAAGTTCTCCCCGAGCCTCTACGGAGCGCTGGGAATATATCTTCCTCTGATTGCAGTCAACTGCGCCATCCTCGGAGGCTCTCTGTTCATGCAGCAGAGGGACTTCGTCAACGTCGGCGAGTCGGCTGTCTACGCCCTCGGTTCCGGTCTCGGCTGGTTCCTCGCCATAGTGACGCTTGCCGCCATCCGTGAAAAGATGGCCTACAACAACGTTCCGCCGGCACTGAAAGGCATCGGAATCACCTTCATCACCGTCGGTCTCATGGGCATGGCTTTCATGACATTCATGGGCATATCGCTTTAGTCTAAGGAGAGATTTATAATGGGAAACACAATATTTGCAGCGATAATTATCATTGTTGTCGTCACGCTGATTCTCGTGGCTCTGCTCCTTATCATCAAGGCCAAGCTCACCCCGTCGGGAACAGTCAGCATCGACATCAACAACGGAAAGAAGGTTGTCACCGTGCCTCAGGGCAGCGACCTTCTCCACACTCTCGCAGAGGAGAAAATCTTCCTTCCTTCCGCCTGCGGCGGAAAGGCCAACTGCGGCCAGTGCAAAGTCCGCGTACTTGAAGGAGGCGGCTCCATCCTCCCTACCGAGGTCGGCCACTTCTCCCGCAAGGAAATTAAGAACGACTACCGCCTCGGCTGCCAGGTCAAGGTCAAGGACAATCTCAAGATTGTCGTTCCTGACTCTACGCTGAGCGTAAAGAAACTCGAGTGCGAGGTAATCTCAAACAAGAACGTGGCGACCTTCATCAAGGAGTTCACCGTGAAGCTTCCTGCCGGAGAACACATCGACTTCAAGTCCGGACAATACTTCCAGATTGACATTCCTGCCTACGATGTCAACTTCTCCGACATCCAGGTGGATGATATCTACAAGAAGGATTGGGAGAGGTACGGCTTCTTCGGTATCCATGCCGTAAACCCTACGGAGACCGTCCGCGCATACTCTGCGGCGACCTACCCAGCCGAAGGGGACATCATCAAGTTCAACATCCGTATCGCCACTCCGCCGTTTGACAGGAGCCAGCCTAAGGGTGTCTTCAAGATGCTCCCTGTTCCTCCGGGAATCGCTTCCAGCTACGTCTTCACAAGGCACATCGGCGACAAGGTCAACATCTCCGGCCCTTACGGAGAGTTCCTCCTTCCTGCCAATGATCCTGATGACAAGGAGTACATCTTCGTCGGCGGAGGCGCCGGTATGGCCCCTCTCCGCAGCCACATCATGCATCTCTTCAAGACCCTCCACACCAAGAGGACGGTCAACTTCTTCTATGGAGCCCGCAGCCTGGTCGAGGCCTTCTATCTTGAGGACTATGCCGAGATCGAGAAGGAATATCCTAACTTCCACTTCCACCTCGCCCTTGACCGGCCTGATCCGGCGGCAGATGCGGCCGGTGTCAAGTACACTCCTGGTTTCGTGCACAACGTGATGTGGGAGACCTATCTCAAGAACCACGAGTCGCCTGAGGACATTACCTACTTCATGTGCGGCCCTCCAATGATGGTCAAGTCCGTCAACACGCTTCTTGACAGCCTCGGAGTGCAGCCTGAATCTATCCTCTACGATAACTTCGGTTAATAGATTTTGAGCCGGTCTGCACGGCCTTTGTCGGCAAAGCAGGCCGAATACAGATTTGAATAAAGAGGGTGACCCATCTGGTCATCCTCTTTTTCGTTGTACGACGAGCACCGAATGATGATTTATTTGCATCATTTGAAGAGCTTATAGCCACAAAAAAGTTAAAAAAAAGAAAAATCTCCTCTGTTTTTCTTAAAGCTCTTGTTCGTGCAACACATCTCCCCATATATTTGCCGGCGGACTGAAGAAGACCAGACTGACAAGCAGATCCGGCCCGACTCAGAGAATGAGAGGCCCCTCCGTCGAAAAAGAGTCTTCCGGTCCAGAAAATTGAATGAGATTATGCTCACTAGTTTGAACACATATCTGTATTGCTCTTGCTTCGATAGCCGGCGATCTATCCAATCACAAGCCATTCTGGCAACTTGCTTAATTCTAATGACTCTGCCGGCATCCGCCTGCACAAGTGTCGTGACGACAATGGAGCGGGCGGAAAAGCTCAGTGGCATCGGGACGTCGGTGAGAGCCGACGGTAAGTCCCGATGCATCGACATTTTCTATTTCAACGATGATACATTGCAAAGGCTGGACTCTTACCAGCGCATTGAGGGCTCTTCTCGGGAAGGGGATGACGGGCTTTACAAAGTGATGGGGTCGTCCAGGACAGGGAACAAGATTCTTGTCGCACTGGCCAACTCCTCCGCCGACAAATTCACTTGGGACCGTATCAATTCTTACCGAATGCTCAAACTACAGATGGCAGACCTTCGGAACGAGGTGGAAGGCAGCCCGGTAATGAGCGCAGAAACGAAGGTGATCGCGGGCAAGGAGATAGAGTGCACCATGACTCTTGAGCCGCTTCTTGCCCGCGTGACCCTGAGCACAATCTGCTGCGACTTCCATCAGCGGCCTTACGCAGGTGAAAAGCTGAAAGACGTCAAAGCCTATCTCACGAACGTGTCCTCCCGCTGTCCCTATCTGCCGGACTCGACCGTGACGCCGGACTCCTACATCAATTCGGGAAGATACATCGAATCCGACCTGAAAGACTTCTCCAGCCCTGGAATGTTCTGTGCCGCGATAGCCGACTCGATAGGGACAGAATTGGAGAGTCCGGAGAAAAATTTCTACTGCTACCCCAATTCCGGGGAAACAGGGCTGGGCTCCCCAGCCACCATGTTGGTGATTGAAGGCAAATTGCAAGGTACGACTTACTACTATCCGATAGAAATCGGCCGGACGGACGGTGATGGTATTTTCAGGAATATGGAGTATCGTTACGATGTAACTATTACCAGACGCGGCTCGTTGAATCCATGGACGAAGGTAGAGTCAGGCACCGTACTGATAAAAACAGCCATGAGACCATGGACGGAGAAGAAGGCGCTTACCATAGATTTTTAAGACGTACTCTATGATTAAGACGTACTCTATGATAAGAGGGATGTTGACAAGAGATAAGATATGGCGGAAGCACGCCCTGATCTGCATCGCCGCGGCCTGTCTGGGATGCCGTTCATGCGTCCCGATAGCGGTCCCGGTGGCAGAGGGAGGGGAAGGCGAAGTGGAGCTGAGACTCGGAGTCGGAGACTTGGATACGAAGAGTGTGGACCCGGATGAGGAGAGCGTGTCAAGTGTCAATCTGTTCGTCTTTAATGATGAAGGCAAATTAGAGGAAGAAAGGTTCGTGGACAGACGGCACATGACCATGGATGGAGACACCGCCCTAATCAGGCTGGGCTTGTTGAAGGACGTGAAGTATGACATCTTCGTGTTCGCGAATTTCGGCTATGCAGTTGGAGGAATCGCCGGAGAAGAAGACATCAGGGACTTCCGCTATTATCTATCCTATCCCGATGAGTACGCCGAAGGTGTGCCAGCCTGCGGGAAAGTGGAGGGTCTGATGGTCAAGGATGGGGTCAAGGTAGACATCCCTCTCACGAGAATGATGTCTAAAGTGTCGCTGAGAATGGACAGAAGCCGGCTTGAGAAGGACGTAAAGATGATCGTCAGGAGCGTCCAGATAGGCAACTGCCCGAAGTCCTGTCTGGTTTTCGGACGGAGCGGGGCCAGAGGCGCCAAAGATGTTTTCACAGAGGGCTTCATAAAGAGCTATGCCGAGGCAGACGCCCTCAACATTGAAGGGTCCGGGAGGCTCAGCGATGAGGTCTCGGTCTATCTTTTCGAGAACATTCAGGATAGAATCAGCCGAGAATCGTCTTCATATATTGAGATCAAGTCCGAGTACGAGTCCGACAAGGTTCAGAGCCGGATCGGAGAGTACCTGATCTACCGTTTTTATCTTGAAGATCCGGACGGCGGATATGGAGTGGAAAGGAATTGCCATTACCATGTAACAGTCAGGCCCGAAGGGAGCGGACTGCTGACGGAAGACGGATGGAAAGTCGACAAGAAGGGTCTGGAGAAGCGTGCCGGCGGAAAAATCACAGTACATCCCGGAACTTACATTGAGGCGATGCCTGGAGACACAGTCCATGTCTGGGCGGAGACAGATCCTCCCGATGCAGAATTCACCATGGGCATGGAAGAGTTGGAGGATGACAGAAAGGAAGGGCTATATGATTATGAAATGGACGAGAACGGCAGGGGCGTGAGACTATTCCTGAAGAAGCCGGGCAGCGGCCTGCTCTATATGTCTTCAGGAAATCCCATCTATGATTCCGCCGCCATTGTCGTAGTCATTGACCATTATCCGGGGACCTGAATATGAGAGCCTCCTCCTAAAAACCTGAATCTGAGAGCCGGCTCTAAAAAAACTGAGCGACCTATTATTCCTGGGCGTTCTGCATTTTTCCTGAGCGGAGAAAGACTTCGGGAAGCCTCCCGTAAACGTACTTTGCGGAATCCGGGTCCAGAGAATTCATGCAGGCGAATTTGTAATTATGTCCGGCCAATTCCCATAACTTATAGTCCAGATAGAGCCTTTTCCTCCTTGCACCGGGCTTAAGATACAAGAGTCTCCCGCGGAAAGAAAGCAGCTTGCACCTTCCTACCTTCATCATGGACAGATAAAAGAGTTCGTGGACATTGAAATTATCCGCCGAACGGAAACGTGTCCTGATATTTCTTATAATGGCCTCCGGGTGAAGCTTGTAATAGTTCTCGAAAAAGCTTTTCAGAAGGGCCCGGGGGGTATGCTGGATGCGTATGTACCAGCATTTCTTGCCTACCATATCCGCAGAATTAATCATTTTCCCCTTGTAAGTCACTACCCCAGCCTTTTTCAGCTTGCGAGTCATCCTGGTGAACCAGATGTTCTGTCTGGTCCCGTAGCAGACGACCGAGCCGTCCCCCGGGAAAAAGTCTTCAGGAACGGCCGGGGCGGCAAGCATAAAATCATCATTGAGGTCTATGTATGCTTCGCTCAAGCCTGGAATACGCCAGGTCATCGTCTCAATGGCAGTAGAGCTGAAAGTCGGAAGGAACTCTTCATAGCCCTTGAAGATGACGGAATGATCGACGATTTCATAAGGAATGTGGCCTTCCGGAAAATATTTGTCGAGGAAAGGGTCCAGTTTCGGGTCTTGCCCAGCTGTGACGATCCAGATTTTGCGGATCCATGGAGCGAATATGTTCAGAGAGGCTACACAGAAAAAGATCTCTCCGTTGTTCTCGTAACGCTGCCACCCGGCAACATCTTCCCTGTCGAGTATGTCCTTATTTTCTACGTATTTTGCTTTCTGCGCAATGAAAGCCGGATCTTGTCCGTCAACCCAGGTGATTACAGCATCGATATCCATGGCCGCTAGTTTTATAATGAGGTATCAGGGATAAAAGTATCAAAAATAACTTCTCAATTCAATGGACATTTGTCTCTATAATTGTTAAATATGATAGATTTTAAGACAAAAAATAGGTTCAATGGCGTCCAAAACGCTTTTCAGTCTATCTAAGCGCCTTCCTGAGATAGTCGGCCGTGAAGGTCTTCGCGTTCTTGGCCATATCCTCAGGCGTCCCCTCGAAAACGAGCTCTCCACCCTTGTCTCCGGCATCAGGGCCGAGGTCTATGACCCAGTCAGCGGCCCGGATGACATCGAGGTTATGTTCCACGACAACGATGGAATGCCCGTTTGCGAGCAGCGAATCGAAGGCCCTGAGAAGTTTCTCCACGTCATAGAAGTGAAGTCCTGTTGTAGGCTCGTCGAAAACGAACATAATCCGCTTTCTTCCATAATCGGAAGCCGCGTTGCGCGAAAGGAAGTAGGCCAGCTTTATCCGCTGGCTCTCTCCTCCAGAGAGCGTACTCGAACTCTGGCCGAGCTTGATATAGCCCAGTCCTACGTCTACCAGAGGCTGGAGCTTTTCTGCGATGCTCTTAGCCTCGGCTTCTTCTTGGGAGGCAAAAAAGGCTATCGCCTCGTCCACGCTCATATTGAGAATATCGTCGATGTTCTTGCCCTTGTAGCGGACTTCGAGAATGTCAGGTTTGAAGCGTTTTCCTCCGCAGGCCTCGCAGACCATGGTCACATCCGCCATGAATTGCATGCTTATCCTTACATAACCTTCTCCCTGGCACTCGGAGCAACGCCCACCGTCTTGGTTGAAGGAGAAGAAGGAAGGGGTGTAGCCGTTTATCTTGGCATACTGTTGCTCCGACAGGAGCTTGCGAATGTCATCGTAGACCTTCAGGTAGGTCACGGCATTGGAGCGGGAACTCTTTCCTATAGGATTCTGGTCGACATACTCGATGTCATCTATACGGTCGAGATTGCCCGAGAGTCTGCGGAAGATTCCTGGCAGGTCTCCGGTTTCGGTAAGATGACGGCGGAGAGCCGGGTAGAGGATGTCTCCGACCAGCGAAGACTTTCCGGAGCCGCTTACCCCAGTAACGACGGTGAGGACTCCTAGAGGGAATTTCACGTTAATGTCCTTGAGGTTGTGTTCCATGGCTCCCTCTACATTGACGGAATAGATCCAGCCACGCTTTTCTCTTTCGATGCGCCTGCGCTCTCCGGTGAGGTACTGAAGGGTCAGCGAACCCGCGGAGGCCTCCTGAGGTATCTTGTCGGCGATGGAGCCCTTGAAAACAATGTTTCCTCCATTGACTCCGGCCTTCGGCCCCATGTCTATCAGCAGATCTGCCGCCCTCATTATCTCCTCGTCATGTTCAACGACTATTACGGTGTTGCCTATGTCGCGGAGACGGCGCAAAACGGAAATCAGCCTGTCCGTATCTCGGGGATGGAGGCCGATGGAAGGCTCGTCAAGGATGTACATGGACCCGACAAGCGAACTGCCCAAAGCCGTGACAAGGTTAATCCTCTGGCTCTCGCCTCCGGAGAGGGTGTTGCAATTTCTGTCCAGGGTGAGATAGGACAGGCCGACGTCACGGATGTAGCGAAGACGGTCTGTTATTTCCTGGACAGCCTTGCTGACGATGTCCTTCTCATATGGAGTCAGTTCGAGGCGCGAGAAGAAGTCAAGCAGCTCGTCAATGTTCATGGCCATGAGCTCGGCTATGTTCTTGCCTCCAACCTTGACATAGAGCGCATCTTTGCGGAGTCTGGTACCCTTGCAATCATAGCAAGTGGTCCGGCCCGAGAAGCGGCTCAGCATGTACTTGTATTGTATCTTGTAGCGATTGGACGTCACCCAATCGAAGAACTCTCTGATTCCCGAGAAGTCGTTTTCGTCATTCGGATCGGCCGTCTTATGGTCCCAGATCAGATCCTTCACCTTCTGGCTGAGGTTGCAGTAAGGCTCGAAGACAGGGATGCCGTAACGGTCGGCACATTTGATGAGCTGTTTGTTGAACCATCCCATCTTGTCTCCTCTCCAGCACGCGATCGCCCCGTCGTAAATGCTCTTAGCCTTGTCAGGCACGACAAGATCCTCGCTTATGCTTATGATCTTGCCAAGTCCGCCGCAGGTCGGGCAAGCTCCGAGAGGCGAATTGAAACTGAACATGAACTCATCCGGCTGCCTGAACGTGATGCCATCAGCCTCAAAACGGTTCGTGAATTCATGGGGCTGGGTTTCCCCTTCGCGGATGACAGACATGGAACCGTTTCCGATCGAGAAGCAATTTTCTATGGAGCCATGGAGCCTTGTCAGGAGATCTTCCCAGTCGGTCTGGGCCCAAGGCTTGCCTTCCTCGTCATATGGCAGCCCCTCCTCCAAACGAGGAAGACGGACCCTGTCTACGAGAAGCAGCGCATTTTCAGGAAGTCCGCCTTCCGCCAGCTTCATCACGTCCTCGATTTTTACCGGCCCGTCCGTCCAGAGCCTCGAATAGCCCTGCTCCTTAAGCGAAAGCATGAGTTCAACCCTGTCAGTGCGGAACTTCCATCCGAGGTCTGCAAGAAGATAAGCCGTCACCGCCCCGCCCTGGAGTAGATACGACATCACGTCATTAACAGAATGGCATTTCACCTCCACACCGCTCACAGGAGAAAAAGTACGGCCAATTCTGGCAAAGATAAGTCTCAGATAATCATAGATTTCCGTAGTCGTAGCGACAGTAGAGCGAGGATTGCGGGTGTTGACCTTCTGCTCTATGGCGATGGCTGGGGGGATACCCTCGATCAGATCCACATCCGGCTTGCTCATCCTGCCGAGGAATTGGCGGGCATAAGAACTAAGACTCTGGGCAAAGCGCCTCTGGCCCTCGGCGAAAAGCGTGTCGAAAGCAAGGCTGGATTTACCCGAGCCGGATATTCCTGTTATCACTATGAACTTGTTCCGGGGGATGTCAAGAGAAATATTCTTGAGATTGTTGACCCTGGCACCGCGGATTACGATATTACCTTTTTCTGGCATTATTCTTCTTTGAACTACAAATATACGCTTTTGAAGCTTAATTCTAAGCACCCTTTGCCGGAGTTTGAAAATATGTTAACTTCGCAGGACATGGATGCCATTATCACATACGTAAACGGCAACGACCCGCTCTGGAGGGCGGAATACGAGGCCGCCGCAAAGATTCCTCTACTGGACAAGCGTTTCCGCGACTGGGGGACTCTCAAGTATCTGCTCCGCGGCATAGAGACTTGCATGCCGTTCGTGCAGAATGTCTACCTCATAGTCTCGGGACAGAGCCAGATTCCAGACTGGGCTGACACCTCCAGCCTGAATCCGGTCCTGCACAAGGACATCATTCCCGAAGGCTTCCTGCCTACCTTCAACAGCTGTTCCATCGAAATGTTCATGCACCGTATCCCGGGACTGGACGAGAGATTCCTCTATTTCAACGACGACATGTATCCCCTCGCCCCCTGCCACGAAGAAGACTTCTTTCCGGCAGGCAGACCGGCCATCGGCTTCGAGAAATGCTTCTTCGCCAGCGCCATGTACAAGAGGCAGAGCATGAATGCGGACCATCTTGCAAGAAAGGCCCTCGGCATGAAGCCGGGACGTTTCTTCTACCGGCCTCAGCACATCTGCTCCCCCATGCTCCTGAGCCTTTCGAAGGAAGCCTTCGCCAAGGAGGAGGACGAAATCTCAAGACGCGTCACCAGGACAAGGGACATGGAGAACGTCAACCAGTACTTCTACCTCGACTACGCCCTCTACAAAGGGGACGGACTGAGGCGCAAGCTCTCCTGCAAACATTTCTCCATGGCAATAGCCTCCCCTTCGAAGATAGCCTCCTACATTGTCTCTCCGAAACGCAGTCTCGCCTGCATCAATGATGTCGAGATGAGCGACGTAAAATACGAAGCCGCACGAAAGGCCATACTCGAGGCCTTCCAGAGCCGGTTCCCGAAGAAGTCCAGGTTCGAGAAATAAGCCGCCTGCTCTCCAGATGAGAAAACTTCTTTTCGTAGGCAAAAATTTCAGGAACGGAGGCGCCGGACAAATCCTGCTCTGGCTTGCCTCGGCCCTGGGCGGCCGCTACAAGACCACGGTTTGCTGCACGGGCGAACTTGCCATGGATCTTCCTGAAGGCCTCGATTTCGTCAAGCTTGATAAGCCCCGCAGGCTTTTCCACTTCCTATCTTCCATCGAGACGACCAAACAGCTCGGCAGGCTCATCCGAGACGAGGGCTATGACCTAGTCATCAGCTTTGGGGACTTGTCATTCAACAAGCTGCCACCTCTGAAAAAGAGGCTTGGCTTCTCCCTCATCGTCTCAGAAAGAACGGATCCGTTCTCGGATTCAAAGGACCTAGGCAGAAGGCTCAGGAGAAGGTCCATGGCAAAGTGGGCCGACGCCATGGTTTTCCAGACGCCCATGGCGATGAGCTATTACCCAGAGGCAGTGAGGAAGAGATCCGCCGTAATTCCTAATCCGGTGATTTCGCGCAAAGCCCGACCTTGGGAGCCTGACCTCGCCGAGCCTTACATCTTCACGGCCGGGAGGCTGAAGCTCAGTCAGAAGAGGCAGGATGTCCTCATAGAGGCTTTCGGAAAAGTCCATGAAGTCTTCACCCAGTACAGGCTGAAAATTGCCGGCTCCGGTCCTGACGAGAAGAAGGTCAGGGAGCTGGTCTCGTCCAGTCCGGCATCCGGCTTTATTGATTTGCTCGGATTCAGGAGTGATGTCCCGGACCTGCTTTCGAAGGCTTCGCTCTTCGTTCTGAGTTCGGACTATGAGGGCGTTCCTAATGTCCTGATCGAGGCTCTCCAGTGCGGGGTACCGAGCGTTTCTACCGACTGCTCCCCTGGCGGTGCCAGGATGCTGCTCGCCGGGCAGAGCGACGCCGGCGTGCTTCGCGAGAGCGAGGCGGGCAATACGCGTGCGGATGGTGCGGCGGGCTTTGCGGACGCAAACTACGGCCTGCTGGTTCCCCGCGGCGATGCGGGCGCCCTTGCCGCGGCCATTTCCTCGGCCCTGTCCTCCGGTGCCCGGCTGTACGCCCTCCACCGCGCCACGGCACACGCCCTCGACGGCTTGGGTGAAGATAAGATAATCTCCATGTGGACAGACCTGATCGAAAAGGTGCTACATGGCCACAATTTCATTAAATAAGACTTTTTGGCAATAAAACACGTCAAAATGGCACTATGCATCGCCATTTTGTCCACTTTTAGGCCATTTTATGCATTGGCACTCCACTTGCCATATATCCAGATGTCTGCGATAATGAAGCAGACGAGAAAAAGAAGTTTACATATTTAATATAGGAGATTTGAATTATGTTACCAGTTAGAAGAAATGAACAGAATTGGATACCTGATATCTTTAACGACTTTTTCAATGAAGATTGGATCCTTCCTAGAAGGAACACCACAACCTCACCTGCGATTAACGTATTAGAAAATCCTGACAGCTACGACGTAGAACTTGCCGCCCCGGGAATGACCAAGGACGACTTCAAGGTCAGCCTAGACAACGAAGGCAATCTCGTCATAGATATGGAGAAGAAGCAGGAGAACAAGGATGAGAACAAGCAGCATGGACATTATCTACGCCGTGAATTCTCATACACGAAATTCGAGCAGACCATGCTTCTGCCTGAGGATGCGAACCGCGACAAAATCTCCGCCACTGTCGAAAACGGTGTGCTCAAGGTGAATATCGCCAAGCTCTCTCCTGAGAAAAAAGCAGAGTCGAAGCGTCTGATTGAAGTCAAATAATTTACTCCGCCCAGGCGGACAGAAAAGAGTTCTCTTCGCCTACGCGGAGACAAGAAAAAGCCTTCGGGACTATCCCGGAGGCTTTTTCTGTGTCACGTCGCCACTATATCTTATCTGCGTTCCAATGGGAATCCAAGCTCCCTTACAAGAGCCTCTTGCCATCCATCCACTCGGGCATTTTTCAATTCCGAGGAATAAGAGGCAAAAGATGCGCATTTTTTTGCCGAAAAATTTGCAGTGAAAAGGAAAATAACTATCTTTGCAATCGCCTTCGGGAAAAAGGCAATTGTAAAGATTGGTGCGGTAGTTCAGTTTGGTTAGAATGCGGGCCTGTCACGCCTGAGGTCGTGGGTTCGATCCCCATCCGCACCGCAATCTTTAAGAGAGTCTCTCAGCAAGTCTTAGTGACAAGCTGAGAGATTTTTTTGTTTTAGAAATCGGGATGTGTATCAGGATCGTGAACGGCACGGTATTATGAAAGCCAGGCTCCATCAGGGATGGGGTCTGGCTTCCTTTTATCGGTGGGCCGCGCCGCCCAAGTGTGGCGGCAGGGCGGCTTAGAAGCTCTGGGAGAGGCGGCCGATGACTTTCTTGTTGGCGGCGCGGATGACGCCAGGGTCAACCTTAAGGACGCGGTCGTAGGTCATGAGACCGTTAACCTCAATCTCACAGTCCGTGGTCTGGGTGTAGACTCCGGCGCTCTGGCCAAGGTCGATCAGATGGCAGAGCTTGTCAGAATACTCTGTATAAGCCTTCTCCACATCGTGGCCGTCCTTGTACTGGATGTAGCCCCAGTTATGATCCGGCTGCCAAAGATGTCCCTGGACAGGCAGACCTATGCCGCCGTACTCGCCGATGACATTGATCTTATCGAAATCCCAGAAATAGGCGTTCGGTTCAGGATAATAATGGATATCGATGATGTCACTCCCGTCCTTCTTGGAATAGTTTCCTCCGGAAGAGGCATTGACAAGCCTGGTAGGGTCAAGCTCACGGGTGAACTTGACGGCATCAGGAGTGTCAAACTGAGCCCAGGCCTCGTTGAACGGAACCCATACGGCAATGCACTGGAACTTCTTAAGCTGGTTCATGATCTCGCCCCACTCCTTGTAATATTCAGCCTTTGCAGTGGCAGTGGCTGGATAATCAGTACCGTCCTCATAGCCCTTGCGGCCCCATTTATTGACAGTGCCGTTGCCATAGGCCATAGACGGCATGTCCTGCCATACGAGAAGACCGAGCTGATCGCAATAATAATAGTAGCGGGAAGGCTCGACCTTGATATGCTTGCGGAGCATGTTGAAGCCGAGCTCCTTGAGCTTTATCAGATCGAATTTCATGGCCTCGTCCGTAGGAGGAGTATAGATTCCGTCCGGCCAGAAGCCCTGGTCGAGAGGTCCCATCATGAAGATAGGCTTGCCATTGAGGGCGATGCGCTTACGTCCGATCTTATCCAAGACAGTAGAAATCTCTCGGAGTGAAGTGTAGGCCTCGACCTTGTCAAGGGTCTTGCCGTCGCGCTCGATGGAGATTTCCATCGCATAGAGGTAAGGCGTATCTGGAGTCCAGAGCTTCGGATCGGCCACCTTCAAGGTGAGATGCTCCCCCACCTTGCCTTCGGCGGAAGCAACCACCGCCCTACTCTTGTCAGGGGTGGCGTCGCCTGAAACGACAGCTCCGTCATGCATGGAAACCTTGACCACATCGCCCGGCTGCGTCCCCTCTGCCGAAACAAGAAGATCGATGCTGCCGTTCTTGATATCGCTTACCGCATAATAGTCAGTCACATGAGCAGGGTCAACAACTTCAAGCCATACGGTCTGCCATATACCCGAAGTCGGAGTATACCATATTCCGTGAGGGTCGAGGACCTGCTTTCCGCGAGGCTGCTCCCCGTTGTCAGTTCCGTCCTTTACCCGAAGCTCAAGCGACTGGGAAGCGCGGCCCTTCTTCAGGTAAGGGGTTACGTCATATTCAAAAGCCGTGTAGCCACCTTTATGGGTGCCGACCTGGTTGCCGTTGACTGAAAGACTTGCCTGCCAGTCCACAGCCTCGAAATGAAGAATGACCCGCTTTCCGGACCATTTGGGCTGGATTTTGAAAGTAGTATTGTAGACCAGTTCATCCTCAGGAGTGAACTGAACTCCCACCCCCGACAGAGAAGACTCGATGCCGAAAGGAACGAGGATTTTTCCGTCCAGCCTGGTCTCGCCGTTACGGACGACCTTATAATTCCAAAGTCCGTTGAGATTCTGCCAGCTGTCAGAGGAACGGATCATCTGCGGCCTAGGATATTCTTTGTGAACGTTGGCCGGACTCACTTCCGAAGCCCAACTCGTTTTTATGCGCGTTCCTACAGGTGCCCACTCCTGGGCGGAAACTGAGGTTACGGTCACGAAAGCCAAAGCGATAGCGATAAAATGTTTCATTAATAGGATAAATGGTTTTTAATTTCTTACCACAAATTTAGTATATTTGCTCTCTGAATCAAGAAAAAAAACGAACACATAGAAATGCTAAGTTTCACAATTAGCCTCTTACTTCTTATCCTGGGTTACCTCATCTACGGGAAATTTGTCTCCCGCATTTTCGGCCCAGACCCTTCTCGTCCGACGCCGGCAGTCGCCAACAGAGACGGCGTAGATTTCATTCCCATGCCGACATGGAAGGTCTACATGATTCAATTCCTGAACATTGCGGGGACAGGGCCAATCTTCGGTGCCATCATGGGCGCCCAATTCGGGCCTTCGGCATATCTGTGGATTGTCTTCGGCTGTATTTTCGCCGGAGCCGTCCACGATTATCTGAGCGGAATGCTCAGCGTCCGCAACCAGGGGGCCGGCCTTCCGCAGATGGTCGGGAAGTATCTCGGCAAGACGACCATGAACATCTCTCTTGTATTTACGGTCGTACTCCTCATCCTCGTGGGAGCGGTCTTCGTCTATAGCCCTGCGATCATTCTCAAAGACATAGCAGGAAACGGAAGCAACACGGCCGCCCTTCTGTGGTGCCTTGTGATTTTCGCCTACTACATCTTCGCCACCATGCTGCCGATCGACAAGATAATCGGGAAAATATATCCTCTGTTCGCCTTCGCTCTCATATTCATGGCGGTGGCTCTGATGGTCTGCCTCTTTGCCAAGTGGCCCGACATTCCTGAAGTCTGGGGCGGCCTCGCCAACAGAAGGGCAGGTCTCGGCCTCTCTCATCAGCCAATCTTCCCCTGCCTCTTCATCACCATAGCCTGCGGCGCCATTTCCGGTTTCCACGCGACTCAGAGCCCGCTGATGGCCCGCTGCATCAAGAACGAGAAGCTGGGAAGGCCGGTATTCTACGGAGCGATGATCACTGAAGGCATTGTGGCTCTCGTCTGGGCAAGCGTCTCCTCCTACTTTTTCTTTGACGGAGGCTATGCAGAGGTCGGCGGAGCTCTCAACACTCCGGCTCCAAGGGTGGTAACCCTTGTTTCTGAAGGCTGGCTTGGAATAGTCGGCGGAATTCTCGCTATACTTGGAGTGGTCGCCGCCCCTATAACCAGCGGCGACACGGCTCTGCGCAGCGCAAGACTGATAATAGCCGAAGCCTTACACTTCCCGCAGAAGAAGATTTCCGCAAGGCTTGCGATAAGCATTCCTCTCTTCGCCACCACAGCCCTCATGCTCTGGTACAACATCGCGGACGAGGAAGGCTTCAACAAGATATGGGGCTATTTCGGCTGGGCCAACCAGACCCTCGCCGTATTCACCTTATGGACAGTCACTTCCTTCCTCTCAAGGCGGAAAGGTAGCCTGGCCTACATGATTACGCTTATTCCTGCCGCCTTCATGACCTCGGTCGTCACCAGCTATATTCTCATAAAAGTAGGGATACATCTGAGCAACCCGGCCATCGCCGTGATTGCATCGGCTGCGGCCGCACTCAGCCTTGTATGGTTCTTCACCTGGAAAAGCGGCTATGACAGGAAGAACAAGCTTCCTATGGAAAACAGCTGACAAAAGATAAGACTATGTACGACAAGGAACGAGGATTATACATCGCCCATTGCGAAGAAGGGCCTGTAAGCATAATCGGGAATATGGCGAACCGCCATGGACTCATCGCCGGCGCGACCGGAACCGGTAAGACTGTGACCCTGCAGGTCATGGCAGAGACTTTCTGCCAAGCCGGAGTGCCCTGCTTCATGGCTGACATGAAAGGAGACCTCTCAGGGATAAGCCAGGCAGGCAGATTGTCCGGCTTCATAGAGAAGAGGATGGGAGACTTCGGCATCTCCGACCCTCAGTTCCAAGGCTGCCCGGTGCGTTTCTTCGATGTGTTCGGAGAGCAGGGGCATCCTATGAGGGCCACTGTCTCTGACATGGGGCCGCAGCTTCTCTCGAGACTAATGGGGCTGAACGAGACCCAGGAAGGCGTCCTTACCATTGTGTTCAGGATAGCCGACGACAGAGGCCTGCTCCTGCTTGACATGAAGGATCTGAGGGCCATGTTGAACTATGTCGCCCAGAATGCGGCAGAATACAGGACTGCCTATGGCAACATCAGCGCCGCAAGCGTAGGCGCCATCCAGCGAGCCCTCCTCGCCCTGGAATCCGAGGGTGCCGACAAATTCTTCGGCGAACCGGCCTTCGACATTATGGATCTGCTCCAGACCGAGGGAGGAAAGGGAGTGATGAATGTGCTCGCGGCGGACAAACTAATGCTCAACCCGAAGCTCTATTCGACCTTCCTGCTCTGGCTGATGTCCGATCTCTACGCTTCACTTCCGGAAGTGGGCGACCAGCCTTTGCCGCGCCTGGTCTTCTTCTTCGACGAAGCCCACATGCTCTTTGACGGGACCTCTGAGGCCCTCGTAGACAAAATCGAGCAAGTCATCCGCCTGATCCGAAGCAAGGGTGTCGGCATCTATTTCGTAACCCAAAATCCTACAGACATTCCGGATGTCATATTGAGTCAGCTCGGCAACAGAGTCCAGCACGCGCTGCGGGCCTTCACGCCGAAGGACCAGAAAGCGGTCAGGGTCGCGGCCGCGACCTTCAGGGCCAATCCGAAATTCAAGACCGAGGATGCCATAACCAACCTTGGCACCGGAGAAGCCCTCGTATCCTTCCTCGATGAGAAGGGTGCGCCTTCAGTCGTCCAGAAAGCAAAGATTCTGTTTCCACTGAGCCAGATCGGCGCCATCACTCCTGACCAGCGTTCCGCGATAATCAAGGGTTCTCGTCTCTACGGCAAGTATGACACTCCGGTAGACCGCCAGAGCGCCTTTGAGGACTTGCTCAAGGAGAGCCGTGAGGCAGAACAAGAGCGGCGGGCCGAGGAGGAGCAAGCTCCCCAGAGGCCGGCGGAGAAGCAAGGTCGTGGTCTCGGCGCAAAGATTTTCGGTGCGATTTTCACCGCCGTCACGGCCAGCGTGGCAAGCAGCGTTGGTTCTGCTGTCTCCAACAAAGTGACCGGAAAAAAGAGCCGGAGTGGCGGAGTGAAAAACTCAGCGGGAAGAGCCGTCAAGGCCGGCACTTCCGCAGCGACCCGCACCCTCACCCGTGAGCTTACCAGAAGCATCCTCGGGAATCTCATCAAATAGGTTCTGCTTCTTGAGCTTGGAGAGATATTCCTTTCTGAGCGCCGAGAAGAGGCCGCTGGTATAGCGTGGGAGACGTGGCCCTATCCATGTGCTGGTGTTCGAGATGAAGATCCAGCAATCCCCGTCAGGAAAATACTTTATGAAGGCACTCGTGCCGGACATGGTTCCGGTACGAGTCCAGCCTATTTCCGGATTGGTATCGTTCCATCCAAGGGAAAATCGCTCATGGTCGGTGTAGCCTGTCATCTCTCGTACGCTTTCCGGCGAGATAATGTCGGGAACCCCGTGACGGCCGTCAATGGAAGCCACAAAGCGGGCCAGTTCAGCGGAAGAGCCGACCCAGGCTCCGGCACCGGCCAAGGCATGGACATCATTCCCGCCATAGCAACGCTCGACAGAGTCGGGGCTGTTGTCATATTTCGGGACAAGAGGCTCATTCGAAGGAACGTAGTAGCGGGATTCGTTGGGATATTTCTCTTTATAATAATTATTCGCGAGATGGAAGTCCACGCAGCCCGCTGGTCTTAGCACTCTGTCCTGGATGAAGGTCTCATAAGGTTCGCCAGAAACCTTTTCTATTATCATGCTGAGAAGCAGATAGCCGAAATTCGAATATGACTGGGTGGTTCCCGGAAGGAATCTCAGGTGGCGCCTCAGGGTGAGCCGTACAAGCTCTTCAGCGGAAGGCGGCTCGGAGAGATGATTGACCTGCATTATCGTCCTTGTTGAGAAAAGCGGGTCGCCGCCGGCCTCCGAGAATCCGCCCTGGTGCCTGAGAAGCTGCTCAACCGTAATCCTGTAATAATTTTTGTCGTGGATGGCGGCAGTGAAGGAAGTGTCGTTCAGGATTCCCCGCGGGCCGAAGACAGTGTCCGATAGAGAGAGGAGTCCCTCTTCCTTGAGCACCATTATTCCAGTGGCTGTAATCAGTTTCGATACGGAAGCCATCCTCAGGATATTACCCGGCCCCATCCCTACGCCTTCATCCGCGTCCCCGTAGCCCCTGGAGAACAACAGGGAGTCATTGCGTACAATGGAAAGCTGTATGCCGTGGAGCTGCCACTGGGACATAAAACGGCTGATTCTGGCATCCATCCCAGCCGGAGCTTCGGAGAAAGAATTATTCAGAACCTCGTTGAGATGGACACGAACGGTGTCCTTCACCTCCCCTACCGTCTTTCCGGAATCACGGGTAGATGTCGCGACGGCTATCACCCCGACAAGGACGGCTGAGTATATCAGAAGTTTCAGCGCTGACTTGCTCATCCGACAATCCCGCATTTCTTGCCGAATTCGATGATGAAGGCGGCAGTTTCTTCAATGCCGAGTATGGATGAGTCGACGCAGAGGTCATAGTTGGAAGCCACCCCCCAGTTCCCGAAGGTAAAGTAATTATAATAGGTCTCCCGGGTGCGGTCCTTACGGTTCATCAGGGATTCAGCCTCTGTCGGAGATATGCCAAGACGGGTTGCCACCCTCTTGATTCTATTCTCGCGAGGGGCCGTGATGAAGACGTCAAGGCATTTCTTGTCCCTGAGGATATAGTCGGAGCAGCGCCCGATGAAGATGGCGGGGCCTTCTTCGGCTAACTGGCGTATAACTGCACTCTGTATGCGGAAAAGCTCGTTGTCATTGATATAATTTTCGGTCATGCCGTAATGGCCGCTCGCAAAGAAGCTCGAAACGGTGAAGAGACTGCGCCTTTCATCGCTTTTGAGAAAAAGGTCTTTTGAGAAACCGCTTTCTTCAGCCGCTTTGGTAATTAGTTCATTATCATAAACCTTTATGCCCAGACGCTTGCCGATCTCGAGAGCGACAAGTCTGCCGCCACTTCCGAACTGACGTCCGACATTGATTATAGCTTTTTCCATAGTCATTGATTATTAGTGTTTTATGCAAGTGAACTGCCGAGAGAAACAGGTTCATCCCCATCCTTGAGTTTCTTCATTTTTCCTATAAGCCAGAAGAAGAAGCACAGGGCGAGGAGGAAGGACAGGAAGTCCGAGGACGGGAAGGACAGCCAGACCCCGTCATGTCCAAGGAAAAGAGGAAGGATGTAGAGGAGGGGAAGCATGATGAGAATCTGTCTGGATAGGGAAAGTATGATTCCCTTTCCGATCATGCCGAGGCATTGGAAAAGCTGGGTCGTAACCATGTGGAAGCCGATGACCGGCAGCATGAGGTTGCAGATTCTCAAGGCTCTTGCTGACATTTCTCTCAGCGTAGGGTCATTGGTGAAAATAGAGACCGCCGCCCCCGGGAAGGCTTCGCAGATGATGAAGCCTGTGACTGTGGCAACAGTAACCCAGCCTATCGAAGTCCAATATACCTTGCGGACCCTGGAATAGAGTCTTGCACCGAAGTTATAGCCGGCTATAGGTTGCAGGCCCTGGTTGATTCCGGCCGCGATCATCAGGAAGAAGAAGGTGATCCTGTTCTGTATGCCGTAGGCTCCGATCGCGAGTTCCCCGCTGTATTTGAGGAGCTGCTGGTTGATGAACATGACCACTATGCAGTTGGCGGCATTGACGAGGAAAGGCCCCACTCCGATTGAGATGCACTCCATGGCGATACGTCCGTCATAGCGGAAAATCCCCTCCGGGAAATGCAGGAAATTCTTCTTGTCGAGGAAATAGACCATTGTCCTGATGAAGGCGGAGAACTGGGCTATGACGGTCGCGACGGCCGCTCCCACAACTCCCATATGGAAGCCGAATATCAGGATAGGGTCAAGTACGGCATTGAGAATCACTGTGAACAAGGTCATGTTCATGGCAAGTTTCGGATTACCGGAAGCCCTGATACAAGAATTAAGTCCGAAATAAAGATGCGTTATGACATTGCCCAGGAGATTGACGAACATGTAAGGCTTGGCATATGGCATAATCGCGTCCGTCGCGCCGAAGAAACGGAGAATCGGCTCCAGAAAAGAGAGCATCAGGATGGAATATGCGATTCCGATGATCGTGTTCAGCGAGACCTCGTTGGCCAAGACGTTCTGGGCCTTTTCATAGTTCTTCTGGCCGAGCAGGACTGATATCGTGGTAGAAGCTCCGATACCGACAAGGGTTCCGAGCGCCGCGGACAAGTTCATAAGAGGAGAAGCCACCGCAAGTCCGGAGATGGCCATGGCTCCGACATCCTTGATATGGCCGATGTAGATGCTGTCGACCATATTGTATAAAGAAGCTGCGGTCATGGCGATGATGCCAGGGACCGCATACATTCTCAGAAGGGTACTTATTTTCTTGGTGCCTAGCTCGGTAGGTATCATTGATTCCGCCATGTCTAATCGTTCGGGTTATCTACCAGCCAGATGTCGAAACGAAGTGAGGCGTAAGGCGGCACAGAATTTCCGGAGCCCGTGGATCCGTAGCCGAAAGGAGAGATGAATACAGCTGTTCCTCTCTCATAAGGATGCATCAGCGAAATGGCATGGGCGAAGCCAGAGATCATGTCGGAGGAACTCGAAGAATAATACGACGAGGAAGAAGAACCGGAATCCATAGAATAATTGGCATACTCCTCGGCAAGGGTCACGCTGTACGGGGTATAGGTGCGGCTTGATTTGTAGATGCCATAGAATTTGGCGGTGTCGGCGACGTTGGTATCGAAAACATGGCCGTCCGGGATGGTCCTTCCTATATAATTAATGTATATGGTCGAGTCTGAAGGTAAGGAAACTGTGTCTTTTCCGGCGAGCTTCTTGTACCAGAAGCCATAGGAGACCGTGTCGAGCTGCGCGTCAAGGACGGAGTGGACATAAGCGGTGCACTGAGAAATCTCCCTCGATACGACGTCATCGGTGAAATCCCTCAGAGTCAGTTCGTATATATATGATGAAGCGTCTTTCTGGGTATGCTTGAAATAGGCCTCGGCATCGGCCCTCTTCTTCGTACCTGTCAGCCAGGAAGGGATCAGGGCAGTCTTAGTCTCCCCTACTCTCATGCCTTCCAGCATATTGAGGATGCCTACCTGGACTCCTTCGTTTGCAGCGAGGAAGGTGCGCATTCCGTAATAGTTGGAGGCGTTGTAGGTTCCGACCTGCTTCGCGATGGCTTCGGAAGTCGTGGACTGGACCTTGCCGTCGAGGGACCTTACCGTATAGTCGAAGAGAACGTAGTTCTCTCCGCCATATGTTTTCCCGTCCGCCTTCGTATCTGAAAGGACGTATATTCCGTCACCGGAAGCCTTCACTCCGGGATGGTTGACCTGAATCCAGGCCTCGAGATGCCTCAGCTCGTCCTCATTGCCGGAATTGCCCTCCGACTTGGCACAGGAAAAGGAAAAGAAGGCAGCGGCGCCAAGACAAGCAAGACCGCAAATCTTTGACAATATTTCTTTCATACTCATAATTTCTTATGCTAGGAGACTTTACTGATTTTTGACATCGGTGACCAAGACATGATAGGCTAAGGCGGAATTTGCAGGAATCGTGCCTAACTGCTTGTCTCCGAAACCGTACTTGCCTGAAAAGAGGATTATGCATTCTTCACCGGCCTTTACGCCCAGAAGTCCGTTTTTAAGGCCCGTGACCAGTCTGGAGCCCGAAAGGCTGACTGTGTCCGGAGTGAAGAATGTCGTATCAGAAAGGTCCCAGCTCTGCGATGAGGCCAGATCCTTGTTATTGGCAGCAAACATGTTGGAGGCGCTGAGCGAAGAAGAAGTCATTACGTAGCCCGCATAGTAGAAGGCCAGTGTGCCGCCGGCGGATAGAGAATCTCCGCTCCCCTGCGAGACGACAAGACGCTGGCTTCCCTTGTTGGACACAACGTAAAAAGTCGTATCCGACTCCAGCTGCTTATTCAGGAAGGACTCTATGTAGCCTTCCTGGGTCGAATATGTAGTCTTTATATTCTCTTTGCTGCAAGAGAACAGTGCCACGGAAGCGGCCGTCAAGACATATATAATATTAGCTCTCATCCTAAAAATTCCCTTATCGCCTTTTCTGCATATTCAAGAGCATCTTTCGCCGACTTGACCCATTTCCGGGCCGGGTCATCCTGCTCTCCTATCCAGAGCCTTCCGCCGGAAGCCTGTTCATGTCCGCCTCCGCAAAAATAGAGGGCGGCCATCCTGGCGGCGGAGGTGCCTTTCTTGGAGCGCACCGAGACCCTGAAATAGCCCTCGTCTTCCTTGAGCCAGACGCTGAGCCTCACGCTTCCCATTTCCAGCGGTATATTCACAAAGCCCTCCGTGTCACCATCCTGAATTCCGAAACGCTCCCGCTCCTCCATGGTCATTATCATGAGAGCGGCTCCCTCCGGGAAGACCTCCATCTTTTCGAGCATGCAGCCCATCGCCCGGAGCCTGCTTTCTCGGCAGCTATGGTAGAGGCGCTCCAGCAGAGCGTCTCTGTCGACTCCGGCGGAGAGAAGGCCGGAGGCCATCTCCAGAGTGGAAGGGAAGGTTGAATTGGCGAAGTTGTTGGTGTCAGTGGTCATCCCCGTCATCAGAAGTTCCGCCGACTTGCCAGGAAGTTTCCCGGGATCCCCTTGAATCTCCGGCATCATGAGCAGGAGCCAATACGTCATTTCGCTTGCAGAAGAGACTTCCGGAGTAGAAAAGGTCAGGACGAACTCTTCCTCGACGGGCCCTAGATGATGGTCTACAAGGACCTTCGGTGCCTTGGCCGACTCAAGGAAAGGCGCCAGGTTTCCGGTCCGTCCGCAAGAGTTGCAGTCCATAACCAGAAGGAGGTCCGACTCCGCCACTCTCTTCTCGGCCGCAGCGGGAGAATCAGGAAAAAAAGCGAAACTTTCTTTCGGCGCCAGGGCCGTGACGAAAGAGACTGTATTGTCGAGCCTGTCCGGGAAGAGCGCCGCCGCTTCTTTTCCAAGGGATCTCAGATAGCTCACCATGGCAAGGGCGCAGCCGGCGGCATCGCCGTCGGGATGCTGATGGAGAGCCACCGTAATCTTTCCGGCGGCAAGTGCCATATCATGGAAAGAAATGGCTTTTTCTCTGTCAATTTCAGGCATCTTTGTCTTCAATTCTCTGCAAATTTACATAATTTATTGCATTTGATAAATCCTTTTCCTAAATTTGCCAAGACCATGCAAATGGGTATATTGTTTATTATAAGAATCTAAAAATAAACACATAATAATGAACAAAGCACTAAAGGCCATCATCAGCATCGTGCTGCTTGGCGTCATCGTGTGGCTCGTATTCGCTAACATCAAGAGCGTCAAGGAGCCGGTAGACTTCAATAAGGCTAAGGCTTACCGTGAAGGCATCGCGGAACAGCGTCTTAAGGACATCCGTACCCTCCAAGTCGCCTACAAGTCGGTAAACAACAAGTTCACTGCCTCTTTCGACACCCTCGCCATGTTCTACAACACCGGCAAGATGGACGTCAACTTGCAGGTAGGTTCTCAGGATGACTCTCTGGCAGTCGCCCACACCGAGGCAGTCAGGAAGGCCAACAAGGGCATCACCAACGAGCAGCTCTACCAGATGTACAGGAACGGAGACGAGCACCTCGTATTCTCCATCAAGAGCCAGATCCCTGTAAGGGACACCCTCTTCAACGGACGTTCCGACTTCAACGTCGACTCTCTCGCCTACATTCCTTTCTCCGGCGGACAGAAGACCATCATGAACGCCGTCGTAAAGGAGGTTTCCGGTGTTCAGGTTCCTCTCTTCGAGGCTCAGATGCCATACAAGGCTCTCCTCCACGGGCTTGACAATCAGCTCAGAATCAACCTTGACGCCGAGAGAAGAGACCAGAACAAGTACGAAGGACTTCAGGTTGGTTCCATCAGCGCACCTAACAACAACGCCGGAAACTGGGAGTAGTCTTCTGGTGGAAAAAGGCTTGTCAAATACAAGTATAGGAATATCCATTCAAGTGTCCTTGAGTGGATATTCTTTTAAGGTATCCGGCCCGGAAGGCGTTAGGAACTCCGGCTGGCTGGGGGCCGACAGACTATTCACGACCTCTGAATTTCAGAAGCGCTATTCTTCCGTGGAAGTTTCGCTTCTCACTCCGAAGATCGCCCTCGTACCTGCCCAGTTCTTCGATCCCGCGGCGGCCCGCCCGGTGCTCGCCGAAGTGTCGGCCATCCGGGAAGGCGACCAGGTATCCAGCGTGGCTCTTCCGGAGTTCGGAGCGGTGCTTGTCTATTCCAATTCCATCGACGAGACCCTTTCGCGGGTTATCTCCATGTCTGTTCTGGACGAGAACGGCAAGAGTGCGGAAGTGCTTCCAGAGATGTACTACATCCTCAAGGGGCTTAAAGACTGCCCGGAATACAACAAAATTCTGGCTTCTTACATGGACGGCTGGCTCCACCTGGCCGTCGCCCAGGGGCGAACCCTTATGCTCTGCAATACCTTCGAGGCGGCGGATTTCACCACGGCGGAATATTTCATATTCATGGTGCTGAAAAAGCTTCAGCTCAACCCAGAAGTTTCTACCATCTGCTTCAGGACGCCCCTCACCGACGCTCAGGAAATGTCCCTCTACAGGTATTTCAAATCCGTGGAGGTGCTATGAGGATAATCGGAGGCAGACTCAAGGGGAAGTTGTTTGACATTCCGGAGGGATTCAAGTCTCGTCCGACGACTGATTTTGCAAAGGAAGCTCTCTTTGACATTCTCGATAATGAGTACGAATGGGAGGGGCTGAAGGTATTGGACCTTTTCGGCGGCACCGGCTCTATATCCTATGAATTCCTATCTCGGGGAGCTGGTCATGTGTGGACGGTGGAGATGAATCCTGGGAATACGGCTTTCATTTCCAAAACAGCGAAAAGACTCGGCATTGCCAGGGACATATCGGTCATCCATAGCAATGTCTTTGATTTTCTGGGCATATGCCGAGAAAAATTCGACCTGGTCTTCGCCGATCCGCCTTATGCGCTGGAAGGGCTTGAGAGCATTCCGGAAAAGGTCCTCTCGCGCGGCATCATCCATCCGGGCGGCTACTTCATTCTCGAACACGGCGCGGAGCATGATTTTTCCGCCCATCCTCTCTTTAAGAAAGAAAAAGTCTACGGCCGGGTCCACTTCACCTTCTTCGAAGTTCCCACCGAATAACGGCTTGCCAGGGAAGATTCCAGTTCCGCTCCTGGTAAGCTGTTTTAATCAGTTATATTGCTTGTAGTTTTCTACCTGTCCCAGCACTCGCTCGAAGACCTCATCGTCCCAGGTAGGCGGATAGCTTTCTTGATAGAGAAGGAGAAGGAGACGGGAGAGAGGGGAGAAGTAGATGGGAGAAAGAGCAGGAGATGTAGACGGGCAGGCGGGATATAGTAAGAGGGTGGCTGTAAGTCTTTCGACTTGTAGTCACCCTCTTAATTGTGTTTTATGTCGCCTTGTTTGCTCTCGGCTGGCACTGGATGCTCGGCTGTCACTAGATGCTCGGCTGGCGAGAAGGAGTTTTACTGTTCGTCTGGCTGGTTGTTGTCACCGCCCTGTGGTCCCTGCGGGCCCTGTGGGCCTGCCTGTGGGCCCTGCTGTGCTCCGGCATTACCGTACATCTGGCTCGAAGCGGCATTCCATGCATCCTGGAGATTCTTCGAATAGGTGTCGATATCAGCTATGTTCTGATTCTTGACGGCCTCCTTCAGGCTGGAGAGTGCGCTTTCGATAGCACCCTTCTTGTCCGCCGGGAGCTTGTCGCCATAGTCCTTCAGGTTCTTGTCAGACTGGAAGCAGAGTGCATCGGCGTTATTGATCTTGTCGACCCTCTCCTTCTCGGCCTGGTCAGCGGCCTCATTAGCCTTGGCCTCATTTCTCATCCTGTTTATCTCCTCATCAGAAAGACCGGACGAAGCCTCGATACGAATCTTCTGCTCCTTGCCAGTAGCCTTATCCTTCGCGGAAACATTCAGAATACCATTGGCATCGATATCAAAGGTAACCTCAATCTGAGGAATGCCTCTCGGTGCCGGAGCGATACCGTCCAGATGGAAAATACCTATCTGCTTGTTGTCCTTGGCCATTGGACGCTCACCCTGGAGAACCCTGATCTCTACGGAAGGCTGGTTGTCGGCCGCGGTCGAGAAGACCTGGGACTTCCTTGTAGGTATCGTGGTGTTGGACTCGATAAGCTTCGTCATCACGCCACCCAAAGTCTCGATACCGAGAGAAAGCGGAGTAACATCGAGCAGAAGCACATCCTTTACGTCACCGGCAAGGACACCGCCCTGGATGGACGCTCCGATGGCCACAACCTCATCCGGATTGACACTCTTATTTGGCTCCTTTCCGAAGAAGTTCTTTACGAGTTCCTGAACCTTAGGAATACGGGAAGAACCGCCGACGAGAAGGACCTCGTCAATATCCGAAGGATTCAGATGCGCATCGGAGAGCGCCTTGCGGCATGGCTCGATGGTCTTCTGGAAGAGGTCATCGCAGAGCTGTTCGAACTTGGCTCTTGTAAGGGTCTTTACCAGATGCTTTGGAACACCGTCAACCGGCATGATGTAAGGAAGGTTGATTTCGCTGGAGCTCTGGTTGGAGAGTTCTATCTTCGCCTTCTCGGCCGCATCCTTGAGTCTCTGGAGCGCCATCGGGTCTTTCTTCAGGTCAGCTCCGCCGTTATCCGCGGCGAACTCTTTGGCGAGCCAGTCGATGATTCTCTGGTCGAAGTCATCACCTCCGAGGTGGGTGTCACCGTTGGTGGACTTAACCTCAAAGACACCGTCGCCCAATTCAAGGATAGAAATATCGAAGGTACCGCCGCCAAGGTCGTAGACGGCAATCTTCATGTTCTTGTTCTTTTTGTCAAGACCATAGGCGAGCGCCGCCGCGGTAGGCTCGTTGATGATTCTCTTGACATCGAGTCCGGCAATCTTACCGGCCTCCTTGGTGGCCTGACGCTGGGAGTCAGAGAAATAGGCAGGGACCGTGATGACTGCCTCGGTGACAGGCTGACGGAGATAATCTTCGGCAGTCTTCTTCATCTTCTGGAGAATCATGGCCGATATTTCCTGAGGAGAATAGAGCTTGCCGTTGATGTTGATACGAGGAGTGTTGTTCTCCCCACGGTCAACACGGTATGGTACCCTCTGGATTTCTGTCTGGACCTGGTCATAAGTCTCGCCCATGAACCTTTTGATGGAGTATACAGTGTTCTTAGGGTTGGTTATAGCCTGACGTTTCGCAGGATTGCCGACCTTTCTTTCTCCGTCGTCAGTGAAAGCCACTACGGAAGGGGTCGTACGCTGACCCTCGTTATTTATGATTACGGTAGGCTGGTTGCCTTCCATGACCGCTACGCAGGAGTTCGTAGTTCCAAGGTCAATTCCAATTATCTTTCCCATAATATCTAAGTTTTTTGTTTTCAGTTAAACATTCCGCCGCGGACTTTCCGCGACGCATTAGAAAACATCGAATGTTGTGCCATATCAAGTCAGGGTGGGATCGAGTGCCAAAATGTCATATTTTGTCTATCTTTGCCACATGGAATACAGACAGCTGACTGACTCCGAGTACAAGGACCTTGAATCCAGGATCCTTTACGAAGACAACCATATTCTCATCGTCAACAAGAAAGTCGGGGAAATCGTCCAGGGCGACAAGACCGGGGACGAGACTCTCGGCGACAAATACAAGGCCTTCATAGCCATACGGGACGCCAAGCCGGGGAAAGTTTTCCTCGGCATACCGCACCGTATCGACCGCCCGGTCAGCGGAATCACAGTCCTTGCGAAGACCTCGAAGGCTTTGGAGAGATTGTCGGAGATGTTCCGCCAGGGGGATGTGCACAAGACCTATTGGGCCTTGGTCTGCGCGGCTCCGTTTCCGGAAAGTGGTGAGCTTGACGACTGGCTCGTCAGGAACGAACGCATGAACAAGACCTTCGTAGTCAGGGAGGCGGAGAAGGAGGAGCGTCAGGACGCCTCCGGTAAGGACGCCTCCGGAAAGGACGCTCCGGCGCCCAATGCCACACTCGGGAAAGGGGTGAGGAAGGAGGCGCGGCTGGCAAGGCTCACGTATAAGATGATAGGAAAGACTGACAGGTATTTTCTGGTGGAAGTCCATCTGCTGACCGGAAGGCACCATCAGATACGCTGCCAGCTCTCCCATATCGGCTGCCCGATCAAGGGAGACCTTAAATATGGGGCTCCTCGTTCCAACAAAGACGGCGGCATCTGCCTGCTGGCCAGGAATATACGATTTGTCCACCCGATCAAAAAGACAGACTTGGACATCACCGCGCCTGTTCCGCGGGACTGGAAGGGCCTTTCCGACCTTTGAGAGAGGCGGCACCCATCTCCGACCTGCAGAGTCTCGCCCAGTCTCCCGGAGTCATGTCCACGAAGAGGCGGAAAGCCATGTTGAAAGATACCGAATTTCCGAAACCAGACAAGACGGCAAGGTCTGTCATCTTAAGACTCGGCTCAGACCGATATAATTTCATGGCATACCTCACTCTATAGAGATTCATGAACTGTGAGAAATTGTAGGACGTGCAGGCATGTATGACCTTGGAAAGATATATCTTGTTGGTATACAATTCCCTGCACATGTCATCAATAGTCAGTCCCTCCTTGAGATACGGCTTCTCGACTTCCATATGCCGGCAGATTCTCGCGTAGATTCCCCTGTAATTGACAGGGATTTTCGACGGGGGCGTTGGAATGAAATCATCCTCATCGGGGAAAGCTTCCCGCTTGCCGCTCAAAAGAGGCACGGACATGATGTAGCGCAGCGTGACCAGGACTTCATAGGCGAGCAGGAAGGATGAAGAGGCCAGTCTGGCGGCGAGCCCTCCCCTCTGAGGAAGAAGGCAGGTCAGGGCGGCCATAGCCGAAAGGACGGTAAAGACAAGAAGGAGATTATGCTTCATGGTAAGGAGCAGAACTTCCCAGCCGGAATATGTAGAAATAAGGTAATCTTTGTCTGACAGCTTTTTACCAGCGCTATAGACCGGCAGAAGACAAGGTCCGAGGACTGAGAGAACGAAGGTCAGCCCGCAGATGAGAGGAAGCGGGATACCCGGGAACAGCAGGGAGAGAGCGAGAAGGAGCACGCCCGCAATGGTGATCACCAAGGCCGCCTTCTTCCTCTCCTCAGGTAATGCGTCGCACAGGCAGGCGGTCACAAGGACAGAGGCCGAAAGCGAGAGGTCAGCCGGAAGATGGTCTAGGAAAGAGCAGCCCGAGGCGATAAGACGCGAAGCGGGCGGGAAAAGAGTCATTACAAAGGCAGAGGTCTGTTCCATGGTCAGAGCCTTCTTCAGATCAAGAGCAATAGATTCAGGCATAGTTCTAGTGTTTTCCACAAACTTACAGACTCGCGGACAAAAAAACAGTGGCTTTCGTCATGTTCTGACGAAAGCCACAAGGCTTAATAATGAGGAATAGTTGCTGGTTAGTGCTTCTCTTCGCCCTCAACGGACTCGGGTGATGAAGATTTTTCATCATCAAACTTCTTCACCTTGCTTCCTTTCAAGAGATCGAAGCCCTTGCCATAAACTCCGGAGACTGAGGATACGGACAGAAAGGCATCCTTGTCGATGGTCTTGATATAGCGGAGAAGAAGATTGAGGTCTGTCTTGCGGGTTATCACCACCAAGGCATGGCTGGTCTTCTTGGTGTACCAGCCCAGGGCCGGAAGGACGGTCACTCCCCTGCGGAGCTCCTTGGTGATGGCGTCCGCAATCTGCTCATACTTTTCGGAAAGTATGAAAAGCTGGATGCTCTGCTTGGAACCGGAGATATAGAGGTCGAGGGTGTAGCTGTTTACCGTCACCAGAATGAGGCCGTAGACTACGGTGGTCACCTTGTCAGGCATGCTCAGGAGCTCTCCGGTTTCTTTGTTATATGAAGGGATGAGGAGGGAGGAAAGGATGATCACCACATCCATGAGGAGAATCATCCTGCCTGGAGATATATTCCTGTACTTGGAAACGATGAGGGCTATGATGTCGGTTCCTCCGGTGCTGCCTCCGACTGAGATCGACAGACCGATGCCGAGTCCTGACATCATCGCGCCCATGATGGTCGCCATGAGTTTACCGTTGGCCAGGGATATGGACTGGATCAGAGACTGAGGATAAACCATCTGCAGGACGTTGAGGCCGATCGAAGCGAGGACGATGGCGTAGATTGTCTTGCCTCCGAAAGAAGGTCCAAGCACCATGAAGGCCACAAGAAGAAGGATGGCATTGATGACAAAATAGGAATATCCCATCATGATGTGGCCGTTGGTCGCATACTGGATGATGGAAGATATACCTGAGACTCCGCCTCCGACGAGGTTGTTCGGAATCATAAATATGGCCCATCCGGAATTGTAGATCAGGATTCCGAGGGTCAGGACCAGATATTCTTTGATGGTCCGCCAGATATTGTCTTTGATAATAGGTGAAGACATTGTACTATTGGTTTAAAGTACCGGTGTCCCGGACATTTCTCTTTTTCCTCTCTATTCCCGTCTTCATGGCCTCGAAACCTTCGCCATAGACGCTGCTGGCCTGAACCACGCTGACGAAGGCCTTCGGATCTATGGACTTGATGGCCCGGGTGAGGACCTGCAGCTGGCTTTTGCGGACCACGATGAGAAGGATCTTCCTGTCCTGGCCTGTGTACCAGCCGGTAGCGTTGATCATGGTCACTCCCCTGTCCATCTTCTTTATTATGTAGTCCGCTATGTCCCCGTAACGTTCGGAGAAGACAAGGATCTGCATGGTTGATTTCTGACCCAGAAGGAAGAAGTCCAGCATCAGGGAGAATGTGATCATAGCAATGTAGCCATAGAGTACGTCGCTGAGATTCTTGCCCGGGATGAGGAGGACGGAGGCTATGATGAAGACATCCGAGAAAAGATAGACCTTTCCTGGAGACACAGGCCAGAATTTATTGATTATGAGCGCTATGACATCAGTACCTCCGGTACTCCCCCCGTTGACGAAGATAAAATAGACTCCCAAAGCCTCGATCAGGCCACCGATTATCGGAATGAGGACCTTCTCGCTGACAAAGAGAGGCTCTCCGGCCACGGCTTTGATAATTTCGAAGTTCGGTTCTATCCTGAAAAGGATGGTCGAGAGCAGGATGCAGTAGATGGTCCTGATGCCGAAGCCTCCGCCCAGGACCAGCGAACCGAGGATAAGGAGGATGGCGTTGCCGATGATGAAGGAATAGGACACGGGGAAACCCGTCCCCATCTCCAGGATCGAGCAGGCACCCGTAAGGCCGCCGCTGGCTATTCCGTTAGGAATCAGGAAAGATTCCCAGGCAAGCGTATAGAGCAGGGTGCCGAAAGAAAGGACCACCCAGCCCCACAGCACTTTAAGAGGACTTTTCTTAGTCTGAGCCATAAAAGGACTATTTCAATACGATATTGACTATTTTCCCAGGGACCACAATGACTTTAGCCACGTTCTTTCCGGCCAAATATTTCTCTGTCTGTTCCATGGCGAGGACCTTCTCTTCAACCTCGGCCTTGCCGAGGGCCTTAGGAAGGCTGGCCGTGAAACGGGTCTTTCCATTGAAGGAGACGGCATAAGTGACGTTGTCTTCCACCGTATATTCCTCCTTATACTGAGGGAAGGCCGCGAAAGAGACGCTCTGCTCATGTCCGAACTTGTGCCAGAGCTCCTCGGCCACATGAGGGCAGAAAGGAGAAATGAGCACCACCAGAGGCTCGAGTATGGCTTTCTTCGTGCAAGAGAGATCGGCGAGCTCGCCGACGGCTATCATGAAGGCGGAGATGGTCGTGTTGAACGAAAGTTTCTCTATGTCATCCTGCTCTTTCCCGATGAGGGTGTGAAGGGCCTTAAGCTCGGCGCGGCTTGGCTGGCCGTCTTCCGGAAGCCATTTTTCGCGATCATAGAAAAGCCTCCAGAATTTCCTCAGGAAACGGCTCACTCCGTCTATACCCTTGGTGTCCCATGGTTTGCTCTGTTCTATAGGCCCGAGGAACATCTCGTAGAGACGGAGAGTATCGGCTCCGTACTGGTCTACGATCATGTCAGGGTTCACTACGTTGAACATCGACTTGCTCATCTTCTCTACAGCCCAGCCGCAGACGTACTTACCATCCTCAAGGACGAATTCAGCATTTCTGTACTCAGGCCTCCATGCCTTGAAAGCCTCCGTATCCAGGACGTCGCCATGAACAATATTCACGTCGACATGGATAGGCGTCGTCTCGTATTTATCCTTCAGGCCGAGACTTACGAAGACCGGAGCCTTGGCGTGGTCGTCCGAATTTACTCTGTAGACGAAATTGGAGCGGCCCTGGATCATGCCCTGGTTCACAAGCTTCTGGAAAGGCTCCTTCTTGCAGGAATACCCATAGTCATAGAGGAACATATTCCAGAAACGGCTGTAGATGAGATGATGCGTCGCATGCTCGCTTCCTCCGAGGTAGAAATCCACATTCTGCCAGTACTCGTCAGCCTCTTTGCCAACAAGGGCCTCGTCGTTGTGAGGATCCATGTATCTGAGGTAATAGGCCGAAGAGCCGGCGAAACCAGGCATGGTGTTGAGGTCTATAGGGAAAATGTTCTTTCCGTCAATCTTGGAAGTGTCAGCCAGGCAGGCGTTCTTCTCATCCCAGGCCCATTTGGCAGCCCTTCCGAGAGGAGGTTCACCCGTTTCCGTAGGCCTGTAATCCGAAATCTCAGGCAGGGCCAGAGGCAGCTTGTCCTCCGGAATGCAGAAAGGCTCCCCGTCCTTGTAGTAAATCGGGAAAGGCTCGCCCCAATAGCGCTGGCGGCTCCAGATGGCATCGCGCAGACGATAGTTTACCTTCACCCTTCCAAGATGATGCTCGGTGACGAATTTCCTCGTCGCGGATATGGCCTCCTTTACCGTGAGACCGTTGAGGCTGAAACCGTCAAGCGAAGCGGCGCCCTTGCGGGGAGAATTCATGACGATGCCTTCCTTGGCATCGAAACTTTCCTTGCTGACATCGGCCCCTTCGATGAGAGGCACAACAGGGAGATTGAAATGCCTGGCGAAGGCATAGTCGCGGCTGTCGTGGGCAGGGACCGCCATGATGGCGCCCGTACCGTAGCCGGAAAGCACATACTCTCCGACCCAGACAGGGACATCCTCCCCGGTGAATGGATTGACGGCGTAAGAGCCGGTGAAGACTCCTGTGACCCTGCGGTCGCTCATGCGCTCCAGCTCGGTGCGTCCCTCGACATATTTAAGATACTCCTCGACCTCGGCCTTGTGTTCAGGAGTGGTGAGCTCTTTCACGAGTTCACTCTCAGGGGCGAGAACCATGAAGGTCACGCCGAAGATGGTGTCGGCACGGGTGGTGAAGATGGTGAAATGCCTGTCTGAGCCCTTGACCTTGAACTCCATCTCGGTACCCTCGCTGCGGCCTATCCAGTTGCGCTGGATGATCTTTACCGATTCGCTCCAGTCTATGGTGTCGAGGCCGTCAAGGAGTCTCTGGGCATAGGCGGTGATTCTCAGGTTCCACTGTTCCATCGGCTTCTGCACCACCGGGAAGCCGCCACGGATGCTGACCCCGTTGACGACCTCGTCATTGGCGAGGACGGTGCCGAGGCCAGCGCACCAGTTCACCATGGAAACTCCCCTGTAGGCTATCCTGTAGTTCATAAGGGTCTCCTGGCGCTTGTGCTCGTCCATGGCCTTCCACTCCTGGGCCGTGAAACTGAGCGGCTCGCTCTGGGCCGCGTTGATGCCTTCGGTGCCCTGCTTCTCAAAATGAGCCTTGAGCTCATCAATCGGACGGGCTTTGTCGGTGTCATAGTCATACCAGCTCTTGAACATCAGTTCAAAAGCCCACTGGGTCCACTTGTAATACTTAGGATCGCAGGTGCGCACCTCCCTGTCCCAGTCAAAGGAGAAGCCTATCTTGTCAAGCTGGCGGCGGTAGGTGTTGATGTTATTGGTCGTCGTCACCTCAGGATGCTGGCCGGTCTGGATGGCGTACTGCTCCGCGGGAAGTCCGAAGGCGTCATAGCCCATAGGATGGAGGACGTTGAAACCTTTGAGCCTTTTATAGCGGGCATAGATGTCGCTGGCTATGTATCCGAGAGGATGACCGACATGCAAACCCGCTCCCGAAGGATAAGGGAACATGTCAAGCACGTAATATTTCGGTTTGTCAGAATGGTTCTCAGCCTTGAATGTTTTCTCGGAGGCCCACCAGGCCTGCCACTTTGTCTCTATCGACTTGTAATCGTAATCCATATTCTAGTTAATCTTTATTTTTCCGCTTCCTTTCTTTTCAAGCCTGAACTCGACCGGTATGGTGACAGCCACCTTGACCGGCTTGCCCTTGACCTTGGCCGGCTTCCATTTCGGAGAGGCCTTGACAACTCTCAAGGCTTCCTCGTCGAGCAGAGGGTCGGCGCTTCTGGTGACCTTGGCATCTTCCACCCCACCGTCCTTTCCAATGATGAACTGCACAAGGACACGGCCTTGAATCCCTTCATCTACAGCCTCTTTCGGATATTTGAGATAGAGGTAGACCCACTTCACCAGAAAATACTTCGGATCGCCTCTGCCCATGAATTCAGCCCTCTGGTCGGTGTCATAGTAGCCGTACACATGGTTGTCCGTGTCAGGTTTTATATCCATAGGGTTGAAGAGCGGAGTGGCGGAAGTGTTGGCGAGGGTGCGCAGAAAGTTGTACACATACTCAAGCTCAGCCTCCATCCCCTCATAGTCTATTATGGAGCCCGTGTCCTTCCATGTATCGTGCTCGGGATAGCGTCCGGTCGTGAACATCACGGAAGGTATCTTCTTGGAATAGAAGGCTCTGTGGTCGGAAGGATAAGGCTCTTGGGCGCTTATCTTCGGGTAGACGGGTTCAAGACTCGTCACCATGGAGTTTATGATGGAATTCATGTCGGCGTTCGAGGAAGTATAGGCCGTGAAGCTGTCTGAGCCCGTGCCGACCATGTCCAGATTGACCATGGCGTCTATCTTGTCCACATCGGAAAAAGATCTGTTCAGGAAATACCAGGCCCCCGCATAGGAACGTGTAGAAGCGCCGAAACCGATGAAGATGACGGATCTCCGGAAGAGGATGGAGTTGGTGCTCACCCTTCTGGCGAGCTCCAGCATAAGCGCAAGTCCGGAAGCGTTGCCGTTGGCTCCGTAATAGATCTGCTTCTCTTTCGCTCCGTTGACAGTCAGTTCGTTGACTCCGAGATTATCCATTCTCGCCCCGACCACGATATAATGGTCGCGCAGAGCCGGATCATAGCCTTGGACCAGGCCGACGACATTTCTGGACTTCAAGGTATCGCCCCCTTCGGAGACTATGCCGAATCTCATGCCGCTGTTTTCAAGGACGTCCACTCCGCAGTTTTTCAGGACTTCGGCCACGTAGTCAGCCGTCCGGCTCTCGCCCTCGGAGCCAGGGGCGCGGCCCTCCATGGAAGCCGCCGACACCATCGTCACATGCTCACGCATGGCCTTCACCGTCTCGCTCTCACCGAGTTCCGGGAAATCATTGCGGTACTGGGCCTGAGAAGGAAGGCAGAGGAGAAGCGCCGCAGAGGCGGAGAATATTGCTAAATAGTGATTCATGGTCATTCGTTGACAAGTATCCACACATCATCAGGGCAGAAATCCTCTTCTTTCACCTTCTTCAGGTCATTGAAGGCTTCCTGCAGCATATCGGTCGGGCAGATGCCAACGGCGTTGAATCCGTTGCGGAAACTGATTAGAGTTCCCGTGTAGCCCTCTCCGTTCACCTTGGTTAGAAGATTTTCGGCATTTGTCCTGGAATGGAAAGCCCCCACCACTATGTAATAGCGGAAGTCGAGCTTGGTGGTGAAAAGACCGCCCAGTTCCGAAGGGTTGAGAATGGTTCCGTTGATCTGCTTGATGGAGTCCAGAACAGCGATGGAGTCTGCCATGGCCTTCTCGACAAGCCTGAGCGAATCAATCCTGGCCTGGTGGCGGGCCTCCTCGACACTGTCGATTCTGGCCTTCATCTCGGCGATCTCCTCGGAAGTCGGCCTTCCGGCAAGTTTCCGGAAAGTGTCGCAGCCCGGAGCAAGCGCCAGAACCGCCGCAATTAGAATGATCAGAGACTTCTTCATGATAAGCCGATTTTCTGCAAATTTACACATTAATTACCTAAATTTGTAGCCGGAGGACTTAAAAAGCCATGCTCAAAACATTCAAGAAGACCATTCACGCTCTCGCAGACATACAAGGAGACATAGACCCGATCTCCGCGGAGGAAAATATCAAGTCGGGAATCCCTTACAGAGGACCGAACCTATGGATTCTCGCTTTCGCCATAGTTCTCGCCTCCGTAGGCCTCAACATCAATTCCACGGCTGTCATAATCGGCGCCATGCTGGTTTCTCCGCTCATGGGGCCTATCTTCGGACTGGGACTCGGACTCGGGACCAATGACACCCAGGTGCTCAGAGATTCGGGAAAGAATCTTCTCGTGATGGTGGCGGTCAGCCTCCTGGCTTCCTTCATCTATTTCCTCATCACGCCGCTCAAGCTGGACAACCCTACCGAGCTGCTCTCCAGAACGAATCCGACCATCTATGATGTGGTGATAGCCTTCTTCGGCGGTCTGGCCGGAATTTTCGAGATGAGCCGCAAGAAGAAGGGCACTGTGCTCTCCGGAGTAGCCATCGCCACGGCCCTCATGCCTCCGCTCTGCACGGCGGGCTACGGACTGGCCAGCCTCAACATGAGATACTTCGCCGGAGCCTTGCTCCTCTTCAGCATCAATACGGTCTTCATCACCCTGGCGACCTTGATGATGGTGAAATTTCTCAAGTACCCGGAACGTCAGTTCCAGAACGAGAAGACCGCCAGGCACGTAAGGAATTGGATAACAGTGGCCGTAGTGCTGGTCACGGTCCCGAGTATCTGGTCGGCGGTGGTGATGATCCGCAAGAATTCTTTCGAGATGAAGGTCGAGAGCTTTATCGCTGACAACAAGAATCTGGACAACGGCTACATCTCCGACTACAAGACCGACTATCGCAAAGGCGGCTCCCTGAAAGTCTACATAACGGGCGGGACGCTCACGGCTTCAGAGAAAGACGCACTTCTCTCTTCGGCCGAGGATCACGGGCTCTCCAAGTCGCAGATAGAGTTCAAGGAGCACGTCATCGGCTCAGGCGCCTCGGACAGTTCCGAGAAGCTCGTCAAGGGCATCTATGAGAGGACTGATTCGGAAATTTCCAAGCGGGAACAGGAGATAGCCAGGCTCGAAGATGAAATCGCGAAGCTGAAAAAGGACGAAATACCTTACTCCCAGATAACCAGGGAAGCCGTAACCCAATATCCGGAGATCAAAGACCTCTTCATTTCGCGCGGGGCGGAAGTCTCTTCTGACAGTCTCGCCGAAAAACCTTGCGTACTTGTGGTGGCCAAGAGCGAGAAGCAGTTAGGGGAGGCGGCCCGCGAGAAGCTTGCTGACTGGCTCAAGGTCAGGCTGAACGACACCACCGTGGTGGTAATCAACAAGATCAATTGAGGAACGCCGCACTAGTCATATCGCTGCTTCTGCTGCTTGTCCAGCCGGCGGGGGTCGGCAGGCGGAGGCCTCAGAGGACGCTCTGCAAGCCCTTCCCCATCCTGCACGCCCAAGACAAGGGCTTTTCTCTCTTTCTGCCCCGCCCTCCACGGACAGGCTTGGCGGCGGACACGATTGAAGTCGCACTGATAGGCGATGTAATGATGCACACAAAGCAGCTGGACTATGACTATAGGACCTTTCTGGAGGGAATCCAGAACAGGCTCAAGGGAGCCGACCTCGCCATAGCCAACATGGAATTCACCCTCGCCGGAAAGCCTTACAGCGGCTATCCGGCCTTCTCCGCACCTGACGGCTACCCAGCCTATATCCGGGATTGCGGGGTCGACGTCTTCCTCACGGCGAACAACCACATCCTAGACAAAGGCAAGGCCGGGGCCGAGAGGACGGAGAGAATCTATGAGAGCATGGAAGGGGTCAGATATACGGGGCTTTCCTCCGGTCCCGCCCGCCTAGAGTCGTCCTATCCGCTCTTTCTCAACGTCAGGGGAATCCGTCTCGCCCTCGTCAATTTCACTTACGGGACAAACGCCGCCATATCTTCGGAATGGCCGAAGGTCAACAGGATGGACCGGAATGAAATCAGCAAGGCCATAGCGAAGGCCAGGGCGAGGGGCGCCGATTTCGTCATCGCCCTACCGCACTGGGGGACAGAGTACAAACTGAGGCATGACCAGAGCCAGGAAAATATGGCGCGGTGGCTCGCGGGCGAAGGGGTTGACGCCATTGTAGGCGCCCATCCGCACGTAGTGCAGGATTCTTCCGTCATCGACGGGGTTCCGGTCTATTATTCTCTGGGTAACGCGGTCTCGAACATGAGCGCGATAAACACCCGCCTCGAGCTTCTCGTCACTCTGAGATTCACCATAAATCCGGAAGGCGTCAAGGAGATGCTCGGGAGCGAGGCAGAATATCTTTGGTGCACCAGGCCCGGCACGCTTACGGATGGCTTCATGACCATAGCCGTGTCTGACTATGAAGGGAAACGGAGACTATGGAAGGACCCCTCCGACTACGACAATATGATTGCGACAAGAGACAGGGTAAGCTCTGCCGTTGGAATTGACTAAACATTCGTGATGAAGAAAACCATAACATTGGAAACTTTCGACCCCATAGAGATTTACGGGGCCGGGAACAAAATTCTCGAGCGCTTCTGCACCTATTTTCCGAATCTGAAGGTGGTCGCGAGAGGCAACCGGCTCATGCTGGAAGGCGGAGAAAACGACATCGATGAGTTCGAAATCAGATTCGCGGAATTGACCCAGGCAAGGAAACACAAGCTGAGCCTGACTCCCTACGATGTCGATGACATCTTCGACGGGGAGAAGGATGCCTCAAAGTTCAGGATGAACGGGGACGCGATCATTGTCCATGGAACTGACGGGAAACCGATCAAGGCAAGGAACAAGACTCAGCAGGACATGGTGAAGGCCTATTTTGAGAATGACCTTGTCTTCGCGGTAGGACCTGCCGGCACCGGAAAAACTTATGTGGCCATAGCGCTGGCCGTCCGCGCCCTCAAGAATCGGGAGATCAAGAGGATCATCCTGACCCGTCCCGCTGTGGAGGCCGGTGAAAGGCTCGGCTTCCTGCCGGGCGACCTAAAGGATAAACTTGACCCTTACCTGCAGCCGCTCTACGACGCTCTCGGGGACATGATTCCTTCGCGGAAGCTCCAGGAATTCATGGGGGACGGCACGATCCAGATTGCTCCTCTGGCCTATATGCGCGGACGCACCCTGGACAGGGCCTGCGTGATCCTGGACGAGGCCCAGAACACGACTATCGGCCAGCTGAAAATGTTCCTTACCAGAATGGGGCCTAACGCCAAGTTCATCGTGACGGGCGACGCCAGCCAGATCGACCTGCCTCACGGTACCGAATCAGGGCTTCTTCGCGGCATGGACCTTCTGCGCGACATCAAAGGCATCGCGGCGATCCGCTTCACCAGCGATGACATTGTCCGCCACCCTCTGGTCACCAAGATCGTACGGGCCTTCGACAAGGCCGGAAGGACCCTGCCAGCCGCTTCGGACGGTTCTCCTAAGCCAGACTCCGTATCGGTAGGGCGGCCTGACAAACCGGAATAGAATACTAATCATTTTTTAAATGACATGAACAGCTTGATTTTGACTTTACTTTCGATGCTCGGCGTACTTGGGTGCAAGGGCTACGCCGACCTCAACGTGGACGAATTCGAAAAGATGCTCTCGAAAGACAAGGCCGCCCAGCTCGTGGATGTCCGCACGCCTGAAGAATATGCCGCAGGACACCTACCGGGAGCAATCAACATCAACTTTCAAGACGAAGCTTTCATAGAAAACGCCAAGGCCCTGCTCTCAAAGGAGCAGCCTGTGATGGTATATTGCCGGAGCGGGAAGCGAAGCGCCGCCGCTGCAGCAGTCCTGGATGGTAACTTTTTCAAAACCTACAATCTTCTCGGAGGCTTCCTCGCCTGGACCGGAGCCGGGAAGCCGGTATCGGCCTATGATGTGGAAGGCTTCAAGACCGCTTCCGGAGAACTTCTCACCGTCAGCCTCATTAAACACGGTTCACTGGCAATCCGTTACAAGGGTCTGTCCATACAGGTAGACCCGGTATCCGGCTACGGCAGACAGACAGACTATGCGAAGGAATTTCCAAAAGCAGACATAATTCTGGTCACCCATGAACATGGCGACCATTTTGACAAAGACGCCATAGCCTCCCTGAGAAAGGATGACACTCAGCTGTTTACGAATGCTCGCTGCGCGGAAATGCTTCTCTGGGGGAAAGCTCTTGCAAACGGTGAAAGCGCCTCTCTTCCGGGAGGGATTCTTCTGGATGCCGTTCCCGCCTACAACTACACCGAGGGCCACCTTCAGTTCCACCCGAAAGGCAGGGACAACGGCTTCGTGCTCACTATCGACGGCTTCCGCATCTACATCGCCGGAGACACTGAAGACATTCCGGAAATGGCCGGGCTGAAAGATATCGACCTTGCCTTCCTCCCTGTCAACCAGCCATATACCATGACCGTCGACCAGTGCGTGAAGGCCGCGAAGACCTTAGCGCCGAAGGTGCTGATTCCATATCATTTCGCTCAGACAGACCTCTCTTCCCTGCCGGGGCAGCTCCCCGGAATCGATGTAAGGCTACGCCAGATGCAATAGGCCGGGGCAAGCATCTCATCACCATGAAGACAAACTATATCATGAAAACAAACTATATCATTTCATGCCTGGCGGCATTCTGCACCGCCTTTTCCTCTGTCTGCGCCAGGCCTGTCACCGCACTGGCAGATGACAACAGTGATTCTCTCGTCGCAGTCGTCGCATATTTCGGCCAGAGAGACACCATGACATATTGGATCAATGAAGGCACTTGGAAAGTCAAGGACTCAGATACGGTCAAGACATCAGGGATTGCAACCAAAGTTATGCTCACGGTGACGGAGGCCTCGAAGAAAGGCTACGGGATGGAATACAAATTCCTTGATTTCCAATGCGACACCTTGGAGGACTCTGTGATCGGAGACTTTCAGAAGAGCCTCGTCAATAAACTATCCAAGGATATAATCGGAACGTCCGTCAGATTCAAAACCGACCGCTACGGGCACATCACCAAATACGAGAACCTGAAAGAAATAAGGGCACAGGCGAAGAAGCTCTTCGATTCAGCATACGGTGAATTGCAGAAACTCCCATTCATGGACAGTTTAAAAGCCGTAGGTGTGGATCCTTCGGCACTTCTAAAGCATTCTGACATCTCCGACCTTGTCGAAGGTTACACGGAAGAGCTTGAGACGATGTTTTGTTTCCATGGCAAAGCCTTCTCCGTCGGAGAATTTGAAAACCATAACGATGGATCCAAGAAACCCTACCCTAGCGATTCTCATCTGACTATAAGCCTTGATCCTGAGTCAGGAGCTTACTCGATAGAAACCGAAGATGTTACAGAGGTCCCGGCAGGGGATCTCAAACCATTGATAGCAGCCTTTGCCGGTGCTTTTTCAGACGACATCCTGCCGGATGATTTCTCTGACGAATATGACAAGCAGGTGACAGGAAATCTCACCATTACCAATTATATACACTGGAAATATTTTGCCGACGGCTGGCCTTCAGAGGTGCTGTGGCAGACAGAGTCAATGCTGGCTGGCCATGGTAAATTGAAACAGACCTACATATCCTGGGACACTCGCCACGCTGCTCAGCTGGAAGAATAGCTTCCGAAGAATATAAAAAACGGGGCTGACCTCAAGTCGAATCGACTTTCGGCCAGCCCCGTTTCATATCCCCTTAAGCGGATATTTCCTCGCCGGGGACTTAGGGTAAAATTTACTCTACCTTGCCTTCCTTGACAATCTTGTCGTACTTGTCATAGGCGGCCTGATTCTCGGCGCTGTCACTTCTGAAACGATAGTAGGCGTTCTTGAGATACTCGGCGATGCTGACCTTGACGCTGTCGTCCTTGGAGACGTTGAAGGCCTTCTCGAAAGGAGCGATGCAGTTCTTGAGAGCCTCTGAGAATTCGTTCACGATCTTCTCGTACTTGGCATCATCCAGCTCGTCCTGAGCCGCCTTCTGGAGATCAAGGGCGCGGTTGTAATACATGATACCCTCTCCGATGTAGCCATAAGCATAGGTCGGATCGATCTCAGCACACTTCTCGTAAGCCTTCACGGCATTGTCGTAATCCTTGAGCTGGGTGCGGATATTGCCCTCTACATAATAGAGAGAAGCATTGTTCGGCTCGTTCTTCTTCGCCTTGTCGAGAAGGGCGAAGAGCTCGTCCGGATCCTCATTGTGCTGGAGATAGTAGTTGATAAGACCGATGAGGATGCTCTGGCTCTCAGGGAACTTGGTGAAGCCCTCCTGGAGGAAGTTCTTGGCGTTGACCGTGTCAATCTCCGCAAGCTTGGCATAAACCTCTCCGCCTTCTCCGAAATAATTGTTTTCAAGGCACTGCTTGAAGAGCTTCTGGGCCTTTACGCCATCCTTTACCTGCCATGCGGTGAAGGCCGCATTGTAGAGGGAGTTGGTGTCAAGCTGGGAAAGAGGCTTCTGGCCGAGAGCCTTTACGGCATTCTCAAAAGCCACGCTGGCGGTGGCAAAATCGCCGAACTGATAGGCGTTGAAAGCCTCCTGGTTGAACTTCTGGTTGACAGCCTTGAGATTGGCATCGAGAGACTTGGCATCGCCGCCGAGTTCCTGAGCCTTGGCAAAAGCCTCAAGAGCCTTGTCAAGAGCGTCTTTTACGACTGGCTTCGTAACCTTGATGATGGAAAGCTGACCGTTCTGGGTGAAATAGAGCTCCTTGTCCTCATAGACTTCCTTGGTCATCTGCTGGCCGCCGATTTCAACGGTCTCGGTAGACTTAGGCTGCTCGCCCATGACGAGGGAAAGTTCCTGCTTGGAAGCACCCTGCCAAACCTTGGAGGCCGGAGCCTCATAAGCCTTGAGATAGGCTTCGCCAAGTTTAACCCAAGTAGCCGCCTTGGTGGCTTTCTTCGCATTCTGGGATGCGGAGATGGCTGCATCAAGAGCCTTCTGTGCATCTGCCGCCGCCTTAGACTGCGCGTTGCCGATCTGCACGGACGCCAAAAGCGCCAATAAGATAAAAATCTTTTTCATGCTTAAATAAATTGTGGTTTAATTGTTTTCTTCCGTGGCATCATCCGGCGTTTCTGCAGCCTCTCCATTATCAATCTCACTCTCCTCCTCCCTTTCTACAGAGGAAACAGAAGCGATAGAATCGCCGTCAGGTATGTTGATTAGTTTTACTCCCTGAGTATTTCTGCCTGCAACCTTGATGTCAGCGATATGCATTCTGATCAGTAGTCCTGAATGCTCGATGATCATAAGATCCTCATTATCGGTGACATTCTTGATAGCAATAACCTTGCCTGTCTTATCGGTGATGTTCATCGTGATCACGCCCTTGCCTCCGCGGTTGACCTTCCTGTACTCGTCGACAGGGGTGCGTTTCCCGTAGCCGTTCTCGCTCACGACAAGCACGGTATGATTATCCGGCGCATCAGCAGGATCGTAGACGATGGCTCCGACAACCTCATCGTCATCATCGATATTGATGCCTCTCACTCCGCTGGCTGTCCTGCCCATGGCTCTCGCGTCAGTCTCATCGAATCTTACACAGCGGCCGTTGCGTGCGGCGATAAGAAGCTCATCATTGCCGTTGGTAAGAAGCGCATCCACGAGTTCATCCCCTTCGCGCAGGGTCACGGCATTGACTCCCGCAGCCCTCACGTTCGAATAGGCACGCAGAGAGGTCTTCTTGAGAAGTCCCCTCTTAGTTACGAGGACAATATAGTGATTGTCGAGGTACTCGTCATCGGTAAGACTCTGGACATTGAGATAGGCCTTGATCTTGTCATCAGGAATCTGAAGGACATTCTGGATGGCACGGCCCTTAGAGGAACGGGAGCCTTCCGGGATGTTGTAGACCTTGAGCCAAAAGCAACGTCCGCTTTCCGTAAAGAAGAGCATGGTCGAATGCATATTGGCCACATAGAGATGGTCGATGAAATCGGTGTCCTTGGTGGCGCTTCCCTTCATTCCGCGGCCTCCCCTGTTCTGGGCCTTGTACTCGGAAAGAGGAGTCCTCTTGATATAGCCCTGGTGGGAAATCGTTATGACCTCGTCGTCATTGGCATAGAAGTCCTCAGGATTGAACTCGCTCTCGTCCGGTACGATTTCCGTCCTGCGGGCGTCGGCATATTTAGCCTTTATCTCGGCGGTCTCCTTCTTGACTACTTCCAGCTGCTTCTCGTCGCTGGCGAGGATGGCCTCGCACTCGGCGATGAATTTCACGAGCTCGTCATACTCAGCCTGAAGCTTCTCCCTTTCGAGTCCGGTGAGCTGTCGGAGCCTCATCTCGACGATGGCCCTTGCCTGCTCCTCGTTGAAGTCGAAATTGACCACGAGAGCTCTCCTGGCCTCATCGGCATTCTTGGAGGCCCTGATCGTAGCGATAACCTCATCTATGATGTCAATGGCCTTGAGGAGGCCCTGGAGAATGTTGGCCCTCTTCTGAGCCTTGGCCAATTCGAACTGGGTCCTGCGCCTTACGACTTCATGACGGAAGTCCACGAAATTGGCGATGATGGACTTCAGATTCATGGTCTCAGGCCTTCCATTTACCAGCGCCACATTGTTGATGGCGAAGCTGGACTGGAGCGGACTGAGCTTGAAAAGCGTATTGAGGATGACATTGGAATTGTAACCCTGCTTTATCCTTATGATGGCCCTCACGCCCTCGCGCGAAGATTCATCATTGACATAGGTGATTCCCTCGATCTTCTTATCCTCGACGAGCTGGGCGATCTTCTCGATCATGTCGCGCTTGTTGACCATGTAAGGGATCTCGGTGACGACAATAGTCTCGCGGCCCTTGTCATCGACTTCAATCTCGGTCTTGGCGCGGACGACCACCCTGCCCTTTCCGGTCTCGTAGGCGTCCTTGATTCCCTGGATGCCCATGATGATGCCTCCGGTAGGGAAATCAGGGCCCTTGATATACTTCATAAGGCCTGCCGTGTCGATGTCCGGATTGTCAATGTAGGCGGTAATGGCGTCGCAGCACTCTCCCAGATTATGGGGAGCCATGTTCGTAGCCATGCCGACGGCGATTCCTGAAGATCCGTTTACAAGAAGGATAGGAATCTTTGTCGGAAGTACAGACGGTTCCTGCTCGGAGTCATCGAAGTTATTCTGCATGTCCACGGTATCCTTGTCAAGATCCGTGACCACTGCTTCCGAAATTTTCTCAAGCTTGGCCTCGGTATAACGCATGGCCGCGACCTGGTCGCCGTCCATGGAACCGAAGTTACCCTGTCCGAATATGAGAGGATAGCGCTGGTTCCATACCTGGGCAAGATGGACCATGGCGTCATAGACGCTGGAATCACCATGCGGATGGTACTTACCAAGAACCTCTCCTACGATTCTCGCGGACTTCTTCGTCTGTCCGCCATAGTTCAGTCCGAGGTTTGACATACCGAAGAGCACACGCCTCTGGACCGGCTTGAGGCCGTCCCTTGCGTCAGGCAGGGCTCGCGAAACGATTACCGACATCGAATAGTCGATGTAGGCAGTGCGCATCTCGGTATTGATATCCACGGGGGTTATCGCCCCCGGAGTATCGCCTTCCTCGATGAACTTGTTGTTATTTTCGTTTTCGTTATCCATAATTATCAATTGAAAGGGCACAGCCGCCTTCTACGCGCAGAATTTCAAGCAAGACGGCAAAGCCTTATAATTGTGCAAATTTAGCAATTAATAACAGAAATCCCTACAAACTTTCGCCCTAAAATTTCCATCAAAAATGAGGACGCGGCTGGTGGAAAGGTAAAAGATTTGCTATATTTGGATGACTGCCCGGATGGCAGATTTCCCGCTTTGGAACAAGGTTTGCCGTAGGAGACGGAGTCCACCGTTAAAGGAGGCATCAGACATTCAGAACGGTCCGGGGACGCGGAAAGCCGTCAAGATGACAATCAGATGTCATTCAACACATTAACAAGAAAGGGAAGACGATATATGCAGATGAAAATCTCGGAAGAACTGAGCAAAATCATTGAATTTTCAAGGGACGAGGCTCTCAGGACCGGTTCATACGGAATCGGCCCTGACCATCTTTTCCTCGGAATAATACGCCACGGCGAGAATATGGCGTTCCAGGCCATGAGGGATCTCGGAGCCGACACTGACGCGCTTAAGAAATTCATAGACGAAAGGGTCAACACCAACGAGCAGATCCCCTACAGCGAAATCGACAAGATAACTTATTCCAGAGGCGCCCAGAGCGTCCTGACCCTCACCATCATGGAAGCCCAGAGAGCCAAGGCCGAAGAAGCCTCTTCGCAGCACCTCCTTCTCGCCCTTTGCAGAAGCACGGGGAGCTATGGACAGGCCTATCTGAGGAGCATCGGCGTTGATTACGGCCGTCTCCTTGCCTACATGGAGAAGAATGGTTACCTGACAAAACGTCAGAACATACAGACCGATGATGACGGAGACGACCTCGGAGATATAGCCGATGAGATGGGGCAGGGACGGGGCGACGGAGTAAGCGAGTTCGGTTTCGACCTCACCCAGGCAGCCCGGGAAGGGAAGCTCGACCCTGTCGTTGGCAGGGACAGCGAGATAGACCGCGTCATAGAAATTCTCGGCCGGCGCAAGAAGAACAACCCTATGCTGATCGGCGAACCGGGTGTGGGCAAATCAGCCATCGTGGAGGGTATAGCCCAGAGGATAGCCGACGGGACAATAGCTCCGGCCCTTGCCGACAAGCGCGTGATCTCGCTGGATATCGGCTCGGTAGTAGCCGGAACGAAATACCGCGGAGAGTTCGAGAAAAGGCTTAAGGGCATCATCAATGCCGCCAAGAACGACCCTAATCTTATCCTCTTCATAGACGAGTTCCACACCATCGTCGGGGCAGGCGGCGCTCAGGGCAGCCTGGATGCGGCAAATATGCTCAAACCGGCTCTCGCGAGGGGCGAAATTCAATGCATCGGAGCCACGACGATGGATGAGTTCACCAAGATTGTCGAAAAGGACGGAGCCCTGGACAGGCGCTTCCAGAAAATCGTCGTCTCGGCCACCAACGTGCCTCAGACCATAGAAATACTCAAAAAGATCCAGAAGAACTACGAAAACTTCCACAATGTCGCCTACACTCCTGAGGCGGTGGAAGCGAGCGTAAGGCTCACGGACAGGTATATCACGGACAGGTTCCTGCCGGACAAGGCCATCGACGCCATGGACGAGGCCGGTTCCATGGTGAAAATCAAGTCCTCCGGAAGCAAGAAGCCTGCGGTTGTGACCGAGGAAGACATCGCGTCCGTTGTCTCCAAGACCACCGGAATCCCGGTCAACAAGGTCGCCGAATCCGAAGGAAACCGCCTGCTCAAAATGCGGGATCGCCTCAAGAACAGAATCATAGGCCAGGATGACGCTATCGACACCGTGGTCAAGGCAATCCAGCGCAACAGAGCCGGTCTCAAAGATCCTAACCGACCTATCGGCTCCTTCCTCTTCTTCGGCCCGACTGGAGTCGGGAAGACCCAGCTGGCCAAATGCCTGGCGGAATATCTCTTCGACAGCGAAGACAACATGGTCAGGATAGATATGAGCGAATATATGGAGAAATTCAGCGTCTCCAGGCTCATCGGAGCGCCTCCGGGATACGTGGGCTATGAAGAGGGAGGCCAGCTCAGCGAGCAGGTCCGCCGTAAACCATACTCCGTAGTCCTCCTGGACGAAATCGAGAAGGCTCACCCGGACATTTTCAACCTTCTGCTCCAGGTTATGGATGACGGCAGGCTCACCGACAGTGAAGGCCGTCAGGTGGACTTCAAGAACACAATAATAATCATGACTTCGAACATCGGAAGCCGCGAGCTCCAGCAATACGGCAACGGCATCGGCTTCGCGACTGCGCCTCGGAATCTCCAGCAGGACAGGCAGTCCATCCTGGATAAGGCGGTGAAGAAGGCTTTTCCTCCGGAGTTCCTCAACAGGGTCGACGAGAAGGTCTACTTCAACTCGCTGACCAAGGAAAACATCGAAGACATCATTGAAATAGAGATACGAGACCTCAGAAAGAGGGCTCTGGAAGCAGGCTACAAGCTGAACATCACCCCTACGGCAAAGAAATTCATCGCCACTCAGGGCTATGATCCGGCCTATGGCGCCAGGCCTCTGAAGAGGGCCGTGATGAAATACATTGAAGATCCGGTGTCAGAGTTCATCATCTCCGACAGAGTCCTGAGAAAGTCAAAGACTTCCGCCGCTCCTGTGACGCTGAAAGTCGCCCTGAATGCCGACAAAGACGACACGACTGTCAGCTACACTCCTCAGGAGGCAAAGGTCTGAAGCCTCCCGACAGAGGGCCGGGCTCAGGCAGACTTCCGGCCGGGAAGAGCTCAGGCAAACTTCCGGCTGAGACTAGTTCAGGGAGGCTCCGTCCTGGACATCTACGATTTCGAGCCCGAGGTCACCGATGAGTTCCATAAGGGTGCTGAGGGCAGACGGAGAGGAGATCATTGAACTGAGAGAGCTTGTGTATTCGGTATTTTTCATGGCCTTTATCTTTTTTCTGAGACAAAGATACTGGCACTAAATGCCAAGCTGTGGCATTTGCTGAAATATTTTTCGATTATTATGAAGAAACTTGCGATTTTTGACCTGGACGGGACCCTTCTCAACACGGTGGAAGATCTCGGAGACGCCACGAACTACGCACTGAGGATGTGCGGAGGCTTTCCGGAGTACAAGACAGGGGACTATTATATGATGGTAGGGAACGGGATCTACAAACTTTTCGAAAGGGCCCTCCCGGAAGAGAAGCGGACGAAAGAAATGGTCGCCAAGATGGCCTCCTTCTTCCTCCCCTATTATGATGCCCACATGTGCGACAAGACCGTCCCATATCCTGGAATCAATGAAATGATCCATGAAATATCCTCCGCAGGGGTGAAGGTCGCCCTGGCCTCGAACAAGTACCAGGCCGGCTGCGAAAAGCTTATCAGGCATTTCTTCTCCGACATTCCTTTCGTTAAAGTCTGCGGCCAGCGGGAAGGCTTCCCGCTCAAACCTGACCCGAAAGTTGTGGAAGGAATCATGGAGGTGGCCGGGACCGAGAGGAAAGACGTGATTTACTCCGGAGATTCAGGAGTGGACATGCAGACAGGAGCCAATGCGAAGGTCGACACCGTCGGTGTCCTGTGGGGCTTCAGAAGCCGTGAAGAACTCGAAAAGTTCAGTCCGTGGAGAATCGCGTCAAGTCCCATAGAATTGAAAGACTGGATATTGGAATAAGATGGAAAACGAAAGAAGCGTAGACCGGCTCGCCCGGTACCTTGTCACCATAGGCAAGATAAGCCTTATCTGTCTGGCATGCTGGCTGTTGAGAAGCATGCTCATCTATATCGTGCTGGCCGCCGTCATGGCCTTGATAGCCAAGCCTGTCATGAAGGTGCTCAAGAGGAGGCTGAGACTGGGAAAAGTGAGGCTGCCGGACTGGCTCTGCGCTCTCCTGACGATAGCGGTCATGGTCTGCCTTCTCTTCGGTTTCATCACCATGATCATTCCTATCGTCATAGGCATCGTACAGCAGATCTCCACGAACATCCAAGCCTCCGCATTCAGCATTCCTAATGTTTCTACTGCCATAGACGACATCAACCAGTGGATCATAGGGACCTTTCCTCAGGCCGGACCTGATTTCAGCATCCAGGCGTCGGTCACCAGCTTCATAGGCAAGGCCATGAACTTTTCCTCCCTATCCCAGGTCCTGGGCTCGATAGCCTCGACGATAGGAAGTCTTGGGCTGGGCATTTTCTGCGTCTTCTTCATCTCCTTCTTCTTCATCAAGGAAGAAGGCCTCTTCACGAAGATTGTCTGCGCCTTGGTTCCTGACAGGCTGGAAAAAAAGGCCGCCTCAGCCACTGAAAACATCGAGCACCTGCTTTCAAGGTATTTCTTCGGCATAATCTGCGAGATTCTTATCGTCACGCTGCTGGACTTCTTCGGCGTCTGGCTTGTCGCCGGGCTCAATTTTTCCACCGCCCTCGGCATCGGCTTCATGTGCGGGCTCTTCAACGTCATCCCCTACATCGGTCCTTGGCTGGGAGGCGCCCTCGGCGCAGTTCTCGGCGTGTCGCTCAAATACAGCGCCGCAGCAGCCGTAGGAGGGACCTTCAACTTCTGGCTGACCCTCGCCTCGCTTGCCGCCTGCTTCATCGTGACGCAATGGATCGACAACTTCTTCCTCCAGCCGATGATTTACTCCAAGAGCATCAAGTCCTCGCCACTTGAAATCTTCATAGTGATAATACTTGCTGGACAAATCGGAGGCGTCATCGGGATGGTCGCCGCAATTCCTGCCTACACGGTCATCAGGGTCATCGCCGCAGAATTTTTCTACGATATTAAAGCCATCCGCCGGCTTATCCCCGGACAAGACGAATCAATAGAAACACAAAATGATAAGGAATAGATTTCTCATGGCGCTGGCCGCCTTGGCCGCCTTCTGCCTGCAAGCCCGCGCCCAAGAGCCGGCAAGGCCTGACGCAACCTACACCTTTGCGGAAAAAGATTCCGCCGTTCTTTGCCTCGACTGGTACGCCCCCAAGGGCAAAACTACTCTCGACGGCAAGCAGAAGCCGGCGATAATCTGGGTCTTCGGCGGGGGCTTCACCGAGGGCACGAGAGACGAGAAACGCTATCAGGTCTGGTTCAGCCAGCTGCTGGACGAGGGCTACGGTATCTTCTCCATAGACTACCGCCTCGGTCTCAAGGGTGTTAAAGGAGGAGCGGGCTTAGGAAGCCTCAAAGCAACGAAAAACGCCATCCAGATAGGTGTCGAGGACCTCTTCTCGGCCACCGCCTTCATCATCGACAACGCCGGGACCTTCGGAATCAGTCCCGACAATCTCGTAGTCAGCGGCTCCTCGGCCGGCGCCATTATTTCGCTGGAAGCAGAATATGAAATATGCAACAAAGATGAAGCCGCCTCTGTCCTTCCCGAGGGCTTCAACTACGCCGGACTCATGGCCTTTTCAGGGGCGATATTCTCGACTCACGGAGCCTTGCGCTACAGATACATGGAGCCTTGTCCACAGCTGCTCTTCCACGGCACGTCCGACAAGGTGGTGAATTATGGGAAAATCCGTTTTCTGAACCTCGGCCTCTTCGGGTCCAAGGCCATCGCCAAGGTCCTCTCCAAGAATGGATATTCCTATAACATAATGAGATACAAAAATCATGGACATGACATAGCCACGTCCATGAAATGGATCTTACCTGAGCAGCTTCGCTTCCTAGAGTCCAATGTCATCCGCAAGTCTGGACGCATTGTGGACTCCATGGTCGATGATCCTGAGGTGCCAGTCCGCGGAGGATCTAGAAACCGTAAGGAACTCTATTCGAACTAAGGAGCCTCCCTTCCTCCCTTCAGGCCGGGGCTCCCCTCCTTGGCTAAGCCTCGGTCAACTTGTTGAGGGCCAGCTCCACAAGGGCGCGCACCTGCGGATGATAGTCAGGATTACTGCTCTTGAGGTAGCGGTTCGCTATTGCGCAGCAGACTGTGCCGGCCTCATGGCCGAGTTGTCTTGCCATCCCGGCCACGGCCGAACTCTCCATCTCGAAGTTAGTAATTCTATAGTCTCCGAAACGGAAGGTCTCGAAGGTGTCTAGCATGTCGGGCATCGCAAGCCCCTGACGCACGACCCTGCCCTGAGGCCCGTAGAAGCCGGGGGCGGAAATTGTCATGCCCTTGACCGTAGAGTCTTCGAATTTGGCTATGAGGGAATCGCTGGCCTTGACGAAATATGGATCAGGAAGATGCTTGTCCCAATGTGTATGCTCCTTGAAGGCCTCGCTCATCTCCTTGTTGTTGATTGCGTCACGGTTGGCGTACCAGTTCATGAGCCCGTCGCAGCCGATGCTGTAATGGGAGAAAATAAATGAGCCGAGGGGGATGTCAGCATGGATCGCTCCCGTAGTGCCGATGCGGAGAATCGTGAGTCTCCTGTGCTCCGCTTTGGGCTCACGGGTCTTGAAATCGACATTGGCCAAGGCGTCAAGCTCGGTCATCACTATGTCGATATTGTCCGTGCCTATGCCAGTCGAGAGGGCGGTGATGCGCTTTCCGCGGAAACGGCCTGTGGTGGCGACGAATTCTCTTGACTGGCTGCGGAATTCGATGTCAGACAGGAAGTCCGAGATCATGTCCACCCTGCCGGGGTCCCCAACAAGAATCACTATGTCGGCAAGCTGTTCTGGCTTTACATGAATATGGAAGGCTGATCCGTCGTCGTTGATTATAAGTTCAGATTCTGGAATTCTCATGGCTTTTCAATTTTAATGTCATCATGGCAAAAATAGCATAATTGTAACGGATTTCCTATTTTTGTAGGTCAAACGAAATTTTTCTATTATGTGGCAGAGAATCCAGACATTATATCTTCTCATTTCTTTCATCCTTATCGGGGTGATGCTCTTCGCGGTCAAGGCGGTCGTGCCCGGGGCCGACGGCGAGCCGGTCGAGGCGTATAGATACTCGGCCTACGTTCCTTACCTCATCTTGATGATAATCATCGAGCTCCTGACCTTTCTGGCCCTCACGACCTACAAGTTCAGGGTCTTCCAGATGAGGACGGCCAGCCTCTCGGCGATCGTCACCCTTGCTTTCCAGATATGGCTCGCCGTGGACTTCTTTGCCAACCGCGGCACCGGCCTGGTCTTCAAGGTCAACGCTATATTCCCTCTTGTCTGCGTGATACTCGACATGCTGGCCGCGAGGTCCATCCTCGGCGACGAGCTGATGGTCGAGAGCGCCTACCACCTCAGGAAGTCACGCCGTGAGCGAGAGGCCGCCCGCAAGGCCGAAGAAAAGAAGCACCGCCCGCGCCCATACTGATCTGCCCAAACATTTTGAGGAACGCGCGGATTTAGGCCGAAAACATTTTGAGGAACGCGCGGATTTAGGCCGAAAACATTTTGAGGAACGGAAGGCAATCCGTATCTTTGTCACTGGACTGCAAATTATTAGACATGGGTGACGGCACAAAGTTGTTCAGACGCAAAATCTACGACGAGATGTTGAAATGGAAAAAGGCCAAGTCGGGCACGACGGCCCTTCTCATAAAGGGTGCCCGCCGTGTAGGCAAATCCACAGTCGCAGAGGAATTCGCCAGGCGTGAATACGACTCCTATGTCGTGGTGAATTTTGACGACGCCCCCAAAGCCTTGTGGGAAGCGGTCGACAACATCAGCGACCGCGACCAGTTCTTCTTCCAGCTGCAGTTCATCTACAACGTGCGGCTGGTAGAGCGCAAGTCCGTCATTATCTTCGACGAGATACAGAGGGCGCCACAGGTACGTCAGGCCATCAAGTATCTCGTCAAGGACCATCGTTACGACTACATCGAGACAGGCTCGCTGCTGTCCATCAAGAAGAACGTGCAGGACATCACCATCCCAAGCGAGGAGACCCGGATCACGATGTACCCCATGGATTACGAGGAATTCCGTTGGGCCCTTGGCGATGAGATTTCCATACCGATGATGAGGGAGGCCCTTGACCGGAGGAAGCCTCTGGGCGACGAACTCAACCGCAGACTCTTGCGTGACTTCCGTCTCTATATGCTCGTGGGCGGCATGCCACAGGCAGTGGACACCTACCTGAAGACGAACAATCTGCAGGAGGTTGACAAGACGAAACGTGAAATCATCGAACTTTACAGCGACGACTTCCGCAAGATAGACCCCTCTGGGAGAATCTCCCGGCTGTATAGGAGCATCCCCGCCGAACTGTCCAAGAACGCCAACCGATACAAGGCCTCAGCCCTGATCGGGCGGACCGAGGACGTAGACGTCATGCTCGCGGACATGGAGGACAGCCTCTGCGTCAACTTTTCCTATCATGCCGACGACCCCTCTGTGGGACTCGCCTTGCACAAGGACAAGAATTACTACAAGATGTACTGCTCAGACACCGGACTTTTCACGACATTGGCTTTCTGGGATAAGGACGTGACAGAGAACGTAATTTATCAGAAGCTGCTGTCCGACAAACTGAGCGCCAATCTTGGCTATGTCTATGAGAACGTGGTAGCTCAGATGCTCCGCGCCGCAGGAAACGAACTCTATTATTACACTTGGCCCACAGAAGGAGGAAAGCATTATTATGAGGTGGATTTCCTATTGTCGCGAGGCAACAAGCTCTGTCCGATCGAAGTGAAATCATCCGGCTACAACTCACATGCTTCGCTCGATGCCTTCATCGGCAAGTATTCTTCCGCCATCCGTCAGGGCTATCTGGTTTACACCAAAGACCTGCGGACCGACGGGCCTGTGTTGCTCGTTCCGGTCTACATGACCGGACTACTCTAGTCTCGGAGCGCTCTCTTGGCGTCCTCTGCTAGGAACGTATTCTGCTGACTATCTTGATGAGCTCCGGATAGGCGACAAAGCCGAAGATCAAAGGGATGCCGATAATGACCAGTATGGATATGCCAAGTACCCAAACGATGGCTTTGAAAGGTTGATGCATGTTCTTTACTTTTTGTCGTCAATTCCATCTAGTTTTTCAGTGCCACACGTGACGTCTCTTCGGCCCGCCCAAGGCGGGTTGCTCCATCGGGAGTAGGTGGTCCGATAGGGCCCTGGCCGCCGGTAGAGAGACATCGACTTCCGACAACTTTCCGAAGGCCCGCGGGTCGTCCATGCCGGAGATTTCATCGAGGAATCTCAGGTAGCCACTGTAGTCATCCGCCCACCTCATCTCACGGAAGTATCCTGAAAGGCCGACAGATCCGTCTTGATTACGCTTGATAACCCACCTTGGACAAAACACCTCCACGTATTCACACTCATCCTGTTTGACTAAATCAGAAATCTCTTTCCACATAAAGGTCGTTTTTCTCCCGTTATTGACAACGAAGTTTTGATCGCTGCTTCGGCTAATAAAAATTAGCATATCCCTCAAGTAAAAGTACCCTGTAATGTTCTTGTCACCAGAATCAGGTTTTCCGATACGGAAAGAGTACAATCCGTCCGCGCTGCTTCCAAAGTGTATGTTACCTCCTAACAAGACTTTTCGATAATAATAATCTCCGAATCTCATGCACTTCATATTGTTCATTCCCGAAATGTCAACGGTATCGGCCAGTCGTTCCGGGACGCCGTATTTTCCGCCTCTGGTCTTGAAGAGGAGAGAATCAAGGGCCAGGCTGTCACGCAGATGACCCGCTCCGAACACGAATTCCGGCAAGGTCACAGTCCTTTTCTGGGCGAGGCAGAAGCAGCCGCTTGCTATAGTCATCAGGCATATGACTGCCAGACGTTTGAACATCCTATTTCTCATGGCTATTCAATGTATGCTTCACCAATATTATCCATATCTCTTTGGGATTCGACCAATTTGTCATCTTCATCATCATATGAGATATAAGAGATAAGGGCCAGCTTTCCACCCCTGCAGACAATGGTCCATTGAGGAAGATAGCATTCAAAATCTGGGATTTTTCCCATATCATCTAAGTTACGGACATCATAATCTCTATAATAAGTATCGAACGTCATTACGGTTCCTTCTCGTTTCAGGAACGGCGGGACAGTGCCTTTGGCAATCAAGACCATGATGTTTCCTAAAAGGAAATATCCGACAGGCGGCAAGTTGCTAATCACTGGCTGGTAGGGGTCGTAAGTGACCGTGAAGAAATAATCGCTGTCCTTCAATAACTTGGGTCTGTTCCCTGTTGAATCAGAGTTTCCATAATTCTTATAATAGTACTTGAATGGTTTTTCACATACCATCGATATTGTTGATAATGTCTCGGCTTCTGAAACAGGTATTTCAACCTGGTTTTCGCCCTCGTCATAAGACAGGATCTCAATTAATCGAGTGCTGTCGCCGGCGTATTCCGGCTCGTCTCGGAAGACATACTTCTCCAGCTTGAATTTGACAGGCCTTGCCTTGAATTTGACAGGACTTGCCTTCTGCGGATAGGCCGAAACCGCCGGCAGGAGGCTCAGGACGAGGAATATTGCAAATTTGTTTTTCACAACCTCGATTTTTTAATAATTATTAAATACGCCTGAATCCTTAGTAAACGGATAATAAATTCTAAATTTTATTGTATCGCGATTATTTCCCCAAATGTTGAGTACGCCAATCTTGTTTAATGTATCGTCTTGACTTGCTTTTTTCGTGAAAGGATGGCTGTGAGTAATTACTCTTATGGTATATTTTTGAGTCTTTATCCTTTTAACTATGCGTCCGAAGAAGTCTATTTCCCAGATATCCTTTCCCGTCTGGTCCATATTGTTTATTGGGTCGGAGGCGCAGTAGGCGTATGGGTTCACGTGAGGATATGTTGAAGCCTGGGGGTCGATGGACGTGAAGGCGCCGTCGGATTGAACAGCCCCTCAGGAAGAGGTGTTCCCACGGCGAAATCGTAGGAGGCTTCCTGGCAATTCAGGGCTTCGAAGGCGGATGTCAGCAGCAGAGCGATTGCAGATGCGAGTGTGGTGTTTCTCTTCATGGCCATTGTGCCGGACCGTCTAGGCAGGCATCGCAAAGATAGCCAATTTTTCGGATATTTATAACGTTACTATGAATTTCGTCCTTTCGACGAATTCTTTGGCCGGGAGAATAGTCGGTTGGCGGGCGGACAGCCGGTTGGCAGGTAGTATTACCGGTTGCCCGGGCGGACAGCCGGCGGGAAAGGGAAACGCCGCAACGGAAGACCGGCGCGAAGAGAGCGGAACGGGCGGCGGGGCCCGCTACGAAAGATTCTCGACGGCCGGGTTGAAATGGCCGAGGATGCTGTCGGAATAGGTCTTGGAGACAGGTATCGGCTTGATGGCATCGTTTTCAAGCACTATGACATAGCCGTCTTTCTCCTTGCGCAGAACCTTCACCTTGTCAAGATTGACAATGTACTTTCTGTGGCAGCGTGCGAGACTGCTGCCGCTGAAGCTCTCCTCAACCGTCTTTAGGCGGCAGCGCAGCATATATTTCTTGAGCTCTCCCTCGCTATCCGTGTACCAGACAATAATATAATTGTCATCAGACTCAATGAAATAGAGATTCGAGAGACTGACTGAAAGCTTCATCACCCCGCTGTTGTCGAAAAGGGTGATCTTTTTCTCTTCCGCCGGAGCAACAGGCTCATCAGAAACGATGTTCCTGTAATTCATGAGCCTGATAGTGTTATTCTTGTCGATGATGGCGAAATACATCCCCGCTATGATTTCAGGAATTATCAGAGACATGAAGGCATAGACCAGCGAATTGAGAAAAATCTCGCCTATTCTCTCCCCTTCATGCAGCCTGATGATTCCGAACCTGTCGCCGAGCTGGGAGAAAATGACATAAAGAAGGCAGATGACCACCATCTCGGTCAAATTCCACAGAACGTACTGCAACAAGGTCAGTTTCATGCTCCTGGTCGCATACATCACTCTTTTGCTGATAATGATGACGACAAGGCCGATAAGGAAAAAGGCGGCCGTGAAGGCGAAGGCCAGGGAGCCTCCGAGCTCGAACCAGGCATTGTGCGAGAACGGAATGCTCACGAGCATGAAGACAAGCGAAAAGAAAGCCGTGAAAGTCACGGTTCCGATCAGCTGATATTTGCTTCTCAGATAAGAAGGAATCTCATCCTTAAGGCTCATGGTGCATTCTCCTAGTGTGGCAAATATACTTCATTCGGATGAGATTTACAAAGGCTGAAGGCCGGCAAAAGGGACTGAATTTCGCCACAAAAGAGCGGAACTCACCCTCAGAAGGCTGTGAAAATCCCACACCGCTCCACTTCGCCACATTAATTTTCACTCCATATTATTTAGAGGTATTTTTGTGGCAGTAAATTGGAATCAAAGAGATATCGGATATACTTCTTGCCATACGGCGAAAGAGGGCGATTGAAAAACACAGAAGACAAATGAAGATAATCGGAACAGGCAGTTCACTGCCGAAAAAGGTCGTGACGAACGACATGCTATCGGAATTTCTCGACACGAGCGACGAGTGGATAGTTCCCCGCACCGGAATACATTCCAGACACGTGATCTCCGATGAGGAGATCTGGGAACTCGGTGCCGACGCGGCGAGGAAGGCGCTGGAGATGGCCGGCAAGAAGCCGGAAGACATTGACTACTTCATCTGCTCGAACGTGGTTACGGAATACATGACTCCGGGTCTGAGCTGCGTTATCTCCTCGATGATCGGACTCTCCTGCCCTTGCATTGACATCAACTGCGCCTGCCCTGGCTTCATCTTCGCCCTGGACATAGCCGAAACCCACTTCAAGGCAGGGGCCGTGAAGAATGTGCTCATCGTCTGCGCCGAGGAACCGACCAGAATGACCAGCTGGCAAGACCGCTCCACCTGCGTTCTCTTCGGAGACGGAGCCGGAGCCGTAGTCCTCACAGAAGGCTGCAACATCAAGGGCATCAAACTCCATTCAGAACCTGACCCGACTAAAATATGGCAGAAGCGCAGGCTCATGCCGACTCCATACATCACCAAGGAAGAGGAAGACGTTCCCCTCCAGATGAAGGGGCGTGAGGTCTTCCGCTTTGCCGTCCAGGCTTCCACCACCCAGGTAGAAGCCCTGCTGAGCGAGATTGGAATGGACAAGTCCGAGGTCTCTTACTACATGGTTCATCAGGCGAATCTCAGAATCATCAACGCCATCAAACAGTACCTCGGAGAACCTGACGAGAAATTCCCTACCAACATCGCGGATCATGGGAATTCGAGTTCGGCTTCATGCACCATCCTGCTCGACGAATGCAACCGCAAGGGCATGTTCAAAGAGGGTGATGTTCTGGTTTTCAGCGCCTTCGGTGCTGGCCTCCTGAGCGGCGCCGCCGTTGTCGAATGGTAGAGTAAGTGTGCCATATCGTCCATAATGTGGGCGCTAAAGGGTTCATAAAGACTTATTTTGATATTTTTGCTAAATTTGCAATTCAGAAAATACACCTATAGATGATAAAAAGCGTAATTTGCGATATCCTCGGCATTGAACGTCCTATTTTCCAGGGCGGAATGGCCTGGATCGCCGATGCGAAGCTCGCGGCCGCGGTATCCAACGCCGGAGGTCTCGGGCTTATCTCATCAATCAATTTCGGGACCGAAGCCGTAAGGGCGGAAATCAAGAAGGCCCGTGAACTCACCGACAAGCCTTTCGGCGTAAACATCATGCTGGCGGCGCCGAATGCGGCGGAAATCGCCGACATGGTGGTTGAAGAGGGAGTCAAAATCCTCACCACCGGAGCCGGATCTCCCGCCCCTTATGTTGAGAAATGGAAGGCCGCCGGGATCAAGTTCATCCCGGTAATCGCCTCCGTAGCCTATGCCATCAAGATGGAAGAACTCGGAGCCACGGCTGTAGTCGCCGAAGGAGCCGAATCCGGCGGACATATCGGCGATAACCATACCATGGCCCTGGTGCCTCAGGTCGTAGACGCTGTCAAGATCCCGGTTCTTGCAGCCGGCGGAATCTTCGACGGAAGAGGCGCGGCGGCCGCCTTCATGCTGGGCGCCTGCGGGGTACAGTGCGGAACACGTTTCCTTTTGGCAGATGAATGCCATATCCATGAAGTCTACAAAGAGAGGCTGATCGCGGCCTCAGACGTCAGCACGATTGTTACCGGCAAATCTCTCGGGGATGCCGTCCGCTCCCTCAAGACCCCATTCTCCAAGAAATTCTTCAAGATGGAGTATGATCCTTCAATCCCGAAGGAGGAGGTCCTCGAGTTCGGAAGAGGCTCCATGCGCAAGGCCGTCTTCGACGGAGACCTTTCGGGAGGAAGTTTCCTCGCCGGAGAAGTTGCAGGAATGTGCAAGAAGAAAGAAAGCGCAAAAGAAATAGTTGACGATATCATGGACGGCGCAGAGAGACTGCTCAAAGGCGCATCAAACCTTATCGCTTAATATGGAAGACAAAATCAGAAGAGTTGTAGTTACAGGAATGGGAGTGATCTCTTCCGTAGGCAACGATGTAAACACTTTTTGGAACAATCTCATCAACGGAGTCTGCGGAATAGACTATATCAAAGATTTCCCGACTGATGATCTCGAGGTCAAGATCGCCGGAAAGATCAAGGATTTCGATCCTCTCCAGTTCGGTATGGACAAGCCATTCGTCCGCAAACAGGACAAATTCACGCAGTACGGCATGGCGGCCGCATGGCAGGCCATGAACGATTCGGGGCTCCATTCCGAAGGCGAAAACAAGAACATCGACCCGTTCCGTCTCGGAACCTATGTAGGCTCCGGTATCGGCGGCTTCGAAACCCAGTACAGGGAAACGGCGAAAATGATCGAGGATCCTTCCGGAAGATGGATCTCCCCTAACTTCATCCCTACGATGATTTCCAACATCGCCGCGGGACACATTGCCATAAAGCATCACGCCCAGGGCCCTTGCCTTGACATCGTGACAGCCTGCGCAACCTCCTCTCATTGCATCGGCGAAGCCCTCCGGGCCATCCGCCACGGCTATGCAGACGCCATCATCGCCGGAGGCTGCGAGAACGCTACGATTCCGCTCGGAATCGCCGGTTTCGCCAACGCCAAGGCTCTCACCCACGACTCCGACCCTAAGCACGCCTGCCTTCCGTTCAACCTCAACAGAAAAGGTTTCGTGATGGGCGATGGCGCCGGCGTCCTCGTTCTTGAGGAGCTGGAGCACGCCAAGCAGCGCGGGGCTAAGATTTACGCCGAGATGGTCGGCTACGGCAACACCTGCGACGCCTACCATCCTACGGCTCCGGCTCCTAGCGGAGAACCTCAGGCTGAGTGCATCAGAATCGCTCTGAGGGAGGCCGGCTTCGATGAAACTAAGGACAATGTCTACATCAACGCTCATGGAACCGGGACCCACCTTAACGACGTGGCCGAAACCGTAGCCTATAAGCATGCCTTCGGAGACTTCGCCTACAAGTGCCACATCAGTTCCACCAAGTCCATGACCGGACACATGTTCGGAGCCGCCGGCGCCGCAGAGGCCATCGCTACCATCCAGGTTCTCCGTACCGGCATCATCCCTCCGACAATCAATCTCGACACTCCGGATCCAGAGTGCGATCTGGACTACACTCCTAACAAGGCCGTTAAGTCCGACATTACCCTCGGAATCTCCGACTCTCTGGGCTTCGGCGGACACGATGCGTGCGTAGCCTTCAGAAAGTACGAGGACTAAGCCAAGACCAATAAAGAAAAGAACGATGGAAACTTATAGCAAAGAAGAAATCAAGACGTTCCTCCCTCACAGAGAGCCAATGTTGCTTCTCGATTCCGCTTCCATTGACGATGAGGGCATCGCCCATGGAAAGTACCTAATCAAAGAGGATGAATTCTTCACGAGGGGACATTTCCCGGGGAACCCGATTGTTCCGGGCGTAATCCAGTGCGAAATCATGGCCCAGAGCTGCGCCATCTTGGTCAAGGATGAAATTCCGGGACACATGACGCTCTACGCCGGGATAGACGGAGTCCGTTTCAAGAACGTGGTCCGTCCGGGCGACCTCTGCGAGACGACTTGCAAACTCATCGACCGCCGCGGAGATCTTTTCTTCTGCAGCGCGAAGCTTGAGGTCGGCGGAAAGCTCGCCTGCAGAGGCAAGCTCACCTTCGCCCTTGTGCCTAAGGAATAATCCGATGAATATGCGTCTTCTAGACGCTCTAAATAAGTAGGGCGGCCCGTTTCTGGGGCCGCCCTCCTTATTTATGCCTCTGTCGTTGAAAGGCTAGCGGGCTAAGGATCTGCGGACTTTGTGAGGAGCAGGCGAAGAAGGACGGCGGTAACGCACAGCCACACGGGACTTCAGTCTCTCGAAGTCGGCCTCGGAAACCTCCGGCGCCTTAGACTCGGCGCTCTTGGTCATAGTGGCCGGGAAGGTCATATAATAATCCGACATCAGGCTGAAAGAATCGTTCTGACCTGCATCAGAAGGGAGAAGGAAATAATCCATCCCGGTATAATCTGAGGCAGTCTTGCCGCTTTCGTCAAGCGAATATGTCTTCTCCGCCTTGACCTCCGCGCTTTTTCCATCGGAAGACAGCTCGCCATAGCCACAGACCTCATTCTCCTGGGTAATGACAAAATTATCCGAACCCTGGCTTACATTCCCGAGGAAATAGAGATCGAAGTGTTTGTCGGAATTGTCCACCACGTCATAGAGGTACTGATTATAGAAAAGCAAATCGCCGGTAGAAGCCTCAAAGGCGGCCTTGAAAGGAAGATCGTTGAAACCATGGAAGCCGTCGACCTCATAATAATAATTGGCCTCGAAGTCTCTAATGGTCACGTTGCAGCTGGCCTCTGAGCCGTTGTTCTGTCCGAAGGTCATTTTCCAGGTACCGAGCCACTTGGAGAAGGCCGCGCTTGGAGTTTCCTCCTTGACCTCGAACTCGGCCTTTCTGTAAGAGCCGGTCATTGCAGAGCCATCGCTCTTCACGCCCAGGGCCACGGCCACATAGGTGCCATGAGTAAGGACGTAGAAGGCGGTGGTAGACCCGCCGTTCGTTATGTTATTGACATAGTTAGGATCCTGCTTGATTCCGGCCTGGAGCTCGGCGAAAATATCGGCGGCAAGCTTCGAAATGTCGCCGGCATAGCCTCTGTCGGCTTCAGAAGCCATGAAAATGCTTTTCTCGATGACGTAGAGATAATAATAGTCCTGGTCGGGAGCCTTCACCTCAATCTCTTCGTAAACTCCGTCTTTTTCGCTGACTCTTCCCTTATAATCGATGGACCAGCTGGTATTCTCAGTCAGATCTCCAGACTGCGAGCCAGTTACGGTCACGTTGCAAATCGCCGTGAGGCCTTCGGAACTGGCTATGACCTGAGCTGTTCCCGCGCCTACCGCGTAGACGGTCCCGTTGTCGACAGTAGCCACCCGAGTGTCGGAAGAAGTCCATGTGATGACCGGGGCATTGATGGTCCTGGGCGAATATGATAAGGAGAGGACGGAAGTTCCGCCCGGAGCGAGAGTCAATGTAGAAGGAGTGACAGAAAGAGATCTGAGTCCCTCTTTGTCATCATTGCCGCCGCAGGAAGTCATAAGGACCGCCGCCGCAAGGGTCAGCATTGCTAAGAGCTTGGCTTTCATAATGGTATTATGGTATTAAAATGCCTATTCATGAGTGGCGAAACGATGCTTGGCAAGATCCTCCCACTTTGTCCCGGGGCGTCCGTAATTAGCATAAGGATAGATGCTTATGCCGCCTCTAGGAGTAAAGAAGCCTGTCACTTCAATATACTTCGGATCCATGAGTTTGACAAGGTCCTTCATAATCTTGTTCACGCAGTCCTCATGGAAGTCACCATGGTTTCGGAAACTGAAGAGATAGAGTTTAAGGCTCTTACTCTCCACCATCTTCACGTCCGGGACGTAGCTGATGCGGATTTCCGCGAAGTCAGGCTGGCCCGTGATCGGGCAAAGCGAAGTGAACTCCGGGCAGTTGAAACGCACCCAGTAGTCGTTGTCAGGATGCTTGTTCACGAAGGTCTCAAGCACCTCCGGAGCATAATCCATCTTATACTCCGTCTTTTTGCCAAGGGCCTTAAGGCCCTCCGATTCTCTTCCTTCAGCCATAGCTTAATCCCCTGCTTCTTTGAGCCTTTCAGCGTTTTCCGCAATCTGAAGCTGCTCTATGCAGGCCTCGATATCCCCGTCCATGAAGGCTGGAAGATTGTACATGGACCAGTTGATTCTATGGTCCGTGACTCTGGACTGCGGATAGTTGTAGGTACGGATCTTGGCCGAGCGGTCGCCGGAAGACACCATAGTGCGACGCTTTGCGGCGATGCTGTCGAGATATTTTTGATGTTCAAGGTTGTAGACCCTCGAACGGAGCTCTTCCATGGCCCTGTCATAGTTCTTATGCTGGGAGCGCTCCTCCTGGCACTGGACTACGATTCCTGTCGGGAGATGGGTCAGGCGGACGGCGGAATAGGTCGTATTGACGCCCTGGCCGCCAGGTCCGGAGGAGCAGAACAGGTCAAGACGGACATCGTTCGGATTGATCTGGATATCGAACTCTCCAGCCTCAGGGAAAACGGCCACGGAAGCCGCCGAAGTCTGGATTCTGCCTTGAGTCTCTGTCTGAGGCACTCTCTGGACACGATGGACGCCGGACTCGTATTTCATGATTCCATAGACCCCGTCGGTGCTTGATGAGAGTTTGAAGACTATCTTCTTGTAGCCGCCAGAAGTGCCTGGAGTCTCGTCAGAGACCTCAAGCTTCCAGCCCTTGCGGTCTGCGAACATCGAATACATGCGGAAAAGGTCACCGGCGAAAATCGCCGCCTCATCTCCGCCAGTGCCGCCTCGGATTTCCACCATGGCGTTCTTGTTGTCGTCCGGATCGGCAGGAATAAGCAGCAACTTGATATTCTGCTCTATTTCCGGAAGTTTCGGCTCAATGTCCTCAATCTCGGCGCGGGCCATCTCCCGCAGCTCTTCGTCCTTTTCATTGGCGACGATCTCCTTGGCCTCGGCCAATTCATCGAGTTTAGCCTTGTAGTCGAGCCCGGCCTTGATGATCGGCTCAAGCTCTTTATAGTCTTTGTTGAGCTGGACATACTTTTTCATGTCCTGCATCGCTTCCGGACTCGAAATCTGCTCCTGAAGCGACCGGAATTTATCCTGAAGGCTCAGGACCTTGTCCAGCAATGAATTGTTATCTGCCATATTATTTAATTTTCTTGATGTAGCAGCGGCGCCTCATGAAAAGCTCGTTGCTGTAATGTGCGCCCCAAGTCTTGGAGGCGCTGTTTGTATCTATCTGAGGGTTGGAAATCACCCATTGCGTACCCAGTTTGCGATAACGGTCGGACATGGAGCAATGGTATATAGATGAGACACCCTTGTTCTGCCACTCAGGAACTGCACCGTTGAGCATGAGGTCAATCACACGGTAATCGTTCATGGCGTGGAGTATATGTCTCCATCCGAATGGCCAGATTCGGCCCTTCATCTCCTGGAGGGCGAAAGACATAGAAGGGAAGGTGATGGCGAAGGCGACAAGTTCATCATTCTCATCAAGGACAATGGCGCTGGACTTGTCGCTGATCATTGAAAAAACGCTCTTCACCTCTTCCTGGATTTCTTCGTCATCGAAGGGAACGAAATTGTAGACCGCCTTGGAGAAGGATTCGTTATATACCTTGAAGAACTTGGCTATCAGGGCCTTGTCCTTTTTCATGGCATCGATGCTTCCCTCATGGAGATGGTACCTCTCCTTGAGTAGTTCCGCTATTCTCTTGATCTTCGGTTCCACCTCCTGCTGAGCGTCCATCTTGTACTGGACCCAGTCACATTCGCCCTCAAAGCCAAGCTTCTCCACCAAATCATTGTAATATGGGAAATTGTAGAGACAGTTGAAAGGTGGGATATTCCCGAAACCTTCGACAAGCATTCCCTGCTTGCCCATGGTGTTGTAGTAGAGCGGACCGTGGATTTCTTCCATTCCCTGCTCCTTGGCCCATTTTTCGGCCGTCCCTAGCAGAAGTTCCGCCACTTGAATGTCATTGATGGTGTCAAACCATCCGAACCTTGCACGTTTCTTATCATATAGCTCATTGTATCTCGGATTCACCATGCCGCATATTCTTCCCACGACCTTTCCCTGCTCATCCATCGCCAGCCACATCTTGTGCGGACAATAGCTGGCGGTATGGCATTTCGTCAAGGACTTCTTTTCCTCCGAATAGATTGCAGGAACCCATTGCGGACAATCCTTGTAGAGTTCGTCAGGAAACTTCACGAATTTGTCGAGATCTCTCCCGGTTTTTACTTCTCTGATAGTATATGCAGGCATTTCAAGCTCTAATTATAATTCATTCAGGAGGTTCCGCTCCGGTTTTTCCGTGCCGGACCATGCGTGGACGCTCTATGAATAATCTGCAAATTTAGTGATAAATTCCCTCATCAACAACGGGATGGGCCTGCTTTCAGTCCGCGGTGATTTTCGGAGAGAGAGCGGAGTTTGGGGATGAGGGAAATTAGGCTTATATTTGCGCCATCGGCGGACTGTTACCGCGATAAAAGCCACATAAAAGCCGCAATTTTAGCTACAATGAAAGAACTTCATTACGTGAGTGCCGACGAGGCAGTAAAGGCCGTGAAGTCTGGCGACCACATACATCTGAGCAGCGTTGCAAGCGTGCCTCATGTCCTTATCAACGCCCTCTGCCGCAGGGCGGACGCCGGGGAAATCCGAGATCTTCACTTCCACCATTTCCACACCGAGGGTCCTGCCCCATATTCCGAACCGAGATATGAGGGCATCTTCTTCGACCAGGGCTTCTTCATCGGGCCGAATGTCAGGGCCAACGTCAACGCCGGCTACGCCGACTACCTCCCGGTCCATCTGGGCGAATCCCAGTTCCTCTACCGCAGCGGCGCCCTTCCTTGCGATGTCGCCATGGTTCAGGTCTCTCTCCCGGACGAAAACGGCATGGTGTCGCTCGGGACCTCGGTAGACAGCTCGATAGCGGCCATAGAAGTGGCCAAGAAGGCCATAGCCGTGGTCAATCCGAATGTGCCTTTCGCCTACGGAGACCTCGTGCCCCTCTCCCGATTCGATTTTCTCGTCAAAGACGACACTCCTCTGGTCACCAAGGATTTCGCGGAGCCGACGGAGACAGAGAAAATGATAGGCAAGAATTGCGCGGCCTTGGTCCCGGACGGAGCCTGCATACAGATGGGCATCGGAGCCCTGCCTAACGCCCTTGCCGGAGAGCTCAGCAATCACAAGAACCTCGGAGTACATACCGAAATGTTCGCCGACGGCATTCTCCGCCTCATAAAGAAAGGCGTCGTGAACGGGGCGAACAAGAAAATCGACACCGGCAAGGTCGTGGCTTCCTTCCTGCTCGGGAGCGGCGATGTCTACAATTTCATAGACCACAACCCTGGTGTCATCATGAAAGACATCAAATACACCAATGATCCATGGATCATTTCGCAGAATCCTCTCATGATGGCTATCAACTCGGCCACGGAAGTTGATCTCACCGGTCAGATTTCGGCGGATTCCATCGGCACCCGCATATTCTCAGGCACCGGAGGCCAGCTTGACTTCGTGAAGGGAGCGGTCATGTCCAAGGGAGGCAAGTCGATAACCGCCTTCGCTTCAAGGACAAACAAGGGAAAGAACAAGATTGTAGGCTTTCTCAATCCAGGAGCCGGAGTTGTCACTCCGAGGGCCGACGCGCACTGGATCGTCACCGAATACGGAGCCGTCGACCTCTACGGAAAGTCGCTACAGGAAAGGGCGAAGCTGCTTATATCCATAGCGCACCCTCTCGACCGCGAGAAGCTTGACCGCGAAGCCTTCGAGCGCTTCGGCCCGCACTACCGCAACCTCAGTATCTAAAGACCCTTGGCCTTGCCCTCGTCCCAGATGGCATCCATCTCGGCGAGGGTCATGTCATGAAGGCTGCGGCCCTTGCGGATTGTCTGTTCCTCAAGATAGGTGAAGCGGCGACGGAATTTGTCGCAGGCGCGGTTCAGCGCCGTGTCCGGATTGAGGCCGTAGAGTCTGGCGGCATTGATCGTCGCGAACATGAAATCGCCCAATTCCTCCTCGGCCCTGTCGTAGGCGGCCTTGAACTCAGGGGAAGAGCCCTCCGTCGGAGCCCCCACGGCAGGGTCGGCCGAACCCTCGGACGCTGCCATGGAATCAAGCTCGGCCTGGAACTCACCTTCCTCCTCCTTCACCTTATCCCAGACCTGGGACCTTTCCTCCCAATCGAAGCCCACGCCGCGGGCCTTGTCCTGCATGGAATAGGCCTTGAGCACAGAAGGCATGGAATCAGGGACTCCGGAAAGGATGCGCTTGTTGCCGCCTTTCTCCTTCGTCTTCATCATCTCCCAATTCTCGCTGACCTCCTCCGGCGAGGCCGCCTTCTTCTCTCCGAAGACATGGGGATGGCGGAAAATCATCTTCTGGCAGAGTCCGTCAATGACGTCGGCTATGTCCCACTTGCCCTGCTCCTCGGAAATCTTCGAATAGAAGACAATATGAAGGAGGATGTCTCCTAGCTCCTTGCGGATGTCAGGGTCGTTCTTCTTCATTATGGCGTCGCTCAGTTCATAGACCTCCTCGACCGTCATCGGCCTCAAGGTATCGACAGTCTGGGCCTTGTTCCATGGACATTCTGCCCTGAGCTTATCCATGATGTCAAGTATGCGGCCGAACTGGGCCAGCTTCTCTTCTTTGGTATTCATTTTATCTGTTTGTTTTCATGGTTCTGGCCCATGGAATCACCCCCGCTGGGGCTTGCCTGATGAGCAGAAGTTCCTTCATCTTGTCCATGTAGGGAGCCACATGGGAATAGAAGAGCGACAGGCCGGCGCAGAGCGCGTTGAGCCCGGTCTCACCCTTCTCCGTCACGTTGAACCTGTGCTTCGGGCACTCCCCGTTGCAGGCGAAGCGCCACCTGCAGCGAAGGCACTTCCCCGGCAGGCGGTTGCGCTTGTCCAGCCCGAACTTCGTCATGGCCGGGGACGTCATCATGTCCTTTATGCCGTCCGTCAATATGTTGCCCAGCCTGTAGGCGGGATACACGAAGTGGTCGCAGGGGTACATGTCCCCGTTGTGCTCGATCACCGCGTTGCCCCCGCAGGTCTCGCCGTAGACGCAGGTCCCGGACTGCGCCCCGCACCAGCAGGCGAGGGCGGCGTCGAAATGGCCGACGAAGACCGAGCCGACGTCGTTGCGCACCCAGTAGTCGAAGATGTCGCAGAGGAACCTCCCGAAGGCCACGTCGCCGACCGACCAGCCGGCGATGAGGGCGCCGGGGGTCTCCGGCGAGACTATGTGCGGGCGGCGCTTCCTGTCAGGCTTTCCCGCCCCGTTGAGCGGATAGAGGACGTGCTCCACCACCGGCATGAACTGCATGTAGCGGCTGCCCAGCGACCTGAGGAAGAGGTAGGTCTCGAGCCCCCGGCCCTCGCTCGCGTTGTTGACCGTCGACATGGTGTTGAACTGCACACCGTGCCTCTGCAGGAGCCTCAGGCCCGCAAGCACCCTGTCGAAGGTAGGCTTCTGGCCCTTGTCCTTGCGGAACCTGTCGTGGATGTCCCGCGGCCCGTCGATGGAGATTCCGACCAGGAAGTCGTTGGCGGCCAGGAAGTCGGCCCACTCGTCCGTCAGCAGCGTTCCGTTCGTCTGGATCGTGTTGCGGATCTTCTTGCCGTCGGCGTACCTCCGCTCGAACTCCAGGGCCTTCCGGTAGAAGTCCAGGCCCAGGATCAGCGGCTCCCCGCCGTGCCAGTTGAAGGTCACCTCCGGCACCTCGTTGGCCCTGATGTACTCCCGGGCCACGGCCTCCAGCATGTCCGCGTCCATCCTCGGCTCCCTGCCGCCGTAGATGTCGGCCTTGTCGAGGTAGTAGCAGTACTGGCAGTCGAGGTTGCAGAGCGAACCTGCCGGCTTGAGCATGATATTGAAGGAAAGCGGCCCGGTGATCCGGACCGCATCCTCCAAAGTCAGGGTGTCCTTGATGGGCATTCCTCGGGCTTACTTTCCGAGCCTCTCGTGGATGGCCTTGGTCTCGGCCTCGAAGCCAGGCTTTCCGAGGAGGGCGAACATGTTCTTCTTGTAGGCCTCCACTCCCGGCTGGTTGAAAGGATTGACGCCGAGGATGTAGGCGCTCACTCCGCAGGAGAACTCGAAGAAATAGAAGAGGCTTCCGAGGTTGTAGGCGCTGATGTTCTCGACACTGACCTCGATCTGAGGCACTCCGCCGTCGATGTGGGCGAGCTTGGTGCCGAGCTGGGCCATGTGGTTGCAGTGGTCCACGTGCTGGCCTGCGAGGTAGTTGAGCTGGTCGAGGTTCTGAGGGTCGCTGCCGACGACGACGCTGCGGTTGCTCTTCTCGATGTTGACGACGGTCTCGAACATGATGCGGCTGCCGTCCTGGATGAACTGGCCCATGGAGTGGAGGTCAGTGGTGAAGTTGACCGAGGCAGGGAAGATTCCCTTCTTGTCCTTGCCCTCGGACTCGCCGTAGAGCTGCTTCCACCACTCTCCGAGATACTGGAACTTAGGGTTGTAGCTGACGAGGACCTCGACGGACTTGCCGTACTTGGAATAGAGGAGGTTCCTCATGGCCGCGTACTGGACGGCCGGGTTCTTCTCGCTCCTCTCCGCGAGGGCCTTCTCCATCTCCTTCGCGCCCGCGAGCATCGCGCGCACGTCGAAGCCGGCGACCACGATAGGAAGGAGTCCCACCGGGGTGAGCACGGAGAAGCGTCCGCCGACGTTGTCAGGGACGACGAAGGTCTTGTAGCCCTCCTGGGTGGCGAGGGTCTTGAGGGCGCCCTTGTGGGCGTCGGTTATGGCGACGATGCGCTCCGCGGCGTCCTTGTAGCGCTCCTCGATGGAGGCCTTCACGACGCGGAAGGCGACGGCAGGCTCGGTGGTCGTGCCGGACTTGGAGATGACGATGCAGGCGGTGTTGCGCTCGGCGACGAGGTCCATCAGCTCGGCGAGATACTCCTCGGAGAGGCTGTTGCCGGCGAACACGACCTCCGGATTCTCCTTCTTGCCGGAGAGCTCCTTGGCGAAGCTGTGGGAGAGGGCCTCGATTGCGCAGCGGGCCCCGAGGTAGGAGCCGCCGATTCCGATGACGACGACGAGGTCGACGCCCTTCTTCTTCCAGAGGTCACGGACGGCCTCGCAGTCCTTGATCAGGCTTTCCGGGGTGTCGGAAGGGAGGGTCTTCCAGCCCAGAAAATCATTGCCGGCACCTTTTCCGCTTTCAAGAACATCGAAAGCCTCGAGTGCCTTGCCGAGATATTCCTTGTAATCTTCTGCTTTGACGAAGGATCCGCATCCTTCAACATCAATCTTAACCATATTTGTCAAATTTTAGGATTTTCTTTTTCGCGCCCCTCTTCCTCTCTCCCCGGGCAATCGTGCAAAGTTATACAAAAATCCAGAGAATTCTTCACGGGCCGGGGCCATAAGGCACAAAAGGGAGATTTTTGCTATTTTTGTGGCGTTCAAATCCATGGAGCAGAATATGGCAGGAAAGAAAGCAAAGAAGGACGGGCTGGTGCCGCCGGAGGACCAGATAAGGCTGGCGAGGCTCAAGGCGCCCGAGGAGGCCACGCCGGGGCCGGACATGGAGCCGGACCCCGGGGTCGGGGACGAGGAGATCGAGAAGGCCCGCCGGGACTGGGAGGAGCGCAACGGTAAGTTCGCGCCCATGGCGGAGGACGGCATCCACGCCGGCTTCCCTTCCCCGGCCCAGGACTACATGGACAAGCTCATCGACCTCAACCGCGAGCTCGTGAAGCATCCGGAGGCGACCTTCTACGGCCGCGTCGTCGGCGATTCGATGATCGAGGCCGGGGTCGAGGAGGGGGACGTGCTGGTCATAGACAAGTCCCTGGAGCCCAGGGAGGGCGACATGGCGGTCTGCTTCATCGACGGGGACTTCGCCCTGAAGTTCATATCCTTCAAGGACCCGCAGAGCCTGACCGAGCGCACGGCCTCCAAGCCGGGAATCTCCTACGACATCCTGCCCCACAAGGAGCTCTGGCTCCTGCCGGCCAACAAGAAGTACCGGCCGATCCACATCACGGAGGGCAACGATTTCACTGTCTGGGGAGTCGTCACCTACGTCATCAAGAAGGCGCGCAGGGACTGAACCGGGCCGGGCGGAGGGCCCGGGAAGTTTCTACTTTTTGCAGCCCTTGGAAGGCTTCTTCGCCGATTTCGGGCCTTTGGCCGTCTTGGAAGATGCCTTCGGCTTCGCGGCCTTGGGCTCCTCCCTGTGGTAGACCCATGCCGGATACAGGAGCTTAGCTTCCATGCCTTCGATCCGTGAAGCGCGGCCTGAGACATAGGAGGACGGGCTGCCGGCGTTGCGTTTTATCGGGTTCGGGAGGCAGGCGGCTATCAGGCAGGCCTCACGCCTTGACAGCTTGGAAGCATGATGTCCATAGAAAGTCATGGAGGCGGCCTCGACCCCATAGATTCCCTTTCCCATTTCGGCCACGTTAAGGTAGACTTCAAGGATTCTGTGCTTTCCCCAGATTTTTTCTATCAGCACGGTAAAATATGCCTCCATGCCCTTGCGGAACCAATTGCGTCCGGGGAAGAGGAAGACATTTTTCGCTGTCTGCTGGGATATGGTGCTGGCTCCGCGCAGGCGCTTCCCCCTCTTGTGGTCGTCCACCGCTTTCTTGACGGCCTCCCAGTCGAAGCCGGCGTGCTCGAAGAAGAGGTTGTCCTCGCTGGCGATGACGGCCCTGGCCGCCTCCGGGCTTATCTTCTTATACGAGACCCAGTCCTTGCGCGTATGGAAACTTTTATCCCCGGAATACTCAAAAGATCTCACAGCCATCAGCGGAGTGTACCAGACCGGCACCCACTTCAGAATGACGACCCACAGGACGCTCAAAGCCACCAGAGATAGAAAGAGCTTCAGGAAGAAACGTGAAATCCTGCCCGTCAAGGACCTTTTCTTTTTCATTTTCGAGTATACTGCAGAAATATCATCCGGCCATTGCCAATGGCTGCAAATTTAGTTATTTTTGCTGAAGTAACTCAAATTATCATCTGACATGAATGCAATAGTCAAGACCGACTTCCACTTCCCTGGCCAAAAAGGAAAGTATGTAGGCAAAGTCCGTGATGTCTATGACATCGATGGAAAATATCTCGCGATGGTCGTAACTGACAGAATCTCAGCTTTCGACGTTGTTCTGCCGAAGGGCGTCCCTTACAAGGGTGCAGTTCTGAACCAGATCGCGGCAAAATTCCTTGACGCCACGAAGGACATTCTCCCGAACTGGAAGGTCGCCGTTCCTGACCCTAACGTCACCGTCGGCTACAAGTGCGAGCCTTTCAAGGTCGAAATGGTCATCAGGGGCTATCTTGCCGGCCATTCTGCCAGAGAATATAAAGAGGGAAAGAGGCTTCTCTGCGGAAACGTACTGCCGGAGGGGATGGTTGAGAACCAGAAATTTCCTGAGCCGATAATCACCCCTACCTCCAAAGCCGCAGCCGGCCACGACGAGGACATCACCAGAGAGGAAATCATTTCCAGCGGCCTCGTTCCGGCGGAAGACTACGCCAAACTCGAAGAGTACACCAGAGAGATTTTCCGCCGCGGCACCGAAATCGCCGCGAAGCAGGGTCTCATCCTCGTCGACACAAAGTACGAGTTCGGAAAGAGGGACGGCCAAATCTATCTGATGGATGAGGTTCATACTCCTGATTCTTCGCGTTATTTCTATGCGGATGGCTACGAGGAGCGTCTCGAAAGAGGTGAGCACCAGAAGCAGCTCAGCAAGGAGTTCGTCAGGGAGTGGCTCATGGCGAATGGTTTCCAGGGCCAGGCAGGGCAGAAGGTGCCTGAAATGACGCCGGAGGTTGTAAATCACATAACCGACAGATATATAGAACTTTACGAGAAGATTACAGGAGAGAAGTTCGTTCGTCGGGACTATTCCGCCGAATCGATAGAGAAGAACGTCGCCGCCTGCCTCTCAAGCCTCAGATAATATTTCTGCCGGGATCCTCCAGAAGCCGCAGCTGAATTTCATGTCGCCATGAACCTTTACGATTCATGGCGATTTCGTACCTTTGCCGGAGATGTACGCTCTCGCAGATTGCAACAATTTCTTCGTTTCATGCGAACGAGCCTTGCAGCCACAGCTGGAAGGCAAGCCGGTCGTCGTCCTGTCCAACAACGATGGCTGCGTCGTGGCGAGGAGCAATGAAGCCAAGGCCATGGGCATAAAGATGGGGACGCCTTTCTTCAAGGTCAAGGACTTGGTGGACAAGGGCCTCCTGACCGTTCGTTCTTCGAACTACACCCTCTATGGAGACCTGTCCTCGAGAGTGATGTCTATTCTTTCCGGAGCTGTGCCGCGCATAGAGGTCTACTCCATAGACGAGGCCTTCCTGATAATCGAAGGAATGGACATGACTAAAATTCCAGGGCTTTGCCATGACCTTGTATTCAAGATAAGGAAATGGACAGGCATCCCGGTAAGCATCGGAATAGCGGAGACCAAGACCCTGGCTAAGCTTGCGAGCCATTTCGCGAAGAAATACAAGGGCTACCACGGAGTCTGCGTGATCGACACTCCGGAGAAAAGGGAGAAGGCGCTCTCGCTGACCCCCGTCGGCGACATCTGGGGCGTAGGCTTCAGGATGGCCCCAAAACTAGAGAAATGTGGCATTCTCACCGCCCTGGACCTTGTGCGGCGTCCGAAGAGTTGGATAGAAAAGACCATGAGCATAACAGGCGTGAGAACCTGGATGGAGCTTCAAGGCATAGATGCGGTAGCCGACCAAGACAGGGAGCGCAGACAGTCCATCTGCACCTCAAGGTCCTTCGCGGACATGATTTCCGACGAGAAAGAGCTCTCGCTCAGGGTCTCCGACTTCGCGGCGATGTGCGCGTCAAAGCTGCGAAGAGAACATTCCGCCGCATACAAGATAAGCACCTTCGCATGGACTAACTCCTTCAGGCAGGATCTGGCCCAATACTACCCGACCGGAACCATACATCTCCCGGTAGCCTCTTCAAACACTCCCGAGATAGTCCAGGCCGCTCTCAGAGCCCTCAGGATGATCTACAAGCCGGGATTCCAATACAAAAGAGCCGGGGTCACCGTCTCCGACATAATAGACGCAGGCGATATCCAGGCGGCCCTTTTCGACTTCGACCAGGACCTGCGAGACAAACAGGATGCGATTTCAAGAGTCATGGACAGCGTCAACTCCTCTGGCCGCCAGCTGCTCCGCATGGCAACACAACGCCCGGGGCATTATGCCGACGGCATCCGCCGTGACTACTGCTCCGGGCTGTATTCAACCTCGTGGACCGACTTGATAAAGGTCCACTGAGCCGTCCCCCCTTTATTTTCTGTTCTCCCTCTTGCCGAGCATCTCGCGGACGAGAAGCGGCTCATTGGTGGTGATGCAATCGACACCCAGATCAATCATCTTCTGGATGTCGGCCTTCTTGTTTACAGTCCAGGCGTTGACCTCCATGCCGAGCTTATGGGCCTCCGCAACCCACTCAGGATGCTGATAGAAGGCCTTGTAGGTATAGTCTATGCCCTTGATATTGTCCGCATGGCATTCTGCCGGAGTCTTGTCAGCCTCGAGATACTGAACCATAAACTTAGGAGCGAGCGAGGCAAGATGCTTGCAGGCGGCATAGTTGAAGCTGATGAAGATCACCCTTGAAGGCTTGAAAAGGCCATAGGCTTTGAGACGGGCGATGGCAGAATCGGCGAGCTCGACACTGCGCTCGTCGCTTCCCTGATCCTTTACTTCGAGCACCAGGACGGTCTTCTTGGCCTTGAGGCCCTGGGCGAGATACTCGTCGAGGGTGGAGATGTTCTCCCCGTTCTTAAGCTTCTGCTCTTTGAGGGTGGCGTAGGTATTGTCATGAATCGAGACTCCGTTCACGGCAGGGTCATGGTTCACCACAATCTTGTTGTCAGATGTAAAATGGACATCGAACTCGCTGCCCCAGAAGCCATTTTCCTGTGCGGCCTTAAGGGAGGCTATGGAATTCTGGGCCTGGCCAGCGGCTTCGCATTTCCAGAATCCGCGGTGAGCGGCTATCGCAATCTTGTTGCTTTTCGCATCGGCCTGGGCCGCGGTGACGGCCATGAGCAGGCAGATTCCCAATGTTTTGAGTATTCTGTTCATGATTTGATTACATTTTCTACAAATTTAACAATTTCCGTCCAAGATAAGATGTCCGGGACAGACATATATTTAGTATTTTTGCGGTGATGAAAAAACTTATCGGAAAAACACCTGAAGAGCTGAAGGAAATCGCCGTCAAGGCCGGGCTCCCAGCTTATGCCGGCAAGCAGCTGGCAGGATGGATATACCGCAGACATGCGAGAGAATTATCCGAGATGACTGACATCTCGAAGGCCGGCCGTGAAGCCCTGTCAAAAGAATACACGGTAGGTGTCACTCCACCGTCGGCCTGTCAGGTTTCGACCGACGGGACGAAGAAATATCTCTTTCCCGTTGACTGCGCCCTCGGGAGCGGCCTCAACGTCGAGGACACCGCTGGTGCGAAATTCGAGAAGAGTTCCGTCGAGGCCGTTATGATTCCGGAAGAAGACAGGAAGACCCTCTGCGTCTCCTCTCAGGCAGGCTGCAAGATGGGCTGCAAATTCTGCATGACTGGACGCCAGGGTTTCCACGGCAATCTCGACGCCGGGGACATTATAAACCAGTTCCTTTCGGTCGAAGAGGCCGACGCCCTCACTGGAACCGTTTTCATGGGGATGGGCGAACCGCTCGACAATTTCCTCAACGTCAAGAGAGCCATAGACATCCTCACGGCGGACTGGGGCTTCGGCTGGAGCCCGAAAAGGATCACCCTGAGCTCGATAGGGGTCATCCCCAACCTGCGCCGCTATCTTGACGAGACCCGCTGCCACCTTGCCATATCCATGCACAGCCCCTTCCCGGAAGAGAGGGCGAGCATCATGCCCGTCCAGAACGCCTACCCGATCCAAGACGTTGTCAAACTGATCAGGCAGTATGACTTCAGCGGGCAGCGGAGGGTAAGTTTCGAATACACCATGTTTTCCGGTCTGAATGACGACAAGCGCCATGCAGATGCCATAATCCGCCTTCTCTCCGGACTGGAATGCCGGGTCAACCTCATCCGCTTCCACAAAATTCCGGACTTCCCCTACGTCTCAAGCGCCCAGGGGGTGATGGAGATGTTCCGCGACAGGCTCTCCGCACATGGCATAACGGCGACCATCCGCGCCTCTCGAGGCGAAGACATCTATGCGGCCTGCGGCATGCTGGCCGGGAAACATAAAGAGATGTCGGCTGGAAGACTTAATGAACAAGACCAAGAGTCTGATGAATAAATTATCCATCCTCATAGGCGCGCTTGCATCGGCGCTAATTCTGGCCGTCCCCTCCGCCGCACAACGGCCTTGGGATGGCAGGAAACTGAGCTACGGCATGGAACCGGAGCAGGACAGCCTCGCTTTCCTTGAAATACGCCATAGGATGGACAGCATAAGGGAAAAGCGTCCGACCGTAGCCCTGGTACTGAGCGGAGGCGGAGCGAAGGGAGCCGCACACGTAGGGATGATACGTTACCTTGAGAAAATAGGGATGCCGGTCGACCTCGTGGTGGGTACCAGCATGGGCGGTCTGGTCGGAGGAATTTACGCTCTCGGCTACAACGCGGACCAGATGGAGCATATTCTCAAGACGATTGACTGGGAGAGCGCCCTCAGCGACAAAGTCCCGAGAAGTTATATCTCCTATGCCCAGGCTAAGTACAAGGAGAAGTTCTTCTTCGCTCTCCCCTTCTACTACAAGAAAGACGACTACCTCCATTTCAAATCGACCTATGACAAGAGATTCGATGAGGAGCTGAAACTCTCGGCGGACGAAGGCAATTCGGTCCAGAACTACATATTCAAGGATAATCTCCTCGGCTCTCTTCCTTCAGGCTTTGTCTTCGGCCAGAATGTCAACAACATAATATCCTCTATTACGATAGGTTACCAAGACGAGACTGATTTCTTCAAGCTGCCGATTCCTTTTGTATGCGTGGCCTCGGACATGGTTACCAGCAAGGCCAAGGTATGGACTTCCGGAAGGCTTGTCACAGCCCTGCGTTCGACCATGTCCATTCCTGCCCTCTTCGCACCGGTACGCATCGACGGCATGGTTCTGGTCGACGGCGGAATGGTCGACAACTATCCTACCGACCTGGCTCGGAAGATGGGGGCTGATTACGTCATCGGAGTGGACTTGTCGAGCGGTTATCTGAACTACGAGGAAATCAACAACCTGGCGGACGTCCTCATGACGGGAGTCGACATGCTGGGCAGGTCTTCCTATGAGAATAATGTCAAACTTGCCGATGTCTCTGCAGCGCCGGATCTCAAAGGCTACAACATGCTCAGTTTCGGCAAAGAACAGATAGACACCATTCTGTCCAGGGGCTGGCAATGTGCCTTGGACATCGGTGAGAAGATCAAGGCGATCAAGGCCAAGGTCGGTCCGGACACTCTCACGCTCCAGTCCGATCGCGGCTTTGAGCTGGCGAGCACCCCTGTACTCATAGACAGGATTGAAATCAGAGGGGTTTCCGACCAGGAGAGCCGCTACCTGATGAAGCTCCTCAAGGACATCCGTCCCGGAAGGAGAGTAAGCAGGAAGGACGTGGAAGACGCGACAGCCGCTATTTTCGGCACCAATGCCTTTGACTATGTCAACTTCAAGATGGAAGGCACTAAGGAGCCGTTCAGCCTTATCTTCGACTGCAAGAAAGGGCCGGTCAACCAGCTCGGAATCGGAGGAAGGATCGACACGGAAGAGGTCGGCTCCTTACTTGTCAATCTAGGAATCAACACAAGAAGCTTAAGTGGAAGTTCCTTGAATCTGATAGGCAAGGTGTCCGTCAACCCGAGCATCAGCGCCAAATACCGTTTCAAGCTCAAAAGCGGCCACACATTCAACTTATCCAGCATGGGTAGATGGGTCAACCAGGATCAGATTTCGATCGGAGAGAGCAATTTCAAGATCGGCTATTTCAACTATAGAGCCGACTTGTATCTGTCGAATATCAAGTGGTCGAATTTTCAGCTGCAGACCGGAATCCGCTATGACTATTATCACATGAAATCGGTCATGATGGAGGGGGACGGCGGAGACTACGCCAGGGCTGGCAAGCACAACGGCTACGGCATACTGTTCGCAGATTCTCAGGCCGGAAATTTCGATGACGGCTATTTCCCTACGAAAGGCTATAGATTCGAAGCCAATTATCAATATGGCTTTGCCGGCGTCCAGGAGTCAGTCAACCCCTTCCACATAGCCTCAGTCAATTTCCAGACAGTAGTTCCCGTCGGGGGCGTTTTCGCCCTCATCCCGGCCTTCAACGGCAGGGCGATCTTCGGCGATAACATCCCGGTCAATTACGCAAACCTTATAGGCGGAGACATCTCAGGACGTTACATGGACCAGCAGCTTGCATTCATGGGCATCAACAACGCCTGCATGGTCAACAACATCCTCCTCATGGGAAGACTTGACCTACGGTTCAAACTCTTGAAGAACAATTACCTGACCGCCGTGGTCAACGGCGGCGACAGCTATAACGACTGGAAAGACATAGTTAAGAAGAACGAAAGCGAAGGGATCTTCGGCTTTGGACTTGAATATGCCTACGACACCATCATCGGGCCTCTGAAGGCTGACATCCATTGGTCCAGCAAGAGTCATCATCTGGGGGCTTACCTCAGTCTCGGCTTCAAATTCTAGGCGATGTAGAGTTGTTTTCATGGCGGCGGATAATTTTCATGGCGATGACTGACGAACAGAATAAGGTCCTTGACCATCTCGAGGCGCAATGCGCGAAAAGAGAATATTGCACGGCGGATGTGAGGCAGAAGGCTCTCAAGGCGCTCGCTTTCGACAGTGACGCGGCCGAGGAAGTCGTGGCGAAGCTCGTGGAGGAGCGTTTCGTGGATGACAGCAGATATGCCGCCGCTTTCGCCCGCGAGAAGGCCGCGCTTAACGGCTGGGGGCCGGTAAAGATCCGTTTCGCCCTTTCTTCGAAAGGCATCACGGGAAAAGTGGCCAATTCAGCCCTGGAGGAAATCGACGAGGGTGCCGCGGAAAAACGGCTTCGCGAATTGCTCTCCGCCAAGATCAAGTCACTGGGGGACGACCCTCAGTGGAAGATCAAGACCCTCAAGCATCTCCTTTCCAGGGGCTACAATTACGATGAAATCAGCCGTGCGATAGCCTCTTTAAAAGAATCCGAATAAATCCGACCTCAGACCTGGCAGATTCTAAAAAAGGGTGGCACGCTCTTCGTGGCCACCCTTTCAAAGTATTTTCAGCGTCAGAAACTATTCGTACTTCACAACCTCAATCTTGATGTTGTCAATCATGAGTCTGTTATAAGAGGAGGTAGGAGCGCCTATACCGATGACATCAGAAGGGGTCACTCCGCTAAGAGTTATCACGTAGTCCTTGTATCCCCTCTTGGCATCTACTGTAAATTCTGATGTCGCTTTTGGATCAGTCGCTACCGGGATATACTTACTCTGAGTGCTAAACTTATTCTTGTCGGCATCAGTGATTGAAGTAGACTTGGTCTCGACAGACGAACCATCGTACAGCGTCACTTCTCCGTTCAAAGCATCAGCGTCAGCAGTTGCACCAACGTCAATGTAGCATCCGGCCGTAACTGTAACTTTAACAGTAGCAGGACCTCTCAGGGCTGAAAGAACAGGAGTCAGTATGATTCCGGACTTAGAGCCGGCACCGAGCTTTATGCTGCCAGGCCTTGCGCAGATAGAGCCGATGTTGTCGCCTACCGCCCTCCAGCCCCAAGAATAAAGTCTTGTAGACTGCACGGCGTTATTGACGGTGTTGAACAGGCCCATTTCAGTCCCTGCCCCGGTAAGGTAGTAATCTTGCTTGGTCTTATCGGAAGTAGTATAGCTGACTTCGCCGCTTGGCATTGAGAAGGAGGTATAATTGAATCTGTTTCTCGATGAAACACCGGCCGCGTTATGCTCGAGGTCCCCGCCCCATGTGATTTCACCGAAGTCTTCGTTGAGAATGACTGAACCGGCTTCAGCGGAACCTTTGACAAGAGCCCTAAGGTCAACGACTTTGCTAGAGGTAGTCGCGAAAGATTTTACGCCAGAAATGTTCTTAGTCACATCAACCACCTTCACATAGTAAGTCGTTGAAGGCTTAAGCCCGGCAAAGACGAAGGCCGGACTTTCATCGTATTCAGCTTTTCCGCTTCTGTATCCTGTCATTTTGGTGTCAGTGCCGAATGAATACCCTTCATCAGAACCGCCTTTGTAGAAAACGACAGGATCGGTGCAGGCCGCATCCTTGAAGACACCGAACTGATAAGCATCTTCCCTATCGGATGCGGCATCCCCGAATTCGGAAACAGACCACCTGACGACAAGCACATTGGCTTCAGAGTGAACGAGCTTCAGGTCGAGAGCCTTCGGCTTCTCGGTGGTGGAGATCGTCTTGACCTCGGAATAATCGGATTTGTTATCTCCAGAAGCGGTTGCCTGCACTCTCACCTCGTATGAGGTTTCAGGATCAAGACCGGTGATTTCGTAGGTCGTCTCGGCGGTAGAGCCCGCGACTGTCCATTCGCTTGCGCTGGACTTCTTGTACTCGACCGAGTAGCCGGAGGCGTTGTCCACGGCAGCCCAGTTCACTGTGATCTTGTCGGAAGTAGAGGAAAGGTCTCCGATCACAGGGGCGGAGAGAGAAATCACGGAACCTCCGACAGAGAGAACCTTCACGGTAATGTCATCGACATACATTCTGTGCTGGCTCTTGCCGGCCACGGAACCGTCCTCTCTGGTGGTTCCTATAGCGATACGGCTGTCTGGCGTAACATTCTCGATATCAAAGGAATATTCCTTCCATACACCCTTTTCTTCAGGAACGGAGAATTTGGCGATGACAGAAGAAGCTCCAGGAGTGATCGCATTCTGCTCTCCGACGGTAGAGCTGCTGACAAGTTGAACCTGTGCCGTAAGAGCATCCGACTCATAACGGGCTGCCTTGAAGGACAGTCTGACGGTGCAAGTTCCAGGGAGAGAAGAAAGAACAGGAGTGGCTATCTGAGCCATATAATTGCTCGCTCCGAGCTTGATGTAGCCTGCGCGACCGAGCACATATGAAGTTGCAGGTCCCTCAAAGATGGCGCCCCAAGTCTTGAGACGGCTGCTGGCTACGGCAGGGGCCATTGTGTTGAAGAGGCCGATTTCGTTTGAAGCTTTTACGAATTTGTAATGGTCTGCAGGTGCAGAACCTTCCGCCTTCTCAAAAGAAGTCAGTGAGTTTCTGTTGCTAGAGGAATAGCCAGGGTAGTTCCAGACCATATCGCCTCCCCAGATAAGCTCAGAGAAGTCTTCGGCGAGGACTACGTCCCCCTCCGCGGCCTTGTTCGATGAGATGGTAACAACTTCGAAGGCCTCCGTCTCGCCCTCAGCGGCATCGCTGGTCAGTTCGCTATTCTTATCGGTAACCTTGAGATAGTACTTGGTTGAAGGTTTGAGACCCGTGAAGACAAACCGGGTCTGCTTACTATCCCAGATGCTCTGGGTTCCTGAAGAGATTCCGTCATCCTGATTCGAATCGAGATTCCATGAAATCACGAGGTCGGTGCAGGCCTCATCCTCATAGAGGGAGAGAGTCCATGGAGTAGCGTCATCGCTGTCGACATCTTCGAAGTTATTCGAAGACCAGGAGAAGTAGAGGGCGGAAGAGGTAGCCTTGTCAAATCTCACGATAGGAGGAAGCTCCTCGACGGCACCCTTGCCGGCTTCAAAGACATAGCAGGTCTTTCCGTTGATTTCTTCAGAAGCCTGGAACCAAGGAGAGTAGACGGTGTAGCCGTTAACCTGGTAGGAGGCGCGGCCTCTTACGAAATAACGGTTCTTGGCCGTCAGTCCTGAGACGGTCACGGAAGCCTCTGTGGAAGGCACCGTTGCGGTGGCATTTGCGATGGAAGACTTCTTGCTCTGCATCAGGACCAGATAATCGACTGCAGATGATGCCATGGCGGTGCTGGCGTCCACGGCGAAGGAAGCTGAAGTGTTTGTAGATGTGCTGGAAAGGTAGGTCATACCGTCCAGACCAGGAAGATCGGAGTCAACAAGGCCGTAGCCGAGTTCAACAGCATATTTTTTGTCCTTGCTCCCAAGATTGATATAGACCCATTTCGAGAATCTCGAGCCAGGATAATTGGCTCTTACTCTGGCATAATAGAGCTTGTAGGCGACGGCGCCCTCGAAAGAGTATGACATATCTTTTCCAGCCTGAATGGTCTGGGAGAATGTTCCATCGTACTGGTCAACGGCGCCAAGGTTCTCATCAGCGAGCTGTACCGTATAAGAAGTAGCTCCGGCATTTCCGGCATCGCCCTTCTTCCATGTCAACGTAATCGAGTTGGAATTGGAGACAAACTCGTCATACATAAGTTCTGCCGGACAAGGCAAAGACTCGTCGAGACCGGTCCCTTCTTCCTCATCATTACATCCGGAAAGGAGCATGGCCATTGCGGCAAGAGATGCCCAAAGGATGTTGATAGATTTCATTGTGTGAACTTAAAGTTTGTGTTAATGACCTCAGTAAATTTTCGGGCGACCTCGCACAAAAGAAATCAGCATCTCAGATCTGGGATGCTCGGGATTGACTTTCGAATGCAAAGATAATAAATTAATTGAATCGTTCAATTATTTTTTTCGAAAATAAAACACCACATTTAAAATTACGAACCGAAATCAATATACTTGCTTTTCGACAATGGGCGAAGGTGGAATTTTGACCAAAATTGTCGCGAAAGTTGAAAATAATTTTAAACTACGAAAAAAATCAATATCTTTACGGGCAAAACCTAATAAGGAGATTCTAGAACATTAAAAATCAATGATTCGTTAAAAATTTAACAATTATATAAATTTCAATTACTTACGCATACAATAGCCCGGTTTCGGGTAGCTTCACAGCACCTCGCAGACGGCATAGAACAAAGCCGAAAAAAGTGTTA